>Ga0316192_10000761_pt1 | contig 23527 bp, 21 predicted proteins | sample MerIslwburrow_MG_FD_204931 | JGI IMG/M metagenome (GOLD analysis project Ga0316192, IMG submission 204931) | Coastal sediment microbial communities from Maine, United States - Merrow Island worm burrow | ecosystem: Environmental > Aquatic > Marine > Coastal > Sediment | place: USA: Maine...
TCTGCGGTTGTGGTTTTCTCTAACTGAAAAACAACATCTACAAGAGATACATTCGGGGTTGGAACACGAATAGCCATGCCATCCATTCTTCCTTTTAATTCAGGAAGCACTTCCGCCACCGCACGAGCCGCGCCTGTAGTTGTTGGAATCATCGACTGTCCGGCTGAACGCGCCCTGCGTAAGTCTGAATGTGGCAAGTCTAAAATGCGCTGATCGTTCGTGTACGCATGAATTGTTGTCATTAAGCCTTTAACAATGCCAAAATTGTCCAAGACTGTTTTGGCGATAGGGGTTAGGCAGTTCGTTGTGCATGAGGCATTTGAAATAATATTGTGCGTGCTCGCATCGTATTTAGAGTGGTTTACTCCGTAGACTATTGTAATGTCAGGGTTCTTGGCCGGCGCGCTAATAATGACTTTCTTAGCTCCAGCATCAAGATGCTTGCTTGCATTTTCACGAGCTGTAAAAAGACCGGTTGATTCGATGGCCACATCAACGCCTAAATCTTTCCACGGTAAGTCCGCAGGATTTCTCAACGCCGATATTTTCATTTTTTGACCGCCAGCGATAAGGTTGTCACCGTCCGCCTTCACATCTCCTTCAAAAATGCCGAAAGTAGAGTCGTATTTCAAAAGGTGCGCTAAAGTTGCTGTGTCAGTGAGGTCGTTGACTGCCACAAACTCGATATTATCTTTTTTATATTTTTGGGCTGCCCTGAATATATTGCGTCCAATACGTCCAAATCCATTTATACCAACTCTGATTGCCATATTAAGGCTCCTTATATCACTTTATAATAAATAAATCGTAAGCTAAATATGTCTTGATGGCGCAACAATGGCAAGCCCAAAACGACTGTAATAATAAACAATCACCGAAATAATGTCAAGAACAAATTCGAAAAATAACCCATGACTACAATGACCGTAAGAACTAAATTAATAGTTATTTAGGGGATGCTTTACAGAAATGAAGTTTAGTGAACTATATTCTGTGCTGCTCTTTTTTCCCCGCTTGACGAGGAGTTGCGGCCAGCGTTGCGCATAGAATTTCACTTGCCCCGGCCTTTTTTATTTTATTTGCACATGCCATCAAAGTTGCGCCGGTTGTCAGCACATCGTCCACTATGATTACAGTTCTGCCTTCAAGTCGTCCATCATTAACTTTAAATGCGTCCTCCACATTTTTTTTTCGTTCCTGTGCTGATAATTTCGCCTGAGCGTTCGTATGTCGCTTGCGTTGTAAAGATTTTGTCTCAAGCTTAATCGACAATACTTTAGAAATCTCTTCAGCGATAAGTTGACTTTGATTATATCCACGCTCACGGTATCTTGTAGGATGCAAGGGAACCGGCGCCACAAGGTCGGCTTTTCGGAATGACGGCAGCTGCAACAAACGCGCGGCTAATTCGCTGCCGGCGCGTCTGCCCAATCTGGTTTTTCGGAAAAATTTGATCTCGTGAATAATCATTTCAACGTTTTCTGCATACTCCCACAAAGCGTATATCTCGGTGGCGACGGTGTTCAGCCCGGAGGACAAATGAAAGGGTGTCTGAGACGATAATGGCAGCCGGCGCCAGCACGAATCGCAGACTAATGTTTTTTCTACGTTCAAATGGGTGCGACAAATGAGGCAGGCCGCCGGAAATACAAAATTCAGCGTCGCGTTTGAAAAGGCATGAAAAAGTTTGAGCATCATCGTTTAAAATGGCATCACGAAAGTTAGTTGAGGTTCGATTCTGCGCTGCGATTCAATTTTGCCTGCGTCATTTGTTTCAAAAGTCCAGACATAATCTGTAAATAGGTGGAGGTATGAATTTATCTGATAGCCTAAACCCGCTCGCAATATGGATCTTGTATCCAGGGAAAAGACATCGCCAAAAGTGTCGATGTTCGTTTTGTCGTACATGCCTCGCGCAGAGATTTTGCCAATGGGTTTCGATAGCATTGCGCCCATGTGCAAACGCCCGCTTTGAGCCTGTTTGTCAATTCTTTCAAATGTGCCAATTAGACGAATCATGCCTAGCACATGACCGAGTAATTCTCCATAAGTTCCATATTGTGTTGATGTTATTGTGCGCAGTCTGTCTCTTTTACGGAGCCCAGTAGGGCCTGTTGGTTGAAAACGTTCGACTTCGTAAAACGGGTCGAAATAGGATGGCAAAAAATTCTTGCCAAGAAAACGACGCTCGACCTTTGTTTGTATTGTCACCAAACCGCCTAGTTTCCACAAACCAAGTTCAAGCCCAATGGCCTGGCCTGAACCATAATTAATTATTTGAGCATGATCTGCATAAATCGAGCTATAGAATGATCCAAATCGTAAAAGTGGCAAGCCTACATCTACACCTGCAACAGCCACATCGTCGTTTGATGAACTGTTTCCATCCGGGTCGCGATCGGTGACAAAGGTTGCGCCAAAGGTTAATTTGTTCAACAGAAAGAGGCTTTTCATTTTAAGCAGCGGTTTCACATAAAGTCGACCGCCAACAATTTCAAAGTTCTGAAAATTACTGACAACCGACTCCATTCCCCAGCTACTAAATTTCAGATCGAACGCCAAGCCAATTTTACGCTCATCATATTGGGCTTCATTGGTATAGTAACTCATTATAAAACCATGCCCTAGCTTGGCGGCGTCAAGGGTTCCTAATTGAGAGTATATTTTCGAACGATGTTTTTTGCCATATCGAATATAGCGTAACACACGAAAGTAATCGTAGGAGCTGTCCCAGTCTTCTGAGCGCAGCTCACCGTTTTTTGTGTTAAATCGGAGAGGAATGTCAAGACCAAGTCCCCAGTCTCCCATCCCCACTTCGGTGCGCAGACCGAAAGAAAAGTAACTTTCACCGTCTATGAAAGCCATGCCTGCTCCACCCATAAACACGCCTTCGTCTTTAACCTTGAAACTATTGTTCCAACCCCACTGACTTTTGGCGTTCGAGGCAAAGCAAAATATAAATATCCAAAGAAAAAAATGGCACATCCATTTACCAAACATTTTTGATCTCCTAACTATTAAATGCTGTAACTGAACAGGTTAATATGCTGCTGACAAAAAGTCAAGTTGAAAAGGTGCATGAGTTGAAGACCTGTTGCAGGAAATTACTAAATTCTTGACATTTCTATGTCGATTGTAGAAATTGGAGCAACAAGCGTTTTCAATGATATTAGAAAATGAGACAACGCTTGAACGATGACTTTGGTCAAAACTAAGGGATAATTAATGCGACAATATTGCATACAACTAAAAATTCAAATAACGAAAAACAGCCAATTTCTTCAACATTCATCGAGCCAAATATTTGTGAGGAAATTCCTCATCCTGTTGCTGTTAACGACAATTTGCGGGCAAATATTTAGCTGTTCAGCCGATGCGTCACTTTTTGAAGAGGAGGAAAAACAAGGAGTTTTTACCCTCCTAACCTATAATGTCAGAGGCATCCCGATCTTGGCTCCGACCGGATCGCCTGATCCCCGTATAAAAATGGCGCTGATCAGTCCGCTTCTGAACAATTATGATATTGCTCTTGTACAGGAAGATTTCTTTTTTCACGACACGATTGTAAGTAAAGCGGTTCATCCTTATAAATCCACACCAAAGGCCTCGCCGGAAGAGTATCCCAAACATGACGGGTTAAACCGGTTTTCAATTTTCCCATTTACTGTTCTTAAGCGCCAGGCTTGGGGAGCTTGTTCGGATGATGAAAGTTATGACTGTTGGGTTGACAAAGGTTTTTCGGTTGCGCAAACTACCATAAATAAGAATATAAATATCGACATTTATAACTTGCACATGGACGCCGGAGGCACGGCAGCGGATATTAGCGCAAGACGCAGACAAGTTGAGATGCTTTTGTCTGAAATCGCACAACGCTCCAATGAGAATCCGATCATCGTGGCCGGGGATTTTAATCTTGATATAGGGCGGCGAGCGCAAGACGACTCTCTTTTTACCAGGCTTATCGAAGCGACGGGTTTGCGCGATGTTTGCGAAATTGTCAGCTGTGCTGAATCGATGATTGATAAAGCGCTTTTCAGAAACTCAACCGACGTTAAACTGCTGCCGGCGCTCTGGAAAAATGACTCCGACTTTGTCGATGAAGCGGGCGCGAAACTTAGCGACCACTACGCAATTGGCGTAACCTTTAATTGGCAAGTTGTGAAGTAGTTCAACTGAACTTATCTTTCTTGTGGCAATATCAGATGTTATTGCCACAAGATCGCTTTTTTACACCCCAATTTCTCCTTGTAATTCTATAGGGCAATAAGTATAATTTACAATCTTTAAACATCCATGTCGCGCCTGTGTTCTACGGAGCGGGAGCTGGTTTATTGTTGATAGTGCTTTTGCTTGCAACCATGTTCCACAAGAGACGTTTTATCATATTTACTTGAGCCTGCTATAAATGGTATCGGTTCAGCGCTGTCTCCCTGGTCAACTAATTTGCCTGTCTAAATAAACATTGAATTTGAAAAGTATAAGGGGGAGTTACTTGAAACCCAATTATCGCTGGCTGCTGCAAGCTTTTGCATTTATTGGTTCGGTTTTTTTCTTTCTGCAAATCTGGGAAAAATCGCAAATGATGTTTGTGAAAAGCACTTTTTTCGATTGGATGTTGATCGCCATTTATGTTGTGTTTTTTTTCTTTTGCTTTTTTCTAATGGGGATTACAAGCTATTTAAAGCAAAAAGGCAACGATACTTTGAAGAACTCTATTCCGCTTTTTGAGTGGATAATTGAAAAGTTTCATTTAATGGACTTGTTGTTGAAAAAGGAGTGATGTCTGAAATGAAGTTCGGAGCGCATGTTTCTGTCTCAGGCGGTGTTTATAACGCCCCTGAAAACGGGCTGAAATCTGGTTGTGATGTCGTGCAAATCTTCACAAAAAACCAAATGCAGTGGAAGGTGAAGGCTTTGCCGGAAGAAGATGTAATTAAATTTAAGTCTGAACAAGAACGCACCGGCGTTGAGGTGGTTTGCGTGCATGCGTCCTATTTGATAAACCTGGGCGGCGTTGACCCTGACAAATTACAGCGTTCCCGCGAAAATTTTCAGATTGAGATGGAGCGGGCTGAAACGCTTGAAATACCTTAGCTGTCTGTATTAACGAGCGGAATTCACGCTCAATCTGATCAGACGACTGTGGCAACACCGGAAGCGAAAGCGACGGTTCAAGAACAACGCAGTGAGGCAACCAGTCGAGGAGCCGCCCTTATTTCCGGGATTTTTTCATTTTCTTCTCAAGGCGGCGATTTATATGGCGGAGATGCTGACAGATTCGTGACCAGTACAATTCAACCAAATTTTCTGGTTTTTATTTTTCCAGGAGTTGGCATTGGCGGTGAAGTATCTTCTTTTTACCAAGCGTCTGATGATGCCTCATTCACAAGTTTAGCAATCGGCCCCAAGGTCGGTTATTTTTTTGATTCCGGCTCTGCTGTCATTCCATTTATAACCGGAGGAGTTAGTTATTTGTCACTATCCGACAATGACGACTTTAGGCATTTGATCGAAATAAACTTGCCACCTTCCACTCCATCTGAACTCATAATTCAAGATTTTCCTGGTAATATTATTTTGCCCTGAACCCTTAGTGCCAATGGATATGGGTTGAAATTAGCTATGGGGGTTACTATGCGTATGGATCACCGGGCTCTTTTCTTTGAAGCAAGTTATTGGTATGAAAATATTAATTTTGGAAATATATTTTTAAGTGGGTCTACATCTCGAACTGGCAACACAATCATGCTTGGCATTGGCTTTGGCGGATTTTTTTATTGATAAGTTCAGGCAGAGATTGAAAGTGAATCGTGTCATTCAGGAAGAGAAATTTCATTTCATTCTGTTCTGCAATTGGATTAAAACTATCCATTTCTTTCAAGCTTTTTGTCCGTGTATGAAAAAGACAGAAACAGTTTTCTTGCTGATCCTCAGGAATTGAGAATCAGCAAGAAAGCACTGCTTTTAAGAAAAAGAGGAAAGTCCGTGTCCATCAGTGTTAATCGTGGCGGATAGCAAAGTTCCTACAGGATTCCTTGCTTAGGGTTCAGGTCAAAATAATATTACCAGGAAAATCTTGAATTATGAGTTCAGATGGAGTGGAAGGTGGCAAGTTTATTTCGATCAAATGCCTTGCTACTTTCCTGTTTTGAATGCTTTTGGAATAATGTCTATTCAAAAAACGCTTCCTTATTAATATTCCGGCGCACAAAAATATTGTGCGAAACTTAAGTTTTTAATTTTAATCAGGGTCTTTTACAATATTAATAACGTGTCCCACAGTTTTTTTTGAAAATTGTGGGACATTTTTTGTATTATAGCGAATGTTTGCGGTTTCAGAAGAATAGCGGACGGCTGAATCAACATAGACCGCTGAAGATGTATTAACAAATCACATATTTCCGGAGATACTCACAACAATCATGGCGCATATTTATCAGGATATTCTCAACGATGTAAGCAAACCTGTGCGTTACCTTGGCAATGAATGGAATGTTGTTCATAAAAAGGGAGCAGAGGTTCGCAAGCGCGTTGCCCTTTGTTTTCCCGACACCTACGAAATTGGCATGTCGCATTTGGGCTTGCGTATTCTCTATTCGATTTTAAATAAACGCGAGGATACGGCTGCGGAGCGTTGTTACGCGCCTTGGGTGGATATGGTTGAGAAATTGCGCGAAACAGGCAAGCCTTTGGTCTCCATGGAATCGCAACTGCCGCTTTGTGATTTTGATGTCGTCGGCTTTTCATTACAATATGAACTGGAATACACCAACATTCTGCTTATGCTCGATCTCGGTGGCATACCGCTAAAAAGCCTTGACCGCGATAGAGAGCATCCTTTGATTATCGGTGGAGGTCCCAGTGTTTTTGCGCCGGAGCCGATCGCTGACTTTTTCGACTGTTTCCTTATTGGCGACGGCGAAGAAGCTTTCCCGCGCATCATTGACCACTTTGTTGAATTGCGCGATCAAGGCATGTCTCGCCGTGATATTCTCATTCGGTTGGCTGAGCGCGATGGTGTTTATGCGCCTTCTCTGTATGAAACCCGGATTGATCCTGAAACCGGATTTGAGTACGTTTCTGGAAGCCGGGTCGCACCGTTTCCGGTCAAAAGAACTTATGTGAAAGATATTGATCAATACCCGTTCCCGGATGACATTCTTGTGCCGCACAATGATATTGTTCATGATCGGGTTTCCATTGAAATTGCGCGCGGCTGCACCGAAGGTTGCCGTTTTTGCCAGGCGGGCACAATTTATCGCCCGGTGCGTGAAAGAAAACCGGAAGCCATCATCAATACCATTATGAACAGCCTTGAAAAAACCGGCTTCGATCAGGCGTCTTTAACCGCACTATCCACCGCTGATTATAGCTGCATCGGGCCGTTGGCGGAAAAGCTCAGCGCGGAGTTGGAGAAGCGCAAAACAGCTATGGCTGTATCATCTATGCGTGTTTATGGAATGACCGACAGCCTCGGCAAAAGCCTGTCAAAAGTACGTCGTTCCGGCTTCACCATTGCGCCTGAAGCGGGGAGTCAAAGATTGCGTGATGTTATCAACAAGGGCATTACAGAAGAAGTGATACTGGGGGGCGCGGACACTGCGTTTCGCAATGGCTGGTCGCATGTTAAACTCTACTTTATGATCGGCCTGCCCACTGAAACAGATGAAGACCTGACCGCTATCGTCGATTTGGGGCTGAAAATTTTGAAAATGGCGTCTGACAAACATGGAAAAAAAGCGCAGGTTGCCATTAGCGTATCTTCGCATATTCCCAAGCCGCATACAGCATTCCAATGGCTTGGTCTCGATAACATGGAAGAGTTGCGCAGGAAGCAAATCTATTTGCTGAATTTAATTCGTCCGCATCAGCAATTGCGTTTTAAGTGGCATGATGTGCAGCATACCTGGCTGGAGGCGATTTTTTCGCGCGGCGATCGCAGGTTGGGCAAAGCCGTTGCCATGGCTTATCAACGCGGCTGCGCTTTTGACGCCTGGACAGATCAAATCGATCTTGATAAGTGGCGTCAGATTTTTGATGAACTGAAAATCGACACCGAAATGTGGATGCGGGACATTCCGCTTTATGCGCCGCTGCCTTGGGAGCACGTCGACTCTCTCGTTAAAAAAGATTGGCTGATCCGTGAGTTCAAACGCGCCATGAAAGGTCGCTTTTCTCCCGCCTGTGAAAAGCCTTATAAGAAAAAAAGTGAGCTCAACCGAACTGATCTTGGCAAGCCGACCGAAAGCGATAAACTGGTCTGTTATCATTGCGGCCTGGAGTGTGATTTGGATGCAATTAGACAAGAACGTATTGCAAGTTGGAACAGTCTTGAGCGCGGCATTGAACTTCCAGAGAAGCGCAACGCCGATTTGGAACGCTATCCCGCCAAGGTGACACGATACCGCGCCGCCTATTGCAAGCTGGGTTCGTTTCGTTTCCTTTCCGCGCTTGATTTGACCAGAAGCTTTACCCGCGCCTTTAAGCGTTCAAATGTTCCGCTAAGATTTAGTCAGGGCTATCATCCAACCCCGCTAATCTCGTATGGGCCGGCGCTTTCGGTTGGCATGGAAGGAGCTGAGGAATATCTTGATTTTGAAGCCGTGGCAGAAATTTCTGACGATATATTGCTCGAAAAATTAAACGCACAAATGAGCAAGGGTTTGAAATTTCTCAGTCTAAAGAAAATTGATCCAAAGACAGAATCATTATTCCGGATAATTGACACTGCCGAATATTCTGTTTCACTGGTCACGCCTCAACTTAGCGAGTTTTTTGCTGAATCGATGGATGGCTATCATGAAAATCCTGTAACGATGCACAAAAAGTGTATTGACTCACTGCTGGCAAGGGAAACAATAGAAGTATATAAACTTCGCAAGGGACGCCGCAGACCGGAAGACATCAAGCCATTGATTCATAAAATTGAAGTAGTCAACGGCGCGCAACCAATGCGTTTGGAAATGCTGCTTGGAACCGGAAATCGCGGCAGCGTTCGCCCGGATATGATCCTGAAAGAAATGTATGGCGCGCCGCATGAGTTATTTGATATTCGGCGGGAAAAGTTATTAGTTGAAAGCAAGAAAGGTTTTGTCTCACCTCTCGAATGCCTGAATTCCGGTTTTTTAAGGACTTTATAGTTGAAAGCATCATTTTACACCCTTGGCTGTCGTCTGAATCAGGCGGAAACAAGTCTGATCAGCGACTCATTCAAAAAAAAGGGATATGACATCGTTAAATATGGGCAAGCCACGGATCTTTGCGTCATTAATACCTGCACGGTCACGGAACAAGCCGACTCAAAATGTCGACAACTGATTCGGCAAACACTAAAAAGATCGCCTGACGCGTTTGTAGCGGTTGTGGGATGCTATGCGCAGCTCAGCGCCGATGTTCTGGCAAAAATTGATGGCGTGGACATGATTATCGGCACGCAGGAAAAAATGCAAATTGCCGACTTCATCGATGTGCCGCAGAAATTTCCTGAGCCCATTATACGCACCGGAAAAATTAAGCGTGAGCCGTTTACTATTAGCGCTGTCGGCAATTATGAAAATGCCATGCGCGCAAACCTTAAGGTTCAGGACGGATGCGACTTTATGTGCGCCTTTTGCGTCATACCTTTTGCGCGTGGACGTTCAAGGAGTCGCGCTTTTTGGGATATTCAACGAGAGGCTATCGAGCTTGCGGAGCGAGGACATAAAGAGTTGGTGCTGAGCGGCGTCAATATCGGAACCTATGACTTTGAAGACAAAAGTTTGCTCGATGTTATTAAAATGCTGGAATCAATCGATGGAATTCATCGTATCCGAATCAGTTCAATTGAGCCTACAACAATCCCTTTAGAGCTGGTGGATTATATGGCTGACTCCGAGAAATTATGCAGCCATTTGCATATTCCTGTGCAGCACGGCGATGACTCGATTTTAAAGGCGATGCGGCGTATTTATAATATTCGCGAGTTTGTTGATTTTATCGAACTTGTGGAAAAGCGCGTGCCGGATGTTTGCATCGGAACCGATGTCATGACCGGATTTCCGGGCGAGGATGAGCAAGCTTTTGGCAACACGCGTAGCCTGCTCAAAGAGTTGCCATTTGCATATTTTCACGTCTTCCCTTATTCAGAAAGAGAAGGAACATCCGCAGAAAAAATGGCGGGCAAGATCGATCCGAAGACAAAAAAAGTCAGAAGCGAAATCCTGCGAACGATGTCTTCAGAAAAGAAGCGCATTTTTTTTCAACAACAAGTTGGGAAGAATGCCAGAGTCTTGTTAGAGGAACGCAATGCGAACGGACTTTTTCAGGGATTTACTCAAAATTATGTAAAAGTGGCTGTTGCAACAGATGAGGAAATTAGCAATAGTTTGATCGATGTGAAAATGACTAAAATGGTTGATAAACATTTGGTTTTTGGCGAGCGAGACCTGCCAAATTGAACCGTGATGAGCGCTTGAACTTAATAAGATAGTATTGGCCTCTGCCGGTTGTTCCTGATCTGATAAAATGCAGAGGCGCTAATCATTAACCCAATCGAATAACAAGCTAACCTTTATGAAAAAAGTATACATTGAAACGTATGGATGCCAAATGAACGAGTATGACTCGGAATTAGTGAAAAGCATCCTGATAGACAATCAGTTTGAGTTGACCACGCGGGAAGAGGAAGCTGAGGTGATCTTTCTCAACACCTGCGCCATTCGTGAAAACGCTCACTCAAAGATCTATGCGCGTCTTGGTGATTTAAAAAAATACAGGAAGAGCAAAAAGGACAAAGTGGTTGTCGGCCTGCTTGGCTGTATGTCGCAAAACCTGCGCGGCGAACTGAACCGAAATGAAAATCTGGTGGATATTTTTGCCGGGCCGGACAGCTACAAACGTCTGCCCGCCATGATTCATTCGGTTTCTCAAAACGGAAAAAAGGAATACGACTTCAGTCTGTCTGAATTTGAAGACTACAGCGATGTTTATCCCAAGCGCATTCCGGGTGTAAACGCCTGGATTGCGGTGATGCGTGGATGCGATAATTTCTGCACGTTTTGCGTTGTGCCTTACACCCGCGGCCGGGAGCGCAGCCGCACGATCAAGAGTGTGGTGGATGAAAGCAGACAGCTTGCCGTCGATGGTTTTAAACAGGTGACTCTGCTCGGTCAGAATGTGAATTCATATAAATCTGAAGGTGATGATTTTGCAGATTTAATGCAGGCGGTCGCTGAAGTTGACGGCATTGAACGGGTGCGCTTCACTTCACCACATCCCAAAGATTTCCCTGATAAATTTCTGAAAATCATGGCGGAAAACCCGAAAATTTGCAGCCATATTCATTTACCGTTGCAGGCTGGCAATGACCGCGTGCTCGAAATGATGGCTCGAACATATACAAGGAAAAATTTTCTTAAACTGGTTGAACAAATTCGGAAAACAGACCCTGATGTCGCGCTGACCACAGATATCATCGTCGGCTTCCCAACTGAATCTGACGCTGACTTTGAAGATACCATCGAAGTTATGAACGAAGTCCAATTTGACGCCGCTTTCACTTTTAAATACTCAGAACGAAAAAACACCATCGCCTGGCGCACACAACCTGATGATGTTCCGGAAGAAAAGAAAACGGAGCGAATTGTCCGGCTGGTGGAATTACAACGCAACCATTCGTTAATACGCAATCAGGCTAAGCTTGGCCAGACGCTGGAAACGCTCATCGAAGGCCCCAGCAAACGAAAACCGGATGAGTGGATGGGGCGCACCGATGGAAACAAAATAGTAATATTGCCAAAAGGCTCCTTTCAGCCGGGTGACATGGTCATGGTTAAAATCACAGATGTCACAGCCAACACATTGTTTGGCGATGCAATTTTAACCAGTGGAAATGAGGCGAATGAGGCAAAAATTTAAGGGCGTTGACTTCTATCAAATCGATTCATCCTTCAGCGACGAGGAAAAACTCGCGCGTCAAACGGTTCGTGAATTTATTGACAAAGAATTTGCGCCAATCCTTCAACAGTCTTATCGAAATGGTGAATTCCCAAAACATTTGATTCCGCTTATGGGTAAGCTTGGTTTTTTAGGTTCTAACTTAACAGGCTATGGATGCCTCGGCCTTGGCGCCGTCGCCTACGGCCTGATTTGCCAGGAACTTGAAAGAGGAGATAGCGGACTTAGAAGTTTTGCTTCGGTGCAGGGAAGTTTGGTCATGTTTCCAATTCATTCCTTTGGCGCGGAGAAGCAGAAGGAGAAATGGTTGCCGCTTCTAGCTAAAGGTGAAGCCGTCGGCTGTTTTGCTTTAACAGAACCAGACTTTGGCAGCAATCCGTCCGGCATGCGAACGCGCGCTGAAAAAACGGACAATGGTTGGCTGCTGAATGGCGCCAAGATGTGGATAACGAATGGAACCATTGCAGATGTTGCATTGGTTTGGGCGCGAACGGAAGAAGGCATTCGAGGCTTTCTTGTTGAAAAGGATGCGCCCGGTTTTCAAGCAAAGGCAATTCATGGCAAACTCTCCATGCGCGCTTCAGACACTGCTGAATTGATTTTTGAAAATTGTGAAATTTCAGACGATGCCATTTTGTCGGGAACGAATGGTTTGCGAAGTGCATTAGTGTGTCTAAGCCAGGCGCGATATGGGATTGCCTGGGGCGTTTTGGGCGCTGCGATGGATTGCTATGAAGAGGCACTCAACTATGCGAAAACGCGTATTCAATTCAACAATCAACCCATTGCCTCACATCAGCTAGTTCAGGAAAAATTAGTAAATATGTTGAGTGAAATCACCAAAGCCCAACTGTTAGCCTTGCAATTAGGCAAGCTGAAAGAGCGAAATCAGGCTCAGGCAAGCCAGATATCGCTTGCCAAGCGCAACAATGTTGAAATGGCGTTGAACTGCGCCAGAACCGCAAGGCAGATTTTAGGAGCGAATGGAATTTTGGATGATTATCATTGCATGCGCCACTTGTGTAATCTCGAAACGGTTATTACATACGAAGGAACACATGATATTCACACGTTAGTTGTTGGTTCTGAAATAACCGGTTATCAGGCTTTTGCCTGAAAAAAGAGGATTAGCATGAATCTCTATGATAACGATGATGGCAAGCGTCGATTTACGCTTGATGAAGCAAATCGGGTTCTGCCGGATCTGATCAGCGCTACAGAAAAAATCGTTACGGGCTTGGAAATATTACGTAAAAAGCATGACATCGATGTTGATATGCGCCTTGAAAATGCAAATCAGGAATTTCAAAAAGAAGCGAGTCAACTTTTGGCTTCCTGGTCAAAACAAGTTGCGGATTTGGGCGCATACCCGAAAGGCTATTTTGTTGTCGACTTTATGTCTAAGGTGCCAGGCACACTGCTGTGCTGGACATTTGGCGAATACAAAATTATGCATACACACAAAATTTTTGAAAAGTTCAAACACCGCAGACCAATTCGCGATGAAATAAATATCGGTTTTGAATATTCATTGAACTAGGATTGAACCAACATGTTTAGAAGTCTATTCTTTTTTCTCTTTGCCAGTTTTGGAGTCGGGCTGTTGTGTTCAATTTTCCTGGTGTCATTAAAGGAAATCGGGAGTTTTTTTTTTAGACTAAACACGCTTATTGCATTTTTTCTGATTGGATCTGCCTTGCTGGCAATGCCTTTTGGCAGCTTCAATTTCAATGCTTTGCTAAATCTGCGCGCGCCTGAAGCAATTGGACAACTCACATACCTTTTTTTAGTGTTAAGCAGTCTCTTTCTGTTAATTTATAATTTGTTTTTGCCCCGGTTGCATGGGGTTTTGCTCTCTGCGGCAATCGTTGCCGGCATGTTAGGCATTAGCTTTTACGCTTTGGCTGCGGTTGTTTTTTTCAGGACGCCTGGAGTATCCGCTACCTTTCTGGTTTTGCATGAGATCACTGCTGCTCTGTGCCTTGGTTCGGTTTTAGGAGCGATGATTACCGGGCATTGGTATTTGGTGCAACATAAGCTAAGTATTACGCCCTTGAAAAAAAGCACATTGCTATACTTAATTTCGGTCTCGCTAAAAACATTGCTCATTGGCGCAAGTTTTTTCCTTTATGGCAATTGGGCCAATGGGAAAATTTTAGAATTGCTAACAACCGCCAGCCTTGGATCTGTTTTTCTTTATCTGCGATTGATTGTTGGCCTGGTTCTTCCAGTCATTTTTGGTGTGATGATTTGGAAAGCGGTAAAATTACATTCTACTCAATCAGCCACTGGAATGTTATATGCGACCATTGTTTTGATATTGATGGGGGAGATGTTTGGCAAAGTTCTAACCGTATCGCTGGGCATGCCATTGTAAGGCGATTTTTTATTGCACCATCTGACCGGAACACGGTAAAATTGTCGATGGGAGCTAATTGAAGGGGTAAGAATATTGACAGAATACGGTTTCAGAATTACAACAGTATTTTCCGTTCAAATATCAAATGTGCATGCAAATGCCTTGATTTTTCGTAAGGTAATAAGTATATTTTGCAGCAAAACAGGTAAGGTATGACGCTACGAATAGAAAATGGTTTAAAAACAAGTCAGAAGCTGGATTTGCTGCTGGTTATTTTTACACGCAAACCCATTAGGCTCATTCTTGATGATATGTCGGTGCAAGAGCTTGTAGAGGCGCATTCATTTCTATGGGACAAGCTTGTTGAGTTGCACTACAAAACCCAAAAAAATGAATTTGATCGGAACGATGTGACCCGTTTTATGGTGCCGTCTGCTATTTATCAGCGTAAGCAAAGGTGTAATTTGAGGTTGGATTATTGTAAGGGTGTGGAATGTGTTTGGTCTAATCCTATTTGCGCCAGTAACAAAGTAAAAAAGAATATCGAGATAATGGCTAAAGTGATGGTCAGTTACCTTGACTCAAAGACCGAGAAAAAATACAACTTGCTATCCACTGAAAATAAAATCCCCTTTGAGTTTTTTAGAACAGACAGAACCCAATTATAAGACAACTATATGGATTTAATAATCACCTCACCGTTAACTTTAGCGGGATTTGCCGCTTGTCTGGTTCTCGGATATTTGTTGGCCTACGCCTACTCTGGAAGTAAAGTCCGCGAAGCAAAGAAAAACGCCATGGAAATTGAAGCGGAAGCGGTTCGCAGCGCCGAGCGGCTGAAACAACAACGCCTTATTGAAGCCAAAGAAGCCTGGTACAAGGTTCGTGAGCAACAAGAAAGCAAACTGAAGTCAAGGCAACATAAACTTGAAAATGTTGAACGCGAATACAATCAAAAAGAAAAGAAGGTTCTGAGACGCGATGATGAACTAAGTCAACGTGAAACCGGGTTTGTCTCGCGTGAACGGGAATTGATCGAGCGTAAAGAGGCGTTGAAAACCAAGGAAGACGAACTCAACCGTGTTATTCATGAGCAAAATTTAGCCCTTTCCCGAATTTCCCAAGTCAGTATGGAGCAAGCCCGCGACAGGCTTTTGGAGAACTTAAAAAGAGAATATCGCTCTGAAGCTGCCGGAATTTACAAAGAGCTGATCGATAAGGCGAAAGAAAACGCCAACCGGGAGGCCAAGAAAATTGTCACAATGGCAATTGAAAGAAATGCGGCTGACCATTGTGTTGAGTCGACTGTCTCAGTCGTTCAACTGCCTTCCGAGGATATGAAAGGAAGGATTATCGGGCGTGATGGAAGAAATATAAAGGCATTTGAGCAAGCTACAGGGGTAAAAGTAATTGTGGATGACACGCCTGAAGCTGTTGTCTTATCTGCTTTTGATCCGGTAAGGCGCGAAGTGGCCAGGATAGCTTTGCAGCGGATAATAGGCGCCAACCGAATTCATCCCCAAAAAATTGACGAGGTTGTTCGTTCTTCCGAGAAAGAAGTGGAAAAAGTCATCTGGCGCGCAGGAAACGAAGTAATAGCGCGCATCAGTGTTGGTCGCATGCATCCCGACCTAATTCGAGTGTTGGGCAGACTTCGTTTCAGAAGCAGCTATGGGCAGAATGTGCTGCAACATTCCGAAGAGGTCGCTACCCTGACTGGCGCCATGGCTGCAGAGTTGAAGTTAGACACAAAACTGGCAAGGCGCGCCGGACTTTTGCATGACATTGGCAAAGCCATGAGCCAGGAGCACGAGGGCACTCATGTGCAGATTGGGCTTGAGGTTGGTAAAAAATTTAAGGAAGGCCCGGTTGTGATGAATGCAATCGCATCGCATCATGAGGATGAGCCCAAAACGTCTTTGATTTCCGTATTAGTAGCATGCGCAGATTCAATTTCGGGCGCGCGACCCGGAGCCAGACGCGATACGATTGATGGATATATTCGTCGAATTGAGAGCCTTGAAAAAGTGGCTGATTCCTTTGAGCTAGTCTCAAAAGCCTATGCCATTTCCGCAGGACGGGAAGTTCGCGTTATTGTTCAACCCGATCATGTTAGTGACGCGCAAGCGAATTTACTAGCCAATGAAATTGCCCAAAAAATCCAATCGGAATTAGAATATCCTGGTCAAATCAGAGTAACTGTTATTCGTGAAACAAAGGCTGTTAACTACGCCTGACATTAAAATTTTTTACATTGAAAACTGACAATAAAACGAATTGAAATCAGGATAGGACTATGAATGGCATTCTTGAGTCGATCAACTCACCAGAAGATCTCAGGAAACTTGACGATCAGCAGTTACAACCTCTTTGCGATGAAATCCGAGATTATTTTGTTAATGTAGTTACCCGAATTGGCGGACATTTTGGCTCCAGCCTTGGAGTGGTTGAATTAACGACTGCCTTACATTATGTTTTTGATACGCCAAAAGATAAACTCATTTGGGACGTAGGCCATCAGGGCTATGTCCACAAAATTCTGACTGGCAGACGCGACGCGCTCAAAACAATCCGGCAATATAGAGGCATAAGCGGTTTTCTGAAACGAACTGAAAATCCCTATGACGATTTTGGAGCGGGTCATGCTTCAACTTCCATATCCGCTGCGTTAGGTTTTGCGGTTGGTCGTGATTTAAAAGGCGAAAGCAATAAAGTGGTCGCTATTATTGGCGACGGCGCATTGACTGGCGGTCTTGCTTATGAAGCGTTAAATAATGCTGGCAGCATGGGCAAAGATATCCTGGTCATACTGAATGATAACCAGATGTCCATATCGCCCAACGTAGGCGCCATTTCTAAATATCTTACCGGTCTGACATCAGACCCCAGATACAATCGCGTAAAAGATGAAATATGGAACCTGACGGAAAAGATGCCAATCGGTAAAGGCGCGTTGCGCGGGTTTATCAGAAGCATAGAGGAAAGCCTGAAAAATTTGATAGTTCCGGGAATGTTTTTTGAGGAACTAGGGTTTCGATATTTCGGGCCGCTCGATGGGCATAACATCAGGGAGCTTGTCACAACACTGCAAAACCTGAAGGATATCAATGGGCCGAAAGTGTTGCATGTGCTGACAGTGAAAGGCAAGGGCGTTGATTATGCTGAACTGGATTCGGTAAAATTTCATGCGGTTTCTCCACCAAAACAATCAGTCGGCGACGACAAAGTTTCACCGGTATTGCCATCCTATAACGAAGTTTTCACCGACGCTTTGATTGAACTCAGTCATAAGCAAGACGACATTGTTGCCATTACAGCCGCAATGGCTGAAGGCACAGGACTGGTTCGATATGAAAAGTCTTTCCCCGAACGCTTTTTTGATGTTGGGATTGCCGAGGGACACGCTGTCACTTACGCAGGGGGGCTTGCCGCAGAAGGTATTCGTCCATGTGTTGCAATCTACTCAACTTTTTTACAGAGAGCATACGATCATATAATTCATGACATTGCCATTCAAAAATTGCCGGTTGTCTTTGCGCTTGATCGAGCCGGTTTGTGTGGCGCAGATGGGCCAACGCATCACGGAACATTTGATTTGTCTTATATGTGTACAATACCTGGATTAATCGTCACAGCTCCCAAAGACGGTGAGGAACTGAGGAATTTGCTATATACGGCTTTCTCACAGACCGAGACCTCTTTTGCAGTTCGCTTCCCGAAAGATTCCTGCATCAAACTTTCCTCAACACATAAAATGGAAAAATTGCCCATCGGGTCATGGGAGATTCTCAAAAAAGGTGGAGACCTGGCATTTTTAGCTGTCGGCACAATGGTTGCTAACGCACTTATCGCAGCGGAGCGCCTCGAAAAAGAGGGGCATCCTGTAACTGTAATAAATTGTCGGTTTATCAAGCCGCTAGACGAGAAAATGTTGGTCGAATTGAGTAATGAATATCTGCATATAGTGACAATTGAGGAGAATGTTGCCAGTGGTGGCTTTGGTCAACAGGTAAGTGGATTTGTTGCCCGGAAAAAATGTCAGAATTTTTCAATTACACATTTGACCATTCCAGATACATTTATTGAGCATGGCTCCAGATCGATTCTGTTAGATAACATTGGTCTGAGTCCAGAGAAAATTTATCAAACTTACTTTAACATTATTAACGAAAAAATAGGTATTAGCCAGGAGAATATATAATGGCGGCAAAAAAATCTAAAATAGTAATAGCAATTATGGTAATAGTAGGCGTTTTTGCCTGGTTGACCTTGTCCAGTTTTAATGAAAATATGCAATATTTTATAACTGTTCAGGATTTACAGGCAATGGATAAGGCTGATTTGAATGAAAACCTGAGAATAAAAGGTTTTCTCGTTGCAGGCTCTATTGAAGAGACCTCGAATAGTTTGGAAGTTTATTTTATGTTGGAGGACAAAGGCGCAACCATGAAAGTGCGCTTTGATCAAGAACGTCCAGACACATTTAAAGATGGTTCAGAGGTGTTGGTTGAAGGAAAATTTCATGAAGACGGTTATTTTGACGCTAAAACTTTGATGGCAAAGTGCCCTTCAAAGTATGAATCTGAAGAAGGTTATAATCTTGAAGATTATGATCCTTCAAAAAATAATACAGAAAAAGAGAACGCTTACTAGGAATACTTATGATAGATATTGGACATTTAATTCTAGTTCTGGCGCTTTGTTGCGCTGGATATTCAATTGTCATTTCTTTTTGGGGAGGCTTTCGGCATCGTTGGGATTTGGCCAAGTCTGGTGAAAATGCCGCGTTGCTGGTAACTGGTCTCCTAACCATTGCGGTGATGCTGCTTTGGCAACAGATTCTTGCCCACGATTTCCACAATGAGTATGTTGCAAATTACACGAATAAATCAATGCCAACATTCTATATTTTGTCAGCTCTTTGGGGTGGACAGAAAGGCTCATTGTTGTTTTGGGGTTGGCTGTTGTCTCTTTATTCAGGCTTGATGATTTATCTGCAACGAAATAAAAATCGCGATCTTATGCCGCATGTTGTAGCAGTTTTGATGCTGGGAACCGGTTTCTTTGTTCTGTTGACCGTTTTTGTTACGCCGCCGTTTGAAAAACTGTGGGCGTTGCCGGGCGGCAGTGTTATTGCCTCCGTTTTGAAGCCGGCAGGCGCGATTGCATTTGGCCCTGCGGACGGTCGCGGACTCAATCCGCTTTTACAGCACCCGGCAATGGCTATTCACCCGCCCGTGTTGTATCTGGGGTTTGTCGGGTTCAGTATTCCATTCGCTTTTGCCATCGCCTCTTTAATTACCGGCAAGCTTGATAGTCAGTGGTTAAGCGTGATTAGGCGTTGGACGCTCGTGCCATGGTTTTTTCTTGGAATTGGCATGCTGCTTGGCGGAAAGTGGGCCTATATGGAACTGGGATGGGGCGGTTATTGGGCTTGGGATCCGGTTGAGAATGCAGCCTTGATGCCTTGGCTGGCAGCCACTGCTTTTATCCATTCGGTCATGATCCAAGAGAAAAAGAATATGCTTAGGGTATGGAATATGGTTTTGATCCTTCTAACCTACATCCTATGTATTTTCGGCACATTCATTACCCGGAGCGGTGTTATTTCCTCCGTTCACTCATTTGCGAAATCTGATATAGCAGGGTGGTTTGTAGCTTACCTGGTTCTATTGATTGTCGGTCCTGCTATTCTTCTAATCAAACGAGTGCCTGAATTAAAGACCAAAAATCATTTTGATTCAGTTGTTTCAAGGGAATCTGCTTTCCTTGTCAATAACCTGATTTTTCTTGGGGCTCTTTTTGCCGTGTTTTGGGGAACGATTTTCCCGATGGTTACGGAAGCAATTCGTGGCGTTAAGGTTACGGTTGCAGAGCCATTTTATAACACGGTTATGACACCAATTGGAATGTTTCTCCTGCTTTTAACAGGTATCGGACCTTTAGTTGCATGGAGAAAAACGTCCTCAAAGTTGTTGAAAAAAATCTTTCTGAAGCCGACTGTGATAGCCTTAATCGGGACGGCAATACTGCTGGCTTTTGGTCTTCGACATTTTTACGCGCTGATATCTTTTACACTTTCTATTTTTGTAACGGCGACGATCGTTGATGAATTTCATCGCGGCGCGCGAGCCAGAATGCGCGGTGGGGAAGAAGGATATCTGGAGGCTATAAAGAACCTGCTAATGCGGAATAAGCGACGCTACGGCGGCTATATTGTTCATTTTGGAATGGTGGTCATGTTTGTGGGTTTTACCGGCAAAGCATTTACTGTCGAAAAAGAAAGCCTGCTCAAGCCCGGAGAGTCTATGACTATCCGTGGATATGAATTGAAGTTCTTCGAAACCGTTACGGAAGAAGATGCAAACAAAGTCGTCTGGAAATCTACCATGGATGTTTATAAAAACGGCGAAATGGTGAAGCGGATCTATCCGAATCGGCACTATTACAAGGTTCAGGAACAGCCGACAACTGAAGTCGTTTTGCGCTCCACATTGCAAGAAGATCTTTACGTTGTTCTTGCCCAGCCGAATGATGACGGCAGCGCAATTTTTAAGGTTTATATTAATCCATTGGTTAACCTTGTTTGGCTTTCCGGTTTGCTTGTCGCAATTGGAACTTTTATCACATTATTGCCAGATGAGCAATTGCGCAATCGTAAAGCTGCGCCCAATGCTAAAGCTAAACCAAAAATGGAAGTCGCATAGCATTCTAAGCAACTCAATGAAGTTTTAGACGAGACTGAACTGGTATGTTCGCTTTTAAGAGGTTGCCGCATTAAATGGGCAGCCTCTTTTTTTGTTTGGGATGGACGGCAGTTCTTGCTTTGCTCACTTCAATCTTTTTTACCATTTAATTCAGATATGAAATTTTGATTTTTTATACCCAAAAATGACAAGAAAATTTTCAATCGATTGAGGTGTAAATAGCAGGAGAACTCAAATATGCTGCAAATAATATTATACAAATAGGTGGTTCAGCTTTATCGTGATTTTACTTTGACTCCTTTAATATTTTATTCAATGAGCTATATTTTAGGATCCGTTCTATTTAGATTCCAAAAATAAATAAATGTGAGGGTTGCCTGATGAGTGAAAAATACATCTTTATCTTCTGCCTGTGCTTGTTTTTTTCGTGTGTCGGAGAAAGTAATCCGGTAGATCCAAATTCGAGGAGCGCTCCATCTGAACTTCAAGGTTCAATAAGTGGAACGTTACTGTTTAAGGACTCACCTTACTATGTAGTTAAGGATATTTATGTTGATTCATTAAACACGCTTATCATTGAACCGGGCGTAAGGGCTTGCTTTCTATGATTCTACGAAATTTACGATTAGAGGCTCAATTCTTTCAGTCGGCAGCAAATACAAATTTGTCACTTATTCGAGCCAATTAAATTCATGGTTTGGTATCTATATCTACAATTCAACCAACGAAAACATCTTCCAGTATTGCAATTTTGAAAATGTACGCATTGAAGATGACACTATTTCTGAACACGGCGCTTTAGGCTTAGGCATTTGATCGAAATAAACTTGCCACCTCCCACTCCATCTGAACTCATAATTCAAGATTTTCCTGGTAATATTATTTTGACCTGAACCCTTAGTAGACTCAAAGGTGTCGATTAAAAATTGTGTTTTCCGCAATAATTATTCAGTCTTCGGCGGTGGGTTGTCATTTTTTCGTTCAGATGCGGAAGTCACAAATTGTATTTTTATTGAAAATCATGCGATCGTTTTGGGTGGAGCAGCAGTTTCTCGTGAGTCGAGCGCTAAATTTTACAACAACACTTTCTATAACAATAGCTCAACTAATTATGGCGGCGGATTGGTGGTGATGGATCCTGTTGTTGACGATATTCAAAATAATATTTTTTACTTAAATTCAAGCAGATCGGGAGATCCGCGAGTTGCTTTTTTTCCGGTGATACTGCAAATTATCAATCACAATATAATTTTTTGTGGTTTGATATATTAGACCCAAAATTCATATCTGACAGTATTTTGAAATTGAAACTCGGCTCACCTTGTATTGATCAAGGCAATCCAAATGTTGAGTTTAATGATGCGGACGGCACAAGAAATGACCAGGGCGCTTATGGCGGCCCGAAAGGAGACTGGTATATCGAGTTTGATGATTTGGATGACACAAGAAATAGCCAAGGCTCTTTTGATGCTCCTTCACGTTAAGACAGGGAACGAATACCAATTTTCGAATTCTCGAAATGAAATGCAATAAGCCTTGGTCTGCTCAGGGCAGGATATGCGGTAGAGCAAAGCGTAAGTTCGTTTAAGCGCTCACATAAGAAAACATCATTTTTCATATCCGGGTCATCTCAGCCCTTTGCGACCAAGTGTGCGTACGTCCGCTCGTCCCGTTGCCTGGGAATAAACTTCTTGCATTTTTTGACAATTTATTTATATTCCAGTTGATTAAGTAATTGTACACCTCTATTTGTGCCTTTCAAGTGCTAATAAAACTAATTCCAAGTTAATTTTTATCGGAGAGGAGATCCCTTACATTTAGTAATGTGATCAATGGATTTTTGTTTCTTTTTGCATTAGTTGAGCGCTGAGATTGTGTACGATTTTTTTAAATCAAACACGAGGGTTTGTCTTATGGAAACTGGTACAGTAAAATGGTTTAACAACGCAAAGGGTTATGGATTCATCGTAGGCGAGAACGGAACTGACGTTTTTGTCCACTACAAAGTCATTGAGGGCGATGGATTTAAAACTTTGCAAGAGGGTGAACAAGTTCAGTTTGAAATCGCTGAAGGACCAAAAGGCGCTCATGCCACAGCGGTTTCCAGGTTATAAACCATGGACATCAGCAACTGAGGGCTGCTCATTTGAGCGGCCTTCTTTGTTTATGGTAAACAAATCGTGTTTGATTGACGTTGCGCCGCTTCACAAAAAAACAGAGAGCTTGTCATCACAAGTTCTTGTCGGTAAAACAATTTTATTTTTCGCCCGCTGATTGTTCAGGTTTGCCCAATCGCAGCGTGTAAAAAACTTTAACCGCGTTGTCGAATATTTAATTTGAATGAGGCTTGCTGAAAATTAAATTCAGACAACTGGAAAACGAAAATCACCAGACGTTTTTGATGAAATATCCATGAAAGATGAGGGTTTAAACCATGCCAGTTGAAAAAGATCTATTGGAAATACTATGTTGTCCTGAAACCAAAGTTGAACTTGAGCAGCTTGCGCAAAAACATGTTGACGCA
>Ga0316192_10000762_pt1 | contig 23489 bp, 17 predicted proteins | sample MerIslwburrow_MG_FD_204931 | JGI IMG/M metagenome (GOLD analysis project Ga0316192, IMG submission 204931) | Coastal sediment microbial communities from Maine, United States - Merrow Island worm burrow | ecosystem: Environmental > Aquatic > Marine > Coastal > Sediment | place: USA: Maine...
AAGCGGGTCTACTACCTGTCGCTGGAATTCATGATTGGTCGCACCCTTAGCAACAGCGCCTTCAGCCTGGGCGTCGATATCGAACTGCGCCAAACCCTAAGCGATATCGGCGTCGACCTTGAACAAGTACAGGAGATGGAAAGCGATGCCGCACTGGGCAATGGTGGCCTGGGCCGACTGGCAGCCTGCTTTCTCGATTCCATGGCCACCCTGGGGCTACCTGGCTATGGTTATGGCATCCGCTACGAATACGGCATGTTCAATCAACGTATAGAGAACGGCATACAGATTGAACACCCGGAAAACTGGCTGCGCTACGGCAACCCATGGGAGTTCCCTCGCGCCGAAGTACTCTATCCGGTCAAGTTTAATGGCAAGGTAATTAGCTATCCGGATGACGCAGGGAAAATGCGTTATCAATGGGTCGACACCGACGAAGTCATGGCCATGGCATATGACACCCCCATTCCCGGCTATGCCAACAGTACCGTCAACAACATGCGCCTCTGGTCGGCCAAGTCATCGCGCGATTTTGAGCTTAAATATTTCAACGAAGGCAACTACATCAAGGCGGTTAAAGACAAGAACGACTCGGAAAACCTGTCGAAAGTACTCTATCCCGATGACACTACCGAGATGGGCCGCGAACTTCGGCTGAAACAACAGTACTTTTTTGTCAGCGCCTCATTGCAAGATATTTTGTATCGACACATGAAATTCCACGATGGTTTTAATCACCTGCCTGACAAGGTTGCAATCCAGCTTAACGATACCCATCCGGTACTGGCAATCCCCGAACTCATGCGCCTGCTGGTTGATAAATATCAGACAGCCTGGGACAAGGCCTGGGACATCAGCAGAAGAACCTTTGCCTACACCAACCACACCCTGCTTCCTGAAGCATTGGAAACCTGGCCGGTAGCCGTTATCGAAAAACTGTTACCACGCCACATGCAGATCATCTACGAAATCAATCAACGCTTTCTTGATGAAGTGATGCATCGCCACCCCGGTGATAACGACCTGCTCAGCCGCATGTCCATCATTGATGAAAACAATGGCAAACGGATTCGTATGGCCCACCTTGCTGTCGTTGGCAGCCACAAGGTCAATGGTGTTGCCGCGCTACATACTGAATTGATGAAACAATCGATCTTTGCCGACTTTAATCGTTTTTATCCTGACAAGATCATCAACAAGACCAACGGCATCACACCACGACGCTGGCTCAACCAGGCCAATCCAGAACTCTCCAGACTGATATCAAACAAGATTGGCAATGACTGGACAACCGATCTTGATCAACTCAAAAAACTCATCCCACTGACAAAGGATAAAGATTTTTGCCAACAGTTCAGCACAGTAAAGCGCAACAACAAACTGCGCCTGGCGAAACTGATTAAACAGCGCCTCAATATTGATGTCAATGTGGACTCTATTTTTGATATTCACATCAAACGTATTCACGAATACAAACGTCAGCTGCTGAATGTTCTGCATGTCATCACACTTTATAATCGCATCCGTCACAACCCGGATAGCGACATCACGCCTCGAACTATCATATTTGCTGGCAAGGCGGCCCCCGCCTATCACTTAGCCAAACTAATCATCAGGCTGATTAATAATGTAGCTGATATCGTCAACAACGACCCTGCCGTACACAACAAACTTAAAGTCGTTTTTTTGCCTAACTACAATGTATCTCTGGCAGAAGAGATCGTTCCTGCCTGTGATTTGTCCGAACAGATTTCTACCGCTGGCACCGAGGCCTCTGGCACGGGCAATATGAAGTTTGCATTAAATGGCGCACTGACTATCGGCACACTGGATGGTGCCAATATTGAGATCATGGAAGAAGTGGGGGAAGACAATATATTCATCTTTGGCAAGACCGCCAGCGAAGTGGAACAATGCAGGCGTGAAGGTTATAACCCTTACGATCACTACCATGGCAATCCGGAATTGAAAGAAGTGCTGGATATGATTGACTCAGGTTATTTTTCAGCCAATGAAGCAAATCGTTTTCAAGGCATTATCGACACACTCACCAGCCATGGCGACCACTACCTGGTGCTGGCCGATTACGCCGCCTATGTTTTATGTCAGGAACAGGTCGCTGAACTTTACCGTGACCCGAACAGCTGGACCCGCAAAGCCATCCTGAACACTGCCAACATGGGCAAATTTTCCAGTGATCGCACCATTAGGGAATACGCCGAAGAAATTTGGAACACGAAGCCAGTTGATATTCATTTGGCTGAAGGGAATCCCTAAAAATGTTTCATAAAAAAGGCCAGCAAAAAGCTGGCCTTTTTCTATCGATCTGCTGACTTAAGCTTAACGTTTCATCGAATCAAAAAATTCGTCATTGGTCTTAGTGTCTTTCAGCTTATCCAGCATAAACTCCATCGCCGCCAGGTCGTCCATCGGGTGTAGCAGCTTGCGCAGAATCCATACCTTCTGCAGGTCATCCGGCTTGGTTAGATATTCTTCACGACGGGTACCGGAACGATTGATATTGATTGCCGGATAGACACGCCTTTCAGCAATCTTACGATCCAGGTGCAACTCCATATTACCTGTGCCCTTAAATTCTTCGTAGATCACATCATCCATACGTGAACCGGTCTCAACCAGAGCCGTAGCGATAATTGTCAAACTACCACCCTCTTCAATATTACGCGCCGCACCAAAAAAACGTTTTGGTCTATGCAGCGCATTGGCATCCACACCACCGGTCAGCACCTTACCAGACGAAGGAATCACCGTGTTGTAGGCGCGCGCCAGACGGGTAATAGAATCCAGTAAGATAACCACGTCACGCTTGTGCTCAACCAGACGCTTGGCCTTCTCGATCACCATCTCGGCAACCTGAACATGGCGACTGGCCGGCTCATCAAAGGTACTGGAAATTACTTCACCCTTAACCGAACGCTGCATCTCGGTAACCTCTTCCGGACGCTCATCGATCAGCAACACAATCAGATAACACTCGGGATGACTGGCGGCAATCGACTGGGCGACGCTCTGCAACATCATGGTCTTACCGGCTTTAGGTGGCGAGACGATCATGGCGCGCTGGCCTTTACCTATCGGTGCTACCAGCTCAATTACGCGAGCAGTCAAGTCTTCGGTACTGCCATTACCCTGCTCTATCTTCAAGCGCTGGTTGGCAAACAGTGGCGTCAGATTTTCAAACAGAACTTTATTCTTGGCATTCTCTGGCGGCTCGAAGTTGATCAAATCTACTTTCAGCAACGCAAAATAACGCTCACTGTCCTTAGGCGGACGAATCTTACCGGTAACACTATCACCAGTACGCAGATTAAAACGACGAATCTGACTCGGCGAGACATAGATATCATCCGGGCCGGCCATATAGGAACTATCTGCAGCCCTCAAAAAACCAAAACCATCCTGCAAAATTTCCAGCACACCATCACCAAAAATTGCCTCGCCTTTCTTGGCGTGACTTTTCAGAATGGCAAAAATGACCTCTTGCTTGCGCATACGTGCCATGCCATCCAAACCCATGGATAACGCTAAATCTATCAGTTCAGCTGCAGATTGTTTCTTTAGTTCGGTTAAGTTCATAATTGGTTATTTAATTGAATTGCGGAAAATCGCGTATAGGAGATTGTTTGACTGGGGCGAGCTGCGAGTTACACTCGTTGATTACTTTGACGTTAAACGGCTTTTGTTTGCCGCCTTTTCATATTTATTTCGTGAACCCTACCACCTTTATTTCGTCACGTCCAGCCTTAGCCAGACGTGACGCAAATAAAACACTGTATTCGCTAAATATTGCTGTCCAAAAATGCGGTCAGCTGTGACTTCGATACAGCACCAACCTTGGTTGCCTCAACGTTGCCACCTTTAAACAGCATCAAGGTAGGAATGCCGCGAATGCCGTATTTCGGCGGCGTGCCTGGATTTTCATCGATATTGAGCTTAGCAACACGTACCTTGCCGTCGTAATCAGCTGCAATTTCATCCAGAATTGGCGCGATCATTTTGCATGGGCCACACCAGTCAGCCCAAAAATCGACTAGTACTGCTCCATCAGCGCTTAACACCTCGGCATCGAAGGTGGCATCTGTTACATAAACTATGTTGTCACTCACTATTAAATCTCCAGTATTCAGGGTCACTACAGTCGACTAGCTTATACGAATTAAAAACAATTGGGAATCAAGTGTCTTATTGCGGTCAATCCTTGTAGAATTCAAGCCCAAACTGAATAATATTGCAAGCCCCTGGGGACAAAATGAGCAAACAAGCCTATGAGTGACACCCATTTATCCGACACCCGCTTTGCCGATCTACCTTTGGCCGAGGCGCTGCAACAAGGCATTCAAGAAGCCGGCTACGAATTCTGCACCCCAATCCAAGCTAAAACCATACCTCTTCTTCTGGAAAACAAAGACATTGCCGGCCAGGCACAAACAGGCACCGGCAAAACGGTTGCCTTCCTGGTTGCCTGCATGGACAACCTGCTCAAACAGCCAGCCCCTGAAAGCCGCCAGGCAAACCAGCCCCGCACCTTAATTCTTGCACCGACACGCGAACTAGCGGTGCAAATTCATAAAGATGCGGTGGCCCTAAACAGCCATACCGGTCTCAAACTGGGTCTGATCTATGGTGGCACAGACTATGAAAAACAACGTCAGCAACTTGTTGATGGTGTCGACATCCTAATCGGCACACCAGGCCGGATCATCGATTTTTTCAAACAAAAAGTGTTTAACCTGCGCGCCATTCAATCCACGGTAATGGATGAAGCCGACCGCATGTTTGACCTTGGTTTTATTAACGACATTCGCTTTCTGCTGCGGCGCATGCCTGAACCGGACAAGCGCCTCAACATGCTTTTTTCCGCCACCATGTCGCATCGCGTCACCGAGTTGGCCTACGAGCATATGAATAACCCAACCGTGGTTGCCGTTGAGACCGAATCCGTTACCGCCGACAATGTTGAACAGCTTGTTTATTACACTGCCAACAACGAAAAAATTCCGCTGCTGATCAGCCTGTTTAAACAGACCGGTCTGATCCGTACCATCATCTTTGTTAATACCAAGCGTGCCGCCGACACCGTCTGGCGCTATCTCGAAGGCAATGGCCTAAAATCCGGCCTGCTCTCCGGTGATATTCCGCAAAAGAAACGCCAGAGCTTGTTAGAGGGTTTTCAACAAGGTGAATTACCAATCCTGGTTGCCACTGATGTGGCTGCCCGCGGCCTGCACATCCCTGAAATCAGCCACGTCATCAATTTTGACCTGCCGCAAAACGCCGAGGATTATGTCCACCGCATTGGCCGAACAGCCCGCGCCGGGGCCAGCGGTATGGCAATCAGCTTTGCCTGTGAAGACTATTCCTTTTACCTGCCAGAAATAGAGGCCTACATTGGTAAAAAAATTCCTTCTGAGGCAGTTGACCCGGCCCTGATAGTCCGACCTGCGCCACCGGTGAAAAGTCCTCGATCTGAAAAACCCCATTCTGGCTCACGTCGGAAAAGTCCGAATCAACGCCCTCGCCGGGCGCGCTAATTTAAACCGTAATCCAAACCTGCTTAAACATGGCCGAATTATTTGATCAGCTCTCAAGCCGCACCGCACTAGCAAAAATAGGCAAAGATTTTCATCACCGCGGCTGGATGGCAGGGACAGCAGGGAACCTGAGCGCGCGATCAAATAACACTGAAGATAGTTTCTGGATTACCTCAAGCGGGCTACCCAAAGGCCAGCTTGATAACCACGATTTTATTCTCATGGATCTTAAATCAAATGCTGTCAGCCATCGCTTTTATGAAAGCGCCAAGCCTTCGGCTGAAACCAGCATCCACTCGACTATTTACAAACTTTTCCCGGATACCCGTGCCTGTTTCCACATCCACAGCGTCGATGCCTGCATTGCCATCAGACGTATACCAACTGGCCAGCAACAGATGTTATTACCGCCGCTGGAGATGATTAAAGGCCTGGATATTTGGCAGCAGACCCCTGAGGTTAACCTGAGTCTGTTCGATAATTTGTTAGATGTGGCAGAAATTTCGCAGCAGATTCACGCCCGCTTCAAACACACTCCGCCTGAAATCCCGGCACTGATGATCCGTGATCACGGCATCACCGTTTGGGGAAACTCACTACAACAGACTTACAACAGGACTGAGATAGTCGAATTCATCATGAGCTACATGGCCCGCAACAACTAGTCAGGCTTAGTTTTTTTCGCCAGGAGAAGATTCAGACACACCAAGCTTAACCAGAATCTTATCCATCAGACACCAGTTGCTCAGCCCGCTCTGAAACAGATTCACACCAACAAACACAGTAAACCACAACCAGTTACTGGAATGAAAAACCGGGCTTGCCTCAACGCCCAGCGCCAGTGACAACAACACAAATGTGCCTGCCATTGTTCGCGTTATGCGATTGATAGTCATAAATAATCCACATTAAATACATTAGAATTGGCTAATATTGTAGCCGGATTAATCCTATGCTACAAGTGAAACCAAGACCCACTAACCAATACCACCAACCAATAACAGAGAAGCCCATGAGCAGCGAACTTGTCATACGCCTGGCCACATTTATCGGCGTCTTTGTCATCATAGCCTTCTGGGAAACCAAAAGCCCGTGCCGACCACTCACACTCAACAAAAAAAATCGCTGGCTCAACAACCTCAGCCTCGTCGTGCTCAACACTATTATCCTACGCCTGGTGTTTCCAACCGCTGCCGTAGGCATGGCCGCACTCGCCAGCGAAAATCACTGGGGCCTGCTAAATCAGTATTCGCTAGGTTTGGGTCCATCCCTGCTTATCAGCGTCATCGCGCTTGATCTGGTTATCTATTTTCAGCACGTCCTGTTCCACGCCGTACCACTGTTATGGCGACTGCACATGGTGCATCACGCCGACATGGATTATGACGTCACGACAGGTCTACGTTTTCACCCCATAGAGATCATGCTTTCAATGCTGATTAAATTTGCCGCCATCCTGGTGCTTGGCCCATCCATTCTCGCCGTCATCATTTTTGAGATCATGCTTAACGCCACCGCCATGTTTAATCATGGCAATATCCGCCTGCCCAAATGGCTAGACGCCATGCTCAGACTGCTTATCGTCACACCCGATATGCACCGAGTGCATCATTCCACTATAAAAATAGAAACCAACAGCAACTATGGTTTTAGTCTTTCATGCTGGGACAGACTGTTTGGCACTTACAGGGCCCAACCAAAACACGGTCAAACAGGCATGGTCATAGGCTTAAACCAATTCCGTGATCCCAAAAAACAAAACCTGCACTGGTTACTGTTAATCCCCTTTGTCAGCAAGGTTGGCGAATACCCTATAAATCGTGAGGATCAATCCTGACTAAAAAACTCAAAATCACACTCTCTACTTATAACCCTATGAAAAATAATATACTTGTCGATGCTTGACAGAGTGCAGATACACATGGCATAACTTTTTGACCAAACAGTTGTGAACAATGGGATTTAACTCAATAAGCAACCTGTTTTGGACGTTGGGTGGGGACCTGCAGGAGGGGAAATGATTGCGGCCTCTCACTAGTTAAGAAGCAGTATTACTACTGCTTTTTTATCACTAAATAAAAATGGGGAAAAAACATGAAAGCACGTTGGTTAAGTATTCCTGCTGCGGCAGTATTGATGATGGGTTTTGGTCAAGCAGCTACTGCTGATACACAGGCCCTGGCAAAGAAAAGCGGTTGTTTTGCTTGTCACAGCATTGAGAAAAAAGTTGTTGGTCCAGCATGGAAAGATATTAGTGCCAAATATAAAGGTGATGCCGGTGCCCGTGATGCACTGATCGCCAAAGTCAAAAAAGGCGGCAAGGGTAACTGGACTGCTGTAACTGGCGGCGTCCCAATGCCTCCGTACTCACCTCGCGTAGCTGATGCCGATATTGAAACACTGGTCGATTTCATCCTGACCCTTTAATTCAATACTGCACCGCAAAAAAGCCAGCCCTGGGGCTGGCTTTTTTTTGCCTAAAAATCAGGACCCGGTGTTGAAATCTGAAGGCTTAACGCCGCAACCTGTTTGGCAATACAAAAGGATCTCCGTTGACCGCACACAACCGCACACCTATCGTCATGACACTGTCGGGCAATGATCCGACTGGTGGTGCCGGCATACAGGCTGATATCGAGGCCATCGCCAGCATGGGTTGTCACGCCGCCCCGGTAATTACCGCACTGACAATTCAAGATACCACCAGCGTATCCCGTTTCGATCCGGTCGACCCCTCTGTCATCATCGAACAAGCCCGAGCCGTACTGGAAGACATGCCCGTCGCCGCCTTCAAAATCGGCATGATAGGCAGCATGGAAAATGTCGAAGCCATCCACAGCATCTTGATTGATTACCCCACCATTCCAGTTGTGCTCGACCCGGTTCTGGTGGGTGGCGGTGGCGGCAGCCTGGCAGATCCCGATGTCATTGATGCCATCATCAGCATGCTGATTCCGCAAACCACCGTGTTAACGCCGAACAGCAATGAAGCCAGAATCCTTGCCGCCGAGGCCGACAGTCTCGATGCCTGCGCCCAGGAACTGCTCGACATGGGCGCCGAATTTGTCCTCATTACCGGCGCCCATGAAAACACCGCGATGGTGGAAAACAGCCTCTATGCCGAACATCGTCGCCTGGAAACCTTCAGCTGGGAACGCCTGCCCCATAGCTACCACGGCTCAGGCTGCACCCTGGCATCAACCATCGCCGCGCTGCTGGCACAAGGACTAGACCCCTTCACTGCCGCCCACGAAGCTCAGGAATACACCTGGGAAGCACTCAACAACGGCTATCGTGTCGGCATGGGGCAACACCTGCCCAACCGCCTGTTCTGGGCTCGCGATGAAGACGAAAGCAACGAAAAATGAGTCAACTGTCAGGCCTATACGCCATCACCGATAATCAGCTATCAACAGAGGGCAAACTCATTCAGGCCGTCAGCGCAGCCATCGCCGGTGGTGCCCGCATCATCCAGTACCGCGACAAAAGTGAGAACCAGGCCCGCCGCCTGGATGAAGCAAGGCTGCTACTCAAACTCTGTCGCCAACATGGCACCATTCTGATTATTAATGATGACGTCGCCCTGGCGGAAAAAGTTGGCGCCGACGGCGTGCACCTCGGTCGCGATGACGGCGATATCGAATCTGCCCGCCAACGGCTACCCAAAGGTATAATCGGCGTCTCCTGTTACAATAACTGGCAGCGGGCCCAGGCCGCCACGCAAGCGGGAGCAGACTACATCGCCTTTGGTGCCTTCTTTCCGTCAACGACAAAACCGGACGCACCCCAGGCAGAACCAAGCCTGCTCAGACGCGTCAAACAGGAATTGAATATCGCCGTCGTCGCCATTGGCGGCATCACGGCAGAAAATGGCGCAACCCTGATCGAAGCCGGCGCAGACATGCTCGCCGTCGTTCAAGGTGTGTTTGGCCAGTCCGACATCCGTCAGACCGCCAGACAATACGCCGATTTGTTTAACTAAGAGACCTTTGCACAAAGCGCCTTTTTCGCCATAGCGGTGTTAAAAATTATCTTAAAATGCTCATTTACTACATGTAAACTGCGCTTTTGCGATTATTTTTGCCTTGCTCTGACAAAAAACTCACTTCCTGCAAAGGCCTCACTATTTATTAATAAGGACGCACAATGACCCGTTCGCACGATCTATTCCAGGCAGCTCAGAAGCACATTCCCGGCGGTGTAAATTCACCGGTCCGCGCCTTTCGCGGCGTCGGCGGTGAGCCAATCTTTTTCAAAAAAGGTGAAGGTGCCTATCTCTGGGACGAAGATGACAAACAGTACATCGACTACGTCGCCTCCTGGGGGCCTGCGATCTTGGGTCACGCCCATCCCAAGGTTCTTGCCGCTGTTGCCGAGACCATCAAAAACGGCCTCAGCTTTGGCGCGCCAACAGAACTGGAAACCCGCATGGCCGATCGCGTTTGCGAGATCGTGCCGTCGATGGAAATGATCCGCATGGTCAGCTCCGGCACCGAAGCCACCATGAGCGCCATCCGTCTGGCCCGCGGTTTCACCGGCCGCGACAAGATCCTCAAATTTGAAGGCTGTTACCACGGCCATGCCGATTCACTATTGGTAAAAGCTGGTTCCGGCGCCCTGACCCTGGGTGTACCCACCTCACCCGGTGTACCCGCGGCCCTGGCCGAACACACCCTCACCCTCGACTTCAACAACCTCGACCAAGTGCGCGACACCTTCGCCAAGATCGGCGGCCAGATCGCCTGCATCATCGTCGAGCCAGTGGCCGGCAACATGAACTGCGTCCCACCCAAGGCCGGGTTCCTCGAAGGTCTGCGTGAAATCTGTGACCAATATGAATCTGTATTGATCTTCGATGAAGTCATGACCGGTTTCCGCGTCGCCCTCGGCGGCGCCCAGGCCCACTACGGCATCAAGCCCGACCTGACCACCCTGGGCAAGGTCATTGGCGGCGGCATGCCGGTTGGTGCCTTCGGTGGCAAGCGTGAAATCATGGAGCAGATCGCGCCACTTGGCCCGGTCTACCAGGCTGGCACTCTGTCCGGCAACCCGGTGGCCATGGCCGCCGGCCTGGCCAACCTGGAAGAGATCTCCAAACCTGGCTTCTACGAGGAAATGGGCCGCCTGACCGAGAAACTAGCTCAGGGCCTGGTCACCCGCGCCCAGGCCTTCGACATCCCCATGTGCGAAAACCACGTCGGCGGCATGTTCGGCATATTCTTCTCCAACGAAACCAAGATCGAAAACTTCTATCAGGTCACCCAGTGTGATGTTGAGCGTTTCAAACTGTTTTACCACGGCATGTTGAACGAAGGCGTCTACCTGGCACCATCAGCCTATGAGGCCGGTTTTGTCTCTGCCGCTCACACAGATCGTGAAATCAAACAGACCCTGGTGGCGGCCGAAAAGGTCTTCTCGACTCTTTAATTTGGGAATATAACGATGCAATACCGCCGCCTCGGCCGCACTGATATAAAGGTCAGCGCCCTCTGTCTCGGCACCATGACCTATGGTGAACAGAACACAGAGAGCGAGGCCCATCAGCAACTCGATGCGGCCCTGGCGGCGGGCATCAACTTTATCGACACTGCCGAGATGTACCCGGTGCCGCCCATGGGCGAAACCCAGGGGCTAACCGAGGCCTACATCGGCAGTTGGCTCAAGGCGCGCGGCAACCGCGACAAGGTAATTCTGGCGACCAAGGTCTCCGGCCCATCAGCGGCATTCACCCATCTGCGCGGCGGCAAACTCGGCTTTGATCGCGCCAATATCGAGACGGCCCTGAATGACAGCCTGCAACGGTTGCAGACCGATTACGTCGATCTCTACCAGCTGCACTGGCCCGAACGCAGCACCAACTACTTTGGCCAGCTGGGCTATCAGCATCATGCTGACGAACAATTCACCCCCTTCGAGGATGTGCTGACCATACTCAACGAACTGGTGCAGGCCGGCAAGATCTGTCATATCGGCCTATCCAACGAAACACCCTGGGGCAGCATGCGCTTCCTGCAACTAGCAGAACAACTTGGCCTGCCACGGGCGGTCAGTATCCAGAATCCCTACTCGCTGCTGAATCGTAGTTTTGAAGTGGGTCTGGCCGAAATCGCCCAGCGCGAAGATATCGGTCTGCTGGCTTATTCGCCGCTGGCCTTTGGCGTGCTGAGCGGCAAATATCTGGACGGTCCCTGGCCTGCCGCTGGCCGCCTGACCCTGTTCGATCGTTTCCAGCGCTACACCAATCCGCAAGGTATCGCCGCTACCCGTGCCTATGTCGATCTAGCTCGCGAGCATGGCCTGGAACCGGCGCAAATGGCGCTGGCCTATGTCACCAGTCGCCCATTCGTGACCAGCAACATCATCGGCGCCACCACCATGAGTCAGCTGCAACAGAACATCGACAGCGCCGAATTAAAACTATCCACCGAAGTGCTGGATGCTATCGAAGCCTTACATCAACAACACACCTACCCATGCCCCTAAAAATGAAAACATCCCTGCGACCTCTAATTCAAGCCATGCTCGGGCTGGGCTTTTGCGCCAGTCTGCAGGCCGCCGTCACCATCGAACCCGGCGTCGTTGCCGTTGGCAAGGCCAGTCAGGTGACGCTGGGATTTGAGCAGCCGGAAAAGATTGCCTCAATCAGTCTGCAGCCGGGCAGCCCCTATCTGCAACAACGCCTCAGCCTGAGTGACAAATCAAACAGTGACTACCAGATCAGCCGCCGCCACAATGGCGTTTATATCCGCGATGCTGACAACAAACTCATCGCCTTTTTCGACAGCGAGCGCCCTAGCGACAGCAACGACCACTACCTGTTTGCCGCCGCAGATGAACACGGCATGCGGGTCTACAAGGACAACGATTGGGCCAAAAAAGCCCCCGTCGCCAGCTACCGCACCACCGGCCCAGCCTTGGATATCAGCGTTGATGGCGGCCTGGCCTTTATCGCTGCCGGTGCGGGCGGCCTGACCGTGCTGGATGTAGAAAATGCAAAGCAGCCACTATGGTTAGGCAGCCATCAAAAATTAGGGCGCGCCATAAAAGTATCCGCTAACGCCGCTCATGTTGCGATTTTGAATGATGCTGGAATCATCTTTTTGCTCGATGCCGGCAACCCGATTGAGCCGACCACTATCAGCAGCTATCGTAGCAACGAGACCATTGTCGACATCGCCCTGCACGGCAATCAGCTCTTCGCCCTCGGCAAAACAGATATTCAGCTTATCGATTTCAGCGCCGTCACCCCGCAGCTTAGCAACGAAGGTCTGGACTTCGGCCAGGGCGTTAACCTGGGCGGCGAACGACGCGTCTTTATCGAAAACAAACTTGCCTACGTCGCCGACTGGTTTTCCGGCATGCATATCTATGACCTGAGTCGGCCACGCCAACCCGAGTTGCTGTCTAGCTTCCACACCCCCGGTTCACCCAAGGGCGTAGTGGTGCGTGACGGCGTCGCCTTTGTCGCCGATGACGATCACGGCTTACAGATCATCGATGTCAGCGACCCGGTTAAGCCAAAATTAATCTCAAGCCTGTTGACCCAGGGTCTGGCCTACACCCCTCGCCTGGTCGGTGACCTGCTCTATCTGGCCAGCCATCGCGGCGGCTTCCAGATCATTGATGTCAGTGATGTCAGCTCACCTAAATTAGTCAGCGAATTTGATACCGACGGCAAGGCCTGGTCGATGGAGGTACACGGCAACATCGCCTATGTCGCCGACGACGACAGCGGCCTGCTGATGTTTGATGTCGCCGATCCGGCCAAACCTGAATTGATCGGTCAATATTTCACTGGCGGTGCTGCGGAAGAAGTAACCATCCGTGACAACATCGCCTTTGTCGCCTTCTTCGATGATGGTCTGCACATCCTCGATATTGCCGATCCGCGCCAACCCAAACTGATCAGCCAGCTGACCATCCCTGGCAATGCCCGCGGTCTGGATCTGGTCGACGACAAACTCTATGTCGCCGGCTGGTTATCCGGTGTGCATGTGGTGGATGTCAGCAATATCAAACGACCCAAACTATTAGGCAGCCATGACACCCGTGGTGCCAGCTGGGGTCTAAAAGTTATTGATCAGTATCTTTACGCCATGGATTGGTGGGGCGGCATCAGCGTCATCGATATCAGTGACTCAAGCAAACCGACAGCGGTAGGCGGCTATCACAACCGTGGCCAGGTCAATCACATCGCTGCCCAGGGTAACTACACCTTTGTCGCCCAGGGCAGCAACGGTCTGCAGGTGTTCGATATCAAGAATCCGCTCAACCCAACCTGGACCACCGGCGTCAGCTTTCCCGGTCAGGCCCGGCAGGTGGCCCTGCATGAGCAGCGCGCCTACGTCGCCGCCGGAGATGGCGGCATGGCGATCATCGATATAGGCAACCCCTTCAACGTCCGTTGGTTGGGCAGTTATGACAGTCTTGGTGAGACCAGCGCCGTAACCGCCGACGCCAGCCACGCCTATCTGATCGACAGTCGTGAAGGTGTGGTTGCCATCGATATTGGCAACGATCAAGCACGGAAAATGGCCAGGCTCGACATCAAGGCCCATGACCTGTGGCTACGTGACGGCCTGCTCTACCTCGCCACCGATCAGGGGGTTGAGGTGGTACGCCTGAACCAGGACAAGCAGCTCGAATACGTCACTCATTTTGAAATAGAAGGTGGCGCGCAACAAATCACTGGCGATAGCCATAGCGTCTATGTCAGCAGCGGCAAAACTGTACACAGTCTGAAACGCAAACTACTGATGCAAAAGCTCGGTAAGATTGAAGTCGACGCCCAGATTACTGATCTACAGGCAAACGAAACTCAACTGTTGGTCAGCACCGACACAGCCCTGTTTAGTATCGACAACCGCGATGTCAACTCGCCGCAACTAACCAATCGCTATCCTCTGCTGGCCAATAGCAGCGCCATCACCTTTCATCGCGACGTGGTTTATATCAGCGGTGAAGAAACAATTATTGCCCTGCGACCTCTGCAAAACCTGTGGCAACAACCCCAGGGGCTGGCCGAGATCCAGTTCAGCCTGCCCGAGAATCTGGCAATAGGCAGCTATAACCTCAACATCAACTATAAAGATGGCTCACAAGAAACCGTTAACAATTCCATAAGTGTTGAGATGCCCAAGTTTTCCAAACCCAAGTTGAATATGGATGACTTTAAAAAGTTGCTGGAACAACAGAAACAAAACAGTGACCTTTTCACTGCCCCGGCAACAAAAGACTAATTAGTAGTAGGAAATTTAGTTATGCACCTGAAAAAGATCCTTGGCACTGCGACCCTGTTCACGTGCCTATTCATTAACAACCCTGGCCTGCTCTCTGCTGCACCACGTGATGTTAGCCATTCCACCAGTGTCGAGCTACGACTGGAATACCTCAACAAACTCCTTGAATCCCGGAGTGGTCAACGCCTGGCGCAGCACAACAATGGCAAAAGCAAGGCAAAGATCAATGCCCTGCTGCATCAGGCAACCGAGGCAGCCAACGCCGGCAATGATGAAAAGTCCAGCGCCATCACCAAACAGGCCGTCAAGCTCTTCATGTCTGCCGTGCGCGACCTGCCGGAAGACCCTGAGGAAGCAGCCCGCTTCAAGGCACGTTTTGAAAACATGCGTCGCGGTCTGGAAAAATTCACCTATGCCCAGGAAGAAAACACACAACGCTTTGCCGATGAAAACAACGGCGCCAGCCAATACAGCAAGGTTCAGGTCAACAACCTTTTGGCACTGGCAGACAAAGAGGCCAACAATGGCGACTATGAAAAGGCTGTAACACGCCTGAATGAAGCTCAAGCCATTGTCACCAGCTCACTCCAAGGCATGCTTAACAATAAACAGCTGGTGATAGAACTGGATATCAGCACCCCAGAAAAAGAATATTTTTATGAACTGCGGCGTTACCAGGGCTATGAAGACTTGATAGCCGTAGCCATTGATGTAAAAACACCCAGCGAAATGGCACAAGAAACAATGATCAAGCTAGGGGACAAAGCCAAATGGATGTCGGAACAGGCCCGCGACAAGGCTATTGAGGGCGAATATCCAGTCGCCATTCGCATGATGATGGATGCCACCAAGGTGGTTAAACAGGCGTTGCGCCTGGCCGGAGTGACCATGTGATTAATGAAAAACATCATGTTAAAAGAGTATTAAATGGAAGACTTATCACTGGATTATGGCTAAAATTAAAAATCAGTATTGAAGCATAACGAATGATAAAGAAATAATGACTCGCTTTATTGGCATTCTGCTAATATTTTTTTCCGTACTTGTAGTCCCGGCGAATGCTGCCGATGATCAGCGCGCCAAACTATTAATCTTATCCCCAAAACTTAATGCCGCTTACGACCGCGTCTTCGCTGAAATCATCAGCGGTATTGATGCCAATAAAGGCGGCGTTTCCCACATCTACACACTGACCAATGATAGTCAGCCGGCTGATATACAAAAAGAAATCGATAACAAAGACATTGATGCCATCATCGCGCTTGGCCATACCAGTTACAGCATCGCCAAAAAATTCCGCGATCAGCTACCCGTCATTCACGGCGGCATGATTATGAATCCCAATGGCCACAGCGGCATTAGCCTGGTTGGTTCACCAGTGCAATTTTTCACCCACCTAAAGAATATCGCCCCCGGTGTAAAGCGAATTTTTACCGTATATAACGAAAAAAACAGTGGCTGGTTAATAAAAATTGCCGAAGCAGAGGCGCGTAAATCGAACATTGAACTACACGCACTACAGGCCAATGACATTCGCCATGCCGCGCAACAATTCAAACAAGTCTTGAATCAGGTTAACGATAACTCGGATGCCATCTGGTTGTTATTTGATAAAGTAGTGCCCGACCAAACCATCTTACCGCTGGCCCTTGATGCCGCCTGGAAAAAGAACATTGTGCTTTTCTCAAACAACCCCGCACATACCAAACGTGGCGCCCTATTTTCCCTTTTCCCCGACAATGAAAAGATGGGCTATAACCTGGCCGAGCTGAGCATAAAACAAATACTCTCCAATACTCCCCAAGTTTTGCCATTATCAAGCATGAAAATATCCGTCAATGAAAGAACTGCGTCCCATCTGGGGCTGCACTATTCCAGCGACCAACGTGAAGCTTTTGACATTATCTATCCTCTCAGATAAAAATTGATTAACACAGTGGCTATCAAGAAGAACATACGAAAAAACAAAAGTTTTCGTCGTCAGTTAACCTTCATCGTTACCATTGGCATACTGGCACTGGCCATTGCCGGTGCACTCTCATCAGCCTGGGTTACAAAGGTTCATATACAAGATCAATTATTTGAAGATGGCGAAAAGGTAACCGAATCACTGGCCAAACAATCATCCCTGGCGCTAATTTACGACAGCGCGGACAATGCCAAGGATGCTGCGGATGCCGCCATGGGTTTCCCATTTATTGAACAGGTTGCCATTATCACCACAAACAAGGAAATTCTGCTTCAACGTGGCACGTCGTCACTATCCATCCCCAATATTCACTCCAACATCCAGACTGTCACGTTACTGGAAGAAGGCATTAACCACTGGTTATTTTTAGCGCCGGTATTTCTGAGTTCAGAGACCACACCTGGCGATCAAACCTTGTTGTTTCAATCTGATGAAAAAGACGAGCTGATTGGCTATGTTCTGATCAAAAAAGGAAAATCCAAGATCAACGAGGTTTTCTATGCTGCCATTATTAACAACATAGGTATTGGGCTGCTATTCGCCACAATACTGCTTATCGTTATACATATCTCTTTCAATCGTTTGATTTCACCTTTGGATAACCTGGCCGCCGTAATGGCGCGTGCAGAAGAGGGTGAAACCAAGGTATTTGCAGCTCTACATGGACCTAAAGAGGTTGTTGGAATTGCCCGTGCCTTTAACAAAATGATAGAAGCGCTGGCACAGCAGCAGGATCAGTTAAAGCACCACAATGAAATTCTGGAATACAAGGTTACAGAGAGAACTCGTGATCTAGTCTATGCCCGTGACATGGCAATCAAAGCAAATCAGAATAAGTCTAACTTTCTTTCGAATGTCAGTCATGAACTACGCACCCCGCTGCAATCAATTCTAGGATATAGCGATTTGATCCATGAAACGCTTCCACCTGATCTTGATGATATCCGGCACGATATTGATACCATTATTCAGAATGCTGAACATCTGCTACACATGATCAATTCAGTCCTTGATATGTCAAAGGTTGAAGCGGGAAAAACCGAGCTCAACCCACAACAAACAGACCTGGAACAACTACTGGATAATGTTGTTGAAACCATCAAGCCCCTTATGACACCTAATGATAATAAATTTCAGTTTATTAAACGGCTTAGTCATAAAACTGTTGAGCTTGATGCTGATAAATTACGCCAAATTTTATTAAATTTGTTAGGCAACGCTGCCAAATTCACCCATAATGGCAATGTGAATTTTAGTGTTACGCAAACACCTGAAGCACTACTATTTCAGGTACAAGACAGCGGCATCGGCATGAATAAAGATCAGGTTGATCATATTTTTGATCCTTTTTTTCAGATTGATGGTGGCCACTCTCGGCGCTACGAAGGAACGGGCTTAGGTCTCGCTATTACCTATCAATTCTGTAAGCTAATGAAAGGAGTTATAAGGGTTGAAAGTGAGGAAGGTTCAGGATCTACATTCCACCTAACCATTCCTTTTAATAAATAATGCCTGTTCATTTATAGAATTAACTTTATTATTTTCAGACCTGGTCGATAAGGGATGTTTCGAGGGAGTAGTTTTGATGACTAGCCAGAGTGTAATGATTGTTACGATGAATGAAACGCAGCAACATGCGATTCACCAGACACTGGAACAATCCGGCTTCAAAAATATTATCACGGCCAACAGCAGCCAGGATGCAATAAATCTGCTTACAGAAAAAAATGTAGGTGCGGTTGTCTGTGCTGTAGAGCTTAAACCAGTGGATGGCTGGCGTTTTGCCAGAATCATCCGTTCTGGTGCGCTCACTGTAAAATCAAACATCCCAATTATCATGCTTTCTGATGGTTATAGTGAACGTATTGCCCTGGCCACATCAAAAGCATTCCAGATTAATTGCTTTATTCCCCATGCAAAGTTTCATACCTTGCCTTCAGTTTTATCTGATATTTTCAGGCAAGAAAATCCTGGCACACCAAAATCAAGCCTGCTAGTTATTGAAGATTACCCAGACACTGTTGAGCTGTGTAAACGAGTATTATCAAACCGATTTGATATCGATGAAGCCACAAATGGGAAAATGGGCCTGGAAGCCTGGAAAAAGAAACGTCACGACCTGGTTCTGCTTGATGTCATGCTGCCGGAAATGTCAGGCAACCAGGTGCTTAAGGAAATCATCAAAGAATCACCCACCCAGTCAGTCGTGATGATGACAGCACAATCGACCCCCGATCGGGCTGCTCAACTTATTATCGATGGCGCTGTTGACTTTATATCCAAACCCTTCCGGGCAGATCAGTTACGCCAGGTTTGTGAAATTGCCGTTCAACGTGAAGACTTCATTGTTAGCAACAAAGAATTTAGTCAACATGAACAAGCCTTACATCAAGAAAAAGAACTGGCTCAGATTACATTGCAATCCATTGCCGATGGTGTAATCCGCACCAATGCCAACGGAAAAATAGAATACATGAACCCAGTGGCCGAAAAAATTACCGGCTGGAACTCCGCAGACGCTTTTGACAAAACGCTTACTCAAATTTTTAAAAGTTATTTTGACAGCAATAATAAATCAGCCTCTAGCCCTATAGATGTCTGCCTAAATAAACAAACAGCCATCTTTACTACTCCAGACATTACCTTCATGAATCATGATGGCACAAAGTTAAAAATAGACTATGTTACCTCACCAATAAAAGACCGAAATAATCATATCATTGGTGCCGTTATGGTGTTCCGTGACATCACTGATGAACATGAACTGGCCCAAAAACTTGATTACCAGGCAAAGCATGATGCACTTACCGGCCTGGCCAACCGCCCCGCCTTTGAGGATCATTTAGAAAAAATGATTGTTGGCATTCAACGTAATGGCTGCGAACATACTTTGTGTTATATCGACCTTGATCAGTTCAAGGTTGTGAATGACACCTGCGGACATATAGCCGGCGACCAGTTACTGCAAAAAATATCCTCAATCATTTTGAGTAAGATCCGCAAAAACAGAGACGCACTGGCACGCTTCGGTGGTGATGAATTTGTATTACTACTCGCAGACTGTCCTGTTGAAAAAGCAACACCCATTGCAGATGAAATCTGCAAAGAAATCCAGGACTATAGTTTTACCTATGAAAACAAAACCTTCGTCATTGGCGCCAGCATCGGTGTAGTACCAATCAATGAAAAAATCGCTAATGTAAATGATGCGCTACGTATGGCGGATAATGCCTGTTATGTCGCCAAGGAAAAGGGCCGCAACCGCGTCCATATTTATCACGCCGATGATCATGAAATGGTACGCCGCAGTAGTGAAATGCAGGTTGTGTCGAGCATCAATCATGCACTTGAAAATAATGGCTTCACACTTTTTTATCAAGACATTAAATCTTTAACCGATTGCAACCAGGGTAAACATCTTGAAATTCTAATTCGAATGAATGATGGTGATAGCTGGATTGCTCCAGGCTTCTTTCTACCAGCAGCTGAACGTTACAACATTGCACCCAAAATAGATCGCTGGGTTGTTAACTCACTGATGTCCTGGTTATCTGACAACAAGAGTTGCCTTGACCAAATTGAGATGTGCTCCATAAATCTTTCAGGACTCTCATTCAGTGATGAAAGCTTTTCAGACTTTGTAAAAAATGAAATCACCAGCCATGGCGTTCCTGCAGAAAAGATCTGCTTTGAGGTTACAGAAACAGCCGCCATCAATAACCTTCAAGATGCTGCTGACTTCATTCATACCATGAAGGCATTTGGTTGTTCATTCGCCCTGGATGACTTTGGCAGTGGCATGTCCTCTTATGCCTACCTGAAGGCACTGCCAGTGGATTACCTCAAGATCGACGGCATGTTTGTCAAAGATATTCTTGTCGACCCCATCGACAAAGCCATGGTTAAATCCATTAATGAAATCGGCCATGTATTTGGTTTAAAGACCATTGCAGAGTTTGTTGAAAACCTGGAGATAATGGCTGAGCTAAAAAATCTCAATGTTGATTTTGCACAAGGTTATGCCATTAGCAAACCCGTACCCATTAACAATCTATTGACTGCCGGTGATTAATTCACCGGCAGCAATAGCCTTTTCTCTTAGAACTAAAAAATAAATATTTAGCCCTTATGCAACAGTTTGCACAAATCCCACGCTTGCCATGGCAGCGAGTTCAATAACAATACTCTCTAAACCCCTGCAACCTTCGCCAGCCATTATTTAACATCACTTCTGCACCGCTGATTTTGACTAACCATCCCAGGCCCGACTTATTCGAAACACTATTCAAATAATTCCCCTTTACCTAATCCACTTCTAGCCTGTACTTAATTTTATTTTTTAATTACCAAATTTTTACATGAATACACTTCTTCGGAATTGTATTATTATGTCAATGTCTCAGGCTCTATTTTTTTATTTTTTCGTCTGGAAACTTTTTCAGAACGTGTTTCCTTACGCCGATCCAGCGCCTGCATTCTGATCCCTATTGGTGGCGTTTCTTCTGAATCGATATACACATCTAATAGACTAGGACCAGACCTGGAAAATATATCTTTGAAGTCTATTTGATCTAGGTCTGCATTAGAGTTAGCCGTATATCCTTCGGCCCCCATCGTTCTAGCTAAGGCAGCGAAATCTACGCTTGGCAATTGATAACCAATTGCTTCTCCACCACCTAAACGCTGACCGTGTTTTATCATGCCCAATGCCTGGTCATTTAAGACAACAAATAAAATGGGCAATTGTTGTTCTACTGCAACGGTAATTTCTTGACCGCTCATAAGCATTGAACCATCACCGGTAATACATACCACGAGGGTGCCAGGTGCTGCCGAGGCAACACCAATCGCATTGCTAATTGCCCACGTCATGGATCCAAAATTAAGCCCAATACGGAAGTTTCCACTACTTCTAAGATGTAGATAGTGAATTGCCCATGCCCAGGAGTTACCCGAATCAACTACATATCGTGACTCAGACGGTAGGTGGCTGGAGAGGTGATGCATAAGGTACTGTGGCTTTACAGGTGCTTGCTTAGAAATTAATGTTATTGGACTAGCGTCATTAAATTCAGCACTTGATGAATTATTGTCATATTCATTTTGCTGAAAAGATAATTCACTCCATGTTTCTGAATCGAATACTGTCTTCTTCTGATCACTACGTACATTCTTTTTTGATTTCAAAATATCATTATTCAACTTGTCAAAAACTGCTGATAATTGACCATGAATATGTAATTTTGCCATTGGTGATTGAGAGAAGTTTTCAAATATAGAGTCAATATGAACGAGTTTATAATTCAGTAACGCCAACTGGTCCCAAGCTCCCGTAGCTAATTCATTGAGGCTAGTACCTAAGGCGATAACTACATCAACGTTGTCATCCATCAATGTATTACGTGCAGTAACATGGCCTGCAAATCCAAATACACCACGATACAATGGGTGATATGCATTGACCCATGTTTTTCCAGTTGGTGTCGAAACGATGGCAGAATTCGTTATTTCTGCAAACTCGATTATTTTTTTAATGGCACCTTCACTACAACCACCACCCACAACAATGACAAGTTTGTTCGCTTTTTCAACTAAACTAATCAGCTTTTTATAATTAACATCATCAAAAAATGATCGCGAATGTAGTATGTCACTCAAATCAAAACTAGGCTGGCGTGGTGCTCCTGTTGCTTTCAAAATATCTACAGGAATGCTCAGATGTACTGGCCCACGGGGTTTATTAAAAGCTGTAATAATTGCTTCGTACAACTTACCTTCAAGTTGTTGTATGTGTGAAACCAATGAGTTGAATCTTGTGCAAGTTGAAAACATGGTTACAATATCGACACCCGTATCTGACGAATCTTGAAATGCTGAGCGGGAAAAATTAGTAAGGGCTGTTTGTGGAGTAATTATCAGGATTGGATCTCTTTCTACATATGCCGAGGCAACACCTGTAATCAAATTTGTTGCGCCTGGGCCTGTAGTAGAACAGCAAACACCTAATAGGCCTGTTTCTCTTGCATATCCTGCGGCCATAAAAGCAGCACCAGACTCATGCCTAGCAATGACTAATTTAATACCATATGGATACTCCCTGCTGTGACGTGCAAAAGCGTTAAATAATGGCTCTATTGCCCCACCTGGTATACCAAAAACTCTGCGAACACCAATAGAGTAAAGATAGTTTACGATTAGATCTGCATAAGTTTGTTGAAAAGAATTGTTGGTTTTATTAGTAGATTTATTACAAAATCCTTTTTTATTCATATAACCCCCTTATATAAATAAAGTACTTACTATAGTACTTAAATAAAATTTACTCGTTCATCAATTTATCATGATATATAATTCATGCTATTTTTTATCTGGCACTTATTGAAATAAACTACCCCGCTGCAAGCTGACGGGGTATCGCTAAGGAGTTGCCCGTGAATCCTTAGATTCTCATCGCAACAACTTTATATCTCGTGGCAAGCCACGGGGAAAAACCCTCAGAGATTTAAGCCTTCCATGACTTAATTCTGCTGCTCTCAATAACACTTATTAATAGCTGGCAGATTCAACTCCGAAGTGCATAACCGCCTAAGCTGCAATTGCAGCCATATGTTCCGCCGCTAATTTAGCCGGCGTTTTATACCCTAGTTTTTTTCTTGGTCGATCGTTAAGTTCAATGATAACGGTTGACACATCATTCGCCGATACTTTTTTGAAGTCCGTATTTTTCGG
>Ga0316192_10000763_pt1 | contig 23487 bp, 17 predicted proteins | sample MerIslwburrow_MG_FD_204931 | JGI IMG/M metagenome (GOLD analysis project Ga0316192, IMG submission 204931) | Coastal sediment microbial communities from Maine, United States - Merrow Island worm burrow | ecosystem: Environmental > Aquatic > Marine > Coastal > Sediment | place: USA: Maine...
AAATAAAGGCTGCCCTTCGGCGCGCTGAGAAACGCGCGGCCTTGATTTTGTTCCTCACTTCGCATGTTTGCTGCCAATACAAAAAAAGAAGAAAAAAAGTAATTCTTATTGGCGCTTTCAACAGCAAAAATCATATTCTTTACAGGAATTGAAATAACTAACTTTATCATAAACTAAGTGGTGCACTTTCATATTGCATTTGACCTATACTGACTCATCTTTAGCATCCTTTCACCTGGTAATATTCTTTTGTATGAATAATACGAACAGTGCCTGCGGTGGATCTATTTTACTTTATCATTTCATGTTGAAGTGGCGCCTTTTTAGTTTATCAAAATCAAGAGCGACCCAATTTCATTCTTCATTATTAAAATCACCTCTACGTTTAAATAAACAGCAACCGGGGCATCTTGAAAGAATAGCAAAAAAGTGAGACGAATATTTTTTTGAGAGTGACAGTGTTAAATTTGGTTCCAAGGTGTCGATAGTATTTAATACTTTCAAGGAAAACCTGATTACTCTATATTTCAAGCTTTAAACCGCCATTACCACAAGCCCTGGAGTTGCAATGAAATTAAAACTGTCCCTTCTTTTACTTGGTTTTCTACTTTTTTCATGTGGTGAAAAACCAAATCCTAAAATTGCCGTGAGTCTGCTTATCAATGAAGCATGGGAATTCAAATTACAAGAATATCCATTGTTTGCGACTTCTGTCGGACGAGGCGAATATAATGCCCTTTTACCTGATATGTCAAAAGAAGCGCACAAGCGTCGTCTCAAAACATTGCAAAGCATTCTCGACCGCCTGAATAAATTCGACCCGAATGAATTATCGGTTCAGTCCAGAATTAATCGGGCGCTGGCCTTGCACGAATTGAAAAATGAAATTGCCCGGATTAAATATAAGGCATTCCTTATTCCGTTTAACGCAGACAGTGGCTTTCACAGTGACTATGCTTCATTGCCAAGCCAAATGCCATTCCAGGCAAGACATGATTTTGACAATTACATCGAGCGCATGCGCAAAGGCCCTGCCTACTTTCGCCAGCAGATCGAACTGCTAAAGTTGGGCATACAGGACGGCTACACTTTGCCGCGCATCGTTATGAATGGTTTTGACATATCGACAAAATCGCATATCGTGAATCACTGGGAAAAAAGCGTGTTCTATGCGCCGTTTCAGAAAAGGTCGGAAAAAATTGCCCCTGACCAGTGGCAAGCGCTGCTTAAAGCCGGTCAGAATGCAATCATGGATAGCGTAGTCGCCGCGTACCAGCTCCTCGATAATTTCTTACTCAATGAGTATATACCCAATGCGCGAACAACCACCGGGGCCTCTGATTTGCCGAACGGAAAAGAATTTTATGAAAGTCAGGTTCAATATTTCACCACACTTGACATTACACCTGACGAAGCGCATCAAATCGGCCTTACGGAAGTTGCCCGCATCAAAAATAAAATGGAAGCGATCATAAAATTGACCGGATTCAACGGTAACTTTAAAGCCTTTCTGAAATTTCTGCGCACAGACAAACGTTTCTATGCCAAAACGCCTGAACAACTGCTTAAAGAAGCCGCCTATATCTGTAAAAAAATGGATGGTAAACTTCCCTCACTTTTTAAAACCTTGCCGCGCCTGCCGTACGCCGTGGCGCCGGTTCCCGATCACATCGCGCCAAAGTACACTTCCGGTCGCTACATCGGAGCAAGGTATGGTGGAATTGACCCTGGTTACTATTGGGTGAACACCTACGCGCTGGACAAACGACCGCTTTATACGCTGGAGGCGCTTTCTTTTCATGAAGCGGTTCCGGGTCACCATTTGCAGATTGCGCTCGCCCAGGAAATGCAAAACCTTCCCGCCATACGACGTTTCACATATCTTTCCGCTTTTGGAGAAGGCTGGGCCTTATACGCAGAGAAACTCGGTCTGGAAGCCGGATTTTACACTGACCCTTATTCGAATTTCGGACGGCTGACTTATGAAATGTGGCGCGCTTGCCGTCTTGTCGTTGACACGGGTTTGCACAGCAAAGGGTGGTCGCGCAAACAGGCAATGGACTATCTTGCGGCGAATACGGCGCTGCCCTTACATGAAGTCCGCACCGAGACTGACCGCTACATCTCCTGGCCGGGACAAGCCCTTTCATACAAAATAGGGGAGCTTAAAATTCAAGAATTGCGCAAGAAAGCTGAAAAACAACTTGGCGGCGCATTTGATATTCGAACCTTTCACGAGGCCATTTTACGCAATGGCTCGATACCTTTGTCAACGCTTGAACAGGAAATTGACAACTACATTAAGCGCGCTTCTAAAATTGAAAAAGCGAAATAGCGTTCCTTTAGCAAACCTTTTGGCGAATTCAAGCGCGTAATTCAACATGCAAAGACCGGAAACCCAGCGCAAATAAAGGAATCATGGCTGTTTGCAATTGCAGAAGCCTTGGTTCTTTTCATTTTTTAATCTTATTTAGTGCCTGGCCGGCAAACCCCTAAATTGCAAATAAAATAACAACTTACGCATGTAAAAGTTCTTGAATAGTTGCGAGATAAATGTTATATTCCGTCCTAAGTTTAATGTTTTTGATACAAACGCCTAAAAGATTCGCTAAAAACAAGAACGGAGATTCACATTGCGCCAAAAAATCGAAGTCCAATACGAGCTGGGAGCAACCCCAATTGAGAAGCTCAAGATTCCGACCCGGACTCGAGACGAGATGCCGCCAGTACTGCGAGCGCTACAATACATTTATACGACTCCTGAGCTGAACGAAAAAGTGTTCACTCTTTTAGATGCCAAAATCAGGCGAGGCAAAAAACAGACGGGTCGCCCTGGCATGACTTTGTGGGAAGTTTTGGTTCTGGCCACCATTCGTTTAACACGAGACGCCGACTACGACCACCTGCATTATATGGCCAGTACCGACAGCCTGGTACGTGGGCTATTGGGTGTCTGTCGATTCGGCGAAACCAATAAAGAATATTCCCTACAAAGTATTAAAGATAACATGGGTCTCATTGATGAAGCGACTCTGGAGCAGGTCAATGATATTGTGGTCAAGGCTGGCCATCAATTGGTTAAAAAAAAAACGAAAAATTAAACGTTAGCATTGACTCTTACGTGCTTGAAACGAATATACATTTTCCAACCGATGTTAACCTTCTGAATGATGCAGCGCGCAAATCGCTTCAGTTTGCTGCACGTCTTGTCGTCGAGGCGCAGTTTCCGGGATGGCGGAAATCGGCATATTGGCAAAAGCAGTTTAAAACCGGCTGCCGCCGAGTGAGCAAACTTTTCTTTTCCGGCGGAAAAAAGAGAGTGGAAAAACTGCAAGATGCTGCCAAAGACTATTTGAAGTTAGCTTATGACTTAAGTCATAAACTCGACGTAACCCTTCCCGATTTTGAGGCTTCAGCCAGCGCTTGCATCAAACAAGCTGTGCTGCTCGAAGCGTTGCATTATTTTAAAGGATGCCTTGATAAGCAGATAGATTTGGTCAGCAGGCGTATCCTGGATGGTGAAGCCATTCCTCACTCCGAAAAACTGTTTTTTCTGTTTGAAGCCCATACCGAATGGATTGTGCGCGGCAAAGCCGGCAAACGTCAAGAACTGGGCATGAAACTTACAGTTGCCAAAGACCAATTCGGCTTTATCCTCACACACAAACTCATCCCCAAATTACAAGATACAGACATGGCCGTGCCGATAGCTGAAATACTTCTGGAAAAACATGATATCCAAAGTATGAGCTTTGACAAAGGCTATTGGTCGCCAGACAATTACAAAATCCTTTGCAAGCTTGTGCCTGAGTTGGTTATGCCCAAGAAAGGCAGACTCAACCGGCAAGAATACGAACGTGAGCACAGCAAAACTTTTATCGCCCTACGCAAGCAACATTCAGCGGTAGAATCGGCCATCAACTGCCTGGAGCATCACGGCTTGAATTGCTGCCCCGATAAAGGGTTGCTGAATTTCAAAAAGTATGCGACGTTGGGTATATTGGCGTGCAATCTCCACAAACTCGGCAATTTTCTCCAGGAGAAGGAACGAAAAAAATCAAAGAACATTGCCCGGCGGCAAGCGGCTTAAAAATTTTGCACAGATGATAACCCGGCAAGGGAGAAGTCCGTCCAGGCCTTAGAAAACAGTGCAAATTGCCACTACAGTTCTGATAAAATCAGCAAATTCCTTTTGGGAATAACCAAAAAGCAGCGGAAATTTTTCAATATGGTGAACATAATAACCCGAAATATTTGTCTGGTCGGATGTTAAGCGAGTTTTCGGCCAGACACTACTTAGGTATAGTTTCTGCCACAGTATTTGCAGTCGGTTTCAATGATGACTATATTTTTGTTAAGCAACACCCGAGAAAGTTTGGCATGCGACCTGATTTCAAAAAAACAAACTACTATATTGTTCTACGTGAACTCGAATTTGGGAAAAACCAATATCAAGAGCCATATACAGTTCTTGGGCCATTTTCCATCACTGAGTTTACACAGGTTTGTGAGCGACTGAAAATTAGCAAAGCTATTTTCAGTCGTGAGTTTTCAGGGCTTCGTTAACCGACTACTTTTTATCGCGCTTGAGGTGGAAGTGAGACCCACTTTCCGACTTGCGGCGTTTAAAAAAAGGTTGCTGAGAACGGTTTTCCCTTTCTCAGCAATCTTTTGCTGTTTTTTAAACGTTTTTCTCATTTTTGTTTTGGAGTACGCCGTGTGTCACGGCGCTGCATTGACACAGTCAATGCACTCCAAAACGATACAGGCGACTTTGTTTACGCAGACGATCAGCCACGCGCCAAGCCGTTTTTTCAAACCGATAAAAATTAAAATCGAGACCATGACTTTTATCGACGCGTTGGGGTGTTCTTCTTTTTCGGAGTAAAGGTCTCTGAATTTATTTTCGTCAATAAATGGTGCGGCTTTGCATTTAATCAACAGACTCATTCCATTATTGAACCGCATGGATTCTAAAAAGTAAAGTTCACTATTTACACCTCAAAGGGCTCCATGAGTCCAATAGCATTCGTCCTGGAGAAATGTTTTTTCGAGCTGTTCACGTGATTCGTTGAAGCTTTTCTGGCGGCGACCGCTTTGGGGGACGACTCATTTAAACAAGCATTGAAAGGCTTAAAATATGCAATTTTTGTCTACAATACGGGTTGATTTTGAAAGGCGCGCTCCCTATTATAGACTTTCTGTGGAAAGGGCGTTTTTTGTTGCAGGCGTCAAATTGAAAAGTGAAATTATTTCGTTTTATTCTGTGTTGAAATCACTTTATGTCAATCAGATATCCATGTTTTTGTAAGCAGCTTTGTTTTGTGCTAAATCAATCATTTTTATAAAATGGCGGCGGCGTCTTTTGGCTGCTGTCGTTAAGCTAAATAAGGAAAAGTCGAATGAAGATTAATGGATTTGTGCATAAGTATGGCGACAATGTGGACACCGATGTTATCATTCCGGCGCGTCATTGTGTTAGTGTAAGCGAGGAAGATTTGGCGGCTCATTGTTTGGAAGATCTCGACAAAGATTTTGTTAATAAGGTCAAAGAAGGTGATGTTTTGATGGCCGGTATCAATTTTGGCTGCGGCAGTTCGCGTGAAAATGCGCCGATTGCTATAAAAGGGGCGAAAGTTGGCTGTGTGATAGCAAAATATTTTGCCCGCATTTTTTATCGCAATGCCATCAATATCGGTTTGCCTATTTTGGAGTGCCCTGAAGCTGTTGACGGCTCTGAGGCGGGCGATGAACTGGAAGTCGATTTTGAAAAAGGGGTTGTTTTCAACAAGACTAAAAATAAAACGTTTACGGCGGCGCCATTTCCTGAAACCATGCAAAATATTATTAACCGGGGCGGCATGGTTAATTATGTTAAGGAGCGTCTGGCTGAACAGGCTTAATCGTTCGGCGCGCGGCAATGATCATAAACGGGTTATGATTTTGACGTTTTGTTCATCATCGGATTCATGTCGGGCGAAAAAGCGGGTTTTTCTGCTTAAACTATCCTGAAAACCGAGTAATTCTGTCATCGCAGGCATTTTTTTATCATGCGACGTTTTTTGTATGAAATTTGTCGCTCGCTTGCTATTTCTATTTGAAAATGACAGAATCCCGGCCAGATTTTAAACAAAAAATAATCACTGTTTTAAGAGGAGCTTTTAATATGAGCGCACAAGATGTGGTTTTCTTGTCAGGCGTCCGCACAGCTTTTGGGTCTTTCGGAGGCTCTCTGAAGGGTTTTAGCGCCATCGATCTGGGTGTCATAGCGGCGGAAGGTGCAATAAACCGTTCGGGCTTGACACATTCAGACATTAAGCATGTTGTTTTTGGAAATGTGCTGCAAACCAGCGCAGATGCAATTTATATGGCGCGGCATATCGGTTTGAAAAGCGGCGTGCCAAAAGAAGTTCCTGCTTTGACTGTGAACCGGCTCTGCGGTTCCGGATTTGAAGCAATCGTGCAGGGAGCCCGTATGATCATGCTGGGTGAGGCTGACACGCTGCTGGTTGGCGGCGCTGAAAGTATGAGCCAGGCTCCGCATGTTGTCCGTGACGCGCGTTGGGGCTTGCGTTTGAATGCTGGAAAATTGGAAGATTACCTCTGGGAAGCCTTGCTTGACCCTTACTGCGGCTGCCAGATGGCAATGACCGCTGAAAACTTAGCGGATCAGTATAAGATTACGCGCCGGGAAACAGATGAGTACGCGGCTCTTAGTCAATCGCGGGCGGGCGAGGCGCAAAAAGCTGGAAAATTTGCAGAAGAAATTGTGCCGGTCTCTATTAAGTCGCGCAAGGGAGAGAAAATTTTTGAGGTGGATGAATATATGCGTCCGGAGACTACGGTTGAAGACCTGGCTCGACTGAAGGCGTACTTTAAATCAGATGGAACGGTTACGGCTGGCAATGCCAGCGGCATGGTGGATGGCGCGTCCGCGCTTGTAATTACCAGTCGCGCCAAGGCCGATGAGCGCGGATTGCAACCAATCGGACGTCTGGTTGCCTGGGGAAATGTCGGCGTTGATCCATCGATAATGGGAATTGGCCCTGTTGACGCCTCAAAAAAAGCGTTATCGCGGGCGGGTCTCGATTTGTCAGATATGGATCTTGTGGAAGTAAACGAAGCCTTTTCACCGCAATATATTGCTGTTGAAAAAGCATTAGGGCTGGATCGCGCAAAGACAAATGTAAATGGCGGCGCAATTGCAATCGGACATCCTCTGGCGGCAACCGGAGCGCGGCTAACCGGTTCTATTCTGCATGAGCTACGACGTCGTGGCGGCAAATATGGCTTGGCCTCGGCTTGTATCGGCGGCGGTCAAGGCATGTCAGTTATCGTGGAAGCTTTATAAAAATTTAAAAAATTGGAGGATAATATGGCTATAAAGAAAGTTGGCGTTATTGGTGCCGGACTCATGGGTTCTGGCATTGCACAGGTTGCCGCTGCGGCAGGCTACCCAACCATCATACGTGAAGTTTCGCAGGATTTTCTTGATAAGGGGCTGGGGCGGATTTCCGGTTTTCTGGATAAATCTATCAAAAAGGGCAAAATTAGCGAAGAGCAAAAGAAAGCAACGTTGGCCAACCTGAAAGGCACGCTTGAATTGTCAGACTTGAAAGATTGCGACTTGATTATTGAAGTCGTCACCGAAGACATTGAGCTTAAAAAAGAAATTTTTTCAACGTTGGATAAAGTCTGCGGTTCGCAAACGATTTTCGCCAGCAATACATCATCTCTGACCATAACGGAGATGGCTGCGGCAACCGGACGCGCTGACCAGTTTGTCGGTTTACACTTCTTTAACCCCGTGCCAATTATGAAACTGGTTGAAGTTGTGCGGACGATTCAAACCAACGCGCAAACATTTGATCTGGTATTCGAATGGGCGAAATCTGTTGGTAAAACGCCCATTGCATGTAAGGATAATTCAGGCTTTGTAGTGAATCTGCTTCTGGTGCCTTACCTGTTGGGCGCGATTCGAGCTGTGGAAAACGGCGTGGCCTCGGTTGAAGATATTGATAAAGGCATGACCTTGGGCTGCGGCTATCCAATGGGGCCTTTGACTTTGCTCGATTTTGTTGGGTTAGACACAACCTATTATATCGCAAATATTATGTTCGACGAGTATCGGGAAGCGCAATATGCGCCGCCGCCTTTGTTAAAAAAGATGGTTCAGGCTGGATTTTACGGCAAAAAATCCGGAAAAGGATTCTATGATTACACAGGTGAAAAACCAAAGGTAAATGAACTCGGCATATAAAACGATTGCTCCATTTGGAAGCATTTGATAAGGGAAATTCGTCATGGCATTTAAGTTTATCCTTACCGAAATAAATAAAGGAACATTGTATATTCGCATTAACCGGCCTGAGGCTTTAAATGCTTTGAACAAGCAGGTTATGCGGGAGATTAAAGATGTTTTGCAGCAAAACATTGAAAATTTTGATGTCAGCGGCGTGGTTATTACCGGAGTTGGCGACAAATCATTTGTAGCTGGCGCCGATATCAAAGAGTTGGCAACAAAAAATGCGGTTTCAGCCAAAGAATTCTCTGTGGCGACCTTGGCAACGCTGAACTATATTGAACAATATCCAAAGCCGGTAATAGCGGCCATAAATGGCTATTGTTTGGGCGGCGGGTGTGAATTGGCTATGGCCTGCCACATCCGTCTTGCTTCAGACAAAGCGCGTTTTGGCCAGCCTGAAGTGAGTCTTGGCATTATTCCCGGCAATGGCGGCACACAGCGTTTGCCGCGACTTGTCGGTAAAGGCGTGGCAATGGAACTGGTTTTGACCGGTAACATGATTGACGCGGCGGAAGCCTTTCGTATTGGCCTGGTCAATAAAGTAACTGAAGCGGAAAAGCTGATTGAGGCGTGCGACGCAATGCTGGCGGCAATTTATAGCAAGGGGCCGGTTGCCGTTAAGTTGGCCATAGAAGCAATCAATCACGGGATGGAAACCACGCTCAATGAAGGGCTGCAGCTTGAAGCAAATTTGTTTGGAATGTGTTTTTCTACTGAAGATAAGACCGAAGGCATTAACGCTTTTATCGAGAAAAGAAAGCCTGAGTTCAAAGGCAAATGAAATGATTAGGGAGAATAGTAATGGATGCGTCGTTTCAAGATACATTGATCTATGATTGGAATTTTCATAACGGTGATACTTTTAAGCCCGCCAAGCTAACCTTTGATGATGAAACCTTGCGCGATGGTTTACAGGGACCTTCGATCACCGATCCTCCGATTAAGGATAAAATTGAAATACTTCATTTGATGAACGACCTGGGCATTCAATCGGCGGCTTTGGGTTTGCCTGGAGCCGGTCCGCATGTAGTTCGGGATGTGACCCAGCTTGCGCAGGAAATTGTCGATCAAAAACTGGCGATAAACGCCAATTGCTCCTCCCGCACCATGCGAGAAGATATTCAACCCATTATTGATATTTCACAAAAAACCGGCCTTGCTATAGAGGCTTGCACCTTTATTGGATCCAGCCCGATTCGCACTTATACCGAAAACTGGGGTTTTGATTTCCTTTTAAAATGCACGGAAGAGGCAATTACCTTTGCGGTTAAAAATGACATGGAAGTGATGTTTGTCACCGAAGACACAATTCGCTCCAGGCCGGAAGATCTTAAACAATTGTACACTGTTGCGATAAATAGCGGAGCCAAAAGGGTTTGCTTGTGCGATACGGTCGGACATGCCACACCGGAAGGAACTTATTCGCTGGTTCGGTTTATTGGCGATTTGATTAAGGAACTCGGAATCGACGTTGAAATGGACTGGCATGGACACCGCGATCGCGGTCTGTCAGTGGCCAATTCGATTGCCGCCATTCGCGCAGGCGTTACACGGATTCACGGCTGCGCGCTCGGAGCGGGGGAACGTGTGGGCAACACGCCGATGGACGCGCTGCTGGTCAATTGCAAACTGATGGGTTGGGTGGATAACGATCTGAAGATGTTAAATAAATACTGCCAGAAGGTGTCGCAAGCCCTTGGCGTGCCATTACCGAATAACTATCCGATTATCGGTGAAGATGCATACAAAACGGGGACAGGCGTGCATGCCTCGGCTATTATAAAAGCGGAGCAAAAAGAGTCGCTGTGGTTAGTCGACTATGTATACTCAGGTGTTCCGGCCAATATGTTAGGTCGGGAGCAGATCATTGAAATCGGACCAATGAGCGGTATTTCAAATGTGACCTATTGGTTAAAGAAAAGAAACATTGAGCCGAAAAAAGAATGGGTGGACGCTATATTCCGCAAAGCAAAATTATCTAAAAAAACGCTTTCGGAGGAAGATATTTATTCAACGATTGGCATGATAAAAGAGGAGTGAATGAAAGCTTATGTCAGCAGATAAACGAGGGCATGATGATCGTCGACACAAGGCAACCTTCCCATTATCGCTGGACAGCCTAAGAGGTTCCCGCTATTTTTTTCGCCGGAAAATCGATCAGGACAGATATATTTATGTAGATCGCTATAGTTACCGCGCAGTGTTTGCAATTCTTACCATTATCTTTCTCTCTAGTGCAGATGCGTTGCTTACGCTGAACTTGATTAACTTGGGAACTGTCCGTGAGTTTAACCCGGTAATGGATTACCTGCTTTCCTACGGAGCAACTTCTTTTATAGTCGTAAAATCACTGATAACAAGTGTTTGTGTTCTTGTAGCACTAATTTTTAAAAACCACAGGCTGTGGAATTGGAGGGTTCAGGTCAAGAATGTTTTAAGCGGCGTTCTCGGAATGTACGCCGTGCTGATTATTTATGAACTGGGCTTGCTTTATCTTTCAGTTTGACCATCTTCGGGCATGGGAGGAACACCCTTTATAAAATCATTAATGGCGCTTTCCATGGTGTCATAAACCTTCATAAACCAAAAAAATTCAAGTACTTTGTAAACCTCATATACATTGTCATTGAGGTTCGTCAGTTTCAAATCCCCTTTATTTTCACGAATTTCTTTTATTTTGCTCAGAAAAATGCTCCATCCACGGCTGCTGATATAGTCGACGCCTTCCAGATCAAGAATGATATTATATTTATTCTCTTTAATTAAGTCGTCCAATGTTCGATCAAGCTCATCGGATGTGCTATATTCAATATAACCGCCGACTCGCAGAACCGTAATTTCGTTGCCAATATCGTGTTTTGAAGTTGTTAATTTTCCATTCTCCATCATTTTGCACCCTTTTTTGGGAAATCGAACCAAAAGTTATTTCTTTCATCAGCGAAATTCAAGTCAATTAATTGACGCAAAATTCCCCCTTTTCGATTCGTTTCCAAAATGCTTGAAATTCGAATCAGTAAAGATTACGTTCTAACATGGTTCGTTGGATAATTCACCTTGATATGGATGCGTTTTTTGCAGCGATTGAACAATTGGATCATGTTCAATATCGAGGCAAACCCGTAATTGTCGGAGCCGATCCAGGCGATGGCTATGGACGAGGCGTTGTTTCCACATGCAGCTATGAGGCGAGGAAATACGGCGTTCATTCGGCAATGCCGGTTTCGCAAGCCTACAAGCACTGTCCGCATGGCATATTTGTGCGCGGCAGGCATGAGCGGTATGCGCAAGTTTCACGCGACATGATGTCTATTCTCGAACAATTCACCCCAATCATCCAAAAAATTAGCATTGATGAAGCCTTCCTCGATGTAACGCAAAGCATTCCCCATTACGGCTCTGTGGAAAAGCTGGCGATAACATTGTGTGACAAAATATTTTCGGAGTTGCGCTTGACAGCCTCAATCGGAGTGGCGCCAAATAAGTTTATCGCCAAAATTGCATCTGATTTGGAGAAGCCGGGCGGTATGGTGTACGTTCAGCACGGTGAGGAAAAGTCTTTTCTATCTCCGCTGCCGATCTCCAAACTCTGGGGTGTTGGGAAAAAAACAGAAGCTGTTCTAAAGCAAATGGGAATTGATACGATTGGCGCAGTCGCCAGCTTTTCCGAACAGGAATTAAGTCAAAAATTGGGGAAATGGGGTAATGCTTTATGGCGATTGGCGCAGGGAATTGATAATCGAGCGGTGTCTTCAAATTGGGTGCAAAAATCGATTAGCCAGGAGACAACGTTCAACGAAGATACAAACGATCAGAGCCGGATTGAATTTACACTGAATAAATTGACTGAATCGTTGACCAGACTTATGCGAAAAGATAATTTGAAAGGCCGCACAGTAACGCTCAAGCTGCGCTATGAAGATTTTACCACACTCACCCGCAGCAAAACATTTGACGCCTTCATTGATTCCTCCAAAATTATTCGGGGAGTGGTTGTGACGCTATATCGCCGCGCCAACAAACAAAACAGAAAGGTGAGATTATTGGGAGTGGCTATGTCACAATTAAACTGCGTGGCAGGCGAGCAATTAAGTCTTTTTGAACAGGAGGATTCTCTGAACACAAAACTCACCCGTTTGCTCGATTCACTCCAGAATCAATATGGAGAGAAAACCATAATGCGCGCCTCACTTTTGGAAAAAACACCCCCCGATCGGTCAGACAAGTAACACGATTGTCATGTGGCGCGCTGAAACAACGTCTCGCAGTCAAACTCTTTTCTTCCCTGGATAACACCAATCTGTTTTTTGTTGTAAGTTTCTGTTTTTTAGTGATTTGATTAAAAGAATAAGGCCTGCTTTTTGTAAAAAAAACGTTATTGTTTCATCGGCACAACATTTGCCTGCCTAAAACGCCTGTTAAGAGGATGAAAATATGCGAAAAAATTTGATTTGTTTTCTTTTGTTATTCTCGGGTTGCTTTGGCTCTGAAACAGTTTCCCGGAAAATTGGCATTGATGATTCTATGCGGGTTAACCCCGGTGACGTTGTCAGGATTGAATTGAAATTTTATCCACATTTGAATCAGCGCATTGTCGTGCCCATCCGAGGTCGAGCAATCATTGCCGGTTTAGGTGAAATACAGTTTGCCGGTAAAACCCGGTTCGAGTTAAGGAAACAACTCGGTAAACTTTATCAAGAAAGACTATCCTCGCCGATATTTCAACTGAAAATAGAGCCTCGAACGAGCTTTACAGTCTATATCGGCGGCAAGGTCAAGGCGCCAGGCAATCTTTCTTTTGAGTCGAGAATATCGGTTGCGCGCGGTCTTTTAACCGCCGGCGGTTTTATTGGCAGCGCACACGAATATGAGGTGCATATTTTTCGCAATGGCTTTGACGGGTCGCCCCAAAAATATATGATTGATTTGAAGAACGTTAAATCGAGCCATTTAATTACCGATTTTATGTTGGAGCCAGGTGATGTTGTTATGGTTCTTCAGGGGAAAGTTACACCGAAAGGCGTTGAAATTTAGTTTGGAATGAAAAAACGGCTTATCAAATTCAAAGTATTCTGGATTTGCCGCTCAATTGTCAGGTGATTTTTCCCGCCAACTTACTTTACTTGGAATTTCTTCAACAAGTAAAGTTCTTGCAAAAAAACTCTGTTTTACTTATTTATCATGAGCCTGCAACATCTATCTGGTTTTGAGTAGCCTGTCGGGGATGCAATTTCCCTGGCAAAAGTAGGAGCGACTTTCCCGTAAGTAATGTTAGCGCTACAAAATTGCTCTTTAAGAGCAACTGCAAATGAAAATTGACGATTTGTTGGTCAGGAACGCTTGTTTTTAAATGGAAGCCATGAAAAGTTTAACGGTTTTGCTCTCCACAGCGCTTTTTATTTCCCGATTGGTTGCGGAACAAACCATCATTGAGTTTGAGCATATCTCTGTAGATCAAGGCCTGTCGCAAAGTTCGGTTATGGCGATATTGCAGGATAGTCGCGGCTTTATGTGGTTTGGCACGCAGGACGGCTTGAATAAATATGATGGTATAGACTTTCAGACATATCGGAAAACACCCAGCGGTCCAACGGTTTTACGCACCAGTTTTATCCAGCACATCTATGAAGATCGTTTCGGCAAACTTTGGATAGCGACGGATGGAGCGGGTTTTCAGGAGTTTGATCCGGTGACAGGCCATACCACTGATTATCGAATTCAAACGCCAAATAATGAATGGAAAGGGTATGAGGTTCGCAAATTTGATGAAGACCTGCAAGGGCGACTTTGGTTGGCTTCGCGGGGAAATTTATTGCTATTTGACCGTTCGGCGCGGGAGTTTTCATATTTCGGCAACGATAAGGAAGCTGGAAACAGCGTCAATACGTTCACGATAGATCGGTCTGATAATATTTGGGTTAGTCTGCATAAAAAGGGGTTGCACACTTTCGATCCGCTCAGGAAAAAATTTGATCCTGTCGATGTGCGAATTGACGGACGTAAGCTGCAAGGCGGCTCCATTTCTACGATGTATGAAGATATGTCTGGCGACCTCTGGTTTGTCTGGCGTCCATTTGGCCTGGTTCGCCTGAAAACTGCTGAAAATAAGTTCGCTTTGTATGAGGTGGCGCCGGATAACCCGAAATGTTTGAGCACCGGTGAAATTTATTCAATTGCGGAAGATGACCATAAAAACCTTTGGCTTGGCTCTATTGGCGATGGGATAAATATTTTTGATCGGAAAACGGAAACCTTTGCTAAAATTGTCCACGACCCATACCAACCCGGCAGCTTGAGCAACAACGTCGTTCAATCAATTTATAAAGATCTAGCCGGTTGTATGTGGGTTGGCCTCAGCGGCGGCGGCGTAAATAAGTATAACCCGCGACGACGTAAGTTCACACAATATAAAAATAGCATTCAAAACCCTGAAGCATTGCAGGGAAGTCTGGTCTGGGCTCTTTTTGAAGATAGAAGAGGGCGAACTTTAATTGGCACGGTTGATGGTGGTTTGAATATTCTGGACAGAGAAACTGGCGTGTTTGAGGTTTTTAAACATAAGCCGGATGACCCGTCCAGTATCGGTTCCGATTTCGTATGGAGCATCTGTGAAGATAATTCAGGTGATATCTGGATTGGAACCAACCACGGTGGTTTGAACCGTTTTAATCCAAAAAATAAAAGCTTTAAAAGGTATTGGGGAAGCCCCAAGCAATATGAAGGTATGCCTGGAAATTCGGTTAGAACCTTGTTGGTCGACTCAAACAACCTGTTGTGGTTTGGCGGCGGCGGGCTGCACAGTTTAAACCCGGAGACGGAAGAGTTTTCGCATTATTTGCATGATCCGGCAGACGCAGGCAGTATCAGCAGCAATGGCGTCAGCAGCATTTTTCAAGCGCGGAACGGCGTTTTGTGGGTTGGCTCTTTTTCCAGCGGCCTGAATCGATTCGATGCCGAAAAGCAACGTTTTGAACGATACTGTCGAGGTTGTCCTGACGATGGGTTGACCAGCAATTATGTGATTGCGATCAATGATGATAGCCAGGGGAATATCTGGATTGGCACATATAACGGTTTGAATAAACTGGATCCAATAACTGGTGAAATAACAAATTATACCACAGAGCAAGGGTTGCCAAACGACGTGATTTACGGCGTGCTGACTGACCGCGAGGACAGAATTTGGGTAAGCACCAACAAGGGACTCTCTCGATATGACCAGAAGACGAAGAAGTTTCGGAATTACGCGCTTGAAGACGGCCTGCAAAGTTTAGAGTTTAACAGCGGCGCGTTTTACAAAAACAAGCGCGGCGAAATGTTTTTTGGCGGAGTAAAAGGGTTTAATGTTTTTCATCCGGATAGTGTGCGAGACAATCCGGTGCCACCATCCGTTGTGATCACCGGGTTGAAGAAATTTGACCAAGCGCTGGCGTTGACCTCCAATCCCCGAACACCCATTGAATTTCGACATGACGACAACTTTATTCAGTTTGAATTTGTGGCGTTAGACTACACCAATCCCGTCAAAAATAAATATGCCTATAAGCTTGCAGGTTTGCATGATGATTGGATTTACTGCAATACACAAAGGCATGCAACTTTTACCAATCTTCATCCGGGGAATTATGTATTTCATGTCAAGGGCGCAAATAATGACGGTGTCTGGAATGAATCTGGAGCAAGCCTTCCCTTTGTTGTAAATCCGCCCTTCTGGCGCGCCTGGTGGTTTCAATTGGTTGCGGTTCTTTTATCACTTGCCCTGCTCATGTTGTTTGTCCGTCAGGTTCGTGAAAGACTGAGAGCAAAGGCGGAATTAAACAAGAAAATTTCTGAGCTAAAATTGAAAGCATTGCGCGCGCAAATGAATCCGCATTTTATTTTTAACACCATTAATTCGATTCAATATTATATTTCGAGTGACGCGCAAAAGCTGGCCTTTCAATATTTGTCTAAATTTGCCAGGCTGATGCGCATGGTGTTGGATAACTCGGAAAAAGCAAGTCAGACAATTGGAGAAGAGCTTGAAGCTTTACGGCTCTACCTTGAATTGGAGAGCCTGCGGTTTGAAGGGAAATTCAGCTATACGATTGATGTGTCGCCTGAAATTGATTTGCTGCATGATGAAATTCCAACGATGTTGATTCAACCGTTTGTCGAAAATGCAATTCAACACGGTTTAAGCCGGAGCCTGAAAAAGGGCGCGTTGAATATAAAACTGGATCTTCAAAATAGAACGCTTATTTGCATGATTGAAGACAATGGAATTGGAATAGAAAAAAGTCTTGAGTTAAAAGAACAGGAAAACGGAAATTCTTTTCACAAATCTGCAGGTATAAAAGTTTCTCAGGAAAGACTGGAAACTCTGAATGCATTGCGAAAAAAAGGAAAGGCGATTGAAATTGTCGACCTTTGTAGAGAAAATGGTCAGAACGGTTGCCGGAAGGGCACTCGTGTGAAGATTGCCATTCCGATGTATGACAGTTGATTTACTCTAAGACGTAAAGCGAGAGCAATGATCAAAGCAATTATTATTGATGATGAGGAAAAGGGTCGTAAACTGTTGCGCAACCTCCTTTCTGAGTATTGCACGGGCGTTGAGGTTGTTCATTTGGCCGAGTCGGTCGACGACGGCGCAGAGGCAATTCTAAAACTCAAGCCTGATTTGGTTTTTCTGGACATCGTTATGCCAAATCAAAACGGCTTTGATCTGCTGCCCAAAATAGCCGAAGCCGATCCGCAAGTTATTTTTACCACCGCCTATGCGCAATACGCTATTCAAGCGATCAGGGCAAGCGCTTTGGATTATCTGCTAAAGCCGATTAATTATGAAGAATTGCAATCGGCGGTGGAAAGAGTTTTTGCTATTATTGAAGAGAAAAAGAAACAACCTGTTGTCGATACACGGCTGGCAACCTTGTTTGAAAATACAAGAGAGAGCGCGCCGCAAAAAATCGGTTTCCCCACCACGCAGGGTGTGCGGTTCTACAAAATTGAAGAGATTCAGATTTGCCGGGCCGAAGGAAATTATACCACCGTGTTTTTTCAGGGAACAGAACGACTCGAATTGATTTCCAAAACGCTTAAAGATTTTGAAGAAATACTTGTCGGACATAATTTTATCCGCATTCATCGTTCCTATCTGATTAACCTCAACCATCTAAAAGAATATCGCCGTTTTCACGCTTCTGGTTCCATTGATGGAGAAGGCGGCGGCGTAATTATGACCAATAATATGAAAGCCCCGGTTTCGAGAGATAAGCGAAAAATATTACTGGAACGAATTTCAAAACCATTTTAAGTATCTATACCCCAGACCCAACTTGTAAGTGTCCTGGGTATAACATGACTGTCGTCTACCCCAACCGCTTCCACATACCCATAACACGCCATCAGGGTCTTTAAAAAGGGAAAATTTACCAATTGGAAAATCAGGTTCAGGCAGGGAAGTTTCATTAAAATTTTGCGAAATTGATGGCCTTTGTATGGTTAGACTTGATACTGCATTTGCAATTCGTCTTTCAGGTCTTCTGTAATCCAGACGGGGAATATTGTGTCCTCATTATAGAGGGCGTAATTGAGTTGTGTGTTTGTCAGGTTTGCGCTTGTCAGATCGATATTTCCAAGACTGCCCTTTTGCAGGTTTACTTTCGATAGGTTGGTGTCATCCAATTTTGCATTCGTGAGGTTGGCTCCACTTAAATCGGCGTGAAACAAATTGGCTCCGGTTAGATCGGCTCCCTTCAGGTTTGCATTTCTAAGGTTCGATTTGATTAGATTGGCTCCGCGTAAATCAGCTTTGGCAAGGTTTGCGCCATTTAGATCTACCTCGCCCAAAAATGCACCCGCAAGTCTTGTGAGACTAAGATTGCTTTTGGCGAGGTTGCCTCCCCGAAAGTTGGCGCGCTCAAATATTGCTCCTCTCATATCAAGTTTTTCGAGGTTTGTCTTACGCAAATTCAGGAAACGCAAGTTGAGCAATTCTTCTTCAGCCCATTGTCGCCTGCCTAAAATAGTCAAAATGCTTTGAATGTCGCTTGGTATGCCAATATGTTTCGTGTTTTTGGTCTGCCCATTTATATTGTCTGCTTGATCGCCTATTGCGTTGTTTTCTTCCCATCGGGCGTTTTCCCTCACATAACCAGTTAAGGTCTCAACTACCATCCAGTGGGTATCTGGGGAAATGGTTGCAATTTTTTCCATTGCAAATATTCCGCCTAATTGAACTTCAAGCTTGTATGTGCCTAATTGTTCAACAGCCTTGGCAAAACTGGCGTTGATTTGAAATTCCTTGTCAGATTTGGCCATATCTCCGATGTCTTTAATTCTTTTCATAATCAAAAACAAGCCTGCGAGCAGAGCGAGCAACATAGAAATTTGTACGGAATTGGAGGTGTGTGTTAGTAATGTAATCAATGGGTCTTCCGAGCTTCCTTTTTCGGGAGCCCAAAAGAATATATTTGCGGCGGCTAATGCGATAAGTGAGAAGGGCAGAAGGTCGTTTTTTAACAATGACAAGAGTTGGCGCCTTTTTTAGTTCGATGGGTTGATTGTTTACTCCTCAATTAGGGCAGGTAACGACGAAATATGGGATTTGCGTAAATTGATCTCTGATATTAGTTCTGTGATTGACGAAGTGTGGTTTTCGACACGTTTGTTCCAAACTTTTCATTGCTAAATTCAACAGACATGTTGGATTTTTTGGAGTGAATTTGTAAGATCAGATTTTTGAATGATGGATGGGATTTTGCCCTGAATTGCAACAGTTAAGCGACTAGTAACATTCGACGACTTTATGAAAGCGGAAAATTTCGAAAAGAAGCTCATGCGACGCATCGCGCAGTGCGAGCTATTGGCGCCTTATTTCTTATCCTGATTGTTGGAAGCGGCGGTTATCTATTTATTGAAGGATGGTCTCTTGTAGACTCATTCTACATGACAGTTATTACACTGTCAACCGTCGGTTTTCAGGAAGTTCAGCCTTTGTCGGAGATGGGGCGAGCCTTTACTGCCCTGCTTATTTTCCTGGGTATTAGCGCATTTGGTTATGCATTTGGAAGCATCGTTGCCTTTTTTGTCGAAGGAGAATTGGTAAATTTAATTCGGAGTCGGAAAATGGGAAAAATAATAGAGACTCTTCAAGATCATATCATTATCTGTGGACACGGCAGTGAAGGGAGTCATGCAGCCGCCGAACTGCAGACAAAAAAAGTTCAAATTGTTATCATTGAAAAAGATGAGGTGATGGCTGAGAAGTTAACCGAAGATGGCCTTCTTGTGATTGCCGGCGATGCCACCGAGGATGATATTTTGATAAGAGCCGGAGTTTCTACAGCAAAAGGTTTGATTGCGGCAGTTAGCGAAGACATGCAAAATGTCTTTGTTACATTGACTGCGCGCGGCTTTAATCCGAATTTGACAATTGTGTCTAAAGCCTCAGAAGAAGGCAGTGTTGCAAAATTATACCGAGCCGGAGCAAATAAGGTAATTAGTTCAGCTGAAATCGGAGGGCGTAGAATGGCGTCTGTTCTTATTCGTCCAACTACCGTAAATTTTCTTGATGTAATTGCCAGTGATCAGGAACTGTCGTTGCGCCTTGAGGAGATACTGATCACTGAAATAAGTCCGTTTGATGGTCGCTCCATACTCGATTTACACATTCGGGCAAAAACAGGCGTATTGGTTATTGGTTACGCGAGACAAGGCCAGAAAATTAAGATAAACCCGGAGGCCGGCACAGTTTTGCAGGCGGGAGACTTATTAATTGTGCTGGGTAATGACGATCAATTATCCAGCCTTCAAAAGTTGACAATGACTAATTTTACTTCGTGAAATCATCTCAAAAAACAGGTTAGACGCTACGATGTTTAGTGGAGGCAACTCTGTTGGCGATGTTTCTTTTTTGTAATATAAGGTGGTGGTTATTAACCTTTTAGGGTCGGGTAAATGTTTGGTTTAATTAACTTTCATTATTCATTACCGTAAGAATCAGTTTTATTGCGCAGCTTATTGAGAAAAAACTTGACTGTGGTGGGCAATAACTATATATTGCGCTTTATTTAAGGCAAACCGACACGACTTTGGGGAATAATTTCATTTCTTTTGTCACCTTCCTGTCGAATGGCTTACGAATTAGGGATGATGTTCAACTCTTTAAGCTCCAATCTTGATTCAGTAATTCATGTCAATTTAACCATCTGGAGGGTGTGTCTTTTCTTGCTTAGAACTGCTTCCATGTATATAAGAATGAGTTTGTTTTTGCGAATATCAATATCATTGGTGTTGCTTTATCTATTATAGGGGAGCGCGGGGCAATTCCCCGCGTTAGGGATTATGAACGATCAGTTCCCAGTCGCACGATGCGTACTTTTGCTTTTTATTCTTTCCTTTCAAAGTTCAAGTGCGGTAGCTCAGGGATCAGCTAAAATTTCAACTCTGGATGTAACGGGCAATCTGAAGACATTGCTTGTTCCAGAGGAGAAAAGTAGAATTGTGGCCACAACAACTGCGTTTGGGCAAGGTGTTCTCCAGTTAAAGTTGCGCGGCAATAGTCCTTTTTTTATTACTGATTGGGATGATAAGGTCGTTCTTTGTAACGGCGATTGTCAAATTGTTGACACGCTTGTTGTGAAGCCGGGTAGGAGCGACTATGGAGATTATTCGTTCGACATTTCATCTGAGTTCTTGGAGTCTGGTGTTTTGGTCGAGGAGCTTACCAGGCGCGTCAGAATGAATGTGAGTCCCGGACTGATGAAGGAGCCTGTATTTTCATTGGGCTCTTCTAATGAATTGTGCTGGAGTCCCTTTGAAAGCAATTTTAACTATGAGCTTTTGAGGGTTCCTGATTCAAATAAAGGAAGTGAAAGCGCCTCGATGTTGTCCGGATTTTCATTTCGTCGGGAAACAGGAGATTCCTGCGATGTTGTCGAGGATTTGCCGGAAGGTGTGCGAATGATATATCAGTTGAGAGCCACTGAACCTGGGTCTGGTTCAATTTTCGAATCGGAGCTTACGTATTCCACTCAGGATAGGACACCGCCGCCGGCAGTGCAGGTGAAAAGTTTTACGATTGATCCGGCTGCAAATGTAAGCTTGAAATGGCCGTTTTTCCCCGATAAAATTAGCCATATTGATAAATATATTGTTCTTCGAAAACAATTAGACTTGTCAGTCGGATACGAGCGGATCGACACGTTGTCTTATTTCCCGGTAAACATTATAAAACCTTTACGGTTCTTCCCGACAAAAGTGCGTTTGAATGAGTCGGCCTATGTAGATGACATGGATTCTGTATCAGCCGGCTTCATACTTCAAAATGTGCCTTCGGTTTTGGATGACGCATTAATGCTTAAGACGGCCTATTCAGATCGATGGAACGAATTAGATGATTTTCTACAATTTGAACTGTTATACGAGGCGGATGTCTATGTTGCTTTCGACGTATATAGCAATAGCTGGGTGGTGCCCAAATGGCTAAAGTCCTCATTTGTCGCGGTTGGTAAGTCTGTGGATTTGGGTACGACTTCACTTCAGCTTTTTAAAAATAAAATACCGTTTAAGGCAGGAATGATTGCTCTCGGCGGGAATTTTGCCGAAGAGGCCAATTTTACCAACAGAGAACCTCTGATGTATATGGTCTTTGTCAAGCCCAAAAGGCAAGACTTGCCTTATATGGAAAATTTTGAAATTACCTATGTCGATTCAATTGGCAAAGATGGTGATCAGAAAACCTTTAAGTACAAAATTATTACTGCTGACGCTGTGGGCAACCAAGCAGAGGGAGCTGAGTCTGTGCCTATTATTGTAGATGTCGCAGGCAGATGTCAACCTGAAATATCTCAGTGGGCCGTTTTTAATCAAACCGCGCCAAAGGCGTTTAGCAAAGGTCTTACCAATCAGGTTTCTATCTTTGATCCTGCCACTGATGGCGGTTGTATAGGCTTCAGGGATACTGATTCGCTACGGTTTCAGGCGGCAAGGGAAATTCCCGCTCTATTTTGGTCAAATGATCCGGATGATTTGGGCAAAGTCTTTTTTGATAGCGGTTGGGTTCATAGAGATGAATTAAATCCGCCATTTTCTTTTGATTTTTCGTTTGATTCAGGCAACCTGGGCGCTGATTTTGTGAATGGAAAAGAGTACTATTATCGGGTTCGTTCAAAGGATCGACACGGCAACTTAAGCGCGTGGTCTGCAATTCAATCTGCCACGCAGGATGCTTACCCTCCGGATGATCTCAGCAGTATTTCGGTTGAATTTTCGCGTTTTAATTCAGGAGAAGCTGGCTGTAGTTATTTGACCTGGAGCGGCGCCGCTGATTTGGTAAGCGGCGTTGAAGTATTCTTAATCTACAAAAAAAATGGCGACGAGCAGGTTTATACAGTCGTCGACACAATTCCAGGAGATCAATTTTCTTACTGTGATTCGTTAACTGGTTCAAGCGCCAATCAAGTCGTAAGCTATAAGATAGGCTCCATTGACAATGTAGGCAATGAACGTACAGCTGCAATGTCATCACAAGAAGCAACCACCCGTGTTCTCGTTGGACCCCAATTATCATTTGATGGCGCGACGCTGTTTCAATGCCCCTCAGGTGAGACCAGGGTTGAAGCGGATAGCGTTAGGCTTTCCTGGGCTGGCTTTGATAGCCGTAACGTGACCGGATATGAAATTAAAATACATAAACCAAACGGTTTTATTGAGAAAAGATTTCTTTTTTCGCCAGCTCTTCGTGAACTGTATTGTCCGCTTGATGTCGGCGATGGTCTTTACGAAGTCAGAATGCGCGCCTTTTATGCGAACCATGACACGACCCTTTATTCCGAACCGCTCAAGATCAAAAGAAAAGTCGCCCTGTCCGGTGTGAGCAATCTCACGGTCATCCGCAATATTGATTTAAATGGCAGCATTCAGTTATCGTGGAGCCATCCAGATGGCGATGAAATTGAAGAATTCGAGGTTTTTAGCTGGCCAGAGGGTCGGAGCATGCCGCAGATACCAACAATTATATTGTCAGGCGATAGTAGAAGCTGGGTTTCTGATTTTAAAAGTGATAGTCTTATTGCGTATCAGTGTAGATATTACTCGATAAAAGCCAGGGATTGTTTTGGATTGGTTTCGGCGATTGGGGTTCCGTTGGCAACCTATTCCGCGAAGGGACCCGGATTCCTGAAAGAAAAAACGAGTAT
>Ga0316192_10000764_pt1 | contig 23487 bp, 24 predicted proteins | sample MerIslwburrow_MG_FD_204931 | JGI IMG/M metagenome (GOLD analysis project Ga0316192, IMG submission 204931) | Coastal sediment microbial communities from Maine, United States - Merrow Island worm burrow | ecosystem: Environmental > Aquatic > Marine > Coastal > Sediment | place: USA: Maine...
GACGGCAAGTCAACAGCCGACGTCACGGGACCCGATCTCCTGGCCTTTGCCGACGGCTGGGCCGAGCAGGCTCACCAGAAGCGCCGGTTCGAACCGTTCAGGCTCGCGATCCAGGCGGTAGTGAGCGGTGCCGCCGGCTTGACCTTCGCCCATGTTGCCTGGACCCGTACCTTGGATGTCTCGCCGCGCTGGGTCGACCTTGGACTCGCCTCATTGTCCGTCGTCGCCTTTGCTCTGGTCTTCTTCGGCCCCTGGGGCTCACGCCTTGGCCATCGACCTGAGCCCCACCCGAAGTTGTCCAAAGCCTTGGTGGCAGGCCTTGCCGGCGGGGCCGTTTTCATCGTGTTCACCGGCCTATCGACGTTGATCGGCTCCGACGCATCGATCACCATGCCCCGGGTCATCGTTGCCATCATGGCGCTCGCGGGCGGCCTGATATTCTTCGCGCTGCCCCTGACGGCGATCTCGGCCAACCCCTTGACGCTGCTGACCAAGGTCCTCGACCGCCTCGGCCGCTCTTCCTGAAGTCGTGGCAACCTGCCCGCCCGGCCAACGCCAGGCGGCGACCATACTCAGCCCTCCGCCGCCCACATCCGATCCACGGTCTCGGCCACATCGGCCCAGGTTCGTCCCGCCAGTTCAGCGCCGGTGAAGGCCTCGGATTGGGTCACTTCCGGACCGGCCCAGTCGGGGGGTTCGAAGGCCTTCAGGTCTGCTACGTCACCGAGATCGACCTCCAACATGACCAACCCACTCAGGGCCTCCTCGAACACCTCGACTGCTCCGGTCCAGCGGCCGAGGGCGATGGCCCAGCGGGTCTTGACCAGACGGCGGCCTGGCAGGTTCGACAACACCGCAAACTCGGTCTTGTCGAGGTAGATGCTGGTGCAGCGGATGGCCGTCGGGTCATCGGCCACCACCCGCCGCTTGTGACCGAGCTTGAGGTCGGTGTCGCCGTTCTCACCGGCGCTCACGGTTCGCAGCCGCAGTCGGGTCTCATTGACGTAGTGGTCGACGATGTACCGCGGGTTGGTGCGACCGGGCGGAAGCTTGTCGAGCAGGAAGCGCCGCTCATATTCGCCAACGGAATACTTCTCCTTGACCATGTGCCAAGCCTGGCCGCCACAATGGCCAGAATGGCTGCAGGACTCCAGATCTCAACCGCAACTACCGGCGACGACATCACCGCTCTGGCCCATCTTCGGGCTGCGTGGATCACGGGTGAGGCCACCTCGGTCGAGGACGATTTCACCGCCCACTTCCACCGCTGGTTCGAGCAGGAGCGGCAACACCGAGTTTTCTGGCTGGCGCGCCTCGACGGCCGCGCCGTGGCCATGGTGAACCTCAGCCGTTTCGATCGCATGCCGTCGCCGGGCCGGGAACCGAGTTGCTGGGGCTATCTGGGGAACATGTTCGTTCGGCCCGATGCCCAAAAACAGGGTGTCGGAACGGCCCTCCTGGCCGTCGCACTCAGCTGGGCCGACGAGCAGGGTTTGGTGCGGGTCGTACTGAACCCCACCGAGGTGTCAGTGCCCCTGTACCAGAGCCAGGGTTTCCGGGCCGAGAACAACCTGCTTGTCCGGACTCCACCGTCGGATTGATCACACCGTTGGCCCGACACTCAGACGGCACGCCGGGCGCCGAGATGGCCTGACGCGCAAAGGATCGGGCGCCCGGTGAGCGAGACACGCATCGCCCGGACGGCCTTGCCATCCGGACCGCACGGTCACCCAGTTGCAGCGTCGTACTCGGCCAGCAGGTGCATCAAGCGCTCGGCCGCTCCCGGAGCGGCCGCCATCATGCGCTTCACCATGACCAGATGCTCACGGTTCACCGAGCCCTCGGCCGGTCGGCGGATCTGGCTGAAGCCGTCGAGGCGGGCATCGACCAACCACTGTTTGAGGTCGGGGTCGGCGGCCCAGCGGGCGCTGTTGATCAGATTGGCCAGGGTGGATCGCAACCAGTCGATCTCGGTGTCGGGGTGGGGCACGACGGCGCAGATCTCGTTCTTGGTGCGGTCGTCGTCGAAGGTGAGTTCGGTGTGGGCGCAGAAGGCGGCGCTGAACACCTGCTGGCAGGTACGCACCGGCTGCAGAGCAAGCCGCTCACCGTCGAAGATCGGAACCGCGGGCCGCCGTTGCAGGCCGTCGGCGGAACAGTCGACATGCAGGTGATCGGCCGTCGTGGGAATCGAGCCCTCGTCGAGGATGATCCGGTCGGTTTCGATGCGCTGCACCCGGCCGAGGCGGATCACGTTGTTGATGCGCCGCAGCTGGGCCAACTCGGCGGTGGTGATGGTGGCGCAGCGGTACATGGTCGGCCGCACCGCGGGGTCGATTCGCAGCAGCTGGCCCTCGGCTTCGAGGGCGAGAAACATCTCGTCGATCGAGGCGGCGTCGGCCACCACCTCGTACGAACGGGCGGTACCACCGAGGGTGCGGTCGAGAAACTCTGAACCCGGCTGGATGTTGGCCCGATCGAGCAACCACGAGTCGCGGGGCATGATCCAGGTGATCGCGTCGGGGTCGACGTCGTTGGCCAGCAACCACAGGCAGGCGTCCATGGCCGTCTTGCCCCCGCCGATGATCACGTAACCGGCGGCAGGCTCGGTCAACGAACCGAGGGCGTTGACCGGCACGCAGCGCGCCCCGTCGGCCACCTCATACGACGGAGCGGCCATGGCCGGGACGGTCACGTTCTGGTAGGTGGCGTCCACCACCTTGCCCGCCTTCACCGGGCGCTCAACCCCGGTCAGGGCCGCGGTCGCGGTGCCATCGCGATAGTGACTGAGGGGCAGGTACTGGACCCGCCCCGAGGGCAGGAACTGCTCGTTCATGACCTGATCGAAGTAGGCGCAGACCTCGGGGCCCGAGGCCAGTTCGTGCAGGCCCTGGTTCCAGCCGACCTGGTCTTTGACGTTGTTGCCGAGCGGCCGTGAGTTGACGCCGTAGAAGGCCGAGGGCTGATGCAGCCGGACAAAGGGGTAGGCGTCGTTCCAGTGCCCGCCGGGGCGGCCTCGGGCGTCGACGATGGCCACCGTGGCCTCAGACTCGGTCAGGATCACGTCGGCAAAGGCCATGCCCATGCCGCCCGCTCCGATGATGACGTAATCGGCCTCAACCGCAGGACCGACGCTCATGAATCGGCGCCGGCGCCGACCACAAGTTGGGTCACGATCTCCTGGGCCGCGGTGCGGGCCCGGGCGTTGAGCTGGTCGGTGGTGGCGCTGCTAATGGGATGGTCGATCACGACAAAACGATAGTTGTCGGCGCCCAGAACCTGGCTCATCAGCTCGGCCGCGCTGACAAAGGCGGAGGTCATGATCCCGACCGAAGGCAGTCCGGCCAGTTCACCGGATACAGCGTCGTGCAGACTGCACGACGAGCAGCTGCCTCAATCGCCGATACCCGCCACCAGGGCATTCCACTGCTTGGCCCGGTCGAAGATCTCGTCCCCGGCGGGGGCGCTGTAGTTGGGTTTGGTCACCCGCACAACATCGGCTGCCCCCCAGGTGTCGATCAGCTCCCGGGCCAGGGCGTCGAAGAATCGCCGGGTGCCCTGCTTGCCGTTGGAGATGACGCCAATGGTTGCGCCTGCCACGTCATCGAGGCGGGGGGCCAGGGCGAACGGATCGGGCTCGTCGCCGTGGGTGGGGTCGAGTACTTCAATGGTCATGATCCTGCTCCCGGAGTCTCCGTCGGCCACGGCCGAGACGGTGTGTTCACTTTCCTGGTCATCCGCGGCCGCTCAACAGTCGACACAGGCCCCGACAGGCACGGTCACGGCCCGGCTCTTGTGCCCCAGCCAGGGGGGAATGACCAGGCCGAACCCTCCGGCCGGACCACCGGCGGCAACGACCAGCAGATCATCGGGATCGGGCAGGGCCCGGTACATACGGTCGCCTTTGTCGCCGACCACGGCGCCCTTACCAACCCCGGCCCATTGGCGGCGGTGGATGAAGGCGTGGTCGAACACGTATCTGCGGATGTCGGCCTTGGACCAACCGGCCCGCTCGAAGTGGGTCCGCAACTGGGGAGGGATGACGATGACGTAGTTCCCGGGCCAGAGCGAGTAGTTGATCATGTTGGCGGTGATCTCGGCCACGTAGGTGTCGAGGATCTCGGTCGGCTCGGTCGTCCACTCGTTCATGAGCTGGCGGGGGGCCATGGCGGCCAGGGCGGTGACGGCCGAGACGTGGGGGTCGCCGATACGTTCGGTGGCCAGCGACGGCCACGGTGAGTGCTCCTCGTCCTCGGCGATGCAGAAGCTGATCTTGCCCGGGTGGCCGAAGGTGGAGCGATCGATGCCGCCCGGTTTCACCTCCAACAGGTTGCCCAGGATCAGACGGACGGCCCTCCCGATGCAGGTGGTGGCCCGATCGCTGGGCCCTGCGGCGTTGAAGGTGGCGTCCATACCCACTTCGAGCCGGATGGGACCGTTGACGATGAGCAGCACGGCCGATCCCCCGGTGCTGGCGGTGGCCCCGTGCAACAGGAACGGTTCGCTCAACATGGCGGTCACGGCGGTGACCACCACCGGGAAATGCATGGGCAGACACCCGGCCATGACGGCGTTGACCGCCAGTTTCTCCGCCGTGATGGCCCGCTGGCGTACCGGCTCGATCCCCACCAGATGATCAGGCGGGAGGCCGGACCACGCCAGGTGGGCGGCCACTGCGTCGGCCGTGGGGGGAACCACGGGCAGGCCGTCGGTCCAACCTCGGGAGTGGAAGAACTCCTGGGCCGAGACGGGATCTTCGACGGTGAACCGTTTCGACGCGAGTTGCATAGAGGGGGCGTCCACGGTCCGCTCAGCGGTTCCAGGGGTAGTCGTCGCGCCCGCCGTAGGTGGTGTCGGCATCAAGCAGTCGTTCCCGCAGAGGGTCCTCGGTTGCGGCGTCGACACAGGTCCAGGCCATGGCGATGGCCCCTTCGAGCAGGGCCTTGTCGGCCACCGGGGTCCGGCAGTAGGCGGCGAACTCCGGCTGATGGTTGACCACGGGGAGACAATCGAGACCGAGCACGGGATGGATGGTTGGCATCAGCAACGAGATGTTGGCCATATCGGTGGAGGCCGCCCCCTTGGTGGCCCGGGGCCTGAGCTTGCGGCCCAGATCGGTGGCGTTGACCCGGTAGCGATCGGCCAGGTCGACGTCGTGACGGAACTCGCTGTAGGGCGCACCGGAAGGCGCAACATCGAGGGTGGCCCCCGTGGCCAGTGCCCCGGCCTCGAAACAGCGGCGGACCCTTTCCTCCAGCTTGCCCAGGGAGGCCAGATCAGGAGCCCGCACCAGATAGTGGGCGGAGGTCTCACCAGGCACGATGTTGGCGGCCTCACCGCCGTTGGTGACGATGCCGTGGACCTGATCGCCGGGGTCGAGATGCTGACGCAGCAGGCCGATACCGACCTGGGCCACGGTGATGGCGTCGGCGGCGTTGATGCCAACCTGAGGGGCCAGGGACGCGTGGGCGTTCTTGCCGTGGAAGTGGTAGTCGCAGTGGCTCACTGCCAGCGTTGGGAAGACGTCGCCCTCCTGGGGCGCGGGATGCACCATCATGGCCAGGTGGACGCCGTCGAAGACGCCATCCTCCAACATGATGATCTTGCCCCCACCACCCTCCTCGGCCGGGGTACCCATCACCCGCACGGTGATGCCCAGTTCGTCGGCCACCCGGGCCAGGGCCAGGCCGGTGCCTACACCGGCGGCGGCGATCATGTTGTGACCGCAGGCGTGGCCGATCTGGGGCAGGGCGTCGAGTTCGGAGCAGATACCAATGGTCAACGGACCGGAGCCGTACTCGGCAACGAACGCCGTCGGCAGGTCGGCGACGCCGGTGGTGACGGTGAACCCGGCGTCGTCGAGCATTTCGGCGCAGGCGGCCGAGGCCAACTCTTCCTCGAAGGCCAATTCGGGATGATCCCAGATCCGATGCGACAACTCGACGAGGGCGTCGGCCGCCCCGTCGATCTCCGTGCGGGCTGCTTGTTTCACCGTGGACGCCATCCATGCAAGGTAGCCCACCAGCCCCAGTCGGGCCCCATGGGCAACGACGCCGCTGGCCACTACTCTGACCCCGACCGGGTGTTCGCCTCAACGAGTTTGCCGCCCGATCAGGCCCTCGGCCGCAACCCCCGCCGGAAGCAAGTGCTCACCGACCATGGCTGACCATCATCACCTCAACCGAAGGCTGTTCCTGTCCCGGATCGGCAAGGGCACGCTCGCCCTCGCCGTGTTGGGAACCGGGGTGGTGGCCTGCTCGGGAGACCCGGAGGCCTCCACCGGCGATACGGGATCTCCGGGTTCAGACCCGGGTTCGACGACCGACCGCAGCAATGCGCCCGCGGGAACAGAAACCACGGCCATCTCCGGCGGCGAGGAACCCGCAGCGAACGGCAGCCTGGCCTGGGAGCGGGTCAGTTTCGGCTTCGTCTCGGCCTACGTGCTGCTGCGCGGCAACGAGGTGGCCATCGTCGACACCGGCACCGCAGGCAACGCCGACAAGATCGAACAGGCCCTGAGTGCCCTCAGCCGAAACTGGGCCGACGTCAACCATGTCGTGCTGACCCACGCCCACGGCGACCACGTCGGTGGGCTCGACCAGGTGCTCATGGCCGCCCCCAACGCCATCGGCTACGCCGGAGCGGGTGACGTCGAGGCCATCACCGCCCCCCGGGATCTGGTCTCGGTCAGCGGTGGCGACGAGGTGTTCGGGCTACGCATCCTGGCCACACCGGGGCACACCCCCGGCCATATCTCCGTCTTTGATCCCGACAGTGGCCTACTGGTGGCCGGCGACGCTTTGATCACCGACAGCAACGGGCTCCAGGGGCCTTCCGGAGAGTTCTCCGACGACCTGGATCTAGCCCACCAGTCGGTCAAGGCCCTCAGTGGGGAGACGGTGTCGACGATCCTCGTCGGCCACGGCGACCCCATCACCAGCGACGCCGGTCAGATGCTGAGCGACCTGGCGGCGTCATTGTAGGTTTCGACGGAAGGGTCGGGGATCCGGTTCAGATCGCCGATTCTTCCAGCAGGGCCTGCCCCATGGCCGTGGCGTCGAACCCGACGATGAAGCGTTCCCCCACCTGGAGCACGGGTGTGGTGCGAATGTCGTTCTCCTCCAGCAGCTCACCGGCGTCGGGATCCATCATCACGTCACGCACGGTGAAGGCGACGCCGCGCTCGCTCAACCAGGCCTTCATCCGCTCACACGGCCCGCACAACGGCGACGAGAACACGGTGACCACCGGGCCCGTCGTGGCGTCGGCCGGGGTGCTCACCGTGTCCCCGCCTTCTTCTGGCCCCGGTAGCGCTGCTTGGCCGCCAACCAGTTCTCCAACGCCTCACCGCTGAGGAACGGCTGCTCGTCGGTGAAGATCAACTGCTTCCAGGTGTCATCGTCGCTCCACACGTCGGGTGTCTGGACAGTGGTGCGGGGAGCGACGGCCGTTTCGAGCAGCTGGAGCCCCAATTCGAGCACCTGATGTTGATGGGCGGGATCGAAGCTGCGGCCACAGGAGTTGCCGAGGGGGAAGTCGACAAAGACGTAGCGGGCCACCCCGCAATGCTCGACGATGTCCTTGGCCGTGCCGAACACCACCGTGGGGATGCCGTTCGCCTCGAGGTGGCGGGAGACCAGACTCACGGTCTGGTGGCAAACCGGTCAAACCGGGGTCATCACCGCCAGGTCGACGTCGTCCTCCAGAAGGCGACGCAGCACCTCGGGGGCGTCGACTTCGGCCGTCTTGCGCTGTGAATAGCCGGTGTAGACCCCGTGGAAGCGGGGGGCCAGCGACCCGATCCGGCCCTGCTCAACCCGTTCCTGCAGTCGTTCAACCGGGTAGTAGACGTTGACGTCGTCGAGGGTGGTGGCGTGCTGGTCGTAGTGTTCCTGGCGGGAGTAGAGCAACTCGATCGGCGTGTCCGACGGCAACGAGTACACGTTGCCAACGGAGAACTCGTGGCTCCGGTCGCGTTGGCCGCCGGGTCCGCTGATGGCGATATCGCAGGTGGAGACGATGGCAACCCGGCTCTGCGACAACGGCTTGGCCAGCGGGGTGAAGGGGGCATCGCTGTGGTGGGCCCACTGGTAGGGCTTCTCGTACCCCTGGCTCAGGTAGTAGTCGCGGGTGCGGTCGATATAGCGGACGTGTTCACTCATGATGTCCCCCTTCCCCGCCCACGTTAGCCACGACCCGCCGAGCGGGCGAAAGCCAGCCACAGGCCATCTCCCCGGGCGATCGATGGCCACCTCGAAGGCCATCAAGGCCGATTCGAGTCGAACGAACTGGCTTATACCGACGAGTTGCAGTTAGAGCCCGTTAGCGTCATCACCGTGTTCTTGGCTGTCGAGGAACCTTCACTAGTGGTCATCGCAGTCGCCGTGTTGACGTCCCTCGGTCTGACCGCTGCCGGCTTTGTGGTCCGAAGCATCGCCGAACGGGGCGCATCGGGGGCGATGGACCGCGACGGACTGGCCGGGATCAGGACCCGCGCCACCATGGCCTCAGACCAGGCGTGGCTTGTTGGCCACCAGGCCGGGTTGGCACCTACCAAGCTCGGTGGGTTGGCCCTCGTTGCCACGGGAACGCTCGGTATCGGGTCGGGGCCGATCATGACCGCGTTCGGCCGTTGGGACCCCAACGCCTTCATGATGTGGTGGACCGTTTCCCTACTGATCGGTTTGTTCGGCTCCGTATCGCTGATCATCTATGGAACCGCGGTCGGCGATCGGGCAGCCAAGGCCATGCTTTCAGAGCTGGACACCGCGGCAGACTGACCAGCCCGCGCACCGAGGGTGGTCCCACGACCAGAAATGGTGCCTCACGTTGGTCAGAAAATAGGGTCGTCGGCCGGCTCGCCCAACAGCACCCGTCCCGCGGTCTGCATCTGGTGTGATCCGACCATGTAGTGCTGACCGACGGCCCGCACATCAGCCAGCAATCGGGGCCACGGACCGTCCAGGCTTCCGGCGCTGGTGCCGGCCGCAGTGGCCAACACCTCCACCGCCCGTATCGACGAATCGACGGCATGGGAACAGGCGAGACGAACGCGGGCGTGGAGTTCGGGTTCAATCGGCCGACCAGACGCCGCAACCGACCACAGCTGCTGCATCTGCTCCAACGCCCAGGACCGCCCCGCCCCGACGAGTGACTCGGCCTGGGCCATGGCCGCCTGGGCACTCGGCCGCTCGGCCAGGCGCCGCGACGATCCGACCGGTTTCTTGCTGAGGGCCAGGGCACCGAACTGTGCGATGGCACCACCGGCGATACCCGCCGCCACCCCCACCTTGGGGAAGGGGAACCGCAGCCCGCTGGGCAGGCAGTAGAACGGGGTCGGCGGCAGGGGTAGCGAGAAGGCCTCCACCACACCGGCCCAGTGGTCAGGCACGAACACGTCGTCAACGGTCACGTCGTTGCTGCCGGTGCCCTGCAACCCGGCCACCAGCCAGGTGTCATGGATCGTCACCTCCGACACCGGGATCAGGGTGAAGCAAAGTCGAGCCCGGCGTCGGCGCCGAGCAGTGCCTCGCCCGCCCGCGCCCCGCTCTGCCGTGCCCGGCTCTCCGGGACCGGGACCTTCTCCCCTGCCGCGGTCAGCGCCGTCGACGACGACGGAGGCCAGTATCAGCCGGTCGGCAACGTTGGCCCCGGTCACGAAACCCCAGCGGCCGTTGATCCGCCACCCACCCTCAACCTCTGTGGCCCGACCCACCGGCGTGCCCGAACCAGCGATGATCGTCTGCGGGTGGTCGGTCAGTAGTGCTGCGATCGAGGCCGGTTTGAGATAGGCGCTGGCGATACCCACCTCCTCGTTCAGGGTCATGAGCGTCCACCCGGTCGAACCGTCGGTGGCGGCCAGGGTCTGCAACACGCCCAGCAGTTCCTCCGGCGCGGCGTCGTAGCCCCCGTAGACGACCGGAGCGAGTAGACGCTGCAGCCCGAGCGCGGCCAACTCGGCGAAGACCTCGGCGTCGGGGCGGCGACGCTCATTGGCCCCGGTGGCCCGATCCGAAACCAGCGGCAAGATCGGAGCGAGTCGAGCTCGAAAGTCCCGATCTGTCATGGCGCCGAGACTAGGTCACGGGCCCGGGGTCCGCCCAGTGCACTGCCCGCCCCCGAACTGCATGGATCGGCTACCGGGCTCCCGTCCCCTCGTCTTCCTCGACCAACCACTACTGTCGTAGCCACCATGCTCGTCGAACGTATCGAACTGCGCCTGCTCAATCTTCCGCTGGTTGAGCCCTTTGTCGCTGCTCACGGCACGACGTCAACGCGCGAGATCGTCGTCGTCGCCGTCGAGACCGACATCGGCCGAGGTTGGGGTGAGTGTTCGGCGCTGCCCGAACCGACCTACACCGAGGAGTTCGCCGCCGGCGCCTACCTGATCCTGGAGGACGAATTGGCACCACGGTTGGTGGGCCATCGTCTGGTTGCGGGCGACGTGATCCCCCGGTTGACGATGGTGGCGGCCAACCCGATGGCCAAAGCGGCCCTGGAGATGGCCCTGCTCGACGTTGAGCTACGGGCCGACGAGCTGTCCCTGGCCGAGCACCTGGGTGTCACCAGGGACAAGGTCACCGCCGGGGTCGCCGTCGGCCTCGGCCCGCCTGAAGCGGTGGCCGAACGGGTCGCTCTACTTGCTGCGGAAGGTTTCAGCCGGGTGAAACTGAAGATCAAGCCGGGCAACGATCTTGATGTGGTGCGTGCCGTGCGGGCGGCGGCCGGAGTGGAGATCCAGGTCGATGGCAACGGGTCGTACCGGCCGGGCGACCTTGAGGTGTTGGTCGAGATCGCCGCCCAGGGGGTCAGCGCCATCGAACAACCCTTCGCCATCGGTGATCCCAGCTCCGCGGCAGCCTTGGTCCAGGCCGTCGGCGGCCAGGTGTTGGTGGTGGCCGACGAGGCCGCCAATTCCGTGGCCGACATTGATCGCCTGCATCGGGATGGGGCGGCCAGCGCCGTCTCCATCAAACCACCACGCCTGGGCGGGCTGGCCGCCGCCGTTCGTGTGGTCGAGCGCTGCCGAGAACTCGCCTTGACCACCACGGCCGGAGGCATGGTCGAGTCGGGACTGGGGCGTCATGGCCTGGCGGCGGTGGCCGCACTCGACGGTTTTGATCTCACCGGCGACCTGTCACCGGCCCGCCGCTGGCTGGCCGCCGACCCCTGGCCCGATCTCGTCCTGGACCCCGACGGCACCATCGCCCTGCCCTCTGGCCCCGGCGTCGCTCCCGATCCCGACCCCGACATCCTCACTCACCACACCATCAAGCAGACAACGATCAGGTAACCACACCGGGCCCCTCACCGACACCGGGCCCCTCACTGGCGATGGGCTCATCGCCAGTGCCGAACTCACCGCCGGTGCCGAACTCACCGCCCGTGCTGAGACCGTCGACGAAACTGCGCACCACGCCGGCGGTAGTGGTTGGGCATTGCAAGTGCACCGAATGGGCGGCGGGCAGGGTCACCAGTTCGGCCCGGGGCAGGGCCTCGACCAGCCGTTGGCCCAGCGCCACGAACTTGGCATCGTCGTCGCCGGCCAACACCAACACCGGCATCGTCAGCTCACCCAGGCGCGACCACAGCGGCTCCTGGTTGCCGGTGCCACGTCGGCGCAGGGTGGCGGCGAGACCTTGGGGGCGGTTGTCGAGCCGAGCAGGCAGACAGGCCGCGGCGTCGGACAACCCGGCGAACAGCGGGTTGGCCAACCAATGGGGGATGAAACGCTCAAGGCCGTCATCGAGCAGTCGTCGGGCCAGGACCTCGTCGGCCTCCCGGCGGGCCAAGCGACCTTCCACCTCGTCGATCCCGGCGGTGGCTCCGATCAACACCAGCCCGGCAACCAGACCAGGATGCTCCAGGGCGGTGTGCAACGCGGCCCGACCCCCCATCGAGTACCCGACATAGACCCCATGGCCGCCAACCTCACCCAGCAGTCGGCCGGTGGTGGCGAGATCGGCTTTGTCGTGGTCGGGTGGGGTCCGGCCATGGCCGGGAAGGTCGACCATCACCACCTCGTGATCGGCGGCCAGGTCGTGCCCGAATGGGCCCCAACAACCGAGGTTCTGGGTGAAGCCGTGGGCCAGAACCAACCGCCGGCCCCGACCCCAGTTCTCATGGTGCAAGCTCACCACCCCAGGATGGCAGCTACGTCCCGATTCCAAACCGCTATTCTCCGGCGCCCCACTCCCGGTTCGCTCTGGCCCGTCGCCATCGCCAACCATCCGTGGGCTGGGCGCCACGACCGTTGGTGGGCAACACTGGAGAAGCCAAGCACTCCAAACCCAAACCCAAACCCAAACCCAGCCCGCACCCGGCTCCAAGGCCTGCCGTTGACCGTTCCCCTCCCAACCACGACCCCCAACGACGATGTTGTCGCCCGGGCCGAGCGCCTCACCCCGCTGGTCCGTCGCCACGCCGACTGGTCCGAAGAGCACCGCCGGCAGGCCCCCGAGGTGGCCAGGGCCCTGGCCGAGGCCGGATTGCACCGCTGCGGGGTTCCGAAGTCGCTTGGTGGCCTCGGCTGCGACCCGATGTCAATGATGCGGGTGATTGAAACCGTCTCCGGAGCCGACGGTGGCGCCGGGTGGACGGTGATGATCGGGATCGAGGTGCTCGGTGTCGCCAGTGGCTACCTCCCGGCCGACACCGTGCGTTCCCTGCTCGCCGCCCAACCGGCCACCATCGCCGCCGGTGCGGTGAACCCGGTTGGCCGGGCGGTGCCCACCGATGGCGGGTACCTGGTGAACGGTCGCTGGCCCTTCGCCAGCGGTATCCACAATGCCGACTGGTGGTGGGGCGGCTGCGTCGTCGACGACGGCACCGGTCGAAGACCCCGCGACACCATCCAGGTCCTGGTGCCTCACGAGCAGGTCACGATCGTCGACACCTGGCACGTTGCCGGCCTGGCCGGGTCGGGCAGTCACGACGTCGAGGTGGTCGATCGTTTTGTTCCCCACGCCCACGTCTCGACCATGCCCGGCCCCCCGGCCATGACCGACGAGCCTATTTTCCGCATGCCGATCATGGCCCGCTTCGCCTTCAACAAGGTAGGTGTTGCCACCGGCATCGCCCGCTCGGCAGTGGAGGCGTTCAAACTGCTGGCGGCGGAGAAGACGCCCCGCGGCGAGCGCAACTCCCTGGCCGAGCGCCCCCGGGCCCAGTCGGCGGTTGCCCAGGCCGAGGCCCGTCTGAGTAGCGGCCGGGCATGGGCCTTCGAGGTGGTTGAGGAGCTTTGGGCCGCGGCGCTGGAAGGGCGCCCGGTCAGCCCCGACCTGCACGCCCGGGTCCGCCTGTCGTGTTCCTATGCCGTCGAGTCGTCGGTGCGGGCGGTTGAACTGGTGCACTCGGCCGCGGGTTCAACGGTCAACTTCCGCTCTTCGCCGCTCGAACGACAGTTCCGCGATGTGCACGTCGTACCGCAACAGATCACCGTCGCTCCCCACCTCATGGACGCCGCCGGACGGGTGCTGCTGGGTCTCGATCCCGGGCACTCGACGTTCTGAGCTCGACCATCACACTAGGTTGAAGGGATGAGCGGTACGACAACAGCCACGTTCTGCGCCACCGTGGTCGACGAATGGGTCCGGGCCGGTGTGCAGGCCGCCTTTGTCGCCCCAGGTTCGCGCTCCACTCCAATGGCCCTGGCCCTGGTCGCCAATCCCAAGATGGCGGTGCACGTCTTCATCGACGAACGCTCCGCCGCCTTTGCCGCCCTGGGCCACGGCCTGGCGGCGGGTCACCCGGCCGTGGTGCTGTGCACCAGCGGCACCGCCGCCACCCACCTCCACAGCGCCGTGGTCGAAGCCGACCTGTCAAGCGTGCCACTGATCGCCTGTACCGCTGATCGCCCCCCGGAACTGTGGGACATCGGTGCGCCCCAGACCATCGATCAAACCCAGCTCTACGGGGGTTCGGTGCGCTTCTTCTCCGAGCCCGGCGTTCCCGATCAGACCATGGCCTCGTCGTGGCGTTCGGTCGCCTCGCGCACGGTGGCCGAGGCCCTGGGTTGGACAGGACGCCCGGGGCCGGTGCAACTCAACCTGAGCTTCCGGGATCCCCTCGTCGGCCATCCGGGCGAACTCCCGGCGGGCCGCCCCGATCGGCGTCCGTGGCACGACCTCGGTTCGTGGAAGACCTCGACCAGTATGGATGCAACCCAGCTCAGCACCCTGGCCGGCACCCTCACCGTCGATGGCCAGGCCCGACGGGGTGTTGTCATCGCCGGAGGTGGAGCCGACGATCCCGAAGCCATCCTGGCCCTGGCCGATCGCCTCGGTTGGCCGGTGCTGGCCGATCACCGTTCGGGCTGCCGCTCACCGCAGCAGTCGATCACCTTCTTCGACGGCCTGCTGCGCAGCGAGGCCTTCGCCGCCAGGATGCGGCCCGACGTCATCCTGCGCTTCGGCGAGACCCTCAGCTCCAAAGTGTTGGGCCAGTGGATCGCAGCCTCCGACGCCGACGTGATCTCGGTGGTCAACCACGGCCGTTGGAGCGATCCTGAACGGGTGGCGGGCAAGGTCATTCTCGGTGCCGGTGTGGCCCGCGCCCTGGCCGACAGCCTGGCTCCCGAGCTGCAACCGGCGGACGATGCCGCCATCTGGCGCGAAGCCAACGCTCGGGCCGGCGCCGTGGTGACGGCGGTGGTGGCGGAGTTGGAGGGCGAAACCCACGCCAAGTTCACCGAGATCGAGGTTGCCCACCGGGTCATGGCGGGCATTCCCCCCGACGGTGCCCTGCTGGTCTCCTCCTCGATGCCGGTACGCGACGTCGAATGGTTCGGTCCCAACCGCGACGACATCGAGGTGTTCGCCAACCGGGGGGCGAACGGTATTGACGGCATCACCTCAACCGCCATCGGCATCGCCACCACCGGGCGGCCGACCACGGTGCTGATCGGCGACATTGCCTTCCTTCACGACAGTTCGGCCTTGACCGCTCTGGCCAACCGCCCGATCCAGCTCGACATCGTCATCATCGACAATGACGGGGGTGGGATCTTCTCGTTCCTACCCCAGGCCGCCCAGGTTGACCCCAACGACTTCGAGGCCCTGTTCGGCACCCCGCACGGCACCGACCTGGCCGGGTTGGCCAGGTCCCACGGGCTGACGGTGGCCGACTGGCCCCTGCAGCCCGATGGACCCAAAGGGGTGCGGGTCTCGATCATCGCCTCCGACCGGGCGGCCAATGTCGCCTTTCACCAGGCGGTGAACGCGGCGGTGATCGCCTCGATCGAGCCGGGTGAGGGCTCCAGGTCGTAGCCTGCGCAGGTATGAACGACGCCTCACCCGACAGCTCGCTCCCGGCGGAGCATGCCCCCGATTCCTCCCCCACCAACGGCACGGCACCGGCTCCGGTGTCGGAGATCTTCAACCCGCAGGACTGGGTGGCCGTCGAAGGTTTCGACTTCAACGACATCACCTACCACCGGGCCCGCGACACCGGTGCGGTCCGTATCGCGTTCGACCGGCCCGAGGTACGCAACGCCTTTCGTCCCGGCACCGTGGATGAGTTGTACCGGGCCCTCGACCACGCCCGCCAGAGCACCGATATCGGCGCCGTTTTGCTGACCGGCAACGGGCCCTCACCCCGTGACGGGGGCTGGGCCTTCTGCTCCGGGGGCGACCAGCGCATCCGGGGCAAGGACGGCTACCGCTACGCCGAGGGCGACACCGCGGCCACCATTGATCCCGCCCGCAGCGGCCGGCTGCACATCCTTGAGGTCCAACGCCTGATCCGCATGATGCCCAAGGTGGTGATCTGTGTGGTGCCGGGTTGGGCCGCGGGTGGGGGCCACAGTCTCCATGTGGTGTGCGACCTGACCCTGGCCAGCCGCGAGCACGCCCGCTTCAAGCAGACCGACACCGATGTCGCCAGTTTCGACGGTGGCTTCGGGTCGGCCTACCTAGCCCGCCAGGTAGGCCAGAAGTTCGCCCGGGAGATCTTCTTCCTCGGGCGAACCTACAACGCCGAGGAAGCCCATCACCAAGGGGCCGTGAACGCGGTGATCCCCCACGCCGAGTTGGAGACCGAGGCGCTGCAATGGGCCCGGGAGATCTGCGCCAAGAGCCCAACCGCCCAGCGCATGGCCAAGTTCGCCCTCAACTTGATCGACGACGGTCTTGTTGGTCAGCAGGTCTTCGCCGGGGAGGCAACCCGCCTGGCCTATGCCACCGATGAGGCCCAGGAAGGCCGCGACGCCTTTCTGGAAAAGCGTGACGCCGACTGGTCGGCCTATCCGTACCACTACTGACCGCTCTTGCTGCTGGCCGGTCTGTCAATGCTGACCGGTCTGTCAATGCTGGCCGGTCTGTCAATGCTGACCGCTGAGCAATCTCGACCAGTCGGCGCCTTGCTCTACAGCTCAGGGCATCATTGGGCAATGAGTATTCTCCGCCGGACCGTTCGCCCCGCAAGAGCCGCCTTGCAGGGCGCCAACAGCCACTACTTTCGTTGGCTGGAGGATCTCATCCACGCGGTGAAGAACGAAACGGTTGGCCGGCTCGACCAGGTCGACGGTCGTGTCGACAAGTTGCAGTCATCGCTTGAGAGCTCTCACTCCGCCGCGTTCGATCAGGTCTCGATGCACGGGGTGGCATTGCGGAAACTGGAGACCACGATCGACGCCACCCGCCAGGAATTGGCCGACACCCGCCAGGACCTCACCGAGCGCATCGCCAACGCCGCACCCTCGGTGCAACTACGTCAACTCGTCGGCGCCCCCCTGCCCGAAATCGACGAATCGGCCAGTGCCTTTTTGAACTACACCCAGTCCCACGTCGGCCCCCTGGCCGACGCCGGCCTGTGGGTCAACCATCCCTTCAATGTCGAGTGGAGCCGCGGTTCAGCCCGGCTGGGTTCGGTCAATGAGCGCATCATGGAACAGCCCTTCGTGTTCGGTGCGGTTGCTGATCTCAATCCCGGCGCCCGCATCCTCGATCTCGGTGGGGGTGAGAGCACGGTTGGTTTCGCCCTGGCCTCGCTCGGCCATCACGTCACCGTCATCGAGCCCCAGGGCTACCCCTTCCGCCACCCGAACCTGACGGTATTTGAGAAACCGCTGGAGCAGTTCGACGCCGTCGAACCTTTCGACGCCGCCATTGCCCTGTCCAGCATCGAACACTTCGGCATCGGCCACTACAAGGGTGGCCCGGAACCCGATGCCAACGCCGACGTCGAAGCGGTGGAGAAGATGGCAGAACTGCTGGCCGCCGACGGAAGACTGATCCTCACCACACCGTTCGGTCCGTCCGAGGTCAACGACGTCGAGCGGATCTACGACCGCACGAGCCTGCTGGCCCTGCTGGCGGGCTGGACAATCACCAAGACCGTGATCGGGCGCCGGCTCGACGGAACCACGTGGGGGGTCGAGGCAACCGAACTCGGCGAGCCCGCCGGTCCAGGCCGGGTGGCCATGGTCGTGGCCCTGCCGCCGAGCCGGTAATGGCCGTTATCTATGACCTACTTGCGGTCCAGAACCGCGACAATGCCGAGCGAGGGATCGCCCGTTACGTCCTGAACCTTGCCCTCGGCCTCGAACGGGTGAGCCCCGGGCTGGTCGATCAGTTCCTGATCCACCCCGACCTCCCCCTCCCGGCCGGGGTCGAGCCCCTGATCGCCACCGGCCGGATGGTGCGGGCCGATCAGGACAGCCCCCTACGCCGGCCGAGCGCCGGTGGGGTCTTCATCGCCGGTTCGCTGTTCGAGATGCACGAACCGCTCGATCGGGTCTTCCCGGTGTGGGCCCGGTCACCGCAGTGGCAGACCGTTGCCGTGCTCTATGACCTGATCCCCTGCCGCTACGCGGCGCGCTACCTCGCCAATGAAGAGATTCGCCACCGCTACTGGGCCCGCACCAGCGCCCTGTCGGCCTTTGACCACCTGCTTGCCATCTCCCAGGCCAGCGCCAATGACGCCACCGAGCTCCTGGGCATCGAGCCAGGTCGAATCACCGTGATCGGGGCCGGAGCCGACGACCGCTTCCGGCCGCTGTCGACCGCAGGAAACGCCGTGGCCGACGGGAGCGTAGGGACCAGGGCCGACAACAACGCCATGGCCCTCGACCTCGTCGGTTCGGCCACCATCCCCGACCTCAAGCCGCACTATCTGTTGTTCCCCTCCGGGATCGAGTGGCGCAAGAACATCGATCGCACCGTCGAGGCCTACGGCCAACTCCCCGCCAACGTGAGAGCCCGTCACCAACTGGTCATCGTGGCCCGGGTCGACGACGACGCCCGTCGAACCCTGGCGGAACTGACCGCCAGACACCGGGTAAGCAACAACGTCATCCTCACCGATTTTGTCACCGACGACACCCTCGTCAAGCTCTACCAAAGGGCGGAGGCGGTGATCTTTCCCTCCCTGTACGAGGGGTTCGGGCTTCCAGTACTGGAGGCCATGCAGTGTGGGGCGCCGGTTATCTGTTCCGATTCGTCGTCATTACGGGAGGTGCAGCTGCGAGAGGAGGCCCGGTTCAATCCCGAGGATGTGGGGGCCATGGCCGAAGCCATGGCCAACGTGCTCGGCAACGCCACCTTCCGCGATCGGCTACGGGCTCAGGAACCACCCCCCTTCACGTGGGACCTGGCGGCGGAGCTGACCGCCGAGGTCGTGACCGACCGGCAACGGTCACTCCCCGCCGCCGGTCGGGCCGCCAAGCCTCGCCTGGCGCTGCTAAGCCCCCTGCCGCCACAGCGTTCGGGGATCGCCACCTACGCCTACCGGCTACTTGAGCACCTGCGCCACCATTGCGACGTGACCGTCTTCGTCGATCTGGCGGTCGGCAATGCCGACGCCGATGCGTTCGATGTGAACGCCGTTGTCGCCCCCGAAGGGGTGATCGTCGAGCCGATCAGCCGACTCGACGCCGTCGTGAGCGACGGAGGGGCATTCGACCGTTACCTGTACTTCATGGGCAACAGCACGTTCCACGTGGAGATGATGCACGCCCTGGAGCGCCACCCCGGCTACGTGCTGAGCCACGACGCCCGCCTGACCGGGCTGTACTCCGAAATTCAGCGCCTGGCCCCTGAACGGTTGGTCGAATGCTCGGTGGGGGCCACGCTGGCCCGGGCCTACCCCAATCGCTACCGCTCCGAGGTCGAGGCCGACAAGGTGATCGGACCCGACACTGCGCAGCGTTTTGGCATCTGCCTCACCCGGGAGATGACATCGAAGGCGCAGAAGGTCCTGGTCCACTCCGAACATGCGGCTGCGTTGCTGAACTTCGACGCCGCCGTCAGATCCGCGTCCGAGGCCGGGTTCGAGGCCGAGGTGGTCTTTGCCATCCCCTGCCCCACTGTTTCCGAACAGGATCGGCGAGGGACAGGCCCGATGGCGACAGCGCCACCGGTAATCTCGACCTTTGGCCTGGTGGCGCCACCCAAGCAGCCGGAACTGCTGATCGAGGCCTTCGCCAAGCTCGACAATCCAGCACCAGGTACCACCCTGGCCTTTGTCGGCGACATCGACCCGGCCTACCAGAAGGAGTTGACGGCCCGAGCGGTGACCGCGGGGGTCGAATCGTCGGTCCGGTTTGTCGGTCATCTCGACGATGAGGGCTTCCGGGAGGCCCAGGGCCAAACGACCGTGGCCCTGCAACTCCGGGCCTACTCCAACGGGGAATCCTCAGCTGCCGTTGCCGATCTACTGTCACTCGGCATCCCAACCGTCGTGACCGCCATCGGCGCCATGGCGGAGTACCCGCCCGGCGTGGTCGCATCGGTCGGTCCCGACGTCAGCGCCGACGGGTTGGCCGCGGCACTCGATGGCCTCCTCGCCGACGAGACCCGACGTCAACAATTGTCCGAGTCTGCCCTCGGCTACGCCCAGGCCAACGATTTCGCCCAGGCCGCCAAGACCCTGGCCGCGACCCTGTTCGACTGAGCGGATCACCAACAATTGGTCCGGTATCGGTCGGGCTCGGCTGTTCGCAACGCCAATGGCATCGGGACGTCGAGTGCCCCGCGTGTCCTCGACCGATGGACAGCTGGTGCTTGTGATCCGAGCGCGATCATTGCTCGTCGCTGGCCTGGGGACAGTGGCCTGCTTTGCCGCGTGCTCGGGGCCCAACCAGTCGGCGGGGATCGATGAGACTGGTCCCATTCCGGCCGAACTTGAAGCGGCCGGGTTCGAAGTCCCCACCGGCGACCAACACATCCTCACACCTGCAACCAAATGATGTGAATCGAGTCAGGCTCTGCCTTCGCTGCGCCCCTGGAGGCATCGTCTGACGTTCCCTTGCCAACGACGGAGCGAACTCCGGAACAGGCGCACTGATCGACATGACGCCAGACTGGCACCATGGCATTCGAACGTATCGAAACCGAGCAGGACGGACCGGTGCTGCGGGTCTGGCTCAATCGCCCGGAGAAACGCAACGCCCACGATCTACAGATGATCACCGAGATCGGCGATCTCTTCCTCAGCCTGGGCTCCGCCTTCGACACCCGCCTGGTCGTGCTCGGGGGCCGAGGCCCGACCTTTTGCGCCGGAGCCGATCGGCGTGAGCACCTCGAACCAGCGGCGTCGCCCCGGGAGGAACGCTACCGCTCGCAGTTGGGCCGTCGAGCGACCAGGGCCATCGAGGACTGTGACATCGTGACCCTCGCCCGGGTGCACGGTCACGCCGTCGGTGGCGGTTCGTGCTTCGCCACCTCCTGTGATTTCCGGGTCACAACAGCCTCGACCCAATGGTGGGTGCCCGAGGTCGAGTTGGGGACACCCCTGCCGTGGGCCGGTACACCCCGTTTGATCCAGGAGATCGGCATGGCCCGGGCTCGACGCTACGTGATGTTGTCCGAACACATCGACGGGGTAACGGCCGAGACCTGGGGCCTGGCCCATGAATGTGTGGCCGACGACGAACTCGACGACGCCATCACCCGCTGGGAGCAGCGCCTGCTGTCACTTCCCGACCTGGCGGTAACCATGTCGAAGGCCCATTTCCGCGGCTATGCCCGGGGTAGCGCCCTTGGTGATCTGTCCGAGACCGACGGTGATCTAAGCAGCATTGTTCGCCACACCGACGACTTCAAGGCCCGCTTCGCCCAGTTCTGATTCGGTCAGGGCCGGATGAGGGCGCCGAGCATGGCCCCGAACTTGGAGCGGGTCTCGGCCAGTTCGGATTCAGGGTCGCTGTCGGCCACCACACCGACCCCGGCGAAGAGCCGGACCGTGTTGGCCACCGACGCGCTTGCATCCCCGGCCGACCCCGACGCCAGATCGAACTGGGCTGAGCGGATGCCGACGGCGAAGGCGCCGTTTCCCTCGGCGTCGACCCAGCCCACCGGACCGGCGTAGCGGCCGCGGTCGGTTCGTTCCAGTTCATCGATGAGGGCCAGGGCCCGATCCTGAGGATCGCCGCCGACGGCCGGGGTCGGGTGCAGGGCTCCCGCCAGTTCCAGAGCCGAAGCCGGAGGCGACGACAAGCGGCCCTCCACCCGGGTGCCCAGGTGGTGCACGTTGGCCAGCGAGACGATGGACGGCTCAGGTTCGGCATCGACGTAGGAGCAGAACGGCAACAGCCCGTCGAGCAGCCATTCGATGGTGATGCGATGTTCCCAGCGGTCCTTGGCCGAGGCCAGCAGCCCGGCGGCCAAGCCCCGATCGACCGCAGGATTGGACGCCCGGGACGCGGTACCAGCCAAGGGGTGGGCCCGAACCACATCGCCGTGACGGGCCACCAACAACTCGGGCGAGGCTCCAATGAAGCCGTCGACTGAGAACACGATGGCGGCGGGAAACGTGGCCGCCAACCGGGCAATGACGGCGGCGACGTCGATCGGTTCATCGGTGGCCAGGACGAGCTCCCGGGCCAGGACAACCTTGTCGAGCTCGCCGGCGGTGATCCGATCGCGACCGGCGGCCACCACCTCGTCCCGCCAGATCTCGGGCGGTAACACCGATTGCAGCTCGAACGCGCTCGGCTGCGCGGTGACGACGGCGGGGTCGACGGACTGCGCCAAGTCCACAACCCGCTCAATGGCGTCGGCCACGGTCAGCGAGCCGTCGTCGACCATGGTGATCCAGCGGCGCCCGTCGGTGCCACGCCCCACCACGATCTCGGGGACGATCAGCTCCCCCGGGAGATTGGGGTCGAAGGCAAAGGCACCGAACGCCACCGGACCGGTTCCGACCCCGGTGACCTCGTTCGGCCCCTCCAGGCGGGCCAGCGCGGCCTGGGCCGCCGTACCGCCGCCGGGGCGTTGAGCGGGCAGCCGCAGCGACTCCCCCACTCCGGCCAAAGCCGAAACCGGATCGCCATCCCCCGAACGCGACCACAACAGACCGGACCGGGCCCCGACGGTCACCACGTCGAGATCGATGTCGAGGCGGACAGTTCGGGACTTCATGGGACCAAGGGTAGATGGAGCGAACACCGAGGTGGTGAGCTGCCTCTACCATGAGCGGGTGCAACATGAAGTCAACATCAAGGTGGATGCGGCCCCTGACGACGTCTTCGCCGTAGTGGCCGACCTCGGCCACTACGACCAGCTGCTCGACATCGTGCACAAGACCGACGTCGAGCCGATCCCCGCCCCGCGGCCCACCGATGCCGACATTGCCGACGAGATCACCGACGGAGCCCCGGCCTGGTCGGTGACGCTGCGGGCCAAGCTTGGACCCTTGGCCCGATCCAAGCGACTGCGCATGGTGCGAGCCCTGCACCAACCTCCCGGTGCGGTGCGATTCGAGCGGCAGGAGCTCGACGGTCGGGAGCACTCGACGTGGACCCTCAGCGTCACCGTCGCGCCAACACCGACCGGCAGCCAGGTGATCATGGCCCTGGAATACGGCGGCGGCCTGTGGTCCTCCGCCCTCGGCGGGATACTCGAAACCCAGGTTGAGCGGGCCAGCGCCAACCTGCGCCGCATGGTGACGACCGGCTGAGGTTCTTCGGCTCAGGCCGCCAAAAAAGGCTGCCGATGGTGATGACGGGCTCCGCGCAACCTGCCGCCCCATCACCTCTCGGGGCCAACGGCCATGAAGGCATCTGTCGGTAGTCGACGTCATCGCCTTGCCAGAACATCGGTCCTGGTCAAATTGTCGGTGCTTGCTGCCCTCGTGTCCCAGGTCGGGCTGGCCTCTCCGGCATCGGCCTCGGCCTGTGCGCTCGGTACCGACAGTCCCCCATCGCCCCTGACGAGGTCGAACTGTCGGCCAGCGTCGACGGCTACAGCCAGGTGCTGGGAACGGTGAGCGTGCACTTCAGGACCGTGACCGTCAACAACTCAACGCTCGACGAGCGTCCGGCCACCCTCGCCTTCACCGGTGTGAGCACGGCCAACCTACTCATCTGGGGCCTGATCCTGATCGCCGGTGGTAGGGCGTCGGCCCTCACCGACCGGCGTCGTTCCGTTTCCCGCACCGAGATACCAGCGGCGGGCTGAGATCGACGACGACGCCCGTCAATCGGGAGGCGAACCGATACCGCAGCCGGTGTTGTACACCAGCGCGCTGTCAGCCCGATCCTCGAACATG
>Ga0316192_10000767_pt1 | contig 23431 bp, 17 predicted proteins | sample MerIslwburrow_MG_FD_204931 | JGI IMG/M metagenome (GOLD analysis project Ga0316192, IMG submission 204931) | Coastal sediment microbial communities from Maine, United States - Merrow Island worm burrow | ecosystem: Environmental > Aquatic > Marine > Coastal > Sediment | place: USA: Maine...
GCAAGATCGTACTCCTGGCAGTTAATAATCCATTCTTCATCGCCAAGATAGCCTGCCAGCGAACTGCCCGCAGGCAGATAACAGTCAACATCGGGCATCGGCATCTGCCAGTTGGCCACCAGCTCATAGCGGTGTCCATCCCGATACAGCCACAACAGGCCGCCCGGACACTCAAAGATATTGGCAATGGCTTTAATGGTACGTTCGCGCAGCTGCTCGTTAGGCTCTTCAGTCGTGAGCGTGTGAATGAAACGCAGCCACTCCTCGCGGTATTCAAACTTGTAGTGGAAAAAATGCTTGTTGATTAAAACACGCAGGCTGGCGCGCAACTGGGCCGAAAACAGCAATATCGTCAATACCAGCACGGCACCAAACAGGAAGATCACCTGTGCAATCGCGCCCCAGGTGCCGCCATATTCACGGATAACATAACCACCCGCGCCAATCGCCAGAAGATAGAGTCCCGCGCCTAATAATGCCGTGGTATGAAACACCACGCGGCGGGAAACAAAAATATCCAGAGACCAGTGCGGATCGCGAACAGCGGCTATGCCGATGACCGGCACCACCAGGGCATTGATAAAACCGCGCGCATTCCAGATCGCCTGATCAACCTCCTGGAATAGCAGGGCGTGCGAATAGAGGTAAAAGTCGTAGGCGAACAGGGCGCCCAGCCCCATGCAAAGATACTTCACCGAACGCCTGGACTCGGCACGTGCATTGCGAATCACCTGCTCGACCAGCACCAGCCCCGTTATCGCCATCGCCAGGAAACCGGCGAGGAGAAAATCGATGCCGCCGGCTGCGGCCACAGGATGACTGGCTGCGACCCGGTACAGCACCAGGGTTATCATGAGCAGTGAGAAGCTGGCAAACACGCTTAGCGTGCGCCGGAAATAACGGCTGGCCGCGGCGGGCTGCCGGAAAGCCGCACTGAGCACCCGAATCAAAAACGCAAACAGGGCCAGATTACGCAGTGGTTCGAGCAGGTATGCCGGGAGTAAAGATAAATCGTAACTAATGCAATAGGCGGCAACACCCAACCACACCGCGCTGATCAGCGACGCCAGCATCAGCGCCACTTTGTGGGGACGCCCGCGCTGCCCGGTCATCAGCACCAGAGACAGGATCAGAAAGACCCCGGCTCCGGTCGCATAGCTGATTGCACCGATATTATCCATCCAGATACTTCCCTGAGGTTGCCGTTAAAGCAAAACAGCTGGCTTTCAACATCGCCCTCACTCCACGCCTGTGTCAAACAGACGTGCAGGTCATTGGCAAACCTCCGAAACAGGGGTAAGACTATAATGTAGTGTAGCAGTAAATCACCAGATCATTACACCGCCGACACCCTGCCGCGAGGATCGAAAACCCAGACATCATTGCTTATCAGTTTGATTCTCGGCAGATTTTCCTGATTCTTTAGGTCGGCACAGGAAAACCCGGTCGGCGACTTTTACATATTTCCAATCACTACCGTCCCGCTAACCCCAACACCCTCCGGAGGGTGTTGTAAAAGTCCCCTCTCCCCCCCGGAGGGTGTTGTAAAAGTCCCCTCTCCCCCCCCGGAGGGTGTTGTAAAAGTCCCCTCTCCCTCCGGGAGAGGGTTAGGGAGAGGGGGTCAACAGGGGCACAAGCTATTGATTTTAGATACCCTCTTCCCAGCCTTCTCCCGGAGGGAGAAGGGGGTTACAACCTTTTGCGCCACCCTCCCGGGGGAGAGGGGGTCAAATAACACTCACAAGCCCTTCAATGCCGCACGCGCCTCTTCCATACCCTCATAGCTGAACTCACCGTCTGTGGCCCTGGTCAGGTGCTCGGAAGCCGCCGCTTTATCCCCCAGCTTCAGGTAGACCATACCCAGGTGATACTGAAACACAGGCACCTCAGGCGCCTTCTCGACAACCCCCTTCAGGATCTCTGCGGCCTTGGCATAATCGCCTTTGCGGTAATAGATCCATCCCGCCGTGTCCAGGAAAGCCGGTTGTTCGGTTTTCTCCAGCTTAGCCGCCAGCTCAGCGGCTTTATCCAGGCTCGCGGCATCGGAGCGGTGATCGGACAGCAATGAGGCCAGGTTATTGACGCCGATTGCGTTATCAGGCTGCTGTTCAAGCAGCTTTTCATAGCTTGAAATAGCCTTTTCGTAGTCTTTCTGTCTTTCTTGCACACCAGCCAGACCGATCATCAGCTGCAGATTATCCGGCAATGTCTTCAGACCCTGCTCATAGGCAGACACTGCGCCAGCCAAATTATCCTGCGCGATTCGCGTTTGTGCCAAGCGCGCATAAGTCGCAGCGCTCTCGGGGGTGGTCTCGATCTGTTGCTCAAAGGCCTTTTCGGCTTTTGCGAAATCCTTCTTTGACAGATAAACCGAACCTAACAGATCATTAGCCGAACGGTGCTTTGGATCTTCCTCCAGTATAGTCAACAGACGCTTTTCGGCTTTATCACCACCATTCTGCCCGGCTTCCGCACCCACCAGCGCCGTCAGCACTTCCACCGATTCTGGTGCTTTTTGCAGAGCAATCTCGTACTGCTGTATCGCCAATGCAGTATCGCCCTGTTGCTGCAACAATCTACCCTTGCGGTAGTAACCTTCCCCACTGTCCGGCAGCACCTGCTGTAACTTCTCCGCGACCGGAATCGCTTCGTCAAATTTCTTCTCTGCCGCCAGTACTTCAGATTTCGCCAGCAAAGCCGGCACACTGTCCGGATTCTTTTCCAGCACCTTGTTCAGAATGTCCAGTGCCGCTTCGTAATCCTTCTGCGCAAACCGCAAACGCGCTTCACTGATATAGCCATCTTCCTTTTCCGGCGCACCGGCCTGCATGAGTTTGGTGACTTCTTCCATACCGGCCGCGTCGCCTTTACGCGCCAACAACTCGTACTTTGCTTTCAGCGCCTGCTCGTTGTACTGGTCTGTCTTTAACACGGCATCGACCTGTTCCAGCGCAGCATCGATATCCTTTTCCCGAACCATTAACTGAGCCAGACCCAGGCGTAACTTGACATCGCCTGGATTGTTTTCGACACCCCGTACCAGGGTGTCGCGTGCCAGTTCCGGCTCGTTATTTGCCAGATGAGCCGCAGCCAGCAATTGCAAAACCTCGGCCGAGTTTGGCTGATCTTTCAGGACAGAACGAAAATCCCCAATCGCCTGGACATAATCACCCTTGCGGGCAGCCAGCTTACCCCTCAACAACAGGGCATCATTGTCACGAGGATTTTCCTTCAATACCTGTTCGACAAGAATGCCGACACGCTCAGACTCCGGTTCCTCAGCGGCAATCAGCTGTGCCAGAGCGACCCTTGCCTTCAGACCCGCCGGCTCCACACCCTGATTCCGGATAATACTGTCAAGTAAAGTCCGCGCTTCATCCTTCTGCTCATTGCCCAGATACAACTTGACCAGAACAAGCTCAAGGTCGGTCAACTCCGGGTTCTGCTGAATAGCCTGTTTCAACTCATCGATCGCTGCCTGCTTGCTGCGCTTGGCGGAAAGAAACTCAGTTAACAGCAGGTAACGCTGGGTATCTTCAGGATCCGCCGTAATAGTTTCCCGCAACACTTTTTCAGCCTTATCGAGCTGTTCGGTCTGCGCCAGAAAAGAAGCCAGCGACACCCGGTAACTCAGCTCATCCGGATTATTGCTTATAACAGTTCTGAGTATCGCCTCAGCCTTATCATTCTTTTCGTGCTTGCGATACAGCCGGGCAAGGCGTTGCTGCAGGACAACAGGATCAGTATTGGTTTGAGCCGCCTTGACAAGTACGGCCTCGGCATCATCGGCACGACCTTTCTGGTCGTAGAGACTCGCCAACAATACCGCAGCAGACTGCAAACCGGGATCTTTCTGCACAACATGCCCAAGCTGTTCCATGGCCTTATCAACATCTCCATCGTTAATCGACAGTGTAGCCTCGAGCGTCAGACCCTCCAGGTTTTCGGGATCACGCGCCTGAATCTCCTTGATCTGTTCCTGCACAAGCCCCATAGCATTGGCCTCGCCATCCTTGTCACCTTTCGCTCCCAAGCCGCTCGCCTGCGCCAGATAGATTTTGGCCAGGTGAATACGTGGCTCAATCAACTCAGGATCGAGTTCAGAGGCTTTATTGTAATTGTTGAACGCGTTTCGCCAGTCCTTCTTCTTTTCGTTAACCTCGCCCAGGTAGAGGTATGCTTCGGCAGTCTTGGGATCAATCTGCAGAACATTTTTTAACTCCACCTTGGCCTTATCATAGTTTTTCTCAGCAAGATAGGCCTTACCCTTTTCCAGGTATTTTGCCTTGCGTTCTTCTTTGCCACCGCAGGCTGTTAAAAGGCCCGCTGCCAGCAGCAGGGCAACGCCCGTAACAAATAAGCGATTCATTGATTTCATTATGTTCTCCAAACCCTTCTATAATCCGCGCAGACTCTCCACGTTATCCAGGAACCAGCGATAGGTATTTTCTATGCCCTTGGGCAGGGCAGTTTTCGCCTGCCACCCCAGACTATTGATTTTCGAGGTATCCACCAGCTTGCGCGGCGTCCCGTCCGGTCTGGACGCATCGTACACAATCTCCCCCTCGAAACCCACCACATCACGGACCATCCCGGCCAGTTCCGCAATACTGAGATCCTTCCCCACACCGATATTAATAATCTCCGGATCGCTATATTCGCGCAGCAGAAACAGGCAGGCATCCGCCAGATCATCCACGTATAAAAACTCCCGTAACGCCTTACCCGTCCCCCAAAGTGTCACCGTCGGGCTCTGATTCAGCCTCGCCTCGTGGAACTTGCGGATCATCGCCGGCAGCACATGCGATGTCTCCAGATCAAAGTTATCGCCCGGCCCGTACAGATTGGTCGGCATGGCGGCAATAAAATTGCAGCCATGCTGACGCTGAAAGGCCTGGCACAGCTTGATACCGGCAATCTTGGCCACCGCATACCACTCGTTGGTCGATTCCAACGGACCGCTGAGCAGGTATTCCTCCTTCAGCGGTTGTGGCGCCATTTTTGGATAGATACAGGTACTACCCAATGCCAACAGCTTCTTGACATCGTTCTGATACGACGCATGAATAACATTGGCCTCCATCATCAGGTTGTCGTAGATGAAATCAGCGGGATAAGTGTCATTAGCCAGAATCCCGCCCACCCTGGCCGCCGCCAGAATCACGTAATCCGGTTTTTCAGCCGCAAAGAAACCCCTGACCGCCTGCTGCTCACGCAGGTCCAGTTCCTGGCTGGACCGTGTGACCAGCTTATCGTATCCGTCGGCCTGCAAACGCCTAACAATGGCCGATCCCACCAGGCCCCGGTGACCGGCGACGTAAATCCTGTCCTGTTTATTCATCTATTTTATTATTCGTTGTAGTCAAACACCTGAAAACCTTCCCGCTTACACAACTCATCGCGCTCGGCAATCTTGAGATCCTCCCGAACCATCTCGGACACCATGTCCCCCAGGGTAATCTCCGGTGTCCATCCCAGCTTCTCACGCGCCTTGCTCGAGTCGCCCAACAGTGTTTCAACCTCGGTCGGACGAAAATAACGCGGGTCCACCTCGACCAGCACCTTGTCACTAGCGTCTTCTATACCCTTCTCATCGATACCGGAACCTTCCCAGTGCACCGAAATCCCAACCTCCTTGAAGGCCGCGTTGACAAAATCCCGAACCGAATATTGCACACCGGTGGATATACAAAAATCTTCCGGCTCATCCTGCTGCAGCATCAGCCACTGCATGCGGACATAGTCCTTGGCATGCCCCCAGTCACGCTTGGAATCCAGGTTGCCGAGATAGAGTTTCCTCTGCAGTCCGAGCTTGATGCGCGCCACCGCACGCGTGATTTTCCGGGTTACAAAAGTCTCACCGCGGAGGGGGGATTCATGGTTAAACAGAATGCCATTACAGGCATACATCCCGTAAGCCTCGCGGTAGTTTACGCAGATCCAGTAGGCGTAGAGTTTTGCCACCGCGTAAGGGCTGCGCGGATAAAACGGCGTAGTTTCCTTTTGCGGGATCTCCTGCACCTTGCCGAACAACTCACTGGTCGACGCCTGGTAGAATTTTGTTTTCTTTTCCAGACCCAGAATGCGGATGGCCTCCAACAAGCGCAATGTACCCAGTGCGTCCGAATTGGCCGTGTACTCGGGTGTTTCAAAAGACACCGCCACGTGACTCTGCGCAGCCAGGTTATAGAGTTCATCAGGTTGAACTTCCTGGATGATGCGTATCAGGTTGGTGGAATCAGTAAGATCTCCATAATGCAGAATAAACCTGCGCCCTTTTTCATGCGGATCACGATACAGATGATCGATACGATCTGTGTTAAAGGATGATGCACGGCGCTTGATGCCATGCACCTCGTAGCCTTTATCGAGTAGAAACTCAGCCAGATAAGCACCATCCTGGCCGGTTATCCCGGTAATCAACGCCACCTTATTTTCATTCTTGCCAGTCATATCATTCCACCTCTATCCAAAGCCATTCCACGCACCCGTAGGAGGATGTCGAAAAAGTCCCCTCTCCCTCCGGGACGCTTACAGGGATGTAAGCGGTAGGGCAGCGCATGGAGCGGTTGCCGAGAGGCTTAGGGTGATGCGATTAACAGGGCCAATCTATTGATTTTTTGGCCCACTCATCCCGGACGCCACCACAGCATTGCTGCATGACACTGCTACTACACAATCAACCTCGCAGACAACAACGTCAACACCGCCATCATCCCAACAGTAAAGCAATTCCACCTGCTTTTCATCTGCTTCATCACCAACTCGGCCGCATAGAACAGTATCACAATGCCAACCATCACTGGAATAAGCGCAACATCCACAATCTGCCTCTCATACAAAATCCCAACACCCCCCGCCACAGCAATGACAAGAAGATCTGTCGGCGTAGTCTGAAAGGAATCGATCTTCGAATAGCGAACCGCGAACAACATCAGGAACAACAGGGCGACAAGCAGCCCCGTTCTCAGCTCAAGAGGTATAATGTTCAGTGTCCGTGCATCGCTGTGCATCAGGTACACTGCAAACGCAATTGTTGGAAACACCAACAGACGCAATGGAAAAAAACGCAGCCTGTCCGCCCATATCAGCCTTGCCAGCAGGAGAACAAACAGAAACAGTGCGCTGATCCTCAAATCAGATGGCACCTCCGCGCAGACCGCACAACCAATCACCAGGTACAGAGCAACGCCACACTGAATAGCCTTAATTGAAAAACGGCGCACTCTGACACTGTTGGTTAATCTGCCCATGTAATTGCTGAAACGCGAATGTTGTGCAGTCCACTGCCGCTCTTTTGCGAATAACAACGCACATAACAGCGCCCCCGACAACACCAAATAACACGCCAGCACCATCAGATCAGATTGATAACGTAACAGAATCGCAGAAATGACGAATCCGATCTGAGTAAGATAGATAATAGCCACCGTTTCATAGTGCGCCATGCCATGTGCCATAATTCTGTGATGAATATGATTCTTGTCCGGCGAAAAAGGGGATCTGCCTTCACTCAGGCGCTTGGCCATGACAAAAACAGTATCGATAATAGGCAGCCCCACGAGAAACAGGGGGGCGGCGGGATTCAACGCTGTATTAGACTTCTGGGTCAACACAATACTGAGCACCCCCAGCATAAAGCCGAGAAACTGGCTCCCGGTATCACCCATGAATACTCGGGCGGGATAGGTGTTGTATCGCAAAAATCCGAATATAGCGCCAGCTACCGCAAAGCAAATCAAAACGATACTCTGGCCATCGCCCAAATAGGCGAGCAAGGCGATCCCGCACAATGACAATAAAGAAATGCCCGCGGCCAGACCATCGAGGCCATCCGACAGATTAACAGCGTTCGTTGTTCCCACCAGAAAGAGAATAGTGACAGGAATAGAAAGAAAGTCAGAAACGGGGTCCAGACCTGCTAACGGGAATATCGCAAACTTAACGTCGCCCACAAAAACAACGAGAAAAACCGCCGCGAACTGACCCAGAAATTTCAATCGATAATCAAGATCCCGACTGTCATCCCAGGCACCAAAAAACAGCAACACCCCCAACGCAAGGAGCACACCCATCAGGATCGCATCCACTGGCAACCACATCAATATCGGAAGAATTACCCCGAGCACCATAGCAATACCGCCTACACGCGGTATCGCGCCCGTATGGATTTTGCGTTCATCGGGTATATCGACAATCGACCATCGTTCCGCCACCCTCACAAGCAGCGGAATCAGCGCCATGGTGACGACTAAGGCAACCAGGAACGCAGAGAATAACAGCATCAGGAACGTCTAGTCAGGAACGTACTTGGGTAGTATCGGGGCTATATGCGCTGCAAACTCACTGAGTCGCCCGTCACCCTCTGAAACATCCTCTCCGGGGCGCACTAGTGTAGTAAGTCTTACCAACGCCCCATCTGTGCGTGTTTTTGTGATTGAATCAACCAGCAAATACCACTTGACCAGCCATTCGTTGGTAACAACTCTGTCTCTTTGGTCAAACCAGTAATAGACAAGTTGCTTATAGCTATTCCTTTCAGTGATGGCGCGATTGACCACTAAAGGGCTATCTCCTACTGAAACTCCACTAACCTTTTTCCTTTCCAGTTCTGTTATTGCCCAACCCCCGCCGGGCAGGCAAGCACGCGGGGAATGCGGGACCTTATCAGCACGCTGAATGCCATAGTAGCCGATGTAGAGGTTAACGGAAGACTGATCGACGCTACTGACATAATCTGACATCAGGTAATCATCAAAATTCAGGGCATCAAGAACAACCTGCTCCATCCGGCTATGCCTCCCATGCCAATCACCCAAATTGTCCGGAAACATGGCAAAGCTTTCCCTGGCCGGTAAAACATCAATCCGCTCCGGCATCAATTGCACTGCAGCCGCGGTCATACCGACTAGCACGCTTGCAGTTGCGAACGAAGCTCGAACAGTCCTGGTTTGACGCGGAGCAGTCTTGGATGTCGGGGCGGGCAACTCCAATCCGAATACTTCAAGCAGAGGCCTTTTATCCTTCCCTATTCTGGCCAAAACAGTCATTAAAGCGATCAACACGGTTATGCATGCCATAAACACAATCCAGCCTTCAAAATCGTGGAGGAATCCTTCCGCCATTTCGACACCCCAGTACTCCACTGTCACGCCTATTGCCCCAATCCTGAAACTGTTCATTAACACGGTAATAGGAATCGACGATATAAATACCAAGGCCCTTTTCCAAAAGGCTACTTTGAAAAAATAAGCCGCTATAAAACTTAGCGTAGTCAGGGGAAATAAATAGCGCAGACCGCTGCAAGCCTCGACCACCTGCAGCTTATATACACCCAAATCGATAACGTTCCCTTCAAGAAGTACCGATATATCGAACTGCCTGATAAACCAAACACCTATCCTGGAGGAAATCAACTGCAGTTCATTGGATAAGCTATTGTACAAAAAGCCCGGCAACGGAACCATAAACAAGAGTACTGCGAGCGGAATGGCTATTATTTTGAAGGCCTGTAAACCAGTATAAGACAACACGAAACCCAGAATGGCAACAATAAAACCATATGCCTGGATATCCACTACGGCACCTAGACTGCCCACCACAAGCAGAATGATCCCGAAAATCACGATCGCGACACCCGTCCAGGAACCAGGATACGGCAATTTTTCCAAACGGTCCTTTTGCTGCCAAACAAGGAAGCCAACTATAAACGGAATCATATAACCGTAGCTATATACTGGAAGTTGCCAGCTCTTGAAGATTTCTGAAATACCTTCTCCGAACGCCAACCAGAAAAGGGGGAGCATAGCCAGCCCGAGCAACCAAACAGTAGCGGGCGTTCTAAAAATAACGCGTTCGTTCATGTCACGACCATCGTTCGCAGGTTTGATAAAAAGAGGACAGTGTTATCATCGCTTCCCGTTTTTTCCGCTACTCGGGAGTATTTTCATGGTTTCGCAGTTCCAGCAAGTCTCTATTAACGCTAATATTCTGGAACATCGAATTGTGGAACAAATGTGGATTGTTCACGCACTTAAGCGTGCTTAATTTTAAAGCTCACTTAAAGGTTTAATGTAACAGAACTTTATAATTAGTAAAATATCACATTTGAAGCAGACAGAATGATGATCGGCAGACCGGGCCGTCACCACCTGTCAGTTATCACTCGAACAACAAGCCGTACATTAAATGCATTCGGAATCAATTATATACCCCCCATAATACCGCAAACAAAATACACCGCTGGTTGATGTCACCGAAATGACGCCGCGCCTCAACCACCCCCATAATACGTGGCAATATGCCGTCACAAAAATGGGGCCAAGCAAACGACCCCAGAGCGAATTCGCTCTGCTGTGGAAAACTGCCAGCCATACGCTCAAACGACATTTCGATACTGAAGGCCGGCTCAGGCTACGCCATTCCGCTCCAGCCAGTGCTCGAGCACCACCAGCGTCCAGACGCGCGACCAGGTCATGGTCTGCTTTCCGTCGAGAAAATCCTTCCAACAGCCGGCAACTGCTGCGCCGTTGAATAATTCCCGCCCGGCAAGTCTTTGTATCCTCTCACCACAGAACTCACGCAGTTCGCTCTTCATCCACTGCGCATATGGCAGTGAGAACCCCATTTTCGGACGGTTCACAATTTCCGGTGGCAACAGGTCTCCAAGCGAATCGACCAGAAGTTGTTTGGGAATCGCTGAAGAAACCGACTTGAATTTGTCCGGCAAACCCATAACCAATTCGACCAGCTCATGATCGAGGAATGGCACGCGAACCTCGAGCGCATGCGCCATACTCATCTGGTCGGTGTCACGCAGTAGAACATTCTGCATATACGTCGCCATTTCCGCCACCGAAACCTGACCCAGCAATGGCAAACCCCGGAACGCCGGTTGGCTCCCAAGCTCATCCAGCATCTCTTCCACCCTGTTGGGTGGCAGCCGATTGACACTGACCAGATCGCGCACCTGGTTATCGAGCAGAACCTGGCGATAAAAGGGATAGGCGGCAAGCATTGAAACCCGTTCCTTCGCCAGAATACCAGCCATTTTTGCAGTCGCTACACTGGGCTTCAGCGCATGCAATACCTGCCCCGCAGCTTTACGCAACACACGTGGCACAGCATTTATGACCGCGATACGCTGCAGCCGGGCGCTTTGACGGAATATCGGGTACCCTGCAAACAATTCATCGCCGCCAAGCCCGGACAGAGCCATGGTAATTCCCGCATTTTTCGTTGCCCTGGATACAACATAAGTATTGGGACCATCACCACTGGGGTGATCCATGTGGTCAAGCGCTTCCGGCAGGAGATCGAGGAAGTCGTCCGGTGAAAGCTGTATCTCATGGTGGTCCGTATTGAATTTTCTGGCAACCCTGCGCGCATAGCGCGCCTCACTGAATGCCTCCTCGGCGAACGAAATCGAGAAAGTGCTGACCCGATCTGTAATTTGGCTCATAAGCGCGACTATGACACTGGAGTCGATACCCCCTGACAGGAACGCACCAAAAGGAACATCGGCTACGAGACGACGCTCAACCGCCTTGAGCAAGGCATTATAAATATCCTTCCGCGCCGTCTCGATATCAGCCACAGCACGGGCTTCGCCGGCAGGCACCGGAGACCAATAGCGCCGTTCACTTTTATCACGCCCCCTGAATCGCAACCAGGTTGCGGGTGGCAGCAAATGTACGCCATCGACGATAGTATGTGGCTGGTGCACGCACTGATACCGCAAGTAGTCGACAAGACTGTCCGGGTTCACCTTGCCTGGTACTAGATGGCTTGCAAGCACAGCACGCACTTCGGAAGAAAAAACAACGCACTCATCGTCAACATGGTAATAGAGGGGTTTGATACCCAGCCGGTCGCGAACCAGGTATAGCTCGCCCCCCAATTTATCCCAGACAGCAAAGGCGAACATACCCACAAGCCTGTCGACACAGTCTGGGCCCCACGTCAGCCACGCTGCCAGCAATACCTCTGAATCCGAATTCGACTGGAAAGGATAGTCCATCTGCTTACGCAGTTCCCGAAAATTATAGATCTCACCGTTAAAGACAAGCACAAAGCGGTTGTCCGGGGACTGCATCGGTTGATGACCCGCCGACGACAGATCGATGATCGACAGGCGGCGTTGACCAAGTACCGCATGGTCATCCGAAAAGATACCCTCATCATCGGGACCACGGTGTGCCAAAGCCGCATTCATCCGCGCTACCGCAGCGCGGCAATCACCGCCAATCTCCCCAAAAGATACTATCCCGTTAATTCCGCACACTAACTCCAGCACTCCTCATACAGCGTAACGGGTTCACAAATCTCACCTGATCTCAGATCCAAAATAAATATAGCCACGCTACTCGACTCAATCAATCTGAAGTAATGATAAGCACCAGTTAGTTTACGGCATTCAATAGTGTCCTTGCTTACCACCCGTATTTCAATCCACGTTGACGTCAAGTCGAATTCAACTCCTCCCGGCAACGCCGTCAATCAAACCTTGCCAACTTGCAATCGCATGAGATTTGCTTAAATTTTCCTCGAAATACCTGCGCCCTTCAGCCCCCATGTGCATTGCGACACCCGACTGCTGCTTGAGGCTACGCAAACGATGCGCAAGTTCCTCACCGGCACCAATTGCCACCGCAAACCCAAACCCGTATCGTGACACCAAACGGGCTACTTCGCCCTCAGGGTCGCCCACAAACGCAACCGGTCGACCAGCTGCGGCAATTCCATATACTTTGCTTGGCACAATCAGTCCCTCAAGCTGAGGCTGAAGTGATACCAGATGCACATCAGGAAGGGAAAGGCTCTCCGCCAACCGTTCCCGTGGCTGGTATGGCCTGAACATCACGTTGCACAGATCACGTTCCGTAATGGCAACTTCGAGCTTTTCTTTACCGGCACCGCCACCAATAAACAAAAACACTATATCCATATCGTCTTTCAGCGCAGCCATCGCTTCCACAATGGTGTCAAACTCGTGTGCGCGACCCATGTTCCCTGAGTACCCGACCACAAACCGGTCGGCCAGCCCCCAGGACTTGCGCAACTGATTGGAGGCCACATCAACCGGACGAATCAGATCGCCATCCGCCCAATTATGGATAATCCTTGTTTTTTCTCTTGCGACTCCCTGCTGACAGATACGATCCTGCATGTACTCGCCGAGCACGACATTCATCTCCGCGCCGCGCAGAGACAGGTCGCGCAGCCACCGAAGCGACTCAACCAATGGCCGCCACGTCAACACTCCAAGTGCAACGGCCACTTCCGGAAAAACGTCCTGCAACCAGTTGACCAGCCGTGCACCCTTGAGGCGTGCAGCCACCCAGGCGATTACCGAGATAAGCGGTGGATCGGTTTTCGCGACAATCATGTGATCACGTTGGGCAATCCGAAGCAGCATTACGAAAGACGACACATAAAAGGAAAGATAATCCAGTGCCCGACCGAGCAGATTGGAACGACCAAAACGCGTGGTTGCAACACGAAAGATCTCGACGCCGGCACGAGTTTCACGGGGAGCCAAATCATCCTGGGGATTCTCGTAGGTCTGCCGACTGGTAACGATACAGATCCTGTTCCCGCTCTCGGCCAACGCGAACGCCAGATCAGACAGCATCTGACTCGTGGCGGATTGATCAGGATAAAAGTACCTGTTTACGAAGATTATCTTATTCACATACCACCAAAAGTGCAGGGCCCTGCGGGGAATGCGCCATTCTTACTATAATTGTTATTGTCAATAACCTGGTCTCGTCGGGCTTTCAAAGCTTGCCCGCAACCCCTTACCTGTGGTTCCATACATGCCTTAAATGCTTAATTTTACATTCGTACCCCTTTTCAACGCTAGCACGCATGCAAACTACTCAAATAATTCAGGGCGTCCACAATCCGTCAGCTGGCCCCACATACTCGGTCGCGAAACTGGCCGATCAATTGTACACACTCGGCGAAGATGCGTCGCTACTCGCGCTCGGGGAGCCCCCGGCAGAATGGCCCTACAAGGCCTCCCTGAAAATCTATGACGGCGCCCTCGAACGCAGCACCGGTGTATCCCTTTCGATGATGAAAACCATAAGGAAGCTCTCTGAAACACCCGGCATTCTGCACGGCCATGGTTTATGGCGGCTCACCAACCTGTTCCCCCTGCTTGTCACCCGAAACGGGCCCGCCCGCATCGTTTGCAGCCCGAGAGGCATGCTGTCCCCGTGGAGCATGCGGTACAAGACGGTGCTCAAACAACCGTTCTGGCATTTAACTCAAAAACCGGCGCTTGAGCGTTGTCATTGTTTTCATGCCACAGCCGCTATCGAATATGAGGATATTCGGCGGATCGGCCTGCACGGTCCAGTCGCCATCATTCCGAATGGTGTCGATATACCGGAAATTCCACTCGACAACACGCGAAAAAAAAGCGTGGTATTCCTTAGTCGAATAGATCCGAAGAAAGGCCTGGACATACTGTTGCCAACCTGGGCATCCATCAGCAATGATTTCACTGACTGGGAACTTATCATTGCCGGTCCACTTGGGAGTAACTATGCCAACTCTGTTCAGACCCTGGCAAAGAAACTATGCATTCAGAATATTCAGTTTCTCGGTCAGGTGATCGGAGAAGCTAAACTCAGGCTTTTAACAGAGAGCGCATTGTTTGTGTTACCCAGCTACTCAGAAAATTTCGGCATAGCGATAGCCGAGGCGCTTGCCCACGGGCTGCCGGTCATTACCACCACTGAAACCCCCTGGACGGACTTGCAACAACGCAGTTGCGGCTGGTGTATCCCGCCGACACAGCCTGAACTCGAGCGGGCGCTTCGCGCTGCCATGTGTCAACCATTGAAGTCACTACAGGAAATGGGAAACAACGGCCGAAAGTGGATACAAACCGACTACGCATGGCGGCGAATCGGGGAAATGATGCATAAAACCTATCGTTGGCTACTCGGCAATGGGAGCCAACCAGATTGGGTTGTCACTGAATAGAGATTTGGCCATAACTGCAAAACGATAGATGACTCAACCACTCCGCAAAGAAAGCTTGACACTTAAAAACAAAGTTGCCCGATCGGTTTGGCAACCAGTATGGTTATTACTATATCGGCCCACGCCGCGACTTCTTCATCCGTGGCGCCGCTTTTTGCTGAGGCTGTTCGGCGCGACTCTGGGTAAAGCAGTGCGCCCCTATCCCTCGACACGTATTTGGGCGCCATGGAACCTCGAAATGGGTGACCATAGCTGTTTAAGCGAACACGTTGATTGCTACTGTGTAGATAAAGTGCGTATAGGCGCCTATGCAACGGTCAGCCAGTACAGCTTTCTTTGCACCGCGAGCCATGACTATAGCGATAGTACGATGCCGTTGGTAACAGCTCCGATCAGTATTGGTGAACAAGCATGGGTGACGGCTGATGTCTTTGTCGGACCGGGTGTAACCATTGGAGACGGTTCTGTTATCACAGCACGATCGAGTGTTTTTACGGATATCGAGCCTTGGGTGGTGGCTTCCGGAAACCCGGCGAAGGCGAGGAAGCAGCGGATGAGTACCTCACACCGGAGCTGACGGCGAAATTTCACGTACGCCGGCTGGATGGACGAGCCCATCAAGCTGGCTGGCCCGACGTTGGATTTCGATGGCGGGCTGATCGACGATAACCTCAATTCTGAGATGGCGTGGTCGTAAAAACATTGTCTAGTATTTATTTATGCCATAATCACCATATTCAAGATATGGTAAGTGGGCAAGGTCAATGTGAATCTAGCCGCACGATTCAGATAAGCAAGATAACAAGCACGCAGACGTTAAAATCACAGGAGATAGCCAGTTCGGCGCGATCATGGAATCCATAGCCAATGCGCATAGGATGAATGTCGCGCAGACTCTGCCCCGGTTCCTTTTACTGTTGATGACCATCTACATGCCGAGCTTGCGCTTCTAGGCGGCGCTGGCACAGAATTATGTGGTGCGGATCAGATTCTGGATTTTTATGTTATTGCTCAATGCGTTCGCGCCAAAAGTCAGGAAGGCGATAAGACAGGTTGATTCATGGCGACACGGATACCGCGATGGCTGCCATAAATGATCAGTCATGGATCACTCTCCTAAAACGCGATCACACACCGGTTTATGAGAACATAATGAATGGAGACACTATCTGTACTTATCCTCACGGCTAACGAGGAAATGAATATCGCCAAGTGCCTGGAGTCAATCTCACCAATGGGCGCGAAGGTGTTCATCGTGGATTCGTTCAGCGAGGACAGGACGGTCGAGATCGCGCGCTCGATGGGCGCGGTCGTATTGCAGAACCCATGGACCACCTACGCTGACCAGTTCAACTGGGGGCTTGACCATGCCGGCATCGATACTGACTGGGTCATGCGCATGGATGCAGACGAGGAGATCATGCCGGACTTGGCCGAGGCGATCTGCGATTTCCTGTCTGCACCGCCGGCAGACGTGTCCGGTGTGTATGTGCGCCGCCGGGTGTACTTTATGGGGCGCTGGATCCGGCACGGCGGCTACTATCCAACCTGGCTACTGCGCATATTTCGGCGTGACGCCGGCCGCTGCGAGGCGCTGTGGATGGACGAACATATCGTGCTAAATAGCGGCAAAGCGATTGAAATAAAACAGGATATCATCGACAAAAACAATAAAAACCTGACCTTCTGGACCGATAAGCACAACAAGTATGCGTCCCGCGAGGTGCTGGATATCGTCGGGAAGAAAAGGCAGGCCAAGTCTGGGGTTATCGCGGGTGAACTGGCGTCCTCCCAAGCCAGTTCGAGAAGGTGGGTCAAGGAGAATGTCTATTCCAGGATTCCTCTTTTCGTGCGCCCGTTGCTGTACTATATCTACCGATATTTTCTCCGGCTCGGTTTTCTGGACGGGAAGGAAGGCCTGATTTTCCATTTTCTGCAGGGCTTCTGGTACAGGTTCCTGGTCGATGCCAAGTTGTTTGAATACAGAAAGACAAAACAGACAAGTGATGACTGAACACCGGGTTATGCGGTTTTCCCGGTAATTCGTGGCATCCGGATGGTGGCTGGTTTGCTGCCGTCTTCCAGGCCGGGCAGCCTGTATATGTCTGACACCCTTTAGTTGACTGAGACGCGAGGAAGTGCTGCATGTATATTCTGGGAATTAATGCCTACCATGGCGATTCGTCCGCCGCACTGGTGTCTGATGGCAAACTGCTTGCTGCTGCCGAAGAGGAGCGTTTCCGGCGCATCAAGCACTGGGCGGGCCTGCCCACGGAGGCGGTTCGTTACTGCCGGGAAAGCGCCGGTATAGCACTCGATGATGTTGACATCATCGCGATTAACCAGGATTCAAAGGCCAATCTTTGGAAGAAAATCGGCTTTACCCTGGCGAATAGGCCTAATATCAAGATGGTTCTCGATCGCGTCCGCAAGAAGCGCGAGCGGGAAAGCATAGAAACCCAGCTGCTGGAAGCGTTCAAGGGACAGAAATTCAGTGGCAGGAGTGTTGCAGTCGAGCATCATTACGCCCACCTTTCATCCGCATTTCATGTGTCACCATTTGATGAGGCGGTCGCGGTTTCAGTAGACGGGTTCGGTGACTTCGCGAGTGGCGCCTGGGGGGTTTGCAGGGGAACGGCCATCAACGTAGAAGAACGCGTGTACTTTCCGCATTCGCTCGGCATCTTCTACCAGGCACTAACCCAGTATCTTGGTTTTCCCAATTACGGGGATGAATACAAGGTGATGGGGCTGGCGCCCTACGGCAGGCCGGAAAAGATGGATGTGATGAGAAAGATTGTAACGCTGCGTGAAGATGGCAGTTATCGGCTGAATCTCGATTATTTCATTCACCACCGTGAGAAGACTATGTTTGAGTGGGAGAATGGCTCGCCGTGGATTCGAAATCTGTTCTCGGAGCAACTCGAGGCATTGCTCGGGCCGGCGAGGAGAAAAGACCAGAAGCTGACACAGGAACATTTTGACATCGCCAGGTCGGTGCAGGCAATGTACGAGGAGGCGTTCTTCCATCTGCTCAATACCTTGCACCGTCGGCATGGGATCGACCAGTTGGCGCTGTCCGGCGGATGCGCTATGAATTCAGTCGCAAACGGAAAGGTGTACCGGAACACACCCTATAAAAAAGTATACATCCAATCCGCGGCTGGTGATGCGGGCGGGGCTATTGGCGCAGCCTTCACGGCATGGCACGCGACCGAGGCAGGCAAGAAGCGTGGCTTCTCCATGGACCATTCATACTGGGGGCCGCAGTTTAGCAACGAGCAGATCCAGGCGGTGCTGGATAAATATGACACCCAGTTACAGGATGCGCAGTGTTCCGTGGAAAACCTCAATGGCGGGGACGGCCTGTTTGACAGAGTCGCCGGTGAGATCGCAGACGGAAAGGTCATTGGCTGGTTCCAGGGTCGGATGGAATGGGGGCCACGCGCACTGGGCAACCGTTCCATCGTCTGTGACCCACGGCGCACGGATATGAAAGACATCCTTAACCTGAAGATCAAGCGAAGGGAATCGTTCCGTCCATTTGCGCCCTCGATATTACGCGAGTGTGTCGCAGAGTGGTTCGAAGAAGATGATGAAGTGCCTTTCATGATGAAGGTGTTCCAGATCCGGGAAGAAAAGCGGATGACTATTCCGGCCGTGACACACGTGGATGGTTCCGGAAGACTGCAAACAGTCAGCGAAAGCACCAATTCCAGGTATTACCAGCTTATACGCGCGTTTGAGAAGCTTACTGGTGTACCCATCGTTCTCAATACGTCATTCAACGAAAACGAGCCGGTAGTTTGCAATCCAGTGGAAGCGCTAGACTGCTTTCTCAGGACGAAGATGGACGTGCTGGTGCTGGAGGATTTCCTGATTATGCGTAACGGTCAGGCTACCTGACCGCGAATGCGATAGTGTAGATTTTATCGTGGATATATAGTTATGACGACACAAAAATAGTCCCGGAAGTTATCTATCCAGACTTGGGCGCGGATCATTGACTGCCTGGTTGTTGCCGTAACGCTGCTCGACGCCAACTTTGCCGGCGCACGAGCGTACAGGCCCATGGCCATGCCGCTACTGATGCTGGGATTCATGACCCCCGTGCCTGGTTTTCTGTATGGACCATGTTAAACGGGCTTCAGTTGCGGACTTCGAGGATCAGCGTGGACGTAATCCGGAACGCATCAGAGAACTAATGACAGGCAATGTATTCATTGACTTGCGCAATGTCTACGAGAGAGCCATAACTGCGTGGGCCTGCTTTACCCGGCAACATCTCAGACCCCGGTTCCTGCGCAGCTCATTGCTGACGGTCGACTTGCCACGCTCCAGCAACTCGACAAACTGTGCCTGCCTATATTCGGCTTTCTTCAGGCCGACCGTTCAGAAAGAGTTGCACTTACAAATTGGATTCACCAAGAGTTTCAACTAATGGATGAAAAAAGAATATTGGTTTTAACAACCGACGCATTTGGTAGCTTTGGAGGCATTGCGCTGTATAACAGGGACGTGATTACAGCAATCTGTGAAATTCCAGAGTGCACAGAGGTGGTTGCCATTCCTCGTTTCATATCGGGTGAGCTGGAAAATGACATCCCCGACAAGCTTACATATATAACGAATGGATTGAATAGCAAGCTTAATTATATAAAAGCAGTTTTCGGAGTTTTACTAAAACACTCAAAATTTGCACTTATTGTCTGTGGGCATATTAATTTATTGCCTGTTGCATATTTGGTGGGTTTATTGACAAGGAAGCCGGTAATTTTATTTGTCTATGGCGTTGATGTCTGGCAGGCCCCAAAAAGCGGGATTACACATGCGCTTTTAAAAAGAATCTCACTATGTATTTCCATTAGTGAAGTTACGAGAAAGAAAATGTTGAAGTGGTCATCTCTCAATCCGGAGAAAATAGTTTTGCTACCAAACGCAATACATCTGACAAAATATGGAGCGGGTGATAAGAAGATAACCCTGCTTGATAAATATGGATTGAAGGATCAAAAGGTCGTGATGACTCTTGGTCGCATGTCTGCAGATGAGCGCTATAAAGGATTTGATGAAATTATTGACATACTGCCAGAACTAGTGCGTATTCATCACGATGTTGTTTATCTGGTTGTGGGTGATGGAACTGACCGGCAACGCCTTGAACAAAAAGCCAGTGCGCTTGGCATGGAAAATCATGTCGTTTTTACGGGATTTGTTCCAGAGAGTGAAAAAGCCGATCATATTCGTTTAGCTGATGCGTATGTCATGCCAAGTTACGGTGAAGGGTTTGGTTTTGTTTTTCTTGAGGCGTTAGCCTGCGAGATACCGGTTGTTGCAAGTAACGTGGATGGTGGGCGTGAGGCCGTCAGAGAAGGGATGTTAGGTGCATTGGTAAATCCACATGACCCGGAAGAACTCAAAAGAGCGATACTGCATGTGTTAGAGCAGCCAAAGGGTATACCTCAAGGTATTGAATATTTTTCATACCCAAATTTTAAGAAAAGGCTCCAAAAAATAATTAACAGCGTTGTAGGAGAAAAGCCAAAGTGAAGAAAGCATTAATATGCGGAGTATCAGGACAGGATGGTGCTTATCTGTCTAAATTTCTTTTAGATAAAGGTTATGTGGTTTATGGAACGTCGCGTGATGCACAGATGTCGTCGTTTCAAAATCTAAAGCTCCTCAATATATATGATTCCATAAACTTTGATTCGATGAGTTTGAACGATTTTCGAAGTGTTTTGCAGGTACTGATAAAAATTGAACCAGATGAAGTTTATAATTTAGCCGGACAAAGTTCGGTGGGTCTTTCATTTCAACAGCCTGTTGATACCTTGGAAAGCATTAGTGTTGGAACATTGAACTTACTGGAAGCCATTCGTTTTACCGGAAAGCCGATTAAATTCTATAACGCGGGCTCCAGCGAGTGTTTTGGGGATATAGGGGAAACAGCAGCCGATGAAAATACACCCTTCCGACCAAGAAGCCCATATGCAGTTGCAAAGTCCGCCGCATTCTGGGAGGTTGCTAATTACCGGGAGGCATATGGAATATTTGCATGTTCAGGGATACTTTTCAATCATGAATCACCTCTAAGGCCGGAACGGTTTGTTACAAGAAAAATCATATCAGCGGCATGCAAGATAGCTGCAGGCAAGCAGAAAGACCTGCATCTTGGTAATATTTCCATTAGGCGTGATTGGGGATGGGCTCCTGAATATGTTGAAGCCATGTGGTTAATGTTGCAGCAAACTCAAGCAGACGATTTTGTTATTGCAACTGGTGAAAGCAATTCATTGCAAGAGTTTGTAGATTACGCTTTTCAGAGCGTAAACTTAAATTGGCAGGGCCATGTAATTCTTGATAATGCATTGTTAAGACCTACTGACTTGGCAGTCAGTATGGCTAATCCTTCGAAGGCAATGAATGTGCTGAACTGGAAAGCCAAACATAGAATGAAAGGAATTATAAAAATGATTATTGAAAAAGAATGTAGCGCTTCATGACAACATTCAGTAGACGGGATTAAAGATGACAACGCATCCATCAAGAGCTTTGAAGTACCACATTATATTGCTCGACCGAGTGCGGCATGAGATTGGTCAACACGCCTGTTACGCAGGCCTAGCTTGTTTTTTTCGCCGGCTAAATAATAGATGTAGAAAGATTATAATGATAAACGATCGGATGAAAAGAGAATACTGCTGGGCGATGCCTGTCTGAAATTTAAACACCAGCGTAGCTATCGTCATCAGCACAATCAATAGCCTGACTACATTAGTACATGCATCCATGTTCGTTATGCTTCCAACTGCGCCATATGTATATCCGACGATGAGCATTCCTACAATGATCCCTATCCAAGAGAAGTTCCAGTAGAGCTCGCCGATAAATGAGGTGGAAATCCACGTACTACGGTCCGGTGAGAGCTTGAATTCCTTGCTGTATAATAGTCCAACTGCAGCAAATGGCTTGTCTGGAAGAATCATCCTCGGAATCAATACATATAATAGCGGGGTTAATGTGTGACCGTTCTGGTATGGCACACCGCTACCAGAGCGCTCCATAATTAACTCAACTGCAGGCTTCATATTTGCGCGCCCTGCAATAGATTCCACCCCACCCATCACAGCATCCATCAAGCCTCTTTTCTTTTGTTCATCAATATCCTTCGAGAGCGCCTTGCCGAGATGACCCGAAATATCTCCCAGCGTTTCACCAACAGTCACGTAGTATTTACCCATATACGTTCGGTAGGTGTAAGCCAATGGGAACACTAATGCTATGGCCAAGCCGCCGACCAAAATTATCTTCCAGGGGATTTTCTTATTGTAGATCCACGCGACTACCATGTAGACCACAATAAATGATACACCGATAAGTTTTTTATTAAGAATAATTGCAAGCGGGAGTTTGAATATCATCAACGCGACTATAAGGATAGTGATCGCCCTGTTCCTGGTTTTTACCGCTACATAAGCAAGTAATATCTCACCTAGCTCGCCGACCATCCGGCCGAGTACAAGAGCGTTCATTACCAGAGCATTCTGTTTAGAAGATGTAAATACCTGAAAGGCACTAAATTCCACCTGAACAACGATTGTTGCGATTACACCAAACGTAAAGAATCCCAATCCTACAATCAGGGTTGTCGAAACAGGCCATTCAGCAACGAACCATCGCCCGGATTTTAATTTCAGTGTACGCACGGCAACTGAATAACCGAGTAACATACAAAGAATGGCGACAAGCACGCCTGTTTCTCCATAAGTTAAAATGGAGCCGGAACGACCTGCTTGGACTGAAGATACGTCGGAGAAGTAGGCAACAAAATCACCGAATCCAAACATTAGAAAAAAAAATGGTACTGCAATCCCAAGCACAAGGTAGGGTCCGGTAAAGGGTCGTTCAAACAACAGCGGAGTGGAAAGCAAGGCTACCAAAAGCACAAGGTAAAGTGCCGGGTTGTGTCCTGATTTGTGGCCAAAGACCGACAGTAGAACCACACTGACAGTGAAAATTATATTTATTAAGAAATACGCAGCTACGGTATTTCTCCGGGATCGTGGCTGCGTCGCTACGTCTACATGAGCTTTGACATCGCGATCTATGCCGTCTCTATGCCCAAATCCGGATTTCCTTACGAGAAGCCGAGATGATCCATTGGTTGCCACAGCTGATAACACCTGACTAAGTTATAGTTACCGATATTAATATTCACAGTTACGTGGATCGGCAGGATCCTGCACTACTAGAGTATTTTTGCCTTTATCACTGAGTGGGTCTTTATCCGTATTTATACATACATTCGAAGTGATCACTGTATTTCGGGCTGTGGGCGAAGCTAACACGATGGCAAACCGGGAAACAAGCCCTCTGTTGCAACTGGCATCTTTTATAGCCCCTTCCATATTCTTAATTAAGTTATTATTAA
>Ga0316192_10000768_pt1 | contig 23429 bp, 23 predicted proteins | sample MerIslwburrow_MG_FD_204931 | JGI IMG/M metagenome (GOLD analysis project Ga0316192, IMG submission 204931) | Coastal sediment microbial communities from Maine, United States - Merrow Island worm burrow | ecosystem: Environmental > Aquatic > Marine > Coastal > Sediment | place: USA: Maine...
CAGAAGTCGTGACAAACAAGAAAAGACCATCAAGGTTGGCTTTACGCTTTAGCGCTAACTTGACCCCCCGCGGCCCCTACCGTCACTGTTAGTCGTTTCGTAAATACGAAATGTTCTTTTATCGGGACCTGCAGAGAACGAGTATGTTCTTTTCTGCACAGGAATAGGCTCTTCTTGGATAAAAAGGACACCTTCAGCCGCTTCCTTGCCGCCGTTTTTAACTACCACTTCTTCCATGTCGTAGCCAGACATGACGAGTGATAGCAATGTGTCTGCTTGTGATTCATTGGTTATCACCCATCCAAAATCGGAGGTCATCACCAAGCCACCCTCAAAATCAAGCACGATGGCGTCTGGGATAGTAGTGTCGCCCTTGTAATAGACTGTACCTGTTGGCGATGGCGGTGAGGTGTTTGGATCGATGGATTTCTGGGTGCCGATTGAGCAGCCGTACAGGAACATTGTTATCAGAATCAAAAGAAAGGATGCTCTGTTAAGCGAACTAATCATTTTTGGAATATTGGCTCCATAAAAAGCAAAAGCACCCTCAATACCGAAGGTGCTCTTCTTCTCGAAGCTCCGCACCCGCCGATTTTGCAAATACCTGCGTAAATAAAGAACTATTAGCCTAGTTCAGCTGGTGTAAAATGTCAAAAGCTGGTTCCTATAATGTGCTGACAAATAATAAATGGCCACCCGCTACCAGGCGGCCATAATTTTGTGTATTAAAGAGCTTCCTGAATACCCCTATCAATAAGAAACCATTTTCTTCTCAGAAGTCGTGACTTATGAGACAGAATCATGTCTAGTTATTAGTACTACCTTTATCTAAGTTGTAATACATGTGGTTTGGTTTAATTCGTCCCGCTTCAATTTCCTCTTTAATTTCCTGCGCGATATCTTTAATCTCAATAATCTGATTATTATTAAGTCCCAAGTTTGGCATTTTTGTTAATGGTACAAGGTGCGTGGGCTCTTCCAAAAAGTTTGATATAAAATTAAGATCCAACTTTTCAAAGGCTAGAAATAAGTCTGGAGCGAAAGGGTGCACAATTTCAGGCGGACCTTTTTCTATTGTACGCATGTCCCCAAAGGTGTGACATCCTAAACATAAGCTCAATGTTGAGGAGGCTTCCAGCTTAGCCTTCGTGTTTTCTGGTAATACCGTTGGTTGATATACGAGGGGGTCTGACTTGTAAAGTTTTACATGGCAACCCAAGCAGTCGTAGTCATCCCATAGCTCTTTCCTCCAGTCATCGCTGGGTGCACTTGAGATAGCAACGCTTTCAAGATATTGGGCAATAACTTTTACTTCTTCTCTCTGTAAGCTCGGCATAGCATTGGGGGAAGTGTAGTTGAGCATCATCAAGTTATCCATTGCGGGCCGCATACGATAAGGAGACATCAGGTAATTTTCAAGCCAGCCTCTATCGTATTTTATGCGCTTCCAAGTCAGGCTTGGCGCGTGACTAGGCCCTGTGCCTTCTATATTGTGGCATCCACGACATCGAGCTACTTTCACTAGCTTTCTGCCTAGCTCCAAACGCTGAGAAATGTCTTCAAGGTTTGATTTAACAACTGCTTTGGGTCGAGAAATGTTTGCTCTCCGTTCCTGTTCTTGTGGATCAAGAGAGCGTTGTTTGCCCCACTCTGTGCAGGTATCAACATTAGGACAAGCCTCAACCCAAGATACATCTGCATCACCTGCAAAGCCTTCAGCAATGATCAGGCTTTGAAGTCTGAAGTCTACTAGAACCCAATTTTTTTCTGGTATCTCCCTAAACATTTCTAGCCCACCAAAAACATCCATACGGTTAAGACAAAGGTCTTCATTACTTCTCGGGTCTGTGAATGCAAGAGATACAGCAACTACCTTATTGTCCTCGATGACTTTTTTTTGCAGAAACAAAACTTGGTCAAAATATGGGTTCCCTGGCCTTCCTTCGGAGACGAGGGCAAAAGCATGGCTTGGTAGAAGCAAAAAAATGCATATGAAAATTATTTGAGCTCGAATGATAAACTTCAACATAACTACCTTTTAAAAATTATGAGAGAGTAAAAACCAAACAATATCCGTAAAGTTTAAATCTCCTATTACAATATCTAAATTACACAACCATCCTAAATTTAATTCATCAAGGGATCTTCTGACATATACACAACATGACACCAGGCGGGTCGTCGAGACCTTCAATGCAAAAGGACTCAAGTGATAAACAATAATAGCCATTCGCGTTAGCCTATGAAAAAACACTATCCCTAAAACATGACCTGTCAAGTCATGTTTTAGGCAGTTGCTGTTGGTATGATTTTGCGGAAAGGTTTTTTCAGTGCAGGGTTGTAAAGAGCAAGAAATTAAACCCTGATAAATAATAAATGGCCACCCAGAGTTGCTCCAGGTGACCATCGTTATTCGGATTAAAGGGCTTACTGAATACCCCTATCAATAAGAAGCCGTTTTTCTTCTCGTAAGTCGTGACATTCAGGAGTCACATCCCCTCAATCAGTATGGTGGGCTTGAATCAAAAGTTTGCCAGAAAAAACGGGATGAGTAATGCATTGACCAAGTCGATAAAAAAAGCGCACACCAGCGGAACAATGATGAATGCCATGTGCGAGGCACCGTAACGCTGAGAGACTGCCGACATATTCGCCATGGCGGTTGGAGTAGAGCCGAGGGAGATCCCACCGAAACCAGCACAAACTACCGCAGCATCGTAGGTTTTCCCCATTGCCGGGAAGACGACAAACAGAGTCACAGCTACTGCAACGAAAAACTGTGCGCCGAGAATTGTGAAAATTGGTCCGGCGAGATCTACCAGTGTCCAAAGCTGCATGCTCATCAGCGACATCGCCAGAAAGGTGCCCAACGAGATGTCCGCGAGCAAAGAAATAGCAGGTTTACGACTCGGCCATTTGGTGCCGCTGAAGCGGGGGAAGTTTTTCGGGATAAGATTGGTTATCAGAATGCCAGCGAATAGACAGGTGACGAATAGCGGTAACTGCAAACCCAAGTTTTCTAATTGTTCATTGAGAATAAAGCCGAGAATTGCACATACGTGAATGGCTAAAATCGCGTCAAGGAAATCAAGATGGCCGATCTTACCCTCTGTTTCTTCCTCGGAAAAGCCTACATCCAAAGGCTCTTCGACGGTCGGTTTTAACTTATAGCGGTTAATAAGCAGTTTGGCGATCGGTCCACCCATGATACTTGCCAGGATCAGGCCGAAAGTGGCGCAGGCGATGCCAACTTCCATGGCATTACCAATGCCATAGTCCGCCGCTATACGTGGGGCCCAGGCGATAGCAGTGCCGTGTCCACCGATCAGGGAGACACTTCCCCCCAGCAGACCGACCGGGGCCGCAAGCCCAAAGGCTGCCGCAACCGATATGCCCGTTAGGTTCTGAATAATCATATAACCAATAGTGATTGCCAGCAGGATGATGAGAGGTTTGCCACCCTTTACCAAGTCCTTGAGGCTGGCATTGATGCCAATAGTGGTAAAGAAATAAACAAGAAGGAAATCACGTGCAGAGAGTTCAAATTCGATCTCGATGCCGGTTACTACGTAGAGCAGAGCAATTATTACGGAAAAAATCAGTCCGCCAGTCACCGGTTCCGGGATACTAAATTCATTGAGGAAACGTACGATGTTGTTCACACGCTTACCAACGAAAAGAACAACGATGCCCAAAGTGACAGAAAGGAAAGCACTGATATGAAGGATGCCGTTATCGAATTCCATTGGGGCTCCAGTACAAATAGTTAAACGTTAGAATTTAGCGGATTTTTCCTCCAGAGGTTTTGCTGCCTTTGATGTTTAATGACGCTATCTTTGCTGGTGACAGCATAACAGAAGTATCGACAAGTGTCTGATAATTACCCCTGCATTGTTTTGAGTTTAATTGCCTGGCAGTTTGTCGAAATTATCGCCGCCCCTGCATTATATGAAAAGCCCCTGGTCCGAAGATCAAGGGCTTTAGTGTTTTATAAATGGTGACTTATAACAATAACAGTAAGCAATATTAGCTCTACCCTCCAGAGGAAAACTGTCTACCCATCAAAAGAGACGGTGAGTTTCCGGTATACTGTGGAAACAGAAACGGGGAGGACATTATGCACATACGTCTCAAATATGGTGAGGAAGGTCTTGACCTAGAGTTTCCTGAAACGTCTAACTTTGTTGGTGTCCTTTATCCGCAGGAAGCAGCGGTTATACCTGTGCCAGAGGATGCTGTCCAGCAGTCTCTTTTAAGGCCGATTGAGTCCGAACCTCTCAAAGCATTGGGCCGAGACAAAACTGATGCTGTCATTGTCATTAGTGATATAACACGGCCAGTACCGAATGCCATGTTGCTGCCGATTATCATTCAGCACCTGGAAGCGGCTGGTATCCCCTCCGCAAAGATCACAATCTTGATTGCCACCGGAATCCATCGTCCCAACGAGGGGAAAGAACTGGAGCGCCTTGTAGGCAAAGAGATCGCATCCTCTTACCGGATCATCAACCACTTCTCCAAGAACCAAGACGACATGGTTCTGGTTGGACATATCGGTAATGGGGTGCCGGCCCTGGTCAATAAGCATTACCTGGCGGCTGACCTGAAGATTTTGACCGGCTTCATCGAGCCGCATATGTGGGCCGGTTTCTCAGGCGGGCGCAAATCGATTCTGCCTGGAATCTCATCGGTGAAAACCTTGGAGTTCATGCATGGTCCCGAAATGGTGGCTCATCCACAGACCCGTTACGGCATCCTGAAAGGAAACCCCTTCCACGAAGCCGGTCTGGACATCATGGAACAAGCCGGGGCCGATTTCATCGTCAACGTCACTCTCGACACTAGCAAAAAAATCACTGGAGTTTTTGCCGGTCACCCGGTCAAGGCCCACCTTAAAGGGGTCGAATTTCTCTCCCGCCATTGTGTTCAGACACTGGATGAACCTCTTGATTTTGTTGTGACCACAAATGCAGGGGCTCCACTTGACTGCAACCTGTATCAGACAGCAAAAGGGATTTCAGGCGTGGCAGGTGCGACCCGCGAAGGTGGGGTAATCATGATCGCCACTGAGTGTCTGGAAGGGTTTGGCAGTGAAGAATACAGGGCGGTTTTTGAGCATGCCACCACACCACAGGCCTTTATTGAAAAGCTGATGAAGAAGGAATTCTTTCTCCCTGACCAATGGTGTGCCCAGGAAACTTACCAAGTGATGTTAAAGAAGGAAATCTGGGTACATACCCAGGGAATCGACTCCGACACGCTGAAGCGATTTCACTTTAAACCGGTCAAAAAAATAAATGAGGCTATTGCGGAATTACTAGACAGATTCGGTCCGGATGCCCGCTGGGCGATCGTGCCGGATGGCCCTTTGCTGATTCTTAAGGTCGATTAAAGGGAGTGCTGACCACAAATCTATCCTAAATATAGCGTTTAAAAAGAGGGATAATTTCGTCTCATATGTCGTGACTGATAGGAAGGTGTCTCTTAAAGCTTTGTGACAAAAGAGTGCTAAAGGGTCTGAAGACACACACACATTAGAACCACCTGCTGTATTTATCCAGAAAACTTTACTTTTGACATGTATACGTTTTGGGGGAGTTTACGAAAGGTGGCTGCCTGTTACCAGGTGTGAAAGTACAGTCGCTCGATCTCAGTGCCTCCGTTGGCTAACTGAATTTTTTTTAAAAATCTGCTCAGGGCTTGATAAAAATCGATTCAGAGGGATGCTTTACAATAACATTTAAAGTCCTTTTGAAAGAGAGATAATAACCATGCTGCATTATGCCCGTATTCTTTTTGTGGTAACTAGTTTTCTTCTCCTCGGTCCTGGTAACCAGGTTGCCGCAGAGCGCCTGAATGTTGCTAAGTCACCGAATGCTATTTGTCCGATCCTGGTCGGTAGCCAGATACCGGAGATCACCCTGCAGGATCTAGACGGCAAGAGCTTTGACCTGAACAAAGCCCTGGCCCGCAAACCGACCATATTGATTTATTTTCGTGGTGGATGGTGACCGTATTGCAACCTCCAGTTGGGGGAATTGATACGCATTGAACCGCAGTTGTTGGAGATGGGCTACCAAATTCTCGCCGTCAGCTCCGACAGCCCCGAATATCTGTCGCAGAGCAAGCAGAAGCATCAAATGAATTATGTTCTCTTGTCGGATCACAGTATGATAGGGGCTATGGCCTTGGGGATCGCCTGGCAAGTGAACGCCGAGACCTTGACACTCTACCAGGGTTACGGCATAGACTTGGAGAAGGCTTCGGGCGAGAGACATCATATTTTGCCGGTGCCTGCTGCCTATGTTGTCGGCACCGATGGCCGGATCAGGTTTGCCTATATCAACCCGGACCACAAAGTGAGGGTGCCGGCGTCTGTGCTGCTCGAAGCCGCCAGGGCTGAGACGCAATGAATTGTGTCGGCCCATTGCCGATGGACGACGCGGTACGTTTTGTCGCGACGGTTGAGGCGGCTCTATTGCGGTTCTGAATCACGCAGCTTGCGGTAGAGCGAATAGCACCGATCAAGACGACTCCTCTGCTGAAATAGTGAGATAGAGATTCTTACAGTACTATCCTGCAAAGTTACTGACAAATAATGGCCACCCAGGTTTGATCTAGGTGGCCATCGTTTTGTGGATTAAAGAGCTTCCTGAATACCTCTATCAATAAGAAGCCATTTTTCTTCTCGTAAGTCGTGGCTTTTGAGAAAAGTCATTGTATTCACGTTTCAGCCTACGATCTATTATCGACAGACAAAAGATTTCAATTGGATTCCACTTGTTGTCGGTTTCTTTTTTATCGGCTCCAGATACCAGGATCGTTGAGTTTCGCTGCTCACATCTTCTACGGGGACCTTGTTGTTGAGATAGGCACATAAATAATTTTTGATTCTCTTTGTTGATGACTCATCAGGCTGCTCAAAACATATTCCAACGCCTTGAATGTAATTGTTCTCTAAAGAGGGAAAAACACTGTAGACAACCCGACCACAAAGTTCGATCTCAGTTCGGTGTCCCAGGAGCGGAATAGTCATTTCAATGGCCTCACCTTTTTTGGGTGTTGGATGGCCTGTCTTTATAAAAGCTCCGCCAGTACTTAGGCAAGAAATTTGAGTTAATTCTGATCTCCCGCCAAGTAAAATTACAGACGGCAATTTTACCGCTACTCGTAGTTCCTTTCTGGAATAATGTTGAAGATGCAGCAGAAGATATTCATAAAGATCGAAGAGCTGAAACACCTGATTGCGTTCAAGGTCAGCAAAAAGAAAGCGATCCTCCTCCTCGTCAACGAATAGCAGTGGGCAGAAAGGAGACATTTTATCAATCAAGGATTCAATGCCACCACCCCTTGTTTCGTTGAATATAAATTTCCTGTCTATAAGAACGAGATCGGGAGGTGATTGCTGAACAGACTCTAAAAGACTCTTAGGTGTTGAAAGAAACTCGCCTGACAATCCGACAAGAGACAGAAGTGGGGCCAGCCTGGAAAGGTTGTTTTTACCTTGCAGAATTGTAAGTCGAAGTTTTTGCATTTCAGTCACCGCTCTTAAAAAAAACATGATTAACTTCAAGTAAGCACAAGAAGTGCCAATTTAAATTCAACTATCATCAGTAAATCAGAAGGGTTGATATATCCCCTTGTTGGATGAAGAGAAAGTAATTGCTTATGTGGCTGAAATATATGCAGAAAGGGCCTCTCCCCTTGCATAAAGACAAATAGGATTAATCAAATAAACACTTAAATAGGACGGAAAAAATGAATGGGAAATAATGCAGATTTTTATTGCGCACATTTTATTCGAGGATTTTAACAGCACCCATTAACAGGTGATACCGCTAAAAGACAGCTCAACGCTGCGGATAATTCCTAGAAACCCTGATAAATAGAAAATTTATCTGTAGGCACGGAGCGGCACTTGATCGAATTACAGTCTGTGTCAGGTCAGGTTTAAGCCACTACACCTTAAGTAAAAGACCGGTACCACTATAATAAAATCGGCTAGATTCACGAACAGAGGCTATAAAAAAGACTACGCCGACCAGGAGAACATCTTCGTCGGCGCAGTCTTTCGATAGCTTATGTAGCTTTCTTACTCTCCAGCCGAGAGCAGAATCCAGGGTGCCATTGGTTTAGATCAATCCCAGTGTTTGATCACACCTGACTCAAGAGCTGCGCGTTCCACCGCCGCCGTGACATCCTTGTGAACATCGGGGTGTAGCAAGGAAGGAACAAGTTCGTTTTCTTCAGCATGCCTGGCAATACTCAGGGCTGCGGCAATCTTCATCTTGTTGTTGATCCGGGTGGCTCGCACGTTCAAAGCACCACGAAAGAGGCCGGGGAAGGCCAAAGCGTTGTTGACGCTCTTGCCGTCGGCAGCGAAGGAGGCCCCTGCCTGCAGGGCAAGATCGGGGGTAATCTCAGGGTTCGGATTGGACAGAGCCAGCACCACCGAACCCTTACGGACCATTTCAGGTTTAATCAACCCGGGGCAACCGGTCGTAGCGATCACGACATGGGCTTTCTTCATCACCTCATCCAGAGAACCAACAGACCCACCGGCCGCAGACAAACGGTCACATGCGGTCTCGTCAAGATCGGTGCCGATGACATTCTTTACACCATAAGCAAGGAGCAGCTTGCTGATCCCCATGCCCGCAGCACCCAAACCCACCACACCGACGACGGACTTCTTCAACATCAGGCCGGAGAACCGGGTCGCGTTAAGCAAAGCCGCCAGGACGACCACAGCCGTGCCGTGCTGATCGTCATGCATCACCGGGATGTCAAGTTCGGCATCAAGCACATCTTCAATCTCGAAGCACTCCGGGGCTTTAATATCTTCCAGCTTGATCGCACCGAAAGTCGGGGCGATATTTCGCACCGTGTCAATAATCACCTTGGGATCGTGACTCTGGATCAGAACCGGCACTCCGCTGACACCGACCAGGTAGTCAAAGAGCACGGACTTGCCTTCCATGACCGGCATGCCGGCAACGGCACCGATATCACCAAGGCCGAGAATCGCCGTACCGTTGGTAACGATAGCCACCTGATTGGGAATCGACGTATATTTATAAGCGAGCTCGGGATAACGCTCGATATCCTTGCAGATGGCCGCAACTCCCGGCGTGTAAATCTGGCGAACATCCGTAATCGTCTCAATTCGAACCTTGCTTTTCGTGGCAATTTTGCCGCCTTCGTGCACCTGGTGAACCAGATCGATCTCGTCTTCGATAATGATCCCTTGCAGATTGGCGATGGCCTCAACCACCTCTTCAAACTGATGATCAGAATCAACATAGACGACGATCTCACGCGTGTTGTGCGTTCTGCCGACCCGCAACAGATGGATATCACCAACGCTGGCATTCTTCGAGGCAATCGCCGCCATCACGCTCGCCAGATGCCCGGGCTTATCACTGAGCATCAGCTTCAAGCACTTGGCGATCTTGCCCGCTCCCTGTTCGATTTCCATAACATCTCCATTCAACATCCGGAACCCGCAGCCGGATTGATTTACAAAATTACTGAGCATTATAGATATTCAGGCATCCTGTGCAACGTCAAATATTATTTCTGCTCTCAAGACAGACACAATTCTCCCACAAAAAACAAAAAGGGCGACCTGACCAGGCCGCCCTTAATAATTGATTTCCTTGTCAAACTGGTCAATGTCCACCAATATTCAACACAGCCAGGGCGCCACAGACAGCGGCAACCGTAACAAAGACATAAAGTGCACGAGCAACAGAAAGCACGTAATTATTCAACCCAGACATCTTCATTGCGCCAAACCTCCTAAAAATTACAGAATCTCTAAAAACAAACAACGGTAAATTTAGCGGCAATATGCCTCGCGGGAATACTTATGTCAAGAGTTATTTATATGAATTAATATATTAATCCAAAGAAAGAGAGATAAACAGGCAAGTCAAATAAAAAAGAAGAGACAAGTCAGTGACTTGCCTCTTCTGGAAAGAAAACCACGATCCTGTCAGTCCTTGGGGTTATTTCAAACCAAGGCGCTCCATGACCGAAACAGGAACCTTGTCGTAATGACTGAACTCCATGGTAAAGGATCCTCGGCCCTGTGTGGCGCTACGCAGTTCGGTCATGTAACCGAACATTTCCGAGAGTGGGATGTGGGCGCGGACGAGGTCGACAACCTCCCGAGACTCCATCCCTTCGACACGCCCACCCTTCTGCTGCAGGCCGCCATAAACCTTACCGGAAAATTCTCCCGGAGAGATAATTTCCAGCGCCATCACCGGTTCGAGCAATACCGGTTTTGCGGCCCGGATCGCCAGCGTCAGACCCCGCTGCGCCGCAGCACGCACGCCAAGCACGGAAGTGACTCCTGGGGTCACCGGTACCCGGTCAACAACAACAGACATATCAACCATCGGATAGCCGATCTGCACCCCGGAGCCGAGGGCCATCGTCAAGGTTTCTCGCAGCGCACTCAGAATCTCTTCGCTTAAACCCTCCGTATCAAGAGGGGGCAGCAGAATCTCGTTTCCGGACCCACGCTCACGCGGAGCAACCCGCAAACTGACTTCACCCCTCTGCAGTTTGCCATCGATCTCGCGCTCGAAGGTTTCGGTGTGGCTAGCCTCAGCAGAAACACTCTCGCGGTAGACAACCTGCGGTTGACCGGCATTGACCTCAACACCGAAATCATCGAGCAGGCGGCGAAGCACCACTTCCAGATGCAGCTCGCCCATTCCGGACAAAACCGTCTGCCCGGTGTCTTCATCTTCCCGCACACGGAAAGTCGGGTCTTCCCACTGCAGCTTCTCAAGGGAGAGCATCAGCTTGTCACGGTCCTGAACCTGGCGCGGCTCAACCGCCAGAGAGACTACCGGCTCAGGGACAGCGAGGCCAGCAAGCAGGAAGGGTTGTTCAACGCCGCAGAGGGTATCACCGGTCAAAGCGTCTTTGAGGCCCGCGACAGCGACGATATCCCCGGCACGAGCAATATCAATGCGTTCACGCTTATGGGCATGCATGCGGAAAAGCCGCGCTGCCCGCTCCTGAACGTTTTGGGTCACGTTCAACACGGTCTCCCCCGCCTTCAGTTCACCGGAATAGATGCGCAGGTAGGTCAACTTGCGCCCTTCGTCGGAGAGCACCTTAAAAGCCAGAGCGCAAAGGGGCCCGGAAATCTCACATGGCAGGAGAATGCTTTCGTCATCATTCGGGCTGCGGACAGAAACCGGTGGGAGTTCAAGAGGAGAAGGTAAAAGAGCAGTGACTGCATCCAGAACCGGCTGAATACCCTTGTTGCGCAAAGCAGAGCCGAGAAAGACGGGGAAGAGCTCTCCGGCAAGGACACCCTTGCGCAAAGCTGGAGCGATGCGCTCTGCCGCAACCTCCCGTCCTTCGAGGAAATCTGCGAGCAGGTCGTCATCCCAGTCTGCAGCCGCTTCAATCACAGCGTCTCTAGCCGCGGCAACCTTCTCACGGAGTTCCTCAGGAACAGGTGAGCAACCAACATCCACACCCAGGTCGTCTTCAGAAAAGGTCTGGACAACCTCATTGACGAGATCGACGACACTGTGAAACTCGCCCTCTTCACCAAGAGGTAACTGCATCAGCACCGGGCGGGCCCCGAGACGTTTCTGAATCTGTTCAAGAACGGCCTGATAATCGGAGCCGACGCGATCCAGCTTGTTGATCAAACAGATGCGCGGTACGCCATAGCGGTTGGCCTGGTGCCAGACCGATTCACTCTGCGGCTGCACCCCCTCGACCGCACTGAAAATCGCGACCGCACCGTCAAGGACGCGCAGGGAACGTTCTACTTCAATCGTAAAGTCGATATGCCCCGGCGTATCAATCAGGTTGATCCAGATATCCCGCCAGCGACAGCTGGTGCTGGACGCCGTGATCGTGATGCCACGGTCCTGCTCCTGGGCCATCCAGTCCATGGTCGCCATGCCATCGTGAACCTCACCCAGCTTATGGATTTCTCCGCAATAATAGAGGATGCGCTCGGAGACAGTAGTCTTGCCGGCGTCGATGTGCGAGATAATGCCGATATTGCGGATCTTTTTGAGGTCTGGTTGGCTCATGTTGGCGTTCGCAATCGGAAAGAGAAAGAGTTTAGTCCGCGTAGCCTTTGCGGATCAGGTAAAGGTTCTCCATATCAAGATCATTCAGCTCGAAATATTCCCGCTCAAGCTCTTCCACGTAAAAACGGTCAAGGCCGCTGTTGTCGAGGAAATCTTCACGCAGGCTGGCATCACGCTCAGAAACAATCTTGGGCAGGAGGTTATGCAGGTAAACCGCTTCCTTCTTGATGTTCACCACCACGTTATGGAACTGGCCAAGAGGGATGTCACCGGTATAGAGCCCCTTGTTGTAAAGCTCGTCGGCCACTTCGACCAACAAGGCCTCCTGCTCCACACGGGTATTGTACTTCGAGTAGAAGTTACGAATACGCTCTTTAACGTGACCGAGCAGGATCGCGTAAAGACGCTCCTGCTTCTCCAGCACAAGCAGCTGATCAACCAGGGCGGTAATTGTCAGGCGGCCGTCTTCAATCAGCGCCAGCCCTTTTTGCAGGCAGGCGATCTTCTTCCGACCGAATTGCCCCAAGTACTTGTTCTCAAAAACCTGTTTAAAAAAGAGGTCTTTCCAGAGCTTGTCGTTGAGTTCGTCAAACGCCTTCTTGTTGCCGAGAAGACTGCGAATTTGCTCTTCGCCGAAACGGACGTTCTCCATAAAGGCGAGCTGATTGATCACCGAGGAGGTATTATCGTAACGATCAAAGTAGGTGATGATGTAGGAGAAATGCTCAAGCAGGGTCAGGTCGGCCCCTTCATGGATCTTTTCGTCACACGCCTTCCCGGTTTCCAGCAGGATATGCTCAAAGGTATGGTCGCGGTTTTCACTCGCCTGGCGCTTGGCGTGCAGCAGCAACGACATATCCTCGGAGTTGATGCTGGCGTCGATCTGGGCTTCGGTAAAGAAGATGCCTTCCAGGACCTGCCGGGTTTCAGCGAGGTAATCCTGTTCATCAAGATCAACCAGCTTGTCATGCTTGAGCATTTTGTCGAGGGTATAAAAGAGCGCCGCCGGAATCTTGTTACGCACTGAAAGCGTTTTCAGTCGAGTCAGGCGGGCGTTCTCCATCTGGTTGATGCTCCCTTTCAGGTTACACTCAATCAAGATGTTTTTGTACTCGTCGACAATCCTCTGGTTATCCGGATGCTTGTACATGACATCGATACGAATCCGCTCCTGCTGATAGCGGTCGATCTCGAGCTCGCTGGCAAGCTCCTGCAAATTCTCGTATTCGTGATCCGGAATCGTCTTGTATTCGTCGTAAAGAGCCTTGAAGTCATCATGATACTGTTTGTGCTTTTTATTGATCAGCTTGACCAGGTAAAGGGAGCTGCGATGACCAAGCATGGAGTAGATTTCATCGATCAGCTCGGTATCGTCGCCGAGACCGACATGGGCAGAACGTTTGAGGGTTTTACCAAGTAAACGGGCGATATTCTCCTGCTGCTCCTGCAATTTCCCAGAGACTGAACCGGTCATAAAGAAGAAATAATTGACCGTGGCGTTGCCTTCAAAGAAAACCTGCTCAAAACTGCTTAGACCATCCGTCTTCGGTGTGAAGTCAAGATTGCTGCTATCACTGTCCTTGTAAAAGGCTCCGTAGAGGACCAGCCGATTACGCACATCGGTCTTCGCCAGGTCGGAGAGCGGCTGGTCGACACCGAACATATATTCGCAGAAAGAGCCACCATTACCACGATGACTGATCTGTTCGGCCCCAAGGATAAATTCATTTCCCGGCGAGAAAAAACGCAGGTTTTCACTATCTGCCTCGAAGAAATATCGACTGTAGGCATCGCGTGAAGCCGCCATGGCAAAATACTCGATGGTCTCGTCAAGGTGCCCGTGGAGGCGTATTTCCTGATGTTCCGGCATAGGGTCCTATGGTTCTGTTAATTTTTGAGCAGAGGCAGGCTCAAGGTCTGCCCGTCATAGGCAAATTCGACACCATCGGGTAATCCTGTCGCATGCCGCGGATAATCAATATCATGAGTCAGGTGGGTCAGCAGGGTTCTTGGAACCCGTAATTTTTTGGCCACCTCGATCGCCTCGCTGATACTGAAATGAGACTCATGGTCTCGGAATCTCAAGGCATCAATAACCAGCACCTCCAGCCCTTGGAGAAGACGCCAGGAGGACTCGGGCAGGGCACTGCAATCGACGATGTAAGCCAGGTTGCCAACCCGGTAGCCCAAAGATTCACCCGGACCATGCAGCAGGGGAATCGGTACCACGGTTTGACCAAACAGGTCAAAAGGGCCGACAACCTCGTTCACCTGCAGACGCGGCCGATAACCAGGCGCATCCGACTCGCTGAAGATATAGCTGAACAGTCCCTTGAGCCGATCGAGGACACCACGGTCGGCATAAGCGGGAATCGCATTGCCGGTACGCAGGGTAAAGGTGCGCAGATCGTCAATGCCATGGACATGATCAGCGTGAGCGTGAGTAAAGAGAACACTATCGATCTGTTCGATCCCCTCACGCAGAGCCTGTTGACGAAAATCGGTCGCCGTATCGATCAGAACCTTGCGACCTGACCATTCGAGCAATACACTGCAACGGGTTCTGCTATTGCGTGGATCACTCGAAGAACAAACGGCACAGTGGCAGCCGAGAACAGGGACACCGGTGCTGGTTCCCGAACCCAGAACTGTCAATTTGAGAGAGGGGCCGGTCATATCTTGAAAACCCCGACCTCCTCTTCAAGAGCAGCGGTCAGACGCGTCAGCGTTTCGACCACGTGATCCAGATCCGCCGTGCGACTGGCGTTGCTCTCGGCAACCTTGTGGACACTGCCTACTGCGTCAACGACATCACGACTGCGCTGGGTCAATGAACGAGTAGAATCATCGATAAGGGAGATCATGGAACGAATCTGCTCCATGCTCTCGTTAATCTGGCGGCTACCTTTCGCCTGTTCACTGGTGCTCTGCTTACCGTGGGCAGCAATGTCACGCATCGACTCTGCGCCTTCGGCAAGTTGACGGGCACCTGATGTCTGCTGATTGATCGCCGAAGCAATCTGCTCCAGCATGGAGGCCACCTGGTTCATGGAATCTGTAACCTGACGACTGCCCCGGGACTGCTCCTCTGTCGCACGGACGATACCGTTAACCTGGTCCATCGCTTTCAGGGTACTGCTACGGATTTTCTCCAAAGCAACACTGGAGTCCTTGGAGCGCTTCACTTCCTGGTGAACCTGCTCACTCCCCGCCTTCATGGCAACGACCGCCTCCTGGGTTCCTTCCTGGAGGTTGGTGATGATGGTACCGATCTCCCTGGTCGAGACGGCCGTACGTTCGGCTAATTCGCGAATCTCATCAGCGACCACGGCAAATCCTTTACCATGCTCTCCTGCCTGGGCGGCAATTATCGCCGCATTCAGTGCCAGCAGGCTGGTCTGGTCAGCCACTTCATCGATCACGGTAAGGATCTTGCCGATCGCGCTTGACTGATCACCCAGATCCATAATCGCCTCGCTGGCGCGATCAACTGTCTGACGAATTGATTCAATACCGCGAATCGTCTCTTCAACCGTCTGCATACCACGTTGAGCGTCTTCTGCCGCCTCGCTGGCCAGCTTACTGGTTTCAACGGCGCTGCCTTCGATTTCCTTGATCGACGCGTCCATCTCCAGCATCGACGAAACCGTCACCTCGGTTGAAGAGGAAAGAATACCGATATTCTCGGCCACTTCCTGGCTGGCAACCGACATCTCGTTGATAGAGCTGGAGACTTCGTCAACGGTGCTAAACAGCTTCTCCATCTGCGAGGCAATTTCCTCGATCGTGGCACCCAGCTCCAAGGTCGCAGAAGAGCTCCCTTCCGCAGCCGTAACCAGGTTGCCCGTACTCTCGGCGATACCACCAGCCGCCTCGTCGATCCCCTCGATCGCCTTGGAGGTTTCCTCCAGGGCCTGTGATTGACGAACAGCGCCCTCCATGACTTCATGGGACGAGTTACGAATCTGCCCATTAGCCGCCGCCAGATCCTTGGTCACCTCCCGCAGGCGCCCCACCACCTCACGCTGACGAGCCAGAAAAGCGTTGAAGCACTCAGAGAGTTCACCGACTTCATCGGAGGTACGGACGTCCAGCTCCCGACTCAGGTCGCCACCACCAGCCGAGATCTCCCGCAAATTGGCCACCACTTCGCGCAAAGGCCGGATGATACCGGTCGCGACGAGCAAACCTATAACAACTGAGATGACCCCGACGATGAGGGTTATTAGCAACAGGGCCTGCTGAAGTTTACTGTTGGCTGCATCCAGCTTGGTGATATCCAGAGCCATCAGCACACCACGATTCTTGCTACCGATCGAGTTATAGAAAATCCGGTGTTTCTTGCCGCTGATCTCTGCTTCGTAACTGCTCGCCTGGAGAATAGCTTTCAATTCAAGGGCTGAGAGATCCGGAGAGGTCGCGGCAAAAACACCTGTTTCGTCAAAGAAAGCTATCTCCATGCGGCTGAGGGCTTTCAAACGGGTCGCCAGGGTTTTATCAAAATAAGTGACTCCGACAAGGTGGCCGATAGGTTCACCATACATACTGATAGGAGCTGCGGCGGTGATCGCCATGCGGCCATCAAACATGCCGCTTTCGGCGTAATCTTCACCTTCCAGGCTCGCTTCAATAACCGGCTGCTCAACCCCCGAAGTGGCAGGGGTCTCTTCGTAGCCATTGGCAAAGCCGCGGTAAAGTCGCGCGCCCTCCTTGTCGAGGACCTGTACCTGGTCAAAAGGCAGGTCTTCCATGTTGCTAATAACACTGACCAGCTGAGCGTTGTCGTGACTCAATGCTGCTGAGTAGACGGCGTTGACCATGAAAGGGTTACTGGCCAGCATCTGTATCAGTGTCAGGTTTTCGGTCGATGTTCTGGTCGTCGTCTGCTCAATAAAATTGGCGGAATCCTGGGCACGCACCTGCATCTGCACTTCGAGCTCGTCAGAAACCATACCGCCAATCATCAAAAGAGAAATCACAAGAGGAAGCACACTCACCGAAACCAGTGCTAAAAGTATTTTTGAACGCAACTTCATAAATTCAACATCCTTCCAGGAGAATCTCGTCTGGCGTTATCGGCCAATTATTCTGCGGGAACAAAACTTCTTTGCAACGCCCCTTTACCCTTTGGGCTTTTGACCAGAGCGATGAAACGAGCCAGGTCCCCTTGCGGTTCGCCGTTGGTCACCAGGGTCAGTGGCTTGGTCAGCGAGTATTTTCCTGTAGCAACATTTTCCGCCGTTGCTGCGACGCCATCCACTTTGACCGTCTTGACATGATCGGCGTCGAGCATACTCCGACTCACGGCAGTGATTCCAACCGAAAGCATACTGACTTGCTGGTCAGAGGCCGCAACGATTGCCGAAACAATTTCCCTGCTGAGATAATCTTTTTCTTGCAGGATCATTTTTTTCACGGCATTGCGCATCCCTGACCCCTTCGGGCTGGTGATCACGACAATAGGCTTATCTGCACCACCGACCTGCTGCCAATTCGTCAACTCGCCAGAAAATATGCCCTGCAACTGTTCGTGGGTCAAATCTTCCAAGGGATTATCTTCGTGCACGACAATCGCCAGAACATCCCAACCGAGAAAATGCTCTACCAATCCCTGCTGCTTCTCTGCATCAGTCAAAAGCCGTCCGGCTCCGGCCATATCAACATCACCTTTAAGGAGAGCCTTGATTCCGGGACCGGTGTTGCCGCCCTCTATACTCACCTTTATTGCAGTATCATTGGTAAATATTCGACCGACCTCAGGCATGAAAAAGCGCTGTAACGTGGTAGCACCAGCGTAACGCAGGACGCCTTCAGCCCAAGCGCCCCCAACCATAAAGAGCAGGATTGCCGTTAAAATCACAGACTGGCGCAGTAAACCCATAGAGCACCTCATTACCTGGTAGCAGCGATTTAAAAAGCCCTCAAAATGGAGTATTAAACTTAAAAATTAACACCTTACAATACCCCAGTGCGACACCTCAGGCAACTCTTTATGCACGCTTCCCAGAGGGCGATTTAATCTGTGGGCGTCTGCAGGTGAGGGGCTTGCCATAGATGGTAGCAGTAACGCACAGGCCAACCCAAACGACCACTCTTCATCAGTTATTCATCAGTTATTGCCGAAAAGCCCCGCTTGGGTTAATCTTAACGCGTGCTCAACACAGGAGACGATTGAATGTCAGACACCATCAGCAGCCTGCTCCAGAAAGCGGAACGCGCCCTCGAACGTGATGAAACCCTGGTCGCGCTCCTGCAACTCGAAACAGCCCACGCCATTGAACCCTTGCCTGGAGTGAAATCCAAACTGGCTTATTGCCTTGCCAGGGAACGTCGCCAGTACAAACAAGCCCGTGCTCTCTGCCTGGAGGCTCTCAATGCCGAGCCCAACAACCCTGACCACTACTACCAACTCAGCCGCATCCACCTCCTGACTGGCAAGAAGCAAGCAGCCATGAAAACTCTCCGCAAGGGCCTCAAATTCAAACGCCACCAGCCGATTATAGATGAGCTTAATCGACTCGGCTTCCGCAAAGAGCCTTACTTTACATCCCTGCCCCGTGAGCATTTTCTCAATCGAAGCGCCGGCACTTTGCTCGCAAAGCTCGGTGCGCGCTGAGCTTTTTCCTGGCCAGGCAGGTTAAAAGTTGCACTCGTTTGACCGATAGGTTAAGTTCGCCGACCTCCTACTCCTTAATAATGATGTAGAATGCTACTTATCTATGTCACTCTCCGGCAGCCACTCAGCCAGATTGACCATAATTTTTTACCCCGCAAAAACTACAGGAAAACCATGACAGAAGAAATTTTGACAACCTTTGCCGATCTAAAACTTGACCCGGCAATTAACAAGGTGATTAAAGAAGTCGGTTACGAAACACCCTCACCGATTCAAGCTCGCAGCATCCCGCCGCTGCTGGAAGGCCGTGACCTGCTTGGCCAGGCCCAGACCGGCACAGGAAAAACAGCCGCATTCGCCCTGCCTCTGTTGAGTCGTCTTGACCTGAAGAAGAGAACCCCGCAAATCCTGGTTCTCACTCCGACCCGTGAACTGGCGTTGCAGGTTTCCGAAGCGATTCGCACCTATGCCCGCCATATGAAGGGTTTCCAGGTCCTGCCGGTTTACGGCGGCCAGAGCATGAGCCAGCAATTGCGCCAGTTACATCGCGGCGTCCACGCTGTGGTCGGAACGCCGGGACGCATCCAGGACCACCTGCGCCGCGGAACCCTGAACCTGAGTGAGCTCGCATGCGTTGTTCTCGACGAAGCAGACGAAATGCTGCGCATGGGCTTTGTCGACGATGTCGAACAAATTCTCAAAGATACTCCGGCAGAACGGCAGACGGCCCTCTTCTCGGCGACCATGCCTAAGGAGGTCTTGAGGATTGCCCGCCAGCACATGAAAGATCCGCTCGAAATCAAGATCAAGACAAAGACCTCAACCGTCGACACCATCGTCCAACGCTTCTGGCAGGTCAAAGGATTGCATAAACTTGACGCCCTGACCCGTATCCTCGAAGCAGAAGAAATCGAAGGCATGATTGTCTTCGTACGCACCAAGATCGCAACGGTTGAACTTTCGGAGAAACTCGAATCGCGTGGTTTCTCTTGTGCGCCGCTCAATGGTGACATGACCCAGGCGCTGCGTGAAAAAACCGTAGAACGATTGAAAGCCGGAACCCTGGATATCGTCGTCGCCACGGATGTCGCAGCCCGAGGGCTGGATGTCAAACGCATCAGCCATGTCGTCAATTACGACATACCTTACGATACAGAAGCCTATGTCCACCGTATAGGCCGTACGGGGCGCGCCGGTCGCATGGGTCAGGCGATCCTTTTCGTCGCACCCAGAGAAAGACGCATGCTGGCAGCCATCGAGCGGGCAACTCGCCAGCCGATCACCGCAATGAGCCTGCCGAGCCGCAAGGATATCTCCAACCGCCGCAGCGATCTCTTCAAGGAACAGATTGCAGAAGCCATGGAATCGCAGGATCTGGAATTTTTCGAAGAGTTGATCGACAGCTACCAGCATCAGTACGATGTCGGCCTGAGAAGAATTGCAGCTACCCTTGCCTACCTGGTACAAAAAGACAGGCCTCTGCAGGTTGACGATGGCGAAATCGAAGAAACTGTTAATCGCGACGACAGGGGCCCACGGCATAGGCGCGAGAATGATACTTCTGACGGCAACCTGATGCGCTACCGAATCGAGGTCGGCCGCACCCACGGCGTAGAACCAAAACATATCGTCGGCGCCATCGCCAACGAAGCAAATATCAGAAGCCGGGATATCGGACAGATCAAGATCCATAACGATCATTGTCTGGTTGACCTCCCCAACGACATGCCCTCGGCAACCTTTCGTCAACTGCAAAAGGTCTGGGTCTGTGGACAGCAGTTGCAGATAACCCCTGCAGACGAGCAAGCGCCTGCCTTCGAGAACAAGGGCAAGCGCAAAAGTGGTCCAAGAAGCAGCGAAGGCAAGTTCTTTAAACCGGGCGGGAAAAAGTTCCCCCGCAGTCGCCCGGGACGACCGAAAAAGCCATGATTGAATTTGACCTCTCCGGCCATGAATATATTGAGCTGCACAGCCTGCTGAAAGTCACCGGCCTCTGTGAGAGTGGTGGTGTCGCCAAGCTTTTAATTGGCGATGGCCTGGTTTCGGTTGATGGTGTCTTGGAGTTACGCAAACGTTGCAAGATTCGTGGCGGACAGATCATCGAGTTGCAGGGTGAACAGATTGCCGTCAGTTAACATCAGGGCTTTTGCTTCACAACGAAACGGAGAAGTTTCGTGACCCTTTATATGTTCTACGGCTTCATCGCAGCGGGAATTCTCAACTTCGTCTGTTCGATCCTGATCTTGCGGACCATGGCACGGGCCGGCATAAAGGTCAGCTTTTTTGAGATTCGCTGGCAGGTGCACAAGCACCTGAAGCAATATCGAAAGATCAGCCTGGACAGCACCGGCAAAGTCGCCTGGCCCTACTACGCTTACCAGAGCTCACTGGCCGGGATAATCGGCTTTGCAATACTGACTTTGGTCTCCCTTGGAGACCAGCCAAACTAACAGGAAAGGTACAGAGAAACCGGTTGACAGCCCTATAACCCTGTGCTATTTAGGGTGGGTTTAAACCCCTAGGTGTATTCTGTATACAATTATTATGGCAGAAGACAAACGCCAACTCATGAAATCTCTGAGCTTTTTATCAAGCATCGGGATATCTATGGTGGCGGCTACTTTTATTGGCCTGTATATCGGAATCTACCTGGACAAGTGGCTTGAGACAGCCCCTTGGATGACCTTGATCTGGCTCGGTATCGGCATTGTGGCAGGATTTCGGAACATTTTCATTCTGACCCGACGCGGAATGCGTGAACTGGAAACAAAGGGAGAAAAGGACCAGAAGGATAATGGATCAGATTGAGCTGCTGCCCTCGCAACTGGCACGGCGGAATTGGATCATTCTGGCATTTCTGCTGCTTGGCAGTCTTCCTTTCGGCAATCTTGACTTGAGTATTGGGGTTCTGGTCGGCGGGCTGATCGCTATCGGCGGATTTATTTCACTACGCAGCTCATTGAATCGGCTCTTGGGTCAAGCAACGGGCGGCACTAGATTCACTTATATGTTTGGTTGTTTTATCAGGCTGGCCATTTTAGCCGTAATTCTAGGCATCCTGATTGCCATTGTAAAAATCCATATCATCGGCTTGGTGATCGGACTCTCGGTTGTGATTATCAACCTGTTTTGGATGACAGCACAACGCGCGCTTTAAGTAGAGGAGGCTTCAGGTACCATGACACATCCGTTTATTTTTCTGGAATGGCTCGAACGTCAACTACACCTGCACATTGGCACCCATGTCACCTATACATGGCTGGTCATGGCACTGCTGATTCTGGTTGCTGTTCTCGTTAAACGCAACATCAAAACGGTTCCGACCGGTCTGCAGAATTTCCTCGAGATCGCGGTTGATGGCATTGAAAACATGATTGAAGAGACCATGGGACCGAAGGGGAAAGCCTATTTCCCGCTGATTGCAACCATTGCTTTTTTTATCCTCGTCTCAAACCTGATCGCCTTGATCCCCGGATTCTATCCACCGACTGCCAACCTGAACACCAATGCGGCGATCGCTCTGACCGTCTTTGCCATGACGCACATCGTTGGCATCAAGGAGCATGGCATCGGTTATTTTAAACATTTTTGTGGACCGATCGGCTGGCTGGCACCCTTAATGTTCCCGATCGAACTCGTTGGCCACATGGCACGGCCCCTGTCGCTGACCTTGCGTCTGTTCGGCAACATGTATGGCCATGAAATCGTTTTGATGATTTTCTTTACCCTGGTGCCTTTCCTGGTTCCACTACCGTTGATGCTAATGGGTATTCTGGTTGCATTCATCCAGACGTTCGTATTCATGTTGCTGGCAATGATCTACATTGCCGGTTCACTCGAAGAAGCTCACTAAGCACGGATGTCCGTGCTTGCGTCCTATATCGTATAGGAAAATAGATCACTAATTAGATAAGGAGTAGAAAAATGGAGTATTTTGCTTGGTGTGTAATGGCTGCTGCTGTCGGCATGGGTCTCGGCTCTTTCGGTACCGGTATTGGTCAGGGTATAGCTATCTCGAAAGCCGTTGAAGGTGTCGCTCGCAACCCGGGTGCAAGCGGCAAGATCATGACTGTTATGCTGGTCGGTCTGGCGATGATCGAGTCTCTGGCCATCTACTGCCTCGTTGTTGCCATGATTATCCTCTTTGCTAACCCTTTTACCGACACTGTTGTGCAGCTGCTCAGCAAATAAGTTGGTTTAGCAGTAAAAGAAAAAGGGAGCAGCCGGGCTGCTCCCTTTTTTTATTTGGACCTTATCAAGTCGTTCAGGCAACGCCACGGTTGCGCATGATCCGCATAACCAGAACACCCAGGACAGAGAGAACGATGCCGACGCCAAAAGCCATGTAACCGAGTCCCCGCGCCTCACCCCAGCCCCAAAGATCCTGACTGCCCAGGACACCGATCATGATTAATCCGGCCATGATCAAAAGTCCGCCAACGACATAAAAGGTTAAAGCAAAGCCTGCCAGAACCCAACCGCTCCATTTTGGTGCCATCTCCACTACCCCCGTACCGATAAAATTTCCGCATACTAGCCCCCTTCAAATCTGACAGGCAAGTTATTTATCCCTGTATATAAAAAATATACACCCTGACCATTAAAATTATTTCTTAGAGAGTTTTCACGATTGACTTTTAATATTGGTCATGATAAACCATTTTTAATCTTATACTGTATACAATAGACTATAGGGCCAAGCTTACTATTTTACTCCGTTTTTTCTACTTTTCATA
>Ga0316192_10000769_pt1 | contig 23408 bp, 20 predicted proteins | sample MerIslwburrow_MG_FD_204931 | JGI IMG/M metagenome (GOLD analysis project Ga0316192, IMG submission 204931) | Coastal sediment microbial communities from Maine, United States - Merrow Island worm burrow | ecosystem: Environmental > Aquatic > Marine > Coastal > Sediment | place: USA: Maine...
CCTTATCATGTGTTAAGAATCGAATCAGAACATTGGTGTCCAATAGAGCGATCATTTATTCCATCCTTCAGTAAAACCAGTTTCAGTTGCCTTTTCGATATCAGTTTTGGTTGGTCTTGTTTTTCCGGCTGCATAGTCGCTGAAGATGCCAAATAATCGTTCAGTTAAAGACGTTTGCCTATTTTCTTTAGGGAGAGGTTTCAATAAAATACCATCTGATTTAGATATCACGTCAATCTGGTCACCAATATCAATCTGGTATTTTTTCCTCAATGAAACAGGGATGACCACTTGACCCTTAGGGAACACTTTCATTTTGATGGTTTCTTTTGTACCGGTGCCCATAATTATTCTCCTGCTAAAATGGTTTTTTTGTTATACATAGAAAATAATCCGGTATAACATAGATGTCAAGCATTTTTTTGAACCGAAACAGTTCTGTAAACAACGTAGCATACGCACAAAAAACAGGCTGCAAAAGGATATAAAATTTAAAAACTGCCTTGAACACATTGCATGGAATATCCTGAAAGGATGCAACAAGATGAATGCACACCGGTAAAAATCATTTTTACCGTGCTAATCGGGGGCCTGAACGAATCTTTAAGACAGAGAATGGACTGCAATACATGTCAGACTAACAAGACCATAATTCAAAACCGTACTGAGAAGGAACTTCAAGGTTCACAGAAGGGATGAGCCCAGTTTGAAATTGAGCATCCGCGTCCAAAGCATGTACCTTTATCTCCAAGCTATGCACGTTGTGCACGAACCGATACTTCCAGAAAGTTGAAAACTTTATTTTAACTCATCCGTTAACCGGGACGTTCGTGCTGAACGTGCATAAACTGGGAATAAGTGTTTCTTGAACCGAATCCTTCATCCTATATGATGAGTCCTCATCGCCCAGCGTGGATGAAGCGGCTTCGCAGCTGAGGCTTCGCCGGACAAGTTACATAATCGATGTTGATTATCAGATTGAAACCCACTTTTAAAAAAATCCAGCCCCGGGCAAACCGGTGAGCTATGTCCGAATTTGCCTAAATTCCAATTCCACGTCAAAAAATCGATATTGACAAAAAAGCCCGCTTCCATTATCAGGTTGGGTATTGCTTCCGTTTGATTGACGCCTCAATATGTTGGGTTGCAGCTGAAGCCCATCCACTATCCACCATTTTCGCTTGATACGCACTAAAAAAGCAACCCCATATCTTTTTGGCAGTTATGAATAACCGTCCACAAAATAAAAATGGGAGAACGGAGATGAAACTGCTTGATGTCCTCTTGGCTTTTAGCATAACGTTGGCTGCCTTGGCCACGGTCGTAACGGTGCTTATGGAAGCGCTGTTACGCGCCGTCCGAATGCGTAAACGGAATCTTTTGGCAGCGCTGCAGCTGCTCAACAAAGAGCTGGATTCACAAAAATATCGGCTCGGTCTCTCGCCAGAGGAACGCTGGCAGTTTATCCGCGATGTGGTGACCAATCCGGCGCGCGGTCTTGGCGAAAGGTTGAACAAAAAGCTGGCAGAGATTGGCACACCCGAAGAAGGTCTGCGCTATCTTGGCATCAAAGACCCTTCGGTCTCATGGACAATCGGTTTCTGGGTGAGAATCCTGACCCGGATAAAGCAATGCCTCAACATCGGCCCATTGAAGATCTACTACGACAAGGTGTCGTTGGAGCACGTCATTAGGAAGCTGACAAATGCAAAGAGCGTAAAAGAAGCATCACTGAAAGCGGGGGAAAAAACAAAAACGGAGCTCGAACGTCTGGCACGAAAATATGAAGAATTCGGCTCGGCCGTCTCGGCACAGTTCAAGCGTCGATCACAGGCGTATTCGATCGTCGTCGGCATCCTTCTGGCCCTTCTGGCTAACCTGGACGGCCTTCGAATACTGGAGGCATATCGGAGCGATGCAGAGCTCGCCGCCGCGGTTATTGCCCAGCAAGAAAGATTTGTCGCTGACCACGCCGAAGCAATGAAGCGTCAGACAGACTACGAGAAGGCCAGGGATAACTACAAAAAACTCAAAAACGACTCCAACGCAAAACCTGCTGAAATCGAGGCGGCCAGTAAAAAGCTCGACAAGTACCACAGCCTCGAAGAGATCAAAGAAATCACCGAACAAGCCCGCCAGCAGATTGCAAATCTGACCGAGATGGGTGTACCGATCGGCTGGCAGTATTACCCCGCCTGCCCTTTTGGTTCGGACGACGACAAATGGTTGACAAGTGACCGTTACTGCCAGGCTATCAAACTGAATGTCCGCAAGCAGTGCGTATTCGAAAGCTGCGAGGGACCGATAAATAGAGCCCTTACCGGCCTGGTTTATGATACCGGAGGTTTTTTCAGGTGGCTGATGACTGCCGTCTTCACGGGATTGCTGATCGGGCTGGGGGCGCCGTTCTGGTTCGATGTGGTCAAACGATTGACACAATTTCGCCAGGGTCTGCAAAAAGCCACTTCCTCATCGGAAAACCGGATGTCAGGCGCCAACGCCGACGGCAAACCGGAAAAACGGCGCCAAATCGTCGACAGGGTGGTAAATGATACCATTGCCGATGAGATCGGCCAACCGCCAAAACCGGCTGACCAAAGCGGTAAGGTTGCACGCGATGCAGCCGATGCCGCGATAACGCCGCCGTCAACCCCATAGCCCCAAATACTTTACAGGGAGGACAACCAATGGCAATTCCTGCAACGACAGCCAACGCAGTCATCTCGATCATCAACGCGGCATTTCGCCTGTCCGGCCGCATCGATAAAATCCGGGCTGAAGAAGCCGCCGTGCGCTCCGACCTCGCGTTGCCATCAAAACCGGTCTTTATCCCGCCGGCCAAAGTAGCGATGATAAGGGAATTGCAACAGCTTCTCGACCAGACGCCAGACAGCGCACCCGAACCTGAGGTGCGGCGTTTACAGGATTTGAAGACAGCCCTTGCTGGCAGCCCCGACGAACGCACCCTGCTGGGTTTCATGGAGGAATTGCTGCCCGAAAAAGTGGTTTTCAAGGTCGACGACCCCAGTGCGGAACTTCTGAAAAATCTTAAAAAACGCAGCGCCGCTCTTGGCCTTACAGAGGATGAAATCGTTCGGGTAGCATTCTACCTGAACGCCGGAGAAGACCTGCGAGCGGCGTCGCTACCCTGGCAGATCGCAATGACGGTGGTCGACACTTTGGCCGATGTGGCAGTCGCGAATCAGGCCCTGCTGCTGCGCAACGATCGCGCGCGTCCAATCCTGTCGGCGGTTCTGCAGCGATTCGCTGACGCTGACCTGAGTGCAATCGGCAGTTCCAGGATCCTGCTCCGGACCGTGTTGAGGACCACCGTCAATGGCACGATCGATGCGGCCGACGATCTAACGGGCGACAAGGCGTGGGTGAAAAGCCTTTTGTCCGCTCTATCAAAAACACGGGAAACCGCCGGTGACGATTTCATCATTGATCTTGTCGACGGACGTGGTTATCCGGCACTTGTCGGAAATCTTCTCGAGGAGGGAGCCGGCCTTCTGACCGGCACCGGAGCCGGGCATTTCGAGCACATTGCGGCAGATGTGCTCATTCGCGCCGCCGATCTTGCCGAAGACCGAAGCGACTTCCGCAGTTTCTTCAACGATCACTGGGGAGATTTGCTGCGGGCAGGTCTGCGTTCGGTACATACCCATGGTGACAATATCCTCGAAGGGCAATCACCGCTGCTACAGGCCACGCTGCTCAGTGCCATAGATACGCTCGCTGACGCTGGAAACAAGGAGTTGCTTTCCAGTGCTGTGCTCGAAAGCACCCTCGAGGCGGCGATTGGCGCCATTGCGCTCAAGCCAGCGCTTTTGGACGAGGTCACAGACGAACCGTGGCTTAAAAAACTGCTCGAATCAACCACCATTGTGCTGGCTTCCGATCTTGATAGGGCATTCACCCGGAAGGGCGTCAACGCGCTGGTCAGAACGGTGATGATTAATCTTGCAGAGGAACCAGAACTACTGGTGCGCGACAGCGAAATTCTGCAAACAGTCGTCGGCAGCCTGTTGCGTTCGCTGGCCAACTCGCAAAAACCGAGACTCGACGTCATAGCCGCGGCCACTGCAAGCGCTGTACTCGACAAAATCGTCGAAACACCCGAGCTGATCGACATCCCCTACCCGGCGGCGGTAGCCAGGGTTGCTGCAAAGATTTCGGTTTCGATCGACGATGCCAAACTGACGCGAAAAGAGGTAAAGGATATTCTTCTGTCCGTAGCGGAGGTTCTGGCTGAAAACCCTGCCATCGTGCTCGACCAGGACGACTCACTTGCAGCTGATGTGCTGTCCGGCGCATTAGAAGCCCTACTCGATCATCGGGATGGACCGATCACTTCCAAGACAATTCACCAGGTATCGGCTGCAGTTCTGGATGTACTTAGCGCGCATTCGGCCTTCTTGGGGCAGCGCAAAGACCTTGTTGGCCGGTCAATCAAGTCGTTCATGGACCAACTGGTGGCACAAAAACCGGACCTGCGCATCGGTATGCTGGCAAATGCCGGCCTGGTTGCCTTTCTCGAAGCGGCTACCGAAGACCCGCAGTTGCTCGGCACACGCTACAGCGAATCAATCGGGCGCGCAGCCAGACAGCTTGCAGAGGCGTTGGCAGACGGCACCATCAATTCCGCTGAAGCTGTTGAGCTTGTTCATCTCACTGCAGAGATCGTGGCCCATAACGCAATCGTACTGATCGACCGGCACAGTCCGCTGGCCGGTCTTCTGGTCAATTCTATCCTCGAGACCATCGTAACAGAGGGCGGACTGCGCGGGGGAGCAATGTTCGAAGTATATACAGGTGTGCTCGAGATTCTTTCCGGTCGCACAGACGTGCTGCTCGGCCTGGACCCGCTCGAGCGCCTGGCCGAACGGGTAAAAATAGTTCTAAAAGCGGGTCTTGAGAAATCAAAGCGGGAACTTGGGCGAACAATCGGTGCTGACGTGATCCCAGCGATATTGGTTGGCCTGCTGCAGATCTGGGCGGACGATCGGTTACCAACGCTCGATTTGGATGACAGCCGGTTCTTGGAACGATTCGACGAATTGATCAACCAGATCGTTTAGTCACTGAAGTATCGCACAAGAAGAAGAAAACACCGAAAAGGGATTGGAAAAAAATGAGAAAACTTGCCTATTCAGTCTGCGGGTTATTTATCGTATTATTTCTCTTCGGCTGCGCAACGACCGCCGAGGTCGAACGTATCGTTGAAAATTCGAACAAAACAATCATACAGAACATCGATCGGGTTGAGATCGCCACGAAGGTCACGGGAGATATCGCCGTGGCGTCCCTGGCACCGGATGGCAGCCTGCCCGCGGACCCCGAAAAACTTCTGGATAACTGGCAGGAGCAAGTCGAGCGGATCGAGCAGTTCATTGCAGAACATCCGGAGATGACAAGGACCAATAATGCATTGCGTATACGCGAGGCGATCGTTCTGCTCAGTGCGGATCAGAAAGCACTTGCCCGCGTTGTGTTCGCAGAAACAGATCCAACTCAGCTGTCGAATAAACGCGACAAGGCTATTTATGCGGCTCGAGAGTACCTGCTCTGGTGGTACGGCATCGGAGATACCTTATCGCAGTCGAGCACCGGCTGTAATCTTGCCATCGATAGGACCGGTTCCAACGATTGCGCCCGGGCGCTCAACTCCATAGACGGCTTGGTGGCTGTTGTGGATGATCCAGACATCGCCCTGGAGAATTCGGCGGCCATCGCGCGTTTTCTTGAGCAAGTCCGGGTGCGCATTGCGTTGCGGCTGGCAAACGCCCTGGACAGCGAGGATGACATTCGCACGCTGCTGACTCAGGCCCTAGCCCGCTATGAAAAACAGTTCAGCGATACGGACCGTTCGGCCATCCAGGCCTGGCACCTCGGGCACGAGCTGTCTGCCGAAGACAGGAAGAACCTTTTGCCGAGCCTTCGCTGGTATAATTACGTTCCGTCGGCTTACAAAAAAGCCGATGCTCTTATCGACGAAATCTGTTCAGGCGACTGTCCCAGTCTAACCCCGGAATGGGTGAGGTGCATCGAAGAAGAAAACTGCTAACTACGGATCGACCGTATGCTAGGGGTCGCCCATTAAAGGGTGTGTCAAATAAAAAAGGTCACGGTAAAAATACCGTAACCCCTTGATTTTCATGGTGCGCCAGGCAGGATTTGAACTTGCGACCCATGGATTCGTTGAGCAGGATTCTTTAAATCAAAAAATGCATATCTCTTCTTTTTTCTTCAAGGTATGCATAAAATCATGACCGTGCCCCATAGTCCATAATGAAAAGAAATTGAAGAAACATTTTAATATATAAATGAAATCTGAATATGTAAAAGGACCAATCAACATCGAAACAGACGGGGGGTTAGGCCATGGGAAAAATTGCTCTGGTTACCGGTGGCTCACGTGGTATTGGAGCCGCTACCTGCCAATTGCTGGCAGCAAATGGATACGACGTCGCCATTAATTTTTGCACTGACATAACTGCTGCAGAGAGAGTGGCCGATGCCGTTCAACGACAGGGTGGCCGATCCGTTGTGGTACGCGCCAATGTTGGTGTTGAAGCTGAGGTTGTTACCATGTTCGAGACCATTGACCGTGAATTGGGGATTTTAGACGCGTTGGTAAACAATGCCGGTGTCAGTGGCCGCAAAGGTCGGGTAGACGAACTTGATGAAGCAGATATCATGTCGGTTCTGCATACCAACGTACTTGGTCCGATGCTTTGCAGCCGCGAAGCGGTGCGACGGATGTCTACGCGCTACGGAGGTAAAGGTGGTGCCATAGTCAACGTCTCGTCTGGATCAGCCCATATAGGTAATCCTGGGAGTAACGTAATCTATGCGGTATCTAAGGGTGGTCTTAACAGCCTGATGATAGGGCTCTCACAAGAAGTGGCAGGTGAAGGCATTCGGGTAAATAACGTCTCCCCCGGCTTGACCCGTACGGATATGGTAAGCGCAGAACTCGCTTTGGCCAATACCGGTAAGGTGCCGATGGGTCGTCTCGGAGAAGCAAGAGAGGTTGCTGAAGGCATTTTCTGGCTATTGTCTGATAATGCCGGATTCGTAGCCGGCGCCAATATCCGAATTGCCGGCGGACGTCCTTAAAAAACTGGTAAGTTTCGGAATACTTTATGATAGACTGAAAACGGTATAAAAAAATTCGTGTCATTTTTCATTGATTTGTCTTACGAATGAACTGTGCGATCGACTGACCAATTTCGTCCGGGGGATCCTCTTGGATGAAGTGTTTGCCTAAAACCGTAGCTTCTTCCTGATTGGGCCATGTCCTGCAGAACTCACGCGCCCTGCCCACCAAAATTGCTCCTGGTTCGGCATTAATAAATAATTTGGGTATGTCGGATTTGGAGAGCCATTCACCATATTTTGTTACAATCTCTACGACCTCTTTTGGTTCGCCTTCGATGGGAATCTGGCGTGGCCAGGTTAGGGTCGGGCGTCGATCCTCGCCCGAATTGAGAAAAGGACGGCGGTAAACGTCCATTTCATCTGAGTCTCCCATTCCGATTAGATCGGGGACAACACATCTGCCCAAATCGGTTAGATGGGGTGTGATATTGCGCCACAGATAAGAAGACGTGGGATTGCCATGAAGCAGGACAATCGGATCACCGTCTCCTTCATTTACATAACTCATGGTGTATTCCAAGATTTTTGTTTTCTTTTTGGTATACCGCTCCGCGGTTGCAATCATGATTCCTCCTTTTGCTTCTTCGTCGATTCAGCCCTGCTATAGATTAGTTCCTGATGCCTTGGCTGCGTATACGTGAGTTTCCATCATATTTGGCAAAGAATGATTTACGATACTAAGAATTTTTATATGTTTCAAGGTATAATTACGTAGAACTTTATGATTCAGATGAATTAAAAAGTCTTGCTGCTCAATTAAAGCGCCGTTGTGGAACGGGTGGATCGGTGAAAGATGGCGTAATCATAATACAAGGTGATCATAGAAACACTTTGGTTACTGGATTAAAGAGTTGGGGATTTAAGGCTAAGATCGCCGGTGGATAAATATGTTCGGAAAAAGGCAAACCGCCTGGGTTTTAACGGTTAAAGATCCGCATCAAGTCAGCCGGCTGAGATTAGGGCGACTCCCACGATAGCCAGCACCACACCGAAAAATTGTAGGCCTTGAAGTCGTTCTTTCAAAATGAAAGCAGCCAAAATCACTGATACGGCGGGATAGAGAGAGCTGATGACGGAGACCAGGCTCAAGAGGCCTTTCGTAGTTGCGGCTGTGTATGCAAGGGCGGCGGTACCGTCCAAGATACCGATGGCGAAAACAGCCGGCAGGTGGGTGGTCTTGATCTTTAAGCAGGGGCGTTTTAATAAAATAGCCGGTAAAAGCAACAAGAAAAAAGATAATCGTGACACCATCGCGGCCCATAAGGGATCGACGGCACCAGCCAGATCCATGACGACAAAAAAGGCGCCGAACCCCAAAGCGGCACCTAAAGCGGGTAAAATTCCAGCGGCGAAGCGTTTTTTATTTATGCCGGTGTTTCTTTCCAGCGAGACTATCACGCCGCCACCCACCGCGGCCACCATGCCAAGCCCCTGCAGAGGCCGAAGAACCTCACCAAGAGCGAGACCGGTAAGTACAGGTATCATCACGCACAACGCGCTTACCGGAACTACAATCGATATGGCCCCTACGGCAAGACCGCGGTAGAAGCAATAAAGTCCGCCACACCCGACAGCGCCACCCAATACGGCATACAGGAGGTGCGGGTCTCTGGGCAACTGCACGCCCCGTAACACTGCGCTAATGAGAAACATTCCAACACCCGCCATGCTTGAAAAGACGAGGAGCGTCAACACCGGCATGACTCGACTTTTTGTCGCGGCTAGAAATCCTGAAATTCCCCAGTTCAAACAAGCGATCAACGCCAAGCTTACGGCAAGCATTGCGCGTCTCTTGCGATATCATCCGTAGCGTTTGAAAAGAACAACCTCATCAAATCGACCTCGAATTTCTATGCCCGTTTCATCAACCCATAGAATATATTACAATTCATTGAATTATTGGTTTCATTGATATTACCCTTAGAATTCACCTCTTATCCCATGTCGGCCCGATTGGCAATGTGAAAGTATGGGATTGGAGTAAAATATGAAAATCACAGCTCCCCGGATGAATATCTCGGTCACAATATTTCCAAAGGAAAAGAGATGTCGAATCTGGCACCGGCGGAAATGCTGAATCTTCTGTTTATATCCGGTTCTATCCGCAAAGATAAGAATAAAAATTAAGATTTACTTGACTTTCGCGGCATAGTCCACGATATCTGTACTGTTATTTTTTAGCGCTGATCGAAACCAAACAGCTCCTGGGGTATGAATACCTTGGTTAACAGTCAGTAAAAAAAGAAAGGGGATATTTTGAAAAGAAAACTTTTTTCACTATTTACCGCGTCTGTTTTATTATGTTCCACATGTTTATTGGTAAGTGCTCAAAGCAGCTCACAAACAAATTCGGATTCAAAACAACCCCTGAGCAAACTTCGTGGGTTCCCTCACCCAGATAACTTTTTTTATGGTGACGCACGCCCCGATGCACCTGAGCTTGCATCCAGGGGATCTTTCAATGTCGGCGTACGTACTCTGGAGATTATCAATCCAAACCAAATTGATATTTTAAAGTACAGCGAAGAAAACTCTGATCCCAGATATGATCGTCCTTTGACGCTTGAGGTTTGGTACCCGGCCATCCGTCCCGGCCATACCCCTGAGGTTACGACCTATCAAGATGTATTGGGCAATGGCCCAGAGGACCCCGATCGGCCGATAATACCATTTGAGTTTGCCGGCCGTGCATTAAGGAATGCAAAACCAAACCTCGGAGAGCGTGCCTATCCTTTGGTGATTGTCTCCCACGGCTACCCCGGTTCACGAGTACTGTTGACATATTTGACTGAAAATTTAGCTTCAAAGGGCTACGTGGTAGTGGCAATTGATCACACTGAATCCACCCATGCTGATAAAGTTGCCCTTTCCAGCACCCTCCTCAACCGTGCGCTTGATATAAATTTTGTGCTGAACTACATGTCTGAAAGCTTTTTAGCTGGTGCTGTCAATGTTGATAAAACCGCGGTCATAGGGTATTCAATGGGGGGATACGGTGCGCTCATTGCTGCCGGAGCAGGTATCAGCAAAACAGCCAAAGTCAATGAATGGGTGCCTGGACATAAGCTAGAGAGGCTTCAGGCCGGCAATTCTGACTACAAGAATTTATTAGATGGCCGCATACGGGCAATTATAGCATTTGCACCTTGGGGGGTGGGGGCACCTTATTTGAAAGGCCCGGATGGGGATACTTGGGATACCGAGGGACTTAAAGGCATCAAGGTCCCATCTTTGTTTATTGTCGGTAACCAGGATCGAACCGCAGTCTACAGCGGTGTAAAATTTATCTTTGAAAATGCCGCTAATTCAGACCGCTACATGTTGGTTTATCAAAACGGTATACATGAAGTGGCTGTCAATCCGCCACCGCCAATCGCCGACAAGCACTTTCGCGAATATATGCATTATCAGGAACCCGCCTGGGATAACCGGCGATGCAACAATATCAATCAGCATTTCATAACGGCTTTTTTGGGAATTCATTTGAAAGGCATGAAAGAATATCAGCCCTATCTGGACTTAATACCAATGTCGAATGATGCTGCCCCAAAAACACCTGAATATTGGAAAGGCTTCAAAGAATGGACTGCCGTGGGTTTGGAATTGCATCATATCAAGCCTTAATACCAAAGGCGGTGAGCTTGATAGCACCATTGACACTACCAGCAGGCCGGGGATTTCAATCAGTTATAAGATAGCATAAAAGTGAGCGGGGAAGTTATATTTTTAGAAATAAGATAGGATTAAAAAAAAAGTTGCCGCTAAAAGGTAGTAAGAGCCAGGGTGAAAATCCAGCCCTAACCGCCTGAGCATAGCTTTTTAGAAAACCACAACCTTGGTAATATAAACAATTTAGAACGGCGAAAGGATGTCCTGTGACAGAAAAAAATGAGCAAAAAAAAATTCTGGTGTTGTTTTGCAGCCCGCGAAAAAAAGGCAATAGTGCCACCCTGGCGAATGAGATCATCAGCGGGGCAGAGTCGGAAGGGGCCAAAGTCGAGATGTTACGCTTGCATGGTATGGATATTTCACCTTGCCAAGCCTGTTATGCCTGCCAGAAAAAGGACAGTAAAGGGTGTGCGATTGATGATGAAATGCAGACAGTTTACCCCAAACTTCTGGAGTATAATACCTGGGTAATTGCCAGTCCAGTGTATTGGTTCACGATGTCGGCCCAGGCCAAATTGTTTATGGACAGGTGTTTTGCTTTTCCTGCCTATACCAATAAAACACTCGAATACGCATTTGCCGATAAACGAATCGGCATTGCCATGAGCTATGGCGACACTGATTCTTTTAATTCGGGTTGCGTCAATGCCCTGCGCACGTTCCAGGACGCTTTTAATTTTGTCGGTGCCAAAATCATCGGTATGGTATACGGCAGTGCGGATGCACCGGGCGAAATCAAATCAAATGCAGAACTTATGGAGCGGGCCGAGATTCTCGGCAAAAAGCTGGCGGGCTCGTGACCCTTGTTCCAAGGAGAGGCAAAATGGGAATACGGGGAAAAATTTTGTCTCCCTGCGGGCTATATTGTAGCGTCTGTGGTGAAAATCGTTTCTTTTCATTTTCATCTCAAAAACGGGGCTTCGCTGTAAAACTTCTCTACGATTTCATTAAACCCATATGCCAAATGCGTCTGTTTCGCTTCATCTCTTGTGAACCATTTCAATTTCTGCCCTTCAGTAAGTTCGATTTCAGCAATATTTAAATCAGCCCTTGCCCAAAATGTGTATTCGATACGGTCTTCAAATTCAATTTTCGAAAACAAATCAAATTTATCCAGGACCAGGTCCATTTCCTCTTTCATCTCCCGCATAATACACTTTCCAGGGCTCTCACCTGCTTCAACATGCCCCCCGGGAATATCCCACATATTTGGGTATGGCAGATCGGGTTTGTTATCCCTCAAGAACAACAGAATTTGTCCTTCATCATTTATAAAGATTATGCTGCTGCCTTTTCGTTTCACCAATTCCTCCGCTAATTTAAGTAATGAAAAAGAGAGGTCAGGATACTCTTTTATGTGTCCTTTTTCAAACCTTGTTGTCTTTTGTCGAAAAATCTTGTTGGCCGGTTCAAAAAAACACAAAAGCTTTGACAGATGGGAAAAATAGTTTAATAGATGAACGACCGAACTTTTTGTACTAGCATTTTAATTATGCAACGATCGTAAAAAGCCAATAATCTGACAGATGAATAATAAAAAATGGGTCGTTTATTTGGTTCGATGTTCTGACAGATCTTTGTACTGCGGTATCAGCAATGATTTAAAGCGCCGGTTAATCGAACACAATTCCGGCAAGGGAGCCAAGTATACCAGGTCGCGCCGACCCGTCGCGTCGGTTGGCGTGAGTCCCGAGATGACAAAAAGCGAGGCACTTAAACTGGAATACAGAATCAAGCAATTACCGGCAAACAGAAAAATAGCCGAATTAAATAGGAAGGAGATGCAGATGACAGTTAAACAGGAGCTGAAAGCGCTGCAAAAAGAAGTTAAGGCTTTGTACAAAATAATGGCGAAGCTGACGAAAGCAGTTGAAAAAAAGGATGATTTCCCCTATAGATTGCACAATGCTGCCAATGAGAAGAATTGAGCTGGTTTATGGCTCTGATTTCCATTTAAATTGAGGGAAAAATAGGTTCCGGATTGTGTGAATTACAAACAAATCAGATTTACATGACTTCAAACAACTTCAAGAATAATAAAATTCGATTATGTCTTGCATCCTTCTCGTTGGCCGTTTTTTTATTTACGATTAGCGCCTGTACCGTCAAACGTGTTCCTGTTCAGCCTGGCACAATTCCAAAGTTGGATGTCCCAAGCCCAAGCGCTGAAGAATTTGGCAAAGCTTTGTTTCAAGAGCTTCACGCAGACTACGATCTCAATTCCGATAATCAAAAGGGTGATAAGCTGGTTGAGGTTTTTGATCTAATCACAAAAGCAGCTGAAGTCGACCATCTTCCTTGGCATATTAATCTGTTGAACGGGCCGGAAATAGTGGACATTCGCGCGGTGCACGGGAATTACATTTTTGTGTGGTCGGGAGTATTAGATGCTGTTGAAAATGACGATGAACTCGCCGGTCTGCTGGCCGCTGAACTGTCGCATACCCTGACGCATCAAACCGATCCCGTAGAGTTCACGATCGCATCTGATGTGCTATTCAACGTCGTGGAGTTGGCAACATCCCTTGGTATTATGGTGGCAAGCCAGGGAGCGATTGCGATAAGCGGTCACGGCTGGATGAAGTGGGCTTATGTTGAAGTCGCGGATCTTGATCCTTTAGACCGTGAATACAGCGAAGAACAGGAACGTGAGGCCGCAGGCATTGCTCTTATAATTATTTCCCGCACCCAATATTCCCCGCAAGCTCTTATTAATTTTTGGAAACGCGTCGCAGTGGATGAATCTCTGCATGATAAATATGAGCGTTTCAGTCGCAGCCTATCACCTCAGGAAAGGGCAGCAATGCTGGAAAAATTAATCTTAAAGTTTCCTGAGGGGAATAATCAATTCGCAAAAAAACCAACACAATAAACCCAATTCAGGCAAGGGTGCCAAGCATACAAGGTTCCGCAGACCGCTTGAACTGGAGGGTGGCAGTTCCGAATCCAAGACAACCGGGGCAAAAAAACAACTGTTAAAAAGAGGGCGGCAAAGAAGGCAAAATAAAAAAAATATATTAATTCCCAAATTGAGCGTTTCAAATCCGGACGCGGAATTTCAGAGTTACGCTGAAACCAATTCTTTACACTTTTGAGCGGCGCCCGCTGAATCATAGCCGTAGCCGTCCGCACCGATTTGATCGGCAAACGCCCGGGTGACCGGTGCACCTCCTACAATGATTTTAACGGAATTGCGAAATCCGGTTTGGGTTCCCTTGCCATTCTTCCTACCTCCTTCATTTTGCAACCATTCGATTCGGCAGGGGTCGAAAATCCGGATAAACCGGAAAAAACAAACTACAAGCACCAAATTACAAATAAATTCCAAATTACAATATCCAAATCTTAAATATGATCAAAAGTCAATTGTTTGGAATTTTGAATTTAGGCATTGTGATTTGTTTGGTATTCGTAATTTGAAATTTTTATTACTGATACTTGAACACAGAAACCTGAAGGCTTCATTTTCTTACAACATGTTGTCAGATAAAACCTGATAAGGGTCTAATCCTTCATTATCTCTGTTTTAAATTGATGTTTGCGGGCCTGGGTGCGGTATTTAAAAAGCGTACTTTGGTTTAACGCTTCACATGTTCGCAAGCCTTCGTCGTCTGAAGTTTTGGGATCAAATAGCCTTAACCCGTATGGCTGTCGGTTATCGCCGGTCGCCGTCTTAATCAGTTTCGCTGCTTGAGCGACTTCCTCCGGAGTGATATAGCTGACTTCCGGGGGATCACCCGGTTGCCTCACAATCGGTGCGATGATGGTAATAAAACGGTACTCACTCAATTTTGAAACCAAAATGATACTTTTTTCTATTTCCGCCGAGTCGACCGGCTGCTGCAAAATTAAACCGTACAGATCAAGAGATCCTTTCACCTCCATGATGACGCAGTCGGCCAGTTTATGGTCGATCACAGACGCCAGCAAGTCGGCATTCAAACCGTTGGTATCGATCTGTATCTTGAAGTCTTGTTTTTTCAAGTAAATTAAGACTTCCAGAAATTCCTCGCCATAGGCAGGGTCGCCGCCGGATACATCGATGCCGTCTATCCACTGGCCAGGCTTGCGGCCATGGGTAAAGAACCCGTTGAGAGACGGCCCCGCGACCAGATGTGCAATCACGCCGGGCAATCCCTGTCGGATGACGTCACCATCGCAATAAAGGGGAAACTCAATACCATCCGCACCGCGGTATATCTTTTGACGGTTGGCTTGATAAAAGGAGCGAAAGGCCTCTTTGCCTTCACCCAGGGCATCGTGGTCCCGGTAAGTCAGGCCGCGCTCTTTTAAAAACTGCCGGACCATCCGGCAGCGCACACAACCGGTTGCAGTGAAGAGGGTAATTGACATTGGTGGCTCCTTGTTGGAGTAGTGAAAAAATGCTTAATCCGCTTTTACAAAGTCATCCTGGTTTTATTCTTATGGAGTAATTGTTCATAATTTGGGATTTTAGATTGCAGATTTTGGATTTTTGGAATCGCTATTAACTTAATCAACCTTGTCAACTAATCAACATTCATATCCGCACCCAGAAGTTTTTTTTCCGCATTCCCATTCCGACTTCCGCATTCTTCTATATGCCCCATGCTCCATGCACTATGCCCCATGCTCTCTGCACTATGCTTTCTGCCAATCACTCCACCCCATCGGTGTCGGATACCACGCACAACGCCGAAGACGACTGGTAGGGCAGGGTGCCTTCAACGGCAACCTCGGCTTCGGCACCGCCTGCTGCGGCCCCCGGTACCCGAAAGGTGGTCACATTGATGGGCTCAAGGGCAGTTTCGCGAGGCTGATCCAGCTGTGGGACCCATTCATAGGGTACCCGGTAGGCCCGGTACACCATGTTCATTTTAAAATGCTTGCCCCAATATGGGCTGATATACTCCCAGACAATCCGGTGATCGGCAGTGACCTCAATGATGCGACCGCCACTGCCTTCGGTAATTAAGGTGTTGCCGTTGGGCAGACGCTGGGCGCTGCTGATAAAGGGGCTGTAAAACCGATTGCTGTCCGTCGGGTGGACCAGGCCGGCTTCGGCAGGCGAATACTGCCAGATGATTTTAAGGGATACGGGATCAAACTCCAACACCCTGGAATAATCCCGCAGGGCATTCTTTGCACCGGTTGGGCTGCCCGGGTTAGGTGCGCCGTAGCCGGCCCAGCCGCCGTTGTCAAAGACCAGAATATGGCCTTCACCCGGCAGCCCCCTGGGGATCAGGTGGGCATGGTGCTGACCGATTATCCATCCCAGTTTTTCCTGTTGCGGGGTTTCGTCGTAATTCGGACCGATCTTCCAGACCACCCGGCCGGTTTCTTTGCTGATGATGAATATGATATTGGTTTCGCGGCCGCAGGTGATAATATTGTCGGGATGGAAGCGTTCGTCACCGGCATCTTGCCAGCGATTGGGACCCAGGGTGGACATGCAATTGAGGTGCATCCAGTCGCCCATGCCGCCGGCGACCGGGCGCATGTTGGGATCGCGGCTTAAAATATTTTTGGCCTCTTCCCGAAACCCGAATTCTGCAAAGTGTTCACTGCAAACCCACTCCCAAATCAAATCACCGTCCCAGGTTACCTCGTAAATAACATCATCCAACAGGGGTTTGTCGGAAATATCCTTGCAGGTCAGATTCTTGTGGCCCAGCAAAAGCGTGTTGCCGCCCTCTATGGCCGGGGCCATGCCGGGAGCGTAATAACCGACCGGATTGCCCGCGCGCTGGTAGTCATGATGGACACGGGCCATCCACTGGGGCTCGTCACCGAAATCTTCAATAAACTCATAGGCGTTGAATTTCCAAACGATGTTGCCGTCCCAGTCCACTTGAATCAGGTCGCGATAATCCTGGACCCCATATTTGGTGTTGCGTTCGCCGCTATGGCCCAGCACATGGCCATCTGGAAAAAGTTTGTTGGGGAACCCGTGAAAACCTTTCCAGAGGCGCACCTCGCGACCGTTCATGTCGATCAGCAGGGCGCCGAGTTCTTTGGCCTGGAAGATGGTATACCCGCTCCAGCACTGGTCCGGCAGGTAGACGGTGGCCCCGGTTGGATAAACGCTGGGGTAGGTCATGTTTGTTTCCTTTCAATTATTGCTTTTCTTTAGGGTGCACCCGAATCCGGAGAACTACGAATTGAAGAATGAAAATTGAATATTTGTGGATGTCGCTCTCCGAGGCGTAGGCGCTACAACCCCTGCGAGCCCGCTTCCAGCCCGCAGGCTTCATAGGCTTACAGGCCGGAGGGGAGGCTTCGCTCTGTCAATTTTATGATTTTCATTTTAACAAAAGTATTGCTTAAATAGTCGATATCTAATCATCTGAAAACGTTTAAGATATTTCAATAAATTATTTTGAATTTTAGTCATTCTGATTTGTTTGTTATTCGTCTTTTGGCTATTGTGATTTTATTGTATTGCGTATTTTTTTTAACATAAGACCGCGGAACCTCGCATAAAGGCCTATCGTTGGGGTTTACGATCCTTCTACTTGTCTCCGCATTTTCCGCCGATCTTGATAAAGTGGTATGACGACGATGAGAACGGTCAAAATAATCACCACCAGGGAGATCGGTCGCGAAAGAAAGATAAGCGGATTGCCGTCACCGATGCTCAGGCTTTCGCGCAGGCGGTTTTCCAGTATTTCTCCCAGTACCACGCCCATCACCAGATTGACCACCGGCCATTTCATCCTTAATAGGATATACCCCAATACCCCCATGAATACGGCGACAGCGGCATCGAAGGTGCGTGTGTTGACTGCATAAATGCCGATAACCGATATCAGCATGATGTTGACTGCCAACAGGGTCGTTGAAACCCTGACGATCATGGCGAACGGTTTGAGCAAAAGCGCCAGCATCAGAAAGGCAGCCACATTTATCAAAAAAATCGAGACGTAAAGCGTGTTGATCAACACCGGCTCTTTGATGAGAAGTAGGGGACCCGGATAAATACCGTTGATGGTGAATACCCCCAGAAGCACTGCACTCAGGGCTTCACCCGGTATCCCCAGGGTGAGCAGTGGAATCATGGCACCGGCCGGCACCGCGTTGTTGCCGGCTTCGGCAGCCAGGCAACCTTCAGGTGTGCCCTGGCCGAAATCCTGAGGACGTTTGGAAGCACGCTTGGCCGCCTCATAGGACATGAAAGAGGCCAGGATGGAGCCGGTGCCCGGCAGGAGGCCGACAAAGGTGCCGATGACCCCTGATCTGATCAGAGTTTTCCAATAGCGCAGGGTCACCCGCAGCTTGGAAAAGTCCAATGTGCTGCGGGTGAGATTCATCCGGTCCGTCAGCAGAATTTTACGTTCCACCAACAGCAGGGTTTGACCCACCCCAAAAAGTCCCAGGCAGACAGGTACGATGTGCAGGCCGTTTTGCAGTGAAAGGGTTCCGAAGTTAAATCGCGGTGACAGGGTTGCGCCGTCGATACCGACGGTGGCGAACCAGAGCCCCAGGCCCAGAAGCAGGATTCCGCGCATCAACTGATCTCGATTCGCCATCACCACCAGCGTCACGCCGAAAAGCCCGGCTGCGAAATACTCCGGCGGGCCGAAATTGGCCGCCACATGGGCCAGCAAGGGGGCCAGAAAGATCAGAATGACGACACTGATGATGCCGCCCCCGAAAGAGCCGAGAAGTGCCGCCGAAAGTGCGGTCTGAGCTTCACCCTTCTGGGTCAGCGGAAACCCGTCAAAGCTGGTGATCAGAGATGACGGCACACCGGGCGTGCGCATTAAAATGGCCGGAACCGCCCCACCGAAATAGCCGCCGCAAAATACGCCGAGCAGCATGGAAAGGGCCACATCCGGGGGCATGGCAAATGTAAAGGGCAACAACACCACCATGCCCACCATGGGACCGATACCGGGCAGGATGCCCACGACAATCCCGACGAAGGTTCCAAAAACAAGGATTCCGATATTGGCCAAGGTCAATGCCGCAACGGCACCACTGATCAGGTTATCCCACACAGGTTACTCCCATATCCACTCCACAATCAAAGGGGTGGGAAAAAAAACTCCCAGAAAGTGTTTAAATACCAAAAAAAGCAGACCGGTGATTACCAGGGGCAAAACAATCAGCTTCAAAACCCCGCGATGCCCCAGGCAATAGAGGCTTATGCTCAGGAATAACCAGGCTGAAACCTCCAGCCCGATCAGATTTAAACCGATCAACGTGGCGATTAACAGCCCTAGCACAACCAAGGTTTTTTTGGGATAGCCCTCGCCGTCCAACCGCCAGGTGCTGTCCGCCGGTGGCGATAAAAGCCGCATACAGGCCGGCAGGGAGGCAAGGATCATCATCGCCAACACCATGACGGGAAAGATGAGTGGGCCCTTATAAAAGGGGTCGGGGCCTTCGGTGTCAACGTTCCAGGGCGAAGTGATGAGCGCAAAGGCTGCAAACACTCCTAAAAAGGCGCTAAACAGATCATGGGTACGACTTTGCGCTTTTTTCGGCTCTTGGTTCACGAATTTCTCCACCCCAGTGTTGCATAAACAACATGACAATATAAAAGCCGCTTTGCGGATTTTATAACTACTTGATAATTCCAAGCTCCTTCATAATGGTGCCGAAGGCTTCCAGTTCACTGTCCATCTGAGCTCTGGCCTGGGGCGGACCGATGGGATGGGGGATGACGCCCACCTTTTTGATCACATCCTGGATTTCAGGCTTGGCCATGACATTGAAAAAAATGGTGCTCAGCTTGGTGGCGATATCGTCAGGCGTCTGAGCCGGCACAAAAGCGCCGAACCAAATCGAATAGCCGACCCCGAAGCCCTGTTCCTTGACGGTGGCCACATCGGGATACTGGGGCAGCCGATTCGGCAGCATACAGGCCAGAATCTTGAGTTTACCCGCTTCCACATAATCCCTGACGCCGGGCGTGGAAAAGGTAATCACATCGGCATCACCCTTGACCACCAGCAGCGGATTCAGCTTCTTGTATGCCGTTTCCTTCCATTTAAAGCCACCTATTTTGGCGACATTCATGGCAATCAGGGTCGGGACTGCACCCAGACCCCAGTGTGCCAGTCTGAGTTCATGGTTCTTACCGTACTCGGCAAGCTCTTTGAGATTGTTGTAAGGGGCGTCGGCCCTGCAGGTCAGGGTAAAGGGGGAAGACCAGATCAGTCCCAGCGGCCTCAGGTCCTGGTTCTTGTAAGGAGTTTTGCCGCGGATGACCTGGGTAATCATGGGGCCGATGGAAATGAGTCCCAGCATGTGGCCGTCGGGGCGGCTCTTGGCCAGTTCGTTAGTGGCCAGGACCGCTCCGCCGCCGGGCTTGTTGACGACTTTCACCGGCACCCCCAGCTCCTCGGACATATGAGGTGCCATGGCCGTGGCCACCATGGTCGAAGGATCGTTTCCGGCCGGCCAGGGGACCATAATCTGAATGGCCTTGCGGGGCCACTTGGCTGAAGCCGGTGCCGCCGTCAGTCCCAAAATCAAACTAAAAACAACTGTCACCATTACAAGTTTTTTTAGCATACAACACCTCCAATCTGGTTATGTGGGGTTAATAGGCAAGGCTCCGATTTATTCATAAATTGAACGCTTGTCGATGTGGGGATTAACGTTATTATGTTCGTCCAAATAAAGTCAACGACAATTTTTTATAAATCATAGCCTTTGCAATATGAACAAAATTGATCGGAATGGTTTGCGATAGAGCAGAAGAAACGGACGAAATCCAAATTGAAGGTTAGAGTTGTTTTTATAACCAGGCCCTGTTATCTGATACATGGTCTGCCAGCAGGGCGCTAAGTTCACAAGGCCCGCGATGCTTTTTGAATGTAAGCCCGCAGATCTTTCTCGATCTGCGGATCGATATCCGGCTTTATGCAGCTCGACAACCGGTCGTCGAGAACTTCAGCAGCTTTTTCATCGATGCGTTTTTGGCCGTCTATCTGCCAGCCGCTATACCCTTTGCGGTTAACCAGATTTGGCAGAAAAAAAGCGGTTCGGCATTGTTCCAGGGTTTTGGTCTGTGTCAGGTAGTCACCACCGATGCCCACCTCCTTGATGAAGTTGGTATCAATGGATTCCTCAGTGATTGTTATCGGCTTTAAAATTTCGATTACCATACGGCATAATTCTTCATCCATAATAAACTTCTCAAAACTCATGGCACTGTATGACCCCAGGATACCGGCTGCATGCAAAACAAAATTCGTTCCATTGCGAATAGCCGTCATCAGAGTTAAGGCCGATTCGAAACCGGCCTGAGCATCCGCCAAATGGGCATCCGTATTCGAACAGCCGGCACGGGCCGGTAAATTATAAAATTTAGCCATTTGAATGGAGGCGGATGTTAATCTGGAGACTTCCGGAGAACCCATGGACAGACATCCGGTGCGCATATCCATTACCGCGGAGGTGCCGCCGACGATGACCGGTGCCCCTGGATTTACCAGCTGGGTTAAGGTAACACCGGCCAAAATTTCAGCATTCTGCTGAACAAGCAACCCGGCCAGGCTCATCGGGCCGGACGCGCCGGCCATAAGTAATGCGCCAAAAATACAGGCCTGATTATAGCGTGCCAGCTCCATGATAGAGCCGGCCATTTCGGCTGTATAGCGGAAGGGCGAAAGGGGCGTGATCAATGATGCCGTCACCGACATCTTTTTGAGTTTTTCCAAGCCGCCCCAGACGATGCCGAGCATATTGATGCAATCACGTGCTGCTTCTCGGGATAGAGGACTTCCCATAAAGGGTTTATCGCAATAAATGATGTTCGCATAGAGCATTTCCAAATGAGCGGTGTCAACCGGTATATCCGACGGTGATACCATCAGGAAACCGTTCACATTGATCACTTTAGAAGTTTGCACCAGCTGACAAAATTTATGATAGTCGGTCAGTGTTGCTTGCCGCTGCAGACCATCATTTGAGGTAATAAACGAAGCGCCGTATCCTGGAGCCAGGGCGAAATCATCTCCTCCGATGGCAACGCTTTTTACAGGATCTCTGGCAAACAGTTTGAATTTTGATGGGGCTGTATCCAAGGCGCCTCGAATTTTCTTTTCGGTGAAAAAAACGGTTTTACCATCGACTTTGAATCCATTTGATTTAAAAAGGTCCACGGCCTTATCGTCGTCAAATTGAACGCCGACAGTTTCGAGCAGATCGATTGACGCGTCGTGAATTTTGTTTAACTCTTCAGCGCTGAAAGTTTGGCTGCGATCGTACATTTTTGAGGCTCCAATTCACCCTGTTAAATGCCTGACGCGACATAAGATTATTTTACGAAGTTGGCTTCATTAAGATATATTTTACCGAATGTCAATTCATTTTGCATTCTCCAATTTTGTTCCGGAACTGCAGAATCAGTGAATCTTTCGATCTCGTGAATTGAACATTCCTGCTTGGAGAGTTGTTGATAGAATACAAGGTTTTTTAATGTTTTGGTTTCAATAATTTCTCAACTTGATTATTCACAATGAACCATAAGGATTTTTTTAACCAAGTTGTGTTCTGCTATGAATCTCAACGGTTGACAGCCCTCAAATCCGTGTGATACTCGAATTATGTTAGCGCCCAATTGAGGGATTTTGGGGATTTAGGGATTAAAGGATAAAATCAATAAATTAAATTGGATAGAATTTTCAATTCCTAAATCCCTGAATTAGATCCATGTCCAATTTTCACGCAATCCCACGACAGTTGATGTGTCACAGCCAGTTTTCCAAGCTGATTGACTAGATCTGTAATTGAGCCCCGGACACACCAGAGAGAATCGTATGGTAACTGAGAAAGAGAAAATGCTCGCTGGCGAAATGTATGACGCTACGGATTCTCAGCTTACTTTTGAGCGGCGGCGGGCGCGGGACCTATGCAAAGCGCTCAACGAGACGCATGACCATGAGCAGGAGTTGCGCGAAAGTATTACTCGGGAATTATTCGGTGGTGCCGGTGAGGCTGTCTGGATCGAACCTCCCTTTTACTGTGACTATGGCTTTAATATCACTCTTGGAAGTAAGGTATTCTTTAATTTCAACTGCGTCATCCTAGACCCAGCGCCTGTCCTCATAGGCAGCAACGTCCTATTCGGTCCGGCGGTGCAGGTCTACACAGCCACTCACCCCATGAGCGCTCCAGAAAGGCGCACCTGGCGCGAGTTTGCACGCCCTGTAAAAGTCGGCTCTGATGTATGGATAGGTGGTGGGGCAATCATTTGTCCAAGTGTGCGTATTGGATCTCGATCCGTCATTGGTGCCGGTAGTGTGGTCACCCGCGATATTCCCGCAGATGTATTCGCGTCCGGGAACCCATGCAGAATCATCCGACAACTCGATAATCAGGAGATGACCGGATTGGGGCGTGATGCGCTCTAAAATTAAGGGTAACCTTAACGTTGCAAAAGCCGGAGGGCTTCAGAGCCAAGAGGAGTCCCTTAGCAAAATAAAATTAGAAGCTTCATCCCGCAAAGCGGGGGCGTCAAGGGTGAAGTTGTAGTCGGTTACCGCAAATCCTTGACAACACAGGATCTGGAGTCCTCCGGCTTTCCCGAAGGGTAGACAACTTGGCAAAATCGATCAGATCCTTTGAATTCACAAAAGGGG
>Ga0316192_10000770_pt1 | contig 23404 bp, 16 predicted proteins | sample MerIslwburrow_MG_FD_204931 | JGI IMG/M metagenome (GOLD analysis project Ga0316192, IMG submission 204931) | Coastal sediment microbial communities from Maine, United States - Merrow Island worm burrow | ecosystem: Environmental > Aquatic > Marine > Coastal > Sediment | place: USA: Maine...
ATTCTTACCGCTACTCCCGACGAACGCAGCGTCGGCTCTCGAGTGGATGTCGTTTGACTATCACTTCCAGAGCATGGCCCGCGGAGTGCTCGACCTGCGTGATGTCGTGTTCTTCTTCTCGGTGACTTTGGTCGCACTCGCCGCGGCGTTCCGTGCGCTCGAATCGCGAAGGTGGAGCTGAGCCATGTCGTCTAAAGCACAGAAGCGTGCCGCCAGCGAATCGCTGTTCTTCCTTCTCATCCTGGCCGGCATCCTCATCCTCCTGAACGTTCTCGGAGCGTCCTTCCGCTCGCCTCGCATCGACCTAACCCGGAACGGCATGTTTTCGCTTGCAGAGGGCTCTGAACGACTCGTCGAGAGCCTGAGCGACCGGGTGGAGGTCACCGCGTACTTCACCGAGAATCTACCGCCTCCATTCAACGCGACGGAGCGGCAGGTTCGCGATCTGCTCTCGGAGTATGCAGCCGCGTCGAACGGGCAGTTCATCGTCCGCTTCGTGAACCCGAACGACGAAGAGAAGCAGCAGGCTGCCATGGCTGACGGGATTCAGCCCGTCGCACACCAGAAGATCGAAGAGGATCAGGTCGCGGTCGTCGAAGGCTACCGTGGCCTCGTAATGCGCCACCTCGACAGGAGTCGCACGATTCCCGTCATCCAAGACACGGCCGGGCTCGAGTACACGATCACTTCGGCGATCAAGGAGTTGGTGGGCGAGCGCACTCCGCTCGGGGTGGTCGCCGGCCACGGCAGTCCGACCCTCGCACAAGGTCTGGCAAGCTTGCAGGCGGTCATGGCCCTCTATGACATTCGCGAGGTCGACCTTTCGCAGGAGATCGATCCGACTCTTGCTGCCCTCCTGATCGTCGGACCCAAGGAAACGTTCACGGAAGAAGAGCTCCGTCGCATCGATCACTACGTCATGCGTGGCGGATCGCTCGGAGTGTTCGGAGGCTCCGTCGCCGTCGACCTCGGTGGACAGGGCGGGCCGTCAGCTCAATCGGTAAGCACTGGGCTCGACGCCTTGCTTGGCCCGTGGGGCATCGAAATCCAGTCGATGATCGTGGCGGACGCGCAGTGCAGCCGAGCACCGATGCGCGGCCCGCTCGGTCTTCAGGTTCTGGTTCCGTACCCACCCATCCCGGTGCTCCAGCTCGATGACGAGCAGCTCGAGCATCCGGTGATGTTCCAGCTCGCCTCGCCTATGCTCCCTTTCGTTTCGCCTCTGAAGGTGGGAGAGGCTCCAGCCGGGACGACGATCTCCGTCCTGGCCCGTTCCTCTGAAGACTCCTGGACCATGTCCGGGGCGACGATCGCACTCGAGCCTCGCAACCCGCGCGAATGGCAGATGAGCTCGGATGCAGGACCCTTCGACCTGATGGTCGCGATCGAGGGTCGCATTCCTTCCGCGTTCGCCTCGCCCGTTTCGCAAGAGGAAGGCGCGCCGTCGATTCAGGCCCCTCCGACCGCGGAACGCGACGTACGAGTGCTCGTCACGGGTACGAGCACGTTCCTCGAAGACAGCTTCATGCCGCCACGGCCCCCGCAGGGTGAGGTCCAGATGAACGCCGCGTTGGCGCTTGCCCTGAACGCAGTGGATTGGCTCGCGGCCGACTCCGACCTCATCGCGATTCGTGCAAAGACGGTCGAAGAGCCTGCCCTCGACATTCCGGATTCGGTGTTGGCTGCCGAGGGCACCGTGCTTGCCGCGGCCGAAGAAGGCGACGAGGAGGGCGTGACGTCCGGCCTCGACGAGAGAAAGGCCGCGATCGAGTCTTGGGATGCGAAGAAGCAAGCCTATCGCTGGCTGAATACGCTTGGGATTCCATTCCTCGTGGCTTTGTTCGGGTTGTTCCGCTGGCGTCAGCGCTCCAACAAGAAGAAGACACTCAAGCTCTAAGCAGGGGGACGATTCGACATGGCATGGCGAAAGAATCGAGTCGCGATTGGGGCGGCAGTGTTCGTGGCCCTTCTCGGCCTGACGCTCTGGGCATCCAAGCGTGGTAGCCGCCAACCTTCGAGCGCATCTGAGGTGCCGAGTCTCTCGATCGACCAGGCGGCGATCACTGCCATCGAGGTGACCCGGCCGAACGGCGAGCGAGTCGTCCTTTCGAACACATCGGGCGCCTGGCGAGTCGCCGAGCCCTTGGACGCGGACGCCGACCCGAGCAATGCAGAAGCAGCCTTGAACCGGCTAGGAGGCCTGGAGCTCGTGCGAATCGTCGCCACGCAGCCGAGCAATTACGCTCGGCTCGAGGTAGATGAGGCGAACGCGGTGAAGGTCGTCGTCAAAGCTGGCGACGAGACGCTCAACCGTCTCGTAATCGGGAAGTACGCCGACGGCATGACGATGGTTCGCGTGGACGACCGCGACGAGGTGTTTGGTGCGAGCGGCTCTCTTCGATATGCGTTCGATCGCGAACTCAAGGCTTGGCGGAACCGTCGGGTCGTCAGCGTGGAGCCAAACGCCGTCCAATCGATCCTGTACGAGAGCCCGAACGGCACCTTCCAGTTCGACCGAGCTGGTGAGAGTTGGAGCCCTACGCCGGGCGCAGACGAGGTCGTTGGGTTCGACCCGAAGAAGGTGACCAGCATGGTTGCGACAGCGGCTCGGCTCACCGCTTCGGACTTCGCTGGCGAGGACGTCTCCGTTGCGCGCGCTGGCTTCAACGAGCCGCGGGGAGCCGTTACGATCGTCGTCGCGGAAGAGACCGAGCCGGTCGTTCTCGAGCTAGGGAGCACGGCAGAAAACGGCACCGAGATCTATCTTCGCCGCGCCGGCGACCCGACGATCTACGTGGTCTCGGAGTACCTGGCAGACCGTTTGACGCCCGACGCCAAGGCGTTCGAGAAAGTCGACGAGCCCCCAGCGCCTCCACCGGCCATGCCGGCGATGCCTCAGGGACAGGGACAACCGCAATTGCCACCGGAAGTGATGCGGCAGTTGCAAGAGCAGATTCGCCAGCAGCAACAACAGCAGCGCTAGCTCGAACCGAGGCGCAGCCCCGCGGCAAGCACCGCGCCCCAGCCGACCATCATGAGCAACCCCCCAATCGGCGTGATCGCGCCGAGCTTGGTCTGCCCTGTGACGGTCATCAGGTAGAGGCTTCCGCTGAACAGCAGCACGCCCGCAACGAAGCACCAGCCCGCAACGGTCGCGGACGCGCCAGCGCCACGATGTGCGAGCCAAGCGACGAGCCCGAGAGCAAGTGCGTGGGTCAGATGGTAGTGGGCGGCAGTGTTCCACCACTCCATGCGTTTGACGCCGTCGGGAAGTGCATCGAGTCGCGCGTGTAGGCCGTGCGCGCCGAAGGCACCGAATGCCACGGCGGTCAGCCCCAGCAAGCCCGAAAGAATGATGAAGATCCTGGACATCACCTCGATCATGGTGCAACTGGCCTAGCGCTACCAGGCAGCTCGCTAGCCCCTCGATGGGGAACGGGCTAGGCTCTTCAACGACCGGGGTAGTGGGAGCGACGACTCGGAGATGACCGCAGATTTCGGCGTAAACCAAGGGCTGGTCGAGGAACAGTTTCTCAAGTGGGTGGACAACCCGCTCGCTGTCGAACCGGCCTGGCGCGAGTACTTCGAGGCTCTTCAGCCAGAAGAGCTTCCCCAGATCTCGAGTGCGGGAACTATTCTCGCGCCGATCACTGCAGTCGGCATCTTGAGCCCTGCGCCTGCTCCCACGAACGGTGGCGGCGTCCCTGCACGCCACGCCCCGCCTGCGGTCCACGTGGCACACGACGCAGGGCCCGAAGAACGAGGCGTGCGCAACTCCGTCTTTCTGCCACCCACCGCGGAGACCGCGCTCGACCCCGTCCTGCCGGACAACCCTGCCATAGCGTCACGCACATCATTCCCGCCGTCGTCGGAAGTGTTGGCAGCGACGGAACTGCAGGCGCGGCTGTCGGCGCTCATCAACGCCTATCGGGTTCGCGGCCATCTCTTTGCTGACCTCGACCCACTCGGGATCAATCGAAAACTTCCTAGCGACGACTTCGTGCTCAAGCGCTACGGGCTGGAGCACGTCGACTCCGACACCATCTTCGCTACCGGTGACTTCGCTGGACCCGCCAATGAACCGCTCGGCAGGCTCATCGACCGACTGAAGGATACCTATTCGCGGACCATTGGCGTCGAGTACACCTTCCTCGAGAAGCGTGAGGCTCGAAACTGGCTCCGCGACCGAATGGAGCTCTCCGGGAACCACATCGACCTCAGTCGAGAACAGCGGATCCGAATCCTCACCAAGCTGACCGACGCAGAAATCTTCGAGCAGTTTCTCCACACGAAGTACACGGGGGCCAAGCGCTTTTCGCTCGAGGGCGGAGAGAGCGTGATCCCGATGCTCGATATCCTCACGGAGCGCGCGTCGGAGCTCGGCGTCGAGGAAATGGTCATCGGGATGGCCCATCGCGGGCGTTTGAACGTGATGGTCAACATCATGGAAATGAACGTCCGACAGATCTTCGCTGGCTTCGAAGATGACAACCCCGAGGCGTATGTCGGCCGCGGCGATGTGAAGTACCACCTCGGCTACTCGCTCGACCGCAAGACCGCGAGCGGCAACGACATCCACATGACGCTCGCGTTCAACCCGAGCCACCTCGAGTTCGTGAACCCAGTGGTCGAAGGTCGCGTCCGGGCCAAGCAGGATCGGAAAGACGACGTCGATCGGGTCACGGTGCTTCCACTGCTCATCCATGGTGATGCCGCATTCGTCGGACAAGGGGTCGTCGCCGAAACGCTCAACCTCAGCCGACTCAAGGCTTTCGAAACGGGCGGCACAATCCACGTCGTCGTCAACAATCAGATCGGGTTCACGACGAATCCCGAAGACTCGCGCTCGACTGCGTACTGCACGGACATCACCCGCATGCTGCGTTGCCCGGTGTTCCACGTGAACGGAGAAGACCCCGAGGCTGTGGCGCAGGCTGTCACGCTAGCGACCGAGTACCGGCAACGCTTCCACGGAGACGTCGTCCTCGACCTCTACTGTTACCGCAAGTACGGCCACAACGAGGGTGACGAACCGCGCTTCACACAGCCCGAGATGTACGCCGCGATCGACGAGAAGCAGACTGTTCGCGAGGTATACGTCGAGCATCTGATCAAGGTCGGAAAGCTCACACGCGAGCAGGCCGAGGAGATCAAGGTGCGGAGCCAACAAGATCTCGAGAACGCGCTCGAAGACGCCCGAAAGAACCGAACATACAACCTCATCCCGGCGTCCATGCAGGGGCTGTGGACCGACTACAAAGGCGGTAGCGACCTCGATGTCCCGGACGCGGACACTCGTTTCGACAGGGCCGAGCTCGACAAGGCACTCGAGTCGCTGGTGTCCTACCCCGACTGGTTCACACCGCATCCGCGCATCAAGCGCTTCGTCCTCGATAAGCAGAGAAAAGTTCTCGAGACCGGAGAAGGTGTCGATTGGGGCACCGCCGAGAACCTCGCATTCGCAACGCTTCTGCTCGAAGGCACGCGCTGTCGCCTGACCGGCCAGGACGTTCGCCGCGGTACCTTCAGCCATCGGCATGCGGTCATCTTCGACCGCGATACCGGCCGCCGCTACACGCGGCTTGGCCATCTGAGCCCCGACCAAGCACATCTCGAGATCTACGATAGCCCGCTATCCGAGGTCGGAGTGCTCGGCTTCGAGTGGGGCTACTCGCTCGATTCGCCGGATGCACTCGTTTGTTGGGAAGCGCAGTTCGGCGACTTCGTCAACGTCGCGCAGGTCATCGTCGACCAGTTCATCTCGTCTTCCGAAGACAAATGGCACCGCCTGAGCGGGCTCGTGATGCTCCTGCCGCACGGCTTCGAGGGTCAGGGTCCTGAGCATTCGAGCGCACGCCTCGAGCGCTTCCTTCTTCTGTGCGCAGAGAGCAACATGCAGGTCGTCAATCTGACCACGCCCGCCCAGCTCTTCCATTGCCTTCGGCGCCAAGCGATTCGGCCCTGGCGAAAGCCGCTGATCGTCATGAGCCCGAAGAGCCTGCTTCGCCACCGCCGGGCGATCAGCACCATGGACGAGCTCGCGACGGGGACCTTCCAGCGCATCATCCCCGACGACCCCGCCATCGATCCGAAGAAGGTGACCCGGGTGCTCCTGTGCGCCGGGAAGGTCTACTACGACATTCTCGAGCGACGCGAGCAGGAGGGGCGTGAGGACGTCGCGATCCTGAGAGTCGAGCAGCTCTACCCGCTTCGCGCGAGCGAGATTCAAGAGCGTCTCGCGCCGTATCCCCGCGACGTAGACCTCGTCTGGGTGCAAGAGGAACCGTGGAACATGGGCGCCTGGTACTTCATGCGCGCACGCCTTCCCGAGATCCTCGGGGATGACACGCCGCTTCGCTGCATCGCACGGCCGGAGAGCGCGAGCCCCGCCACCGGGTCGGGCGCCTCGCATAAGCTCGAGCAACAGATGCTTCTAGACGAAGTCTTCGCCTAGACCTCGCGGGTCGGGACCGTCGAATTGACGGAATTTCCGGGCGCGATAGGCTTCTGTCCGATGAGGGTTTCTACAGTCGTGCTGGTACTTGCGCTCTTGGGTGGCGCGCTGACAGCGGGCTGCGTCGAGGATGTGCGCTTCAACCCATCGGGGTGTGAGGTGCAAGTGCGGGGCCGTTGGCTCGTCGACGGGCAAAACCCTTCTGCCGACACCTGCGGCAACATCGCCCTCGTCGAGCTCGCGATCATCGATGAGCCCGAAGTGGAGTTCTGGATCCCACCCGAATTTTCACTCCGCTGCGACGCGGAGCAAGACTCGAACGCCGCCGTCATCGACGGGGGAGCCTACATCGACACCCAAATCGTCACGCGAAACCGCTGCGGAGGCTCCGGCGAGATCCTCCAAGAGACGCCTCTCAACGAGTACAAGTCTCGCTGGCGCAGCACCACGGACCTTCGCTTCGTCGTGGACTGCTCCCCGATCAAGAGCACGGCGATCACCATGGAAGATGGCGGAATGCTTCTCGATGTTGGCACTGTGAATTTCCGAACGCAGGACGGAGGCTCCGAGTGTCCCCTGCCGTGATCGCTTGCAAGGCTCTCCTCGACGACTAGAGACTGATCGTGTTTCGATTTCCGCCGCTGACCCCATTCGTGAAGAAGCTGCTCATCGTGCTCTTTGCGACGTGGATTCTGCAAATCCTGCTTCAGAACTGGGGCGGGGTTCCGATGTTCGCGCTTTTTGCGCTCGATACGAGCAACCCCGGGGTCCACACGCTCTGGCAGCTCGTCACCCATGTGTTTGCGTTCCCGACAGGTCCGCAAGCGGTGTTCTCGATGTTGATCATGCTGGTGTTTCTCTGGTGGATGCTTGCTCCCTTCGAGCAACGCTTCGGCCAGAAGCGCACCTTGCAGCTCTGCGTCGTCTCGACGCTATCGGCTGCCACGCTCGGACTGCTTGTCGGTCTCGTCGCTCCCAATGCTTCACCCCTGTTTGGGGCCCAGGCGATCGTCCTCGGCACTATCGCTGCGTTCGCATGGTCGTACCGCGGCCAAGGCCGCATGAGCTTCTTCGGCATGATCGACATGAAGCCGGAGCACATCATCTATGTAGTGTTGGGCTTCAGCGCCTTGATGTTCCTCATATCGGGCGACGCTGTGGCACTTGCATCCGACCTCGGCGCGATCGGCGGAGGAGTGGGTTTCATCGAATGGTTGCGTCGCCCGCCAAAGCAGCGCAAGCGACGGGTCAAGCGGGGTCAGCGAAAGAGCTCGTTCGATGTCGTCGAGGGCGGCAAAGCTGACAAGCCGCGCTGGTTGAACTGACATGGCTCGCGTTCTGGCTGCCGTCGCATTGCTCCTGGCTGGCTGTTCCAGTCCAAGCGAGTTCACAGTGTTGCTCTACGATACGTGCTTCCGCGTCGAAGATTGCGTCGAGACGGCAAGCCTCTGCGAAGAGCTCGCCGTGGAGTTTTCCGGTGTCGAGTTCAGCAACGCCATCTGTACGACGGAGTGCGCGGCGACGGGACCGCTAGCCCCAGACTGCGCCCGGGCCGTGATCGGCCGGCCGGGGAGCTGCTACCCGTCGAGCGTGGCGGGCGGCATCGACGATACCTTGGTCTGCTTCGAACCGTGCGACTTCGACACGGACTGCCTCTTCGGCTTCCGCTGCCTGGACGCTCTCGACCTCTGCGGAGCGGATCCGAGTTGCCCCATCGGTCTGAACGACGCCATCTGCGTGCCGGGGCCGAACTGACGCTTTTGGGGCTAGGGACGGCAAGGCGTGCTACCAAAACGAGCATGCGAAGGGGCCAATTACTCGGGTGGGTAGCCGTATTGGTCAGCGGGGTCGTGACTCTGGCGATGTCGGGCTGCTCGGGCCGTAAGCAGGTCCCATTCGGCCTTGAAGACACGAGCGCGGAGGAGACAGAAACCGAGCTCGAGGTGGCGCCGGCGGCGGAGCTGCCATCTGGCGAAGTGTTCGAGCCCGGTCAGGTGGAAGTGCCCATGGGCGCATCGGCTCTGGTCGTGCAGGAGGGATACGCGCTCGGCGCCCTGCGGGTCGAGCTCGATGGCGGCGATCCCATCGACGCCATCGCCGTGTCGGCAGACACACGAAAGGTCACGGTCCAAGCGGCCTTCGAGCGCGGCCTAGGCGTCGCGAGTCAGCCGATCGACTCGTTCCTCGTGCCGGAGGACTGCAAGGAACCGACTGCCGCGCTCCAGCAGATCTCGTCATCGCTGGTTTCGGTGCGAGTGGACCACGCATGCGAAGGCGGGACACGAACCAACGTCTGGATCTTGACGATCGAAACCCAGCCCCGCGTGCGCGAACGCATCACCGTTCTTCCGCCGAACGAGGTTTCCCAAGCACCCATCGAGCTGTCGCTCTCGACCGAGGACCGCGACGGCGATGGGTACGAGGACGTCACGGCCAACACGAAGATAGGCAGCACCGAAGTGGCACTTGCCTGGCTCAATCGACCTGGCGGGTTCGCTCGCGACACGTCTCAACCGGAGGCCGCGCTCCGGCTCTTGGCCGATGATTCATGGGCCTTCCTGGAATCCGATCGGACGAGCTCGGAAGCGCGCGCGAACGGCATCGTCGAAGCGTTCATTGCCCTGTGCCGCGAGAGCGGCTACTCGCGCATCGGCCTCGCCGGAACGCAGGGTATCCAGTGCCAACGTTCTGAGGCCACAGCCCGTGCCCTGTCCGTCGCGATCGCGGCAGCGATTGGCCGCGGCGCTTTCGTTCGTGCTCTCGAGCTTCAGCGCTGGTGGAGCAATGTGGCGCTCCAGCCGACCCCGGAGGAGCAGGCGCTCGTCCAGAACGCGTGGCAACGCGCCAAGGCGAGCGGCAAAGCCACGTGGCGGGTGCTCACCAGCCAGAGCGCGAAGGCGGCACTGCATTTTCGGGACGAGAACACTCTCGTCGTCGCGGGCGGCTTCACTCCGAAAGCGATCGCGCTCGATACGGGAACGGAAACGGCCCTCTCACCCGCCGATGCGATGTCTCCAGCCCGAAGCCCGAATGGCCGATTCGTGGTCAGGGACGTCCGAGTGACGTGCGTCGGCTTCGAGGCAGAGATCGGGCCGGTTCTCGGCAAACGGACTCAGCGCATCGCCATCGAGCGGCGGTCTCGCACCGTTCCATGCCGAACACCGATCGATCGACCCGCCACCGCTTTCGAGTGGGCAGTCCTAGGGTGGGCGCCACAAGGTCTCGTCGTAGCCTCGGGCGACCAGCTCCGCGTCGTGCCGGTAGACGAAGTCGGGAAGCCGGCGGGCACTCCAACCAAGCTGCGAACCGGCAGCCCGCTTCCCGCCCCGGTGCGAGGCTCGCGCATCACCCCCGACGGAACGCGATACGTCATCCCCCACCCCGAGGGCGTGGTCGTGCGCGACTGGCAACGAGGCGGCTCGGGTCTATGGCTGCGGCCGAGTGACTGGGGCCAGGTTCCCGGCGCCCTTCGCGCTTTGGCGATCAGCCCGAGCGGAAAGCGGATCGCCGTGCAAAAAGGCAACGAAATCCGTCTGCTGACCTGGTAGCTCGGCGCGCCTGTGACGATGGATCTGCGATGGTATAGTCCCGGCGCCTTGCGCCTCTTTCCGCGATCGATGTGGGCCCTACTGACGCTACTCATAGTGGCGGGATGCACTGGTCCGCGTGCGAAGCCAGCGGCGCCCTGCATGGCCGATACCGAGTGCCGAGCGGATCGGATCTGCCACGAGGGCAAGTGTCGCTTCGTCGAAGAGGTTCTCGCAGAGCTCGCGGTACCGCCTGCGCCGACTGAGCCAGGCGTGTTACCGAGAAGCGCCAACGGATTCATGGGCGACGCGGCGCACACCGGGCGAAGCGAGAACCACGGCCCCTCGGACGCGCCTGCCCTCGTCTGGACCTATCAAACCGGCGCACGGGTGTTCGCCTCGCCCATCGCCGGCCACGACGGCACCATTTACATCGGCTCGCTCGACGGGCAGTTCGTCGCCCTCAACCCGGACGGATCGTTGAAGTGGCGATACGCCGCCGGCGACAAGATCTACCCGAGCGCCCTCGTGGTCGGTTCATCCGTGATCTTCGGAACACATCAGCAGGAGCTGGTTTCGCTCTCGCTCGACGGACAGCCTCGCTGGAAGCTCCCACTTCAGGACGTCGTCGACGCATCCGCCACGCTCGGGCCCGACGGACGGATCTACGTCGTCGCCAATGGCGCGTACGCTGTGGACCTATTGGGCCGAACGTACTGGCACAGACCAACGGCAGGGCACGTTCGGTCCGCACCGGTCATTCATCCAGCGCGCTTGGTCGTCATCGGAACGACGGAAGGCACGCTCATTGCGCTTCGTCCAGACGGACAGCTTGCATGGGAAGTCTCACTCGGGGGCGCACTCGAGGGTGCGGCTTCGGTCGATGACGAGGGCAAGATCCTCGTCGGGACGGGCCGAGGCGAAATCGTGCAGCTGGACGAGAGCGGAAAGATTCGATGGCGGTTCCCCACGGGCGACGAGGTCCGGGCAACCCCGGCGATCACGCGAGACGGAACGGTAATCGCTGGCTCGTACGACGGGCACGTATACGCATTGACTTCAGACGGCGAGCTTCGGTGGAAGGTCGCTACGGGAGGCCGAGTGAGAGCCTCCGCCCGCATCGACGCGGATGGTCGCATCTATGTCGGGTCACAAGACAACTTCCTCTACTGCATCGATCCAAACGGCGCGATCCTCTGGCGACACAACGTCGGACAAGACGTCGATTCGACGGTAGAGATTGGGACCGACGGAACACTCTACTTCGGGTCCGACGACGGCGGGGTTCACGCCCTGCGATGAGTACAATGAAAGAAAACCTACCCAATCAAGATAAGATCCTAGAATCGCTGACTGCTCAGGCGCCGCGCGCAATGCACGTCGGAGAGCTCTGCGGACGACTCGGGATCCCGCGAAGCCAAAAAGACGAGATCGTGCGCGTCCTCCTGCTGCTGGCAGAGCAGAACCTCGTCACCGAAATGCCGGGCCTCCGGTTTCGGGCCTCGAAGGGCACGAAGAACCAGAAGCGAGGTCGAGAACGCAGTAAGGAGACGCGAGGCCGAGGACGCAAGGCGCAGGAACGCGTGGACCTAGCGGCAGCCGTCACACCCGCGATCGAGGGTCGACTCACCATGACGAGGCAGGGATATGGCTTCGTGAACGTGTACGACGGCGGCCCGGACGTCTTCATCCCCCCCGACGCGGTCGGCCCCGCGCTCCAAGGCGACATGGTGCAGATCCGCGCGCGCCCTTCGCCCAAGGGGCGAGAGGGACATGTCATCGGCGTCGTGGAGCGGCGGCCCAAAGAGGTGACCGGCACTCTTCACCCCCGCGGCCGCGGCATGATCTTCGAGCCCGACGATGAACGCCTTCGCTCCCCGATGAAAGTCGTCGGAAACGTACCGAGCTCCGCAAAGAAGGGCGGCGTCGTTCTCGCAGAGATCGTGGGCTTCCCCCAGCGCAGCGAAGACCGCGCAGAGGTAGGAATCGTCGACGTGCTCGGTGCGCAAGGCGTTGCACGAATCGAGGTCGAGAAGATCAAGATCCGAGAGGCCATCCGGGAGCACTTCCCCGATGAGGTGGACCACGAGGCCGCCGCTCTCCCCGCACGGGTCGATCGGAACGTGGCCAAGCAGCGCGAGGACCTCCGCGAGGTCGACCTCGTCACCATCGACCCAGAGACGGCGCGCGACCACGATGACGCGATCTGGGTCGAGCGCATCAAGGGCGGATTTCGGCTCATCGTCGCCATCGCCGACGTGTCGCACTACGTACCCGAAGGTAGCGCGATGGATCGAGAGGCCGTGAGCCGGGGCAACAGCGTCTACCTGCCGGATCGCGCCATTCCGATGCTCCCTCCGGAGCTCTCCACGAACCTGGCATCGCTACTGCCGAATCGGGACCGCCTGTGCATGGCAGTCGAGATGCACCTGGATGACAAGGCGCAGCTCACATCGCATCGCATCTTCGAGGCGGTCATGCGCTCGCATGGCAAGCTGTCGTACGAGGGCGTCGCCCGGGCGCTCGGCCTCACGAAGGACGGACCTCATCAGCCCGCCGCCGATAAGCGGGTTAGGACACTCGAGATCCTTCTCGACCTATCGAAGCGTCTGCGCGAACGCCGAACCAAGCGCGGCGCACTCGACTTCGACCTTCCGGAGGGCAAGGTCGTGCTCGACGAGCATGGCGAGCCTGCTGCAATCGTCCAGTCGAGGAAGGACCCGGGTATCCGGCAGGCCTACCGAATCGTCGAAGACATGATGTTGATAACCAACGAGACGGTAGCGGCGCACCTGAAGCGTCATTCTGCACCCGGCGTCTTTCGAGTCCACGGCAAGCCCGACCCCGAGCGAATCTCGATGTTTTGCGAGGTGGCCAAGTCTTTTGGCTACGAACTCGACGAAGAATCCGCAGCCACCCCAAAGCAGCTCGGACGTTTCCTTCGACGCATCGACGGGACGAACGAAGCCCCCCTCCTTCGCTACCTTCTCTTGCGCGCGATGCAGCAAGCGATCTACGACACCGACCCCTCGGTCGGCCACTTTGCTCTCGCGGCGAAGGACTATCTACACTTCACCTCGCCGATTCGCCGCTACCCGGACCTTTTGGTGCACCGAATCCTGAGGAGCATGATTCGCGGCGAAAGCCTCGACGCGGCCTCGCTTCGACCTCGACTTCAGCGATTCTCCGCACAGGCGAGCGAGTCGGAGCGTCGCGCCATGGTGGTCGAGCGTGACGTGTTCGACGTGTACCGCGCCATCTACATGCAGGATCACATCGGGGAAGAGTACGACGGGCGGATTTCTGGTTTCGCGCCATTCGGGATCTACATCCAGGTCGACGACCCTTTCGTGAGCGTTCTGCTCCCGTTCGAACAGCTCGATGACACGTTCGAGCCCGACACTTTGGGCATTCGCCTCGTCGGTGCGCGCACCTCGAAGATCTTCACGATGAACGATCCGGTTCGGGTACGTATCGAAGACGTCAGCGTAGCCGGCCGCGATGTCGTGGGCTCGCTCCAGGAGCACCATACAGCCGAGGCACCGACGGAGGTACGTCGGCGTCAACGCCCCTCGCACAAGAAGAGCCGAGACGAGCCGAAACCGAAAAGCACCCAACCCCGAAAGCGAAGCCGGCGGACGCGCAAGCGATGACCGTGCCGAGGCGCCATCGCCTGGCGGTACCCGAGCTCATCGCGCGGAAGCGTGACGGTGGAGCGCTCACAGAAGCCGAGATACGGGCCTTGGTGTCCGGTTTCATGGATGGGAGCGTGACCGACTACCAGATGAGCGCCTTCGCAATGGCCGTCTACTTTCGCGGCATGACCTTCGAAGAGACGGTGGCGATGACCTTGGCGATGCGAGACAGCGGGAAGGTCGTCGACCTCTCTCACTTGAACGCTCCCACGGTCGACAAGCACTCGACCGGAGGGGTCGGTGACAAGGTCAGCATCTGTCTTGCGCCGATGGTCGCAGCTTGCGGTGTAGCGGTTCCGATGATGTGTGGCCGCGGACTTGGACACACCGGCGGCACACTCGACAAGCTCGAAGCGATTCCCGGCTTTCAGGTCGACCCGTCGGTGCGGCAGTTTCGCGCTCAGCTCCGAAAGCTCGGATGCGCGATCATCGGTCAAACCGAGTCCCTCGCACCCGCAGACAAGCGACTCTACGCACTCCGCGACGTGACGGGAACGGTCGAATCGGTTCCACTCATCACGTCGAGCATTCTGTCGAAAAAGCTCGCCGAGGGCATCGACGCACTCGTGCTCGACGTCAAAGCCGGGCGCGGCGCCTTCATGAAAACGGAGTCGGACGCGCGTGAGCTGGCGCGGAGCTTGGTCAAAGTGGGTCGGCTCGCGGGTATGCAGGTCTCGGCATTGCTGACCGACATGAACTCCCCCATCGGCTACACAATCGGCAATGGAATCGAGACGGCCGAGGCGCTCGAAGTACTGCACGGCGACGGACCAGATGACCTCCTCGAGATCACGCTCGCACTCGGCTCGGAGATGCTGCGAGCGGCGGGCCTCGCGCGCACCGGAGCGGACGCCGCGCGGCAGCTTCGTGAGACGATACGGAGCGGCAGCGCCGCTCGAAAGATGAAGGAGGTCGTGGCCGCGCAAGGGGGCGACGCACGGGTCGTTGACGAGCCCGACCGCATGAAGCTCGGACGCCAGCGCCAGACGATCACCGCCCGCTCGAAAGGCTTCGTCGGGAGCATCGACCCGCTCGAGCTCGGCCATGTGTCGATAGCGCTCGGAGCCGGTCGCAGGCGAGCGGACGATTCAGTGGACCCGAGTGCGGGGATACGGCTTCATGTGAAGGTGGGCGACGAGGTCCAGGCGGGCGAACCGCTCGCCACGCTGTACTCGTCGAAGAAAGCCCTCATCACGTCGAGCGCGGAGCGCGCCATCGACTCGTTCACAATGAGGAAGAGCCGCCCGAAAAGGGTCAATCGAATCATTGGAGCGATTCGGCGCTGAGCCCGCATCCGTCGCGAGCCGGCTGGAGGGCCGCCGCCCTCCACTTCCGAAGCTCGGCCGAGCGAAGTGCCAGCTCGGGAAACGCGGAACGAGTCTCGTAGCGACGAGCTAGCTCGAGGAGGTGGCCACCCTCCTGCTCGTCGAGCGCCCGTAGAAAGGCGTCCGCACCAACCGGCCGAGCGCTCGTACCCCAACTCGTCTGAGCGCTTCGGATCGCATCGAGCAGCGAGCGTTGGCCGCCGGTCGCGCGGCGCAGGTGGAGGTCCGCCTCGAGCGCGAAGGCCGCGCCCGCCCAATACACCCGACGGTAGGCGCCGGTCTCATCCATGTCTCGACTCTCGAGTGCGAGGGGGCGACCGGTTCCGGCTTCTCGCCCACGCGCGAAGCCATCGAGGAAGCGCTGCCAGGCGCGCTCTTCCGTCTGCACTCCGCAACGCGCGCGAAGGACTTCCTGAAGATACGTCGCGATTCCCTCCGAGAGCCAACGGTCCTCTGCGTGGAACCTCGGAAGCCACAAGTGGGACAGCTCATGCACCGCCACCCAGTCCCGGTCGAGCCCATCTCGAGTGGCCCGGACCGAAGGAACAAGGAGAATGGAAGCGCCGCCACCCCGTCTGAGCATACCGAAGACGACATCGTCCCGAGCCACATCGACTGGGGCAATGACGAAGTGAACATCGTCACGGGGAAATGGTCCGACGGACGAAGCAGCGAGCATGGCGCGCTCGAGCCAGCGTTGAACCTGCGAATCGGACGGTTGGGCGCCGAGGCGAGCGATGTGAAGACGAGTCCCCCCAACCTCGAGTACCTTCGAATCGAACTCGCCGAAGACGGTATACGTGTCCGCGAAGAACGCACTGTGGTCGAGACGGTAGCGGCCGCCTTCACGAGGCCATGGGACCGCGACCTGTTCACCGTCACGGAGGACGAACTCCACGGATGCGGTGAGTTGAGCGGGAAACGGGTGGGGCCGCCAGAGCCATTGGCCCTGAGAGACGACCAAGGCCGAGGAGTCCTCCGGCTGAAGCCACGAACGTTCGAAGCTCGTCTCGTAGTCGACGCACGCGGGCCCCTTGGCCTCGACTTGAATCCGACCTCGCTCGACACCGAGCGGTGTGCCGGAGAGGCTCGCTTGCCGGATGCGCGGGGCCGCACCCTCGCGAATCGGTACCAGCTCGCGCACCATGCCTCCTTCGAAGCAGACACGTACCCTGGCGCCTCGAAAGTTGTCGAGAGTTGTCACCAAGTAGTGAGCGGTGACTGCCGATGATGGTGGATCGACAAGCGCAGGTGCGTGACGGCACCCGCAAAGAGAGAGCAAACTTGCGATTCCAACGGCGCGCACCCACATGTAAGCTATTGCAATCTCTGGGGTATTCAGCTCGAATGGCCAGTGCACTCGAAACTTAACTAGCGCGAAACATCTGCACGCGAGGGACGTACCTCAGTGCATGACGCGCTCGCCGCATTCAGATTGCTCCATGCGATCGCTTTGGCTAGCGTTCATTTCATCAGAGCGGGGGAACGGAATCAATCCGTGAGGCCGCGTTGCATCACCGGGGGCGCAATCTGCGCCAGATGCACATCAGAAAGAGGGTAGAAGAATATGAATTCAGCACTGAAGCATACGATGGTCGCAATGGCCACCGCGGCTCTGACCATGTCCGCGGGCTGCAAGTCCGACGCTGGCCCCGAGGCTTCCGAGACGACCGCAGGCGCCGAAGCGGCTGCGACCAGCGAAGCGGCTGCTCCGACCACCGAGGCGAAGGCCGAAGGCTCTTGCGGCGAGGGCTCCTGCGGGGGCGCCAAGAAGGAGGGCGAAGCCTCCTGTGGCGAAGGCTCCTGCGGCTAACACCCAGACGGCCCAAGACGCGCCTCGTTATCGGAGCGCATGATTTGGAGGCCGCGGCGGCTGGTGTCGCCGCGGCTTTTCTATTCGAGCGGGAGTCATGAACCGGGAAGTCAGCGGAATCGGGATTGGTCTGCGGTACGACCTCGCGAGCGAGCTGCTCGAGCGTCGTCCGGAAACGGTTTCCTGGGTTGAGATCCATCCGGAAAACTACGTCGACCGAGGCGGCCGCTACGAGGAGATGTTGGAGCTGGCGCGGCGTGACTGGCCCGTAATCACCCACGGGCTGAGCTCTTGCCTCGGGGCGCTCGAGCCCTTCGACCCGACCTATCTCGGGCAACTTGGAGCCTTCCTATCCGAGTTCGACATCCCGTGGCACAGCGAGCACCTCTGCCTCGGCGGCGCCGGGGAGCGGTTTTTTCACGACCTGATCCCGCTGCCCTTCACCGAGGAAGCAGCCAAGGTGGCGGCGACTCGTCTGATGGAAGTCCGCGACGCCATCGACCGCCCCCTCGCTCTCGAGAACGTCAGCTACTACGTCCCCCAGTCGAGCGATGGTCTTGCCGAGGCGGACTTCGTCGTCGAGGTGCTCGAGCGCGCAGATGCGAAGCTACTGCTCGACGTGAACAACATCTTCGTCAACAGCAAGAACTTCGACTTCGACCCCAAGAAGTACATCGACAGGATCCCGGCGGAGCGAGTGGTGCAGATCCACGTCGCTGGCCACCATGTTCGGGACGACGGTCTGCGAATCGATACGCACGGAGAGCCGGTACCGAGCGAGGTGTATGACCTGCTCGACTATGCCCTTCGAAAGACCGGACCCGTCCCGGTGCTACTCGAACGTGACAACAACATACCGGCGCTCGATGAGCTCCTTCGCGAGGTCGACGAGCTCACAGATATCTACCGGAGCGCGACGGAGGCCCACGATGTTGGGTGAGCGCTCCAGACTCATTCAGCGTGTGTGCTTCGATATCGAGCCGAGCGAGGCAGATCTCGAGACACTGGGTTCTCCCGAGCGCTGGTTGGTCTATCGCGATCTCGTACGAACACGACTCGTCGGGGTCGTCGACGCTGCACTTCCCCGAAGCAAAGCCGCGATCGGCGAGCCTCGATTCGCCTCGACGGTAGCGGCATGGCTGAGCACCGGAGGCAGCAAGACACGCTACTTCCGACATGTTCCGAATGAGTTGGTCGACTTCGCTCTCCCATTGTGGACCGATGACGTGGCCCCCTGGGTCCTCGACCTCGCCCGATACGAGATCGCGTCTTGGTCGGTTCGACATGCCGCCTCGAACCTGACCCCGGCAGGAGAGTTCACGTTCGACACCCGGCCGCTCGTGGGGAGCGCCGTTCGCGTACTGCGCCTCGAGTACCCCGTTCACGAGGGCCCGACTCCCGAAGACGGCTACGGGCCGTCCCCGCACACTCTATGTCTCTACCGAAACGACAAGCACCGAGCCGTTCCGAAGATCCTCAATCCGCTCGCCGCCGATCTGCTCGAGGCGTGGCAGCGCGGCGATCAGACCGTCGCCGAATCAGTTCAGCAGGCCGCGAACTCTCACGGAGTCGACATTGGCCCGGCGTTCGTCGAGAAGCTCTCGACGCTCATCGCCGATTTCATCACAGACGGCATTCTACTTGGCCGAAGGGCCTAGTAGCCCTCCACCTTGCTGATGATCTCGTTCATGATCTCTCGGGTGCCGCCGCCGATCGGGTAAAGGCGCGCATCGCGGTAGAGGCGCTCGACCACGTACTCTCTCATGTACCCGTACCCTCCGTGGATCTGCACAGCCTGATCGCACACGGCAGAACAGGCATCCGTCGCGGTGTTCTTGGCCATGGCAGCGAGGGCTGGGGTCTGTTCACCCTGCAGATAGCGTGAGACGCATTCGCCCGTCAGTGCACGTGCCGCGGCAACTTGCGTGGCCATGTCGGCCAGCTTGTGCCGAATGACCTGGAAGCCGGTGAGGTTCTTGCCAAACGCATGCCGCTCCTTGGCGTAACCGACCGCTTCACGATAGGCGAGCTCGGCGATCGCGACACACTGACCGGCGATGAACAGCCGCTCGGTCACGAAGTTCATCATGATCATGAGGAAGCCAGCTCCCTCTTGGCCGATCAGGTTACTCACGGGCACCCGGCAGTCTTCGAAGGCGAGCTCAGCGGTATCGCTCGCCCACCAACCCGTCTTCTTCAGCTTGCTCGACACCGAGAACCCTGGCGTGTCCCGCTCGATGACGAGCATCGAAATACCCCCGTGCCCTTCGCCGCCAGTTCGAACGGCAGCGGTCACGAAGTCGGCACGACAGCCGGATGTAATGAACGTTTTGGAACCGTTGACGATGTAGTGATCCCCATCGCGCACTGCTTTCGTTCGAACGGCCGCCACATCGCTTCCGCCCCCCGGCTCGGTAATCCCGAGGGCGCTGATCTTCTCGCCGCTGAGCGCAGGTCGCACGAAGCGCTCCTTCTGCTCGTCGTTTCCGAACTTCAGAATCGGCGGCAGTGCGATCCCGAGACTGCCAAGGCCAACGAGTGTGCCGACCGACTTGCCGGCGAGGACCATCTCTTCGGCTGCAACCAGCACATGGGTTAAATCGCCGCCGTTGCCGCCGAGCGCTTCGGGGTAGCCAATCCCAAGAAAGCCCGCCTTCGCGGCCTCCTGGTAGAGCTCGCGAGGGAACTCGTTGGCCTCTTCCCACGCATGCGCGTTCGGCTCGATCGCGTTCGCGGCGAAGCGGCCGATCTGCTCCCGAAGAGCGCGATGCTCCTCGGTCTCGAATAGATAACCTTTTCTAGGGGCTTCCATTCGACGACTCTACATGGGGAGCCGCGAGCAAACGAACCGAATTCGACGCCGGGGAGCCGTCGACTCCCCGGCCCGACTACTCTTCGGAGGCCGCGGCTGCGACCGGCTCGGGCTCGAGAATGACCGGGGCCGGCGCCAGCGGCTGAACCGCGTCGTCGTCGACGGTCATGTCGATCTTGTTGTAGGCGCCAAGGCCGGTACCCGCGGGGAGCAGGCGACCCATGATGACGTTCTCCTTGAGACCGCGGAGCTCGTCGACCTTGCCGCTGATGGCAGCCTCGGTGAGCACCTTGGTGGTCTCCTGGAACGACGAGGCGCTGATGAACGAGTCCGTCGAGAGCGACGCCTTGGTGATGCCGAGCAACAGAGGCTCTGCAACGGCAGGCTGGCCGCCCTTGGCGATGACACGCTCGTTCTCACGCTCGAACACCGTCTTTTCGACCTGCTCGTCCGGAAGGAACCGAGTGTCCCCGGTCTCCTTGATGCGAACGCGTCGAAGCATCTGGCGCACGATGACCTCGATGTGCTTGTCGTTGATCGCGACACCCTGCAGGCGGTACACCTGCTGGATCTCGTCCACCAACCAAGCCGCGAGCTCCTTCTCACCCTTGACCTTGAGAATGTCATGCGGGTTCGCAGGACCGTCCATCAAGGGCTCACCGGCGCGCACGTGGTCACCGTCCTTGACGGTGAGGTGCTTGCCCTTGGCGATCAGGTACTCCTTGGGCTCACCGACCTCCGGAGTGATCATGACCTTGCGCTTGCCCTTGGTGTCCTTGCCGAACGTGACGATGCCGTCGATCTCGCTGATGATGGCGTGGTCCTTGGGCTTCCGAGCTTCGAATAGCTCGGCGACACGAGGAAGACCGCCGGTGATGTCCTTGGTCTTCGTCGTTTCACGCGGGATCTTGGCGATGATCTCGCCGGCTTCGACGGACTGGCCGTCGGCCGGGATGATGTTGGCGCCAACCGGCAGGAAGTACCGAGCCATGTTCTCGCCAACACCGGTCTTCATGGTGTTGCCGTTCGCATCCTTGACGGACACGCGGGGGCGGGCGCTCGGATCGCGGGACTCGATGATGACGCGACGCGAAAGACCGGTCACCTCGTCGAGCTTCTCTTCCATCGTCACAGCTTCGACGACGTCGCCGTACTTCACGGTTCCGTCGACCTCTGTGAGAATCGGGATGGCGTAGGGGTCCCACTCGGCCAGCATGGCGCCGCGCTCGACCTTGTCGCCTTCCTTCACCTTCACGAACGCGCCGTACGTGAGGCTGAAGTGCTCTCGCTCGCGGCCCGACTCGTCGACGACCGCTACGGCGCCATGACGGTTCATGACCACCACGGTGCCGTCGCGCTTCGTGACCAGCTTGGCATTGTCGAACTTCACGACGCCGTCCGAACGCGTCTCGATGGAGCTCTGCTCGATCTTACCGCGCGCGGCCGCACCACCGATGTGGAACGTACGCATCGTGAGCTGCGTGCCAGGCTCACCAATCGATTGGGCGCCGATGATGCCGACGGCCTCGCCGACGTTCACCTCGAAACCACGGCCGAGGTCACGGCCGTAGCACATGGCGCAGACGCCACGCCTGTTCTGACAGGTCAGAACGGAACGAATCAGAACACGCTCGATTCCTGCGGCCTCGACGCGTGCAACCCTTGCCTCGTCGATCTCCTCGTTGGCCTCGACGAGTGCTTCGCCGGTCACCGGATCCGTGATGTCCTCGAGCGCGATACGACCGAGGACTCGCTCACCGAGCGGAGTGACGACCTCGCCGCCCTCCTCGAGCTTGCTGACCCAGATGCCGTCGAGCGTCTCACAATCGTAGTCTGTGATGACGCAGTCCTGCGCAACGTCGACCAGACGCCGCGTCAGGTAACCGGAGTTTGCGGTCTTGAGCGCGGTATCCGCCAGGCCCTTTCGAGCACCGTGAGTCGAGATGAAGTACTGCAACACCGTGAGACCCTCACGGAAGTTCGCCGTGATGGGTGTCTCGATGATCTCGCCGGACGGCTTGGCCATAAGACCTCGCATCCCAGCTAGCTGACGAATCTGCTGGTTCGAGCCTCGAGCGCCAGAGTCCGCCATCATGAAGATGGAGTTGAAGCTCGGCTGCGTCGTCTGCTTGCCGGTCGCTGGATCCGTCACCTCTTCGGTGCCGATGGAGTCCATCAGATCGCGGGCGACCTGGTCGGACGCTTCAGCCCAGATGTCGACGACCTTGTTGTAGCGCTCACCATCGGTGATGAGCCCCTCCTGGTACTGCTCGACGACCGTCGTGACGTCTTCCTGAGCGGCTCCGAGGACGTCCTTCTTCGAATCGGGGATGATCATGTCGTCCATGCAGATCGAGATGCCTGCACGGGTCGACATCTCGAAGCCCATGGTTCGAAGACGGTCCGCGAGAAGAACGGTGTTCTTATTGCGGCTCGCTCGGTAGCACTCGTCGATGAGCGAAGAGAGCGACTTCTTGTCGAGCACCTTGTTGACCGACGGGAAGTCCATCCCGGGAGGCAACACGTCGCTCACGAGCACGCGGCCGACGGTGGTGTCGTAGATCTCGCCCTTGTACCGATAACGGATACGGGAGTGAAGGCCGACCATGTTCTGGTCGTACGCCATCCGGACTTCGTCCGCCGAGGCGAAGATGCCAGTGAAGTCGCCTTCCTTTTCCTGCCCCTCGCGGTAGGCGCCCTTCCCGAACGGCTTCTCGCGCGTCATGTAGTAGAGGCCGAGAACGATGTCCTGGGTCGGGTTGATGATCGGACGCCCGCTAGCGGGCGACAGGATGTTGTTCGTGCTCATCATGAGCACGCGGGTTTCCATCTGCGCTTCGACCGAAAGCGGCACGTGAACCGCCATCTGGTCGCCGTCGAAGTCGGCGTTGAATGCCGTACAGACGAGCGGGTGAAGACGGATTGCCTTGCCCTCGATGAGGACGGGCTCGAAGGCCTGGATGCCGAGACGGTGGAGCGTCGGCGCACGGTTCAGCATCACCGGGTGCTCGGTGATGACCTCTTCGAGAATGTCCCAAACCTCGGGCTTCTCTTTCTCGACGAGCTTCTTCGCGCTCTTGATCGTCGTGACGTAGCCACGCTCCTCGAGCTTGTTGTAGATGAACGGCTTGAAGAGCTCGAGCGCCATCTTCTTCGGGAGACCGCACTGGTGCAGGCGAAGCGCCGGACCGACCACGATGACCGAACGGCCGGAGTAGTCGACGCGCTTGCCGAGAAGATTCTGCCGGAAGCGGCCCTGCTTGCCCTTGAGCATATCGGACAGCGACTTGAGCGGACGCTTGTTGGGTCCGGTGATCGTCTTACCGCGACGGCCGTTGTCGAAGAGAGCGTCGACCGCCTCCTGAAGCATACGGCGCTCGTTGCGGATGATGATCTCGGGAGCGTTGAGCTCGATCAGGCGCTTGAGACGATTGTTGCGGTTGATGACGCGGCGGTAGAGGTCGTTCAGATCCGACGTCGCGAACCTGCCGCCGTCGAGCGGAACCAGTGGGCGCAGGTCGGGAGGAAGCACCGGAATCACCGAGAGCATCATCCACTCGGGACGGTTGCCCGAGTCGCGGAAGGCCTCGACGACCTTGAGTCGCTTCGACAGCTTCTTGCGCTTCGCCTCGCTCGTAGCTTCCCTCAGGTCGAGACGTAGCTGCTCGGCCATCGCGTGCACGTCGATGTCACGAAGCATCTCGAGGACGGCTTCACCACCCATGCCGGCATTGAAGGCGTCGTCGCCGAACTCGTCGAGTAGATCGTGGTAGCGGTC
>Ga0316192_10000776_pt1 | contig 23343 bp, 16 predicted proteins | sample MerIslwburrow_MG_FD_204931 | JGI IMG/M metagenome (GOLD analysis project Ga0316192, IMG submission 204931) | Coastal sediment microbial communities from Maine, United States - Merrow Island worm burrow | ecosystem: Environmental > Aquatic > Marine > Coastal > Sediment | place: USA: Maine...
CCAACGCTGCCCGGTTTGTTGGGAGCCACGTATGTGGGACTGTTTGAAATGGGGTTGACATTTGCGCTGTGGCTGCGCGCACTGCAACTCTCGCGCACCGCGGCCGAGGTCAGCAACCTGATCTATCTCACACCATTCGTCTCTCTTCTTTTGATCGGCATTGTGCTGGGCGAGTCAATACACCCGAGCACCCTGATTGGTCTGGTTCTGATCATCGGCGGCATTCTGATTCAGCAATATGCCGGATGGCGACGGTCTCCGACCGCCGCGGGGTAGGGAGCCCATACCCATGACCGTAACCGACTCCCCACGGCCATCCCCATGGTTTCGTGTACGCGCAAAACTGCACAAGTGGCGCATACCGGACGAACTCCGCCATATGCGCACGGCGCATCCGGATTTCGCATTGCTGCCGCAGGACAACGGCGGATGGCGGGTTCTCTGGCAGGGTAAAACAGTGGGGCACACACTTCCGCTGAAGGCGTTGGCAACGCCGAGCCATGATCACTGCTTCATCGTCGGTACAGGGCCGTCGATCAATGCCGTAAATTTCCAACGCCTGCGCGGCCATGATTGTATTGGCGTCAACGGCAGCATACTGAAATCAGTCGAGGCCGACGTCCCGTTTCGATCCGTAGCAATCCTCGATCGCCAGTTCTTTATCGACCGCTTTCCCCTGGTCCGCCAAACACTGCTGTCCGGCACGGAGTGCCTGTTCAGTTTTCGAGGGCTGAGCGCAGTTTGTGAGCGGGCCCCCGAGTTGCTGGCCGATGCCCGGGTGTTTCTACTGGACGAAATCAACGGCCGGTATGGGGTCGCTAAACCATCACCTCAGGCGTTCGATGACAATGCGGCGGTTGATCCGGAACTGCGCCTCCACCCCAGCCTGCGCCCTTCAGAAGGGCGTGTGGGCTACTCACTGAATCCCGACAAAGGCGTCTTCACTGGGCAGACCATCGTCTACTCGGCGCTGCAAGTTGCGACGCGACTGGGATATCGACGTATTTTCATGCTCGGCCTGGATCTGGGCGGGACCGGCTCGGGCATCCGATTCTACGAGTCTGGCGCCAAGGCGGCGCCTATGCGACTTGATCGAGACTACGAGCCCTACATTCTGCCGGCCTTCGAGACCGCCGCGACGGTGTGCAAATCCATCGGTGTCGAGGTTTATAATTTGTCATCGGACAGTCGCCTGCCCGCCCGGATCATCCCGAAACTGACACTGGAGCAGGCGCTGGACAGCCTCCTCGACGCCCCTCTGAGATGAGTTCAAGGACAGGTCTCGCGGGGCAGAATCCGGAAAACAGAAACGAGAGGAACACGCATATGGCTGCCCCGGAGCGAACCGCTCGAATCTTCGTTGGCGCACATGCCACGGAGAAATTGGCGTTGGAGGTATTGGAATATTCCATCCGACGGCACACGCAGCTGGATCTGGACTTTCAGACCATAGACAACAGCCTGGCACCCATACCCACCGACGCCCGCTTTCTACCTTATACGAACTTCTCCTATGGCCGGTTTGCCATTCCAAAACAGGCCGGATACACCGGCCGGGCAATCTACATGGATTCGGACATGATCGTTTTCCGTGACATTGCCGAAATCTGGGAGATGCCCTTCGACGGAGCCAAAATCCTGGTGGAGAAGGTCACTGACGGCACGCGGGGCAAAGGCAGGCTGACAGCCGTCATGGTAATGGACTGCGCCGCCCTGGATTGGGACGCTGCCGAAATCGTGTCACGACTCGGCCTCGATTACGAGTACAGCGAACTGATGTCCATTTTGCCCTTGCTGGGGGAAGGTGATCTGCAGGACAGGTTGCCGGTGGGTTGGAACAGCCTGGATGAGTACACACCTGAAACACGCTTGCTGCACTACACCAAAATCAAGACCCAACCTTGGGTGTATGCGGCACACCCACTGGGCTATCTCTGGGTCGACGAGGTCAAACGGATGCTGGCCGATGGAACGCTGTCGGCCGATACGGTTCAGGAAGAAGTGGCCAGCGGGCATGTGCGACCATCGCTGTTGCCGGAATTGGGGCTGAGCAAACACACCGGCGAGGTCGAATGGACTGCGGAGAAACTGCTCAAATTCGATCGACGTGCCGGCTTTGTGATTCACAAAAAACTGATCGACGACATGAACGCCAAGGAGAAAGCGCGACTGGAACATGACCGGACGAGCGATCCCGACGCATACTGGCGTGCCCGGCGACGCCGCATGTGGCGTAATTTCTACCGACACCCCGTCCGGTTCTTTACCCAGGAGAAACTGCGTTGGTGATCGGCCCGCGGTTCGTTTCCCAGGCAGATTTGGAGCTCGGGTGACCCGAATCCTCCAGGTCAGTCGATCCATCATCGACGGCGGTTTCGACTATCACGCAGAGATTGCCCGGGCATACACTGAGCGGGGTGCATCGGTGCTCACGGTGTTTCAGCGAGGGCGGCTGGATCCGGAACGCACGGCGGCATTTCCCGGCGGGGTTGTATGTCTGGATGCCCGCCGACGCCGACGCTACAAGAACAAACCGTTTTTCAGCTTGGCGCTGTGGCAACTGCAGGGCCACCATCCTGCCGACCTCGCCATTTGCCACCATCTGACTCCAGCTCAGGCGACCGACCCTCTGCTTCGATTAGGCAGAGTCCGGCGCGCACGGATCGTGGTCCACGATTACGACTATTTCGACCCTGCTGACGAAAACGGCCGCAAACGGGGTCGATTTCTGAGTTCCGCGATCAGGCGGGGCTGGTCGGTGATCGGCGTCTCCAATGCCATTTGTCGCAACATTCAGTCCCAGGTTGCAGGGTTCCCAGCCGACCGCTGCCGCGTCATTCCCAACGCCATAGACCTCTCAGCCCTGCGCGACCGCGCCTACGACCGAAACAAGGCTCGCCAGATACTGGGGCTGGAGGACATACCATTTGTGTTTGGTACGGTTGGGCGACTGGTGTCGTTCAAGGCGCAGAATGAGTTGATCACTGCGTTCGCTTCGGTCGCGCCGCAGATGCCCGACGCGGGATTGATCGTGATCGGGCGCGGGCCGCTACAAGCGGACTTGGAGCGCCAGGTCAACCAGCTGGATATGGGCGGCCGCATCATCGTGCACGGCTTCGCCAACGACGCGGCGCGCCTGCTCAGGGCGTTGGACATTTTTGTCTTGCCCTCGCACAACGAACCGTTCGGCCTGGTCGTGCTCGAGGCCATGGCCTGCGGCGTGCCGGTGCTCGCCAGCGACAGCGGCGGGCCCGCCGAAATACTTGCACGGAGCGATCAGCTTTTCCGCACCGGCGATGTCAACGCCATGGCGCAACACATGCTGTCAATGTACCGGGCGTCGCAAGCCGAACGCGCCAGTCTGGCCGAAATCGGGTATAGCCGTGCGTCCGATGGATTCGATCTGCCCGGATACCGGGCTGCCTACGCCAATCTCCTGGAACACGAAGACGGTTCGCGCAACGTCGTAGCCAGTCCGCCATGACCCGGCGCAACCGGGTCAGTTTCGTCCTGCAGGAGGCCGAGGACGGCGGTGTCGACCGATGTTTTCTGAATCTCGCCCGAGGCTTTATCCAGCGTGGCGTCGAGGCAGATCTACTGGTACGAAACCTACCGAACACCCTGTTGGCATTGACCGATCCTGCGGTCAATCTGATTAGGCTTGGGCCCAGCACAAGACAACTGACGCCGTTATTGCGGGCCCTCACCGAACACCGGAAACCCGCCGCCTTGATGGCGGCAAAGGACAGCGACGCACGACTCGCGCTTGCACTTGGGCGTCGTCTAAAAGTGCCCGCGGTGCTGGTGGCAAGCCTCGATCACAGCGGCCAACTGGACGGCCGCAACGCTGGCCGCTTGCGGCGTTGGCTGCGGTTTCGAGAACTGCGCCGTCTGTACGGCCAGGCTGACCATATCATCTGCGTCTCACAGGGCGTGGCGGAGGACATGGCGCATATCCTTGGCGGCGCCTGCCCTCCGATCAGTATTCTGCCCAATCCGGTGATCACGCCAGAGTTCGAGAACCTGGCGGCGCAACCGCTGGACCATCCGTGGTTCGCGCGGGGCGAGCCGCCGGTTATTCTCGGAGTGGGCCGATTGAGCCTGATCAAGAATTTCCCGCTGCTGGTGCGTGCTTTCGCCCGGGTCCATCCCGACACCGGGACACGTCTGGTGATACTCGGGGAAGGCAAACAGCGAACGGAACTGCTGCGCCTGGGAGAACAACTCGGGGTCGGAGCTTGGATGGATCTACCCGGCCATGTCGCGAATCCTTACCCCTACATGGCCCGGTCCGCCCTGTTTGTTCTATCGTCGCTATGGGAAGGCTTTGGCAACGTACTGGTGGAAGCCCTGGCCTGCGGCACACCGGTGGTGGCAACAGACTGTCGGAGCGGACCCGCGCAGATTCTTGAGAGCGGCCGATTCGGCGCATTGGTCCCGGTGAATGACCCACAGGCATTGGCCGATGCCATCGTCAACACGCTGAACAACCGGCTTCCAGCGGATTTCCTTAAACAGGCCGCAACGCCGTACACCCTGAACAACAGCGTCGAGGCCTATCTGTCCGCCCTGGGGCTCACACCGCAACGGGATTCGGCGCCAGATTCACATTGACCGAACCACCGAAACCCGAGCACGCAACCAGCAACTGCAGGCCGCACCGGCCACCAGTATCCAGAAAAAACGCCCATGGATGCTGAAAATACGGGTATCGGTCATCTGGCACAGCACATTGAAGACGCTCAGACCCACCACGGTCAGGAACAGGTCTGAGGGCAGGCAGCCGGCGGTATAACCCCGCCAGGCCAAAACCAGTACCGAGACCAGCAAAGCGCTCAGCGCCAAGGTGCCCAGAATGCCGAACGCCACCAGAAGGTCCAGCGGCAAGGCGTGAAAATCGGTGTACGTGCTGCCACTGACAAAACGCGCCTGATTGGCCCGGAGGATCAGCCCCGGCGCGCCCGGCCCCAGGCCGATCCACGGCGCCTGACCCCAACTGTCAACACCCAGGGAAAGAATGCCGAGGCGTTCCCGGAACGAGATATCATCGACGGCTGACAGGTCGCCATTGGCAGCCAGAAACTGGGCAAAGGGTTCAACGATCTGATTTAGCCGAACGGCCGCCGGGTTTCCCGGCAACAACAATCCGAAGGCAAGCAGGACCGCTCCGAACAGCGCCCAACGACGCAGCTGGCGCGGACGCCTGCCGCCGCGCAACCGCCAAGCAAGCACCGCCAAACCGGTGGTCACCACAAGCAGCGACAACCAGACGCCTCGCGACAGCGACAAGATCACCCCGGACAGCATCAACCCAGCAAACGCCACCGCAGCCGCCCGTGCCAGCAACCCGCCACGGCGTCCGGCGCTCCACCTCCACAGTCGGGGTGACAACAGACCAATGCCCAAAAGCCCGGAGGCGGCATACTGGCCGAAGGCGTTGATAGACCATCGGAAATGCGGGCGATTGAAGGCCAGCAACCGCTGCAGATCGTCCCACTCCATTACCTTCATGGTGCCGAGCACGAATCCAATCAGAGTCAAAGTAAGTGCGGTCACGGTGCGAGAAGTCTGCCCACCCATCCACCACGCCGTCAGCAGAAAAAGCCAAAGCTGCAGCACATCACCGAATCCCGCCCAATGCGCATCGGCCTGCTCCGGATGTGAGGCCACTGCCATGACGGCGGAAATCAGCACAATTCCCAAGACGCACAAAACCAATTGCGGCAGCGGCGACCTGCGCAGTGCCGATCCAAACACTCGCCATTGCATCAAGGCCGCCATCAGCATCAGGAGCAATCCGATGTGGGCTATGGCAACGCCCAGGTAGGCGAACAGGGCGAACAGGTACAAACCCATCAGGCCAATACGTTCGCTGAAATGGTATGTCCGTTCATCACCCATGTGTGATGATCTGTTCATGGCGTATGAGCTGGATCGGAGTTGCCGAGCAGATCCCCCAGACTTGATGACATGCCTGCCCCTCGGTGAACCGTCGTTTTCCGGACCCTACATTAAAGCGCCCGCCCAAGCAGCAATCCGGCCGGCCGCTGACCCCAACAGGAATGGTAATGGGCCACATCGTCCACATACTCAAAAACATGAACAGCAGCATCAATCGGGCGGTGACCCTGGCCCATCGTCTGGAGGCCGCGGGCCACCAGGTCACCCTGCTCAGCCCGGCGGATTTAGGCCAGCGCATGAACGCGGAGGGGCTCGAGTTCGAACACCTCCAGGGAGATCAACAGATCCGCGACGATTGGCTGCACCGCAATCGAGGACTGCATCCAGTCCGCCGCCTGTTGGCCCGGCGCAAGCCCCGACGGGCTTCGTTGGCAAACCCGGAAATCGAAAGGGTCGTCCGACGGCTGATGCCGGATCTGCTTCTGATCGATCTGGAACTACACTACGTTGTCATCGCGAGTGCTGAGCTTGGTATCCCCACGGCGGTGATCGAGGGCTGGTACGGTATTTTCGAGCGCCCCGGCCTGCCGCCGACCCACACCGACATCATTCCGGACGGCACGGCACATACTCAATCCAGGATCCAACAGGCGTGGGCGGAATTGCGCCAAGCCAAACGCCGCCAGCGGATCCGCCGACGTTTCTCGCCATCGCGACTCAGAACTGCAGGACGCCCCGTCCGCTATCAGACCATGGATCTGGAAGAGCTGAAAGCCGTGGCCAGGATGCATGGATTCGACTTTAAACGGGAGATCGATCTGGATGCCTGGCCGATCCCGATGGCCTACCGCAGGCTACCGGTGCTGAGCTGCTGCGCCTGGGAGCTGGAGTTTCCCCACGACCCTCACCCGCTGATGCGCTACCTGGGACCGCTGGTCCAGAGCGAGCGTAAGGAAACCAACGTCAGCCCACAATCCATGGCGCTTTGGGATGATTTTCAGTTCAAGCGCCGAGTCGAGGGCAAGCCGGAGCGGCCGCTGCTGTACTGCTCCCTCGGCACTTATTGGGCAGCCGACCTGGAATTTCTGAAGCGCATTGTGATGGTGCTGGAGCGCCATCCGGAATGGGATCTGGTGCTGGGGCTTGGGTCAAAGGTGGATCCAGCCCAGCTCAGCGCGCTACCAGCCAATGTGCTGGCGCTGGACTTCGCGCCGCAATTGGCGGTACTCAAACAGGCGCAGTGCATGATCACCCATGGCGGCAGCACCACTTTGAACGAGTGCATTCACTTCGGCGTGCCGATGCTGATGTATTCCACCGGACATGGCGACCAGAACGGCAATGCGGCGCGGGTGGTCTACCATGGGCTGGGGCTGCTGGGCGACAGAGTCCAGGACGATGCGACCGCAATCGAAAATCGCCTGCTACGCATCCTCAGCGATGCCGGACTGAGACATGAGGTGGACAAAATGCGCACCCGATTCAAAGCCTATGAGACGGACGGAACGGCGGTTCGCCTGATCGAACAGCTCATGTCCGTCCCGGCCGGAACCCAGACTGACCCGGTCTGATGCATCAGACCGGCGCGGTGCGCGGCAGACGCCGCTCATCCGGATACACACTGACCGGCGGCACCTTGCCATCCTGAATCTCGCGCTGGATCCGCTCCCAGTAGGCGGTGGTCATCAGATCGCCATGGGCCTCGCGAAACAGCCGGCGCAGATGCCGATTGGGGATGCAAAGACCCGCTTCCATCTCCTCCGGCAAAAACACGACACCCTCTTCGAAATACCAATCCGGTATGTCTTCTTCACCGTCGAAACGGTCCTGGTTGCTGCGAATCTTCACATCGCCCAACGGCTCCAGGGCGTCATAGTCGAACAGATAGACCTTACGGTAGCGGCTCACCCCATAGTTACGGGCGTCGAGATCCTTGTTGAATATGTTGGCGGCAGTGTTGTTGCGAATGCAGTAACCCAGGTTGACCACTGCGATCTCCTTGTGCCTGTCAGACGCCGTTTCCAGATACACCGGCAGGGGCGTAAGCCGCAGCTGCACGATCAGGAACTTGAACACGATGGAATCACCCTGCAGCGACACGCTCTCGCTGGCCTGCTCCAGTAGCTCCGCGAGCAATGCCGGCTCGAACCAGTCTCGATCGAGCCTGACAAAGTGGTAAATGATGTTGTCCAGCATGCTGCCCGTGCGGTTGATGTCGTGAACCTGCGCGTACTTCTCCTTGACCGATTCAATGCCGCCGAACTCACCCCATTTGTAGCCTTCGGTGGGATGATCCCGAATGACCTTGAGATTGTAGGCCGATGACGGTGACGAGAAGCCGATGGCGACGGTGCCCGGCGAGCCCACCGCAGTCTGCAACACTTCACCGCTACGTTGGATCTCCTGCTCCAATTCGTTCATAACCGCCACCTTGCCCAGGTGGTTGTATCCGATGGTGGTGTAGTGCAGACCCACAGTGCGGCCCGGCATGATGCTGTGCAGAAACCGGGACAGCTCATGGTAAGCATCGTGGGTGACATGGAAGTTGGCCAGCGTGGAGCTGAAACAGTTATGGGTATCGGTCTCAGTGGTCAGTACCGCATCCACATATATCCCTTCGGGCGAATTCAGCAACGCAATGACGAACGGCGTCAGTCCAGCGTTCCGTGAAACGATTCTGCCCACCAGGTAGGCGCCACGATTCCTGAAGAATCCGCCGTCCACCATCTGTATCGCCTCGATCGAGCCGGTATCGGCCGCATCGAGACCCAGCACCTGATTGACGCGTTCGGCGACCAGCCGGGCGTCGTCCTCGATGTCCCGGTAGGGTACCCGGAAGCCCGGCAGCTGGAGAATGTCCCGCACCGATTCGGCGGCAATCCGGCCACCAACAGGGAAGGTATGGTAAACCTCTTCGGTCTGAGTCTGAGTCTGGTGGTCAAGCGCGGTCTGACTGTAGTCGACCGGCTGCCATTCCTCGAGATAAACCTTGCGTCTTACCGAGTGGATGAAGGCCAGAGCGAGGTCCCATTCATAGCGCCCCTCGATCAGTGGCCGATAGCGACGTTCCACCTCACGCCAGAAATTCTCGTTCGTCGCTATGGCGGGAAACGCCTCCACCAACTCCAGCCCCATACGATGAACACATACGCTATACAAGGACAAACGGTGGCGACTGAGCGCCAGGGAGGTTTGTGGCTCGCGGGCCTCAAAGGCCTGTTGCGCCTGAGGTGAGATCTGCTTGAACTCGGAATAGAACATATCAAACTCGGCGAGGATCCAGCGCACGGTCAGTCCGAGCGCCTCGAGTTCCTCGTGAGTCCCACGAATACGCTCCAAAATTTCGCGACACTGGGCCGCTTCGTTCGCCGAATCCAATTCGTTCATTCGATGGTGCGCTCAAAGGGATGAGCGCGTTACTTTAGCGCAGTTTGCGCTTGGCAATCGCTGTTCGCGTAGGGGTCCAAACGGGCCTGTGGTTGCGCGACGGTTTCGGAATGGGACGAGACACCAGTCAGCGTGTTGAAATAGTCTCGGTCGAGTGCGAGGCAAGGCGGAAACGACCGGGAAAGCGGAGTTTACACCGAGCAAATGAGCATTTTGAGGGTGTTTTCAACGCCATATCGTGCCGAGTGAGGCTTTTTCAACACGCACGGGAGCCTCTGATTTATTCTGGGCGAAGCAGGTTGGAGGCTGAAATGCGCAGATTCAAGGCGCGGATCGCGGGGAATAGTTGTTCTATTGCCAAGATCTGCAACGATGAAGCTGTGTATTTGAGTCCCAAGATGCACGTTCACGAATAGATCAGAAGGCTCCTAGGCTAGGTCACAATCGACCGAGGGCGCCAGAATTGTTGGTGTGCGCTTGACACTCTGTGCAGACCCATCGGACCTGGGCAGCAAATCGCGCAAATCGTCGGCCAGATTTTGAAGCCGGCGCTGAGCGTGTTGGCGTTGGCCCGAGCTAAGGCTTTTGTACAGGGACAGACTCAAATCGACGACACTGCGCTCCAACAGTCGGATCTCAGCACGCAGTGAAGGTGGAACGCCCACCCGGTCCACCCACCAGCGTCGCAACTGAACCTCCAGTTCGGGCTCGGACGCCCCGTCAGCCAATGCCCGGAGCAAGGTGGATCGCTCTGTCATCCGATAGTCCAGCCACGGCCCAGCTGTATCGGGTGCCGCCGCACTCCAAGCCTCGACGCTGAGCCGCTGCGACGGTTCCAGATCGCCGGTCAGATACTCGATGAACTCGGTGGCCCGCTCAGCTCGAACCTGGGAGCGCCGCGCGGAATCGGGGGCCAGGTACTCCTCCCGATACTCCTCACCGCGCTCCGCCAGGGCCGCCGATAACCGCAGCTGCTGCGCCGGGCTGAGAGAAGCCAACAGACGTGCCGACGCGGGCACGGCCAGGGCCGCGCTTTCCCGGTACAACAAGCGGGCCCAATCCACCGCACATTCAGCCTGGGCCCGGGTCAGGCCGCGCTCGGCCGCTAAGGCCAGGCCATCGAGGTAGGCGATCACCATCGGCAACTGTTCGGTTCGATGACGTGCCTGGGCACGGCGAAAGTCGGCTCGCAACGTATCCTTCTGAGAGGCCGAAAGATCCACCAGCGCGTCAGTCTCGCGCAGCACATACCATTCGAGATTGTCGTAGGCCACGCCCACCAAAGAACAGGCCGTCGCGGCCACTGCGACAATCGCCGCGGTAAGCCCGGACCGGATCCTCTTGGGCGTGAGGTTGATCGGTTTGCGCAACATGCTCATCGCCGTTTACCACTCCGAACCGTGAGACCGCGGATGACCACAGGTCGTTCCGAACAAGGACCGCTGCTTAACTGTGCCCTGCCGATGCTGCCATCGCGCTGCCGTACCCGTTAAACTGCCGGACCGTGAAAGGATCAGGTACCGTACCGAGCCATCCAATGCACAGCGAAACCCGTCAAGCCCGACTCGACTTCAACAAACTGCGGAAGCGCCTGCGGCACAATGCCGGGCGTGCGATTCAGGACTTCAATATGATCGAGGATGGCGACCGTGTGATGGTTTGCCTGTCCGGCGGAAAGGACTCCTACACCATGCTCGATCTACTGATCGGGTTGCGCCAGAGCGCACCGGTGGATTTCGAACTGGTGGCCGTCAATCTGGACCAGAAACAGCCGGGCTTCCCCGAGCACGTGCTGCCCGAGTATTTGGGCAAGCTGGGCGTGCCATTCCACATTGTCCAGGAAAACACCTACAGCGTGGTAAAACGGGTTATTCCCGAGGGCAAAACCACCTGCGGCCTGTGCTCGCGTCTGCGCCGCGGTATCCTCTATCGCACGGCAGAGGAACTGGATGCCACCAAGATTGCCCTGGGCCACCACCGGGACGACAGCATGGAGACTCTGTTCCTCAATCTGTTTCACGGCGGCAAGCTGATGGCGATGCCGCCCAAGCTGATCAGTGACGATGGACAACACATCGTGATCCGGCCCCTGGCCTACTGCAAAGAGGCGGATATTGAGCGCTTTGCCCAGTTGCGGGAGTTCCCGATCATTCCGTGCAATCTGTGCGGATCACAGGACAATCTTCAGCGCCAGGCCACAAAAGAAATGCTCAGGTCGTGGGAGCGCCAACATCCCGGCAGGATAGACAGCATTTTCGCCGCCCTGCAGAATGTGGCGCCATCCCACCTGGCGGACCGGCGCTTGTACGACTTCGTCAACCTGGGTCCGGGCACACCCACCAAGCCAGCCAATGGTCAATCGGACGAAGGCGATATCGCTGAGCGCCCATCGGCATTGCGGAACATCCCCATACGCGTGGTGGGTGCGTCTTCCTAAGTGCCTGTTGGATCGCCGTTTCTCACGATAAGAAATTGCCTGGGGCGATATTTCACCAATACCCCCGGAGACTGGCCGGCAACTTGCCTGCACCCGCCCGCCTAGGTACGCTGGGGGGTTTAGGGATGGTCCGATCGAAGACGGGTCACACCGGACATGAATTCGAACAGTTCCCATTAAGTCTATGAGGTGGCACAGATGGATTTCAGCGCGGCTCTGGAGAAGCGCTTTGGCCTGAAAAAGGTCTTTTACAAGTATGGCCTGGACAAGCGCGCCCTGTTTCAGGCCGCCCTGGAAAACGACCGTGGTCGAATTCGTCCGGATGGTCCCGACGACGAGCCAAAGGCGCATGCCACCAAGCTCGGTCTGGACGGCCCAATGGTCTACTACACCGACCCCAGTTGCACCGGCCGCCCGGTACAGGACACATTCGGGGTGGCCTGGCCGGAGGTGGATGACAAGATCTGGTGGAAGGACGATTTCAAGAAATTTGATCCCGACACCTTCGAAAGGCTGGTGGACCGGGTCAGCGAGCATCTGAACCGACGCCGCGCGACGCTGTACGTCAAGGACGTGTACTGCGGGGTCAACCCGGAGTACGCGATCCCGTACCGATTCGTCGGCGAGTACGCCACCCATGCGCTGTTCGCCCACAATATGTTCCCCAAGGATCTGCAGGGTGTCACCAACGAGGAAGAAAAACGCTGGACGATGTTGAACGTCCCTTCCTACCACTGCGATCCGGACGTGGACGGGACGCCGAGCCATCGCGCGGTGATCATCGACATTCGACACCGCCGGGTGCTGGTACTGGGTCGTGCCGACTACTGTGGCGTGGTCAAAAAAACCATGTTCACCGTGATGAACTACATGCTGCCGGACTTGAACGATCTGTCCATGCACTGTTCGGCCAACGTGGGAGATGCCTCGGACGCAGCGATTTTATTCGGGCTGTCCGGCACCGGAAAAACCACGCTTTCCGCCGACCCGGCTCGAAAACTGGTGGGCGACGACGAACATGCCTGGACCCGCGACGGCGTCTCCAACTTCGAGGATGGCTGCTATGCCAAGCTGATCGATCTGGACAAGGAGGCAGAGCCGATTATCGCCGCGGCCCTGTCCATGCCCGGCACCCTGATCGAGAACGTGCCTCCATTACCGGGCAAGCCGCTGGAGCAAACCGATCCGCAGGAACTCGACCTGACCGACGCCTCCTATACGGAAAACACCCGCATGTCCTATCCCCTGGACGCCAACCCCAATGTGGCCCCCGGCGCCCAGGGACCTCATCCGGAGACCATCGTGCTGCTCACTGCCGACGCCTTCGGCGTGTTGCCGCCGATATCAATTCTGGAAGGCAAAGAAGTGATGTATCACTTCGTATCGGGTTTCACGGCCAAACTGGCCGGCACCGAGGTGGGTCTGACGCGACCGAAGGCAGCCTTCAGCGCCTGCTTCGGGGCGCCCTTCATGGCTCGGCCACCGTCGGTCTACGCCAAGATCCTGGCCGACAAAATGTCTAAGCACAAGGCACGCTGCGTCCTGCTCAATACGGGCTGGTCGGGCGGTCCCTACGGTGAAGGCAAGCGTATATCCATCAAACACACACGGGCACTGCTCGACGCTGCACTGAATGGCGACCTGGATCCGGGCAAGACCGAGTATGTAATCCACCCGGTGTTCAATCTGAAAATGCCAAAATCCTGCCCCGGGGTCCCGGATGAGATGCTGAATCCACGGAATACCTGGGGCGACGCCGACGCCTACGACGAGCAGGCGGAAACTCTGCGCAAAATGTTCCAGGACAACTTCAACTCGAAAGGCTTCGGCGAGTTGGGCATCGAGGCCATAATGTAGCCATTAACCGTTGCGGTGCCGCCTGTGTGGTGGTGCCGGGTAGGGCGATCGGGCCCCGGCATCGACCGGGGCCCTTTTTTTGGACGGAGGGACTCAGTCCCCGGGGCGCCTTCGGCGATTGCTGAATGCATCCCAGCTGTATACGCCGAGGGCGCTCCAGATCAGGGCGAAGGTCACCCCCTGAACCCAGGTGAACAGTTCCCCGTATACCGCCACCGCCAGCAGGAAATGAAGGGTGGGGGCGACATACTGCATCACCCCGAGGGTGGAGAGGCGAATACGGTTGGCCCCTTCCAAAAACAAGATCAAGGGTACCGAGGTCACCACCCCGGACAGAATCAGCAGACCGTCCATCGGCAGCCCGAGATGTCCAAAGCTGCCGGCACCCCGCTGCCAGAGAAACGCGATATAGCCCAGCGCCAACGGCAGCATCACCAGGGTCTCGACCAGCAGTCCACGTAATGGGTCGAAGCCGGCCTTCTTCCGGAGCAGTCCGTAGAAGCCAAAAGTGAAGGCCACGGTCAGCGAGACCCAGGGCAGTCTTCCGTAGGCCAGCACCTGAAAGCCAACGGCCAGGCCCGCCAGCAGCACGGCCAGCTGCTGGGGACGGTTAAGGCGTTCCCTTAGAAACAGCACGCCGAGCAACACATTGACCAGCGGGTTTATGTAATACCCCAAGCTGGCCTCCAGCAGTCGTCCACTCTGAACCGCCCATATAAAGACCAGCCAGTTTGTGGACAGCAGAAGCGCGGTCAGCCCGTAAAACCCAAGCCGCTTCAGATCCGCGAACTCACTCAACAACACACGGGCGCCCTGGCGAACAACGACCACGCCGGTCAGAAGAACGGCGGACCAGACCACCCGATGGGCCAAGACTTCCAACGGCGGGACCGAGGCCACCGCCTTGAAGTAGATCGGCGCCAGGCCCCACCAGGTGAATGCTGCCAGGGCGAGCAGGGCGCCGGTCAGGCCGCGGTCGGTGGATCTGGAAGACGCTGAACTGGACACGGCTCGCGGCCTGATGACACTTGTTGCGGGTCGGGCAGTCTACCAGCAGAACCCTGCAGCTGCGGCAGACGTGCGACCACCGATCCATGAGCCGCTTACCCGCCAGCAAGCGACCCGCATGTTCCTCACGGCGACGCCGGCACCCGGGAATCGTTCCGATACACAAGTGCATGTCGATTCTGGGCAAGCCGATGGACGCTCGCAGGCGGACCATCCGCCGGCGGAAAGGCTTGTTTGATCAATGAATTCGGAGGTGTCGCGTGGCGAAGCAAAGTGGCTTGACGGATATCGAAATCGCCAGTGCGGCCAACATGCTGCCGATTCAGGATGTCGCCGGCAAGCTCGGCATCGAGTCCAAGCATCTGTACCAATTCGGCCATCACAAGGCCAAAGTCACCCGGGAGTTTACCGATCAAGTCGGCAATCGGCCGGATGGCAAATTGGTTCTGGTCACTGCAATCTCGCCAACACCCGCGGGAGAGGGCAAAACCACCACCACCATTGGCTTGGGCGATGCCCTCAACCGCATCGGCAAACAGACCGTCATGTGTTTGCGTGAACCCAGCCTGGGACCCTGTTTCGGGGTCAAGGGTGGCGCCGCCGGCGGCGGTTATGCCCAGGTGGTGCCGATGGAGGACATCAACCTGCACTTCACCGGTGACTTCCACGCCATAGGCGCAGCCAACAACCTGTTGGCTGCCATGATCGACAACCATATCAACTGGGGTAACGCGTTGGACATCGACAGTCGCCGCATCAGTTGGCGACGGGTTGTGGACATGAACGACCGTGCCCTGAGAGAGATCGTGTGCTCCATGGGCGGCGTCGGCAACGGCTACGTACGAGAGGACGGTTTCGACATAACCGTGGCTTCGGAGGTCATGGCGATTTTTTGCCTGGCCACGAATCTCGAAGACCTGCAGCGTCGCCTGGGCAACATCATCATCGGCTACAGTCGCGACCGTAAGCCCGTGACGGCTCGGGACCTCAAGGCTGACGGCGCCATGACGGTGTTGCTCAAAGACGCCTACATGCCGAACCTTGTTCAGACGCTGGAGAACAATCCCGTGTTCATCCATGGCGGCCCCTTCGCCAACATCGCCCACGGCTGCAACTCGGTTATCGCCACCCAGACAGCCCTCAAACTGGCCGACTACGTGGTCACCGAAGCTGGTTTCGGTGCCGATCTGGGGGCGGAGAAATTCTTCGACATCAAATGCCGCAAGGCCGGTCTCAAACCGGCGGCAGCGGTGATCGTAGCCACGGTTCGCGCGCTCAAGATGCACGGCGGTGTCGATCTGAAGGGTCTGGGACCGGAGAATGTGGAGGCCGTGCGTAACGGCTGTGACAACCTCATCCGGCACATTCGCAACGTGAAAACCTTTGGCGTACCGGTGGTGGTGTGCATCAATCGATTCGGCGGCGATACCGACGCGGAGCACGCCGCGATTCAGGAGATCAGTGCCGAGAACGGCGCCACCGCAATCGTCTGCAGCCACTGGGCGGACGGTGGTGAAGGCGCGGAGGATCTGGCTCATGCTGTTTCCGACCTGGTGGACGGCGGCACCAGCCAATTCGCCCCTCTGTATTCAGACGACATGCCCCTTTGGGACAAAGTGAAACGCATCGCCACCCATCTCTACCACGCCGACGGCATCATTGCGGATAAGAAAGTGCGGGCCCAGTTCGTCCAGTATCAGGAAGCCGGCTATGGCCACTTCCCGGTGTGCATGGCCAAGACCCAGTACAGCTTCTCCACCGACCCCAACCTGAAGGGCGCGCCGTCGAACCACGTGGTCCCCATTCGCGAATTGAGGCTGGCCGGCGGGTCCGAGTTCCTGGTGGTGGTATGCGGCGACATCATGACCATGCCCGGATTGCCAAAGGAGCCGGCGGCAAACCGCATCGGTCTGGACGCCGAAGGCAACGTGGTGGGTTTATTCTAGGTTAGCATTCTCACCGCTGGCGGACAGACTCATGGACTTGTTTCAGGGCTTCGAAACGCGACGGGTGGAGGTCAACGGTGTAGAACTGCACTGCCGCATCGGCGGTTCCGGGCCGCCCCTGCTGCTGTTGCACGGCTATCCCCAAACCCACGTGATGTGGCACAGAATCGCCCCGGATCTGGCGCGGGACTTCACCCTGATCTGTCCAGACCTGCGCGGATACGGCGACAGCGCCAAGCCCACCAGCGACGGGACCCATGCGGCCTACTCGAAGCGGGCCATGGCAGCGGACCAGGCTGGCCTTATGGCGGCGCTGGGGTACGAGCGCTTCGCCGTGGCCGGACATGACCGGGGCGGACGAGTGACACACCGGCTGGCCCTGGATTATCCCGAGCGGATCGTCGCCGCCGCGGTACTGGATATAGTCCCCACCCTGACCGTGTTCCAAACCACGGACCAACGCCTGGCAACCGCCTACTATCACTGGTTTTTTCTGATTCAGCCGGGCGGACTGCCGGAACGCATGATCGGCGCGGACCCGGATTTCTATCTGACTGAGAAACTCGCGCGCTGGGGCCGCATACCCAATGCACAAGACCCAGCCGCCCTGGCCGAGTATCTGCGCTGTTTCCGGGATCCTGCCACCATCCACGCCACCTGTGAGGACTATCGGGCCGGCGCATCAATCGACCTGGACCACGATGAGTCGGCTCTTGAGCGTCGCATTGAATGTCCACTCCTGGTGCTGTGGGGATTACGCGGATTGATGGAGGCCCTGTATGACGTGCCCGCAACCTGGCGGGAACGCGCCGTCGATGTCACCGCGAAAGGCATAGACTGCGGGCACTTCCTGCCGGAGGAAGCGCCAGCGGAAACGGCGGAAGCGATGAAATCGTTTTTCAGCCTGCATACGAGCTGACGCGGTGGATGGAATGGGCCTTCGCGGCCCCGGCCAGAGGCGCGTTCGGCACGACACCATCACAGGAACCGGGCATGGCGACAAATGCAGACGATGACTTCGATCTGGAGCGACAGGAATGGCTGGACGCCCTTGACTCTCTGATCGCCCATCGTGGACCGGACGCTGCCGTGTCGCTGCTGAATACGCTGGAAAACCATGCCGAGGAGCGTGAACTAAAACGCCGGCCGCTGCCCTATATTCCCTATCGCAACTCGATCCCACTGGAGCAGCAACCGCCGTATCCGGGCGATATCAGGATCGAGCAGCGGATCACGGCCATGCTGCGCTGGAACGCGCTTGCGATGGTGATGCGGGCCAATCAGGCGTATGGCGATCTGGGCGGGCACATCGCCAGCTATGCGTCGGCGGCCGAAATATTCGAAGTCGGCTTCAATCATTTTTTCAACGCCGGTGAAGACGGTGACCTGGTCTACTTTCAGCCCCATTCCGCACCGGGTGTGTATGCCCGTGCCTTTCTCGAGGGCCGCCTGGACGAAGGCACCTTGTCGAGATTCCGGCAGGAAGTGGCGGGTGGGGGGCTCTGTTCCTATCCCCACCCGTGGTTGATGCCGGCTTTCTGGCAATTCCCGACCGGATCCATGGGCATCGGACCGATCAGCGCGATCTACAACGCGCGTTTTCTGCGCTATCTCCAGGCCCGCGGTCTGCGGACTACCGAAGGCCGCCATGTCTGGGGCGTGTTCGGCGACGGCGAGATGGACGAGCCGGAGTCCATCGCCGCGCTTTCCCTGGCGGCCAGGGAGCGGCTCGACAATCTGACCTTCATCGTCAACTGCAATCTGCAAAGATTGGATGGACCGGTGCGGGGTAACAGCCAGATCGTCCAGGAACTGGAGGGCCTGTTTCGAGGCGCCGGCTGGAACGTGATCAAGGTGCTCTGGGGCAGCGATTGGGACGCGCTGTTCGCACGCGATTCCCACCACGCCTTGCTGCGCCGCTTCGCCGCCACGGTGGACGGAAAGTACCAGACCCTGGGGGCCAAGGACGGCGCCTACAATCTCAGCCATTTTTTCCAGGAGGATCCGGAAACGGCCGCCCTGGTCCGCCACATGAGCGACGACGACATCGACCAGCTGCATCGCGGCGGTCACGATTTCAGAAAACTTCACGCCGCCTTTGCAGCCGCCCAAGCGCACGCCGGGCAACCGACGGTAATCCTGGCCAAAACGAAAAAAGGCTTTGGCATGGGAGACGCGGGTGAGTCCCGGATGACGGCCCACCAGACCAAAAAACTCAAACTGGACGGGCTGCTCACGTTCCGCGACCGTTTTGCATTGCCCCTGTCCGATGCAGAGGTGGAGGCACTGGCATTCGTAAAACCGCCTGCCAACAGCGAGGAGATGCGATACCTCAAAGCGCGGCGCGAGGCGCTGGGCGGGCCGCTGCCAACTCGACGACAACAGGCTGAGCCGGTGACGGTGCCACCGCTGGGCACCTATGGCAAGTTCGCGCTTGAAGCAGACGGCAAGGACATGTCTTCCACCATGGCCTTTGTTCGGATGCTGGGCACGATACTGCGCGATGAGCGCCTGGGTCCCCGTATCGTTCCAATCGTGGCCGACGAGGCGCGCACCTTCGGGATGGCGAGCCTGTTTCGTCAAATCGGCATTTATGCGCCCGATGGGCAGCTGTACGAGCCCGAAGACGCATCCAGTCTGCTGCTGTACCGGGAATCGGAAACCGGACAAATGCTGGAGGAGGGAATTACCGAGGCCGGCGCCCTCGCCTCGTGGACGGCCGCCGCCACCGCCTACAGCGTCCACGGCACGGCCATGTTGCCGATCTACATCTACTATTCCATGTTTGGCTTCCAGCGGGTGGGGGACCTGATCTGGGCTGCGGCCGACCAGCGCGCTCGCGGCTTTTTGATCGGCGCCACCGCGGGCCGAACCACGCTGGGAGGCGAGGGGCTGCAGCACCAGGATGGCGCCAGCCATCTGATCGCAACCACCGTCCCCAATTGCCGTGCTTACGACCCCTGCTACGCCTATGAAATCGCGGTTCTGTTCGACTATGGCGCCCGGCGGATGATGGAGGCGCAGGTTGACGAGTTTTTCTACCTCACCGCCATGAATGAAAATTACCCGAATCCATCGCAACCCGAGGGGATCGAGCCAGATCTGATCAAGGGTCTGTACCGATTGTCTGAGGCAACGCCCGACAGCCCGGTCGGTCGGGTGCGGCTACTGGGCGCCGGCGCCATTCTGCGGGAGGCGGAGTACGCGGCACAGCTGCTGCGTGATGACTGGAATGTGTCTGCTGAAGTGTTCAGCGCCACCAGCTTTTCGGAACTGGAGCGGGATGCACGGGCCGTGGAACGCCGCAACCGACTGAACCCAGGAAAGGACCTGGAGGTCTCCCACGTGGCGCGCCTGCTGCCGGGCGCCGATCCGGTGGTGGCTGCCACCGACTATGTGCGCGCAGTACCCAATTTGATTGCACCCTATGTGGAGGGCCGATTTACCACCCTGGGCACGGACGGATTTGGACGCAGCGACACCCGTGAAGCCCTGCGGCGTTTCTTCGAGGTGGACCGGAGACACATCACTCTGGCTGCGCTGGATCAACTTGCCCGAGACGGCGCAATGCCGAGGGAAACACTGCTGGAGGCCATCGCCCGGTACCAGATCGACGCTGACGCGCCGGCGCCCTGGACGGTGTAAAGCGGCCAGCGGAACAGCGCCGACCGACCAGACCCGCTTCAGACACCCAGTAGCTTCTTCCTTTTCGACGCAATCTTCTTGCGCACGTAATCCAGATCCTTTTTCTTCGGCAGGGCAAACAAACCCCGGGGTATCGATTTGTCCACCTCTCCGATGATGTTGACCAACCTGCGTGTATGAGGCGACGGATCCCTTGGTGTGACTGCATGCAGGGAGTCCTGGGAGTTGATGAACATCACCATACGGTTGGCCTTGTACTCGACCGTTTCCAATAGCTCGGCATCCACCTCATCGACTTCCGAGCGACGAAACCGTTTGCGTCGCGGGTTTTTCCAGCGACAGATCTCGAGATCCCCCCCCTCGGTGTCGTCTGCCGGGTCGCGGAAATAGAGCAGGATGGCAAACAACTCCTCGCGGGCATCGACGTGCACGCGACGAACGCTGGATCGGGATTCGGCCGGCGTGTTCATGCCGATCTGGCAGTCAAGAGAAATGTCGCAATCCGAGCGGTATCGGACACCGGTACTCATGGCCCCTAGCGGACGACCGATGGTGTCTTCAAGGGCAGGGTAGACGTGCCGGATCGCGTCCCCACAGACCGCTACCACTTCGGAGAAAAAAGCGCTGGACGTGTGATATTGGATGAATTTCAGCCAGATGTCAGAAAGCAGATCTGGATGCTCGATCGCCTGATAGGCCGACACGTCATAACGGTCATTCGCCCGCGCCGTTCCCTCGACGAAGTTGAACCGACTATCCAGATGGCTCCTGCAGTAGTCGAGAATGACCTCGTTCGAAGGATAGTTCGCAGCCAGCGCCTGAAAGTAGGCGGCCGGCAAGCAATCGTCCACCACAAAGTGGGGATAGGGATCGAGGCGAACCTGATCCGGCGTGACATTGGCCAGAACACTGTGCACTGCCATTTCTTGTCTCTCGCGATTCCGTAGCATCGGTTAAGGAAGGTCTGATAAGCCTCGGTCGCTCATTGGAGCGCAGCTTGAGGTCCCGCGCAAATACTAAGGAACACTCGGACGGGCAAACATGATCATGAGCACGTTATCCTCGGTCCTCTGGCAAAGATCCAGTCAATTGCTGCGATCGCGGCGAGACACTTTGTATCAGACAGCGCCCGCCGCGCGTGCCACCGACCAGGGACGCCCCGCTATCCCTCAGCCGTCACCGGATCGATCATCTTCCGCACTTCGGTGACCACCGTTGCAGGAAAGCCGCTGCGTTCAGCGTGTTCATGGACCAACGCTTCATTGTCGGCAATGTAGATACAGAACGTCTTGTCGGCCGCTACATAGCTGTGTTCCCACTGGATGTTCTTTGATTCGGAACGCATGTCCGCAAGCACACCGTTGGATTTCTCCGACGCGCCCCGCAGGGCCTCGCGTTCCGCAGAGCCGATCTGGGGAATATCTCTTTCGATTACAAACCTGGGCATGTAACGCACTCCCTCTTTGCAAATGGCGCGGCCGTTCGAACGAGCCGCTGTTCAGTTAGCACATCACAAGCATAGTATCCCTGCGCGTTTTCGTAAGAGCATCCTGCTTGGGACCGGCGTACTTACGGGCGACTACTGTAGGGGGCGCATCGGGGTGCCACGTTCAGGGATCACACGTTGCGGATACGCCGAACCGCGGCGGAGGGAAAGTGGAAAGAACCGGACACCAGAACATCCGGACGGCTTGGTGGACCCTGTAGGATATGGCTTCGCGATCATGAGACTTAAATTGGGAAACCCGTCGCAATGTGTGGAATAGCAGGCGTTATAGAGGCCCGAGGCCGCCCGGAACTGGCTGCCCTCGAGCGGGCCGCGGGCCTGCTAAGGCATCGCGGGCCCGACGACAGCGGCGTCTATGCCGAGGGGCGTGCCGGCCTCGCCCATACACGGCTGTCGATCATTGACCTGGAGGGCGGGCATCAGCCCATCGTCAGCCCCGATGGGCGCTACGCCCTGATCGTCAACGGCGAAATCTATAACTACCGGGAACTGCGGAAAACTTTGATACAGTCGGGTTGCCGCTTTGCGACCGATTCCGACTCCGAAGTTATCCTCCATCTGGTGGCCAGCCAGGGCGTCGCCGGCCTCGCCCAGCTCAATGGCATGTTTGCTTTCGCGCTGTTCGACCGGGACGATGACACTCTGTTACTTTGCCGGGACCGGCTAGGGATCAAGCCTCTGTTTGTCGCACGGCTGGCTGACCGTGTGGTGTTCGCCTCCGAACTCAAGGCCCTGGTCGCGCTTCTGCCCCGGCGCCCCGATGTCTCTCCCCAGGCGCTGGCTGAGTTTTGCCACAATCAGTTCAACACCGGTCGCCATACCATTCTGGAGGGTGTGGAGCGCCTGTCCCCGGGCCACTACCTGCAGATCGGGGCAGACAATCAACTCCAGGATTCCCCCTACTGGATGCTGCAAGACATAGCGCCCTGGCACGGCACTCTGGATGAGGCGGGCGAGGCGTTCGAGAACCTGTTTGCCCAGGTCTTGACGGAACACCAACGCGCCGATGTGCCCTACGGCCTGTTTCTGTCCGGCGGGCTCGATTCAGCATGCATTCTCGCCAGCCTCAGTCCGGTCACCCAGTACCGACTTAGAACCTACTCGGTCGGTTTCGCCGCCGATACCAGCGGAGAAGTGGAGGCTGCCGAGGCGATTGCCCGGAGATTCGACACGGATCACACCACATTGACGCTGTCTCCGGAAGCGCTTCGGGGCCGAATCGTTCAGAACGTCTGGGCCTGCGACGACTTGATGCGGGACTACGCGGTGCTGCCCACGTTGGCCATGTCGGAGCGGGCCGCCCAGGACCTGAAGGTTGTGTTCACCGGCGAAGGGGGCGACGAAGTGTTTGCCGGTTACGGGCGCTACCGCCAGCATGCGCCCGTGCGGTGGCTGAAGAACCTGATCCACCCCGGGTCGGGTGGATTTCGAACCCGCAGCCAGGTGGCATCCAGTTGGAACGCCGTCGCCGGCCCGCGTCTGCAGGATCCGACCCTGGATTTTCGGCACCCGTTTACAGCTGCCTGGCGCAACGCGCCGGCTGACTGGTCGTATCTGCGCAAGAGCCAATACACCGATATCGAGACCGCATTGCCCGACAACCTGCTGGTCAAGGTCGATCGCGCCACCATGGCGTTTGGCCTGGAAGCCCGCGT
>Ga0316192_10000778_pt1 | contig 23289 bp, 38 predicted proteins | sample MerIslwburrow_MG_FD_204931 | JGI IMG/M metagenome (GOLD analysis project Ga0316192, IMG submission 204931) | Coastal sediment microbial communities from Maine, United States - Merrow Island worm burrow | ecosystem: Environmental > Aquatic > Marine > Coastal > Sediment | place: USA: Maine...
ACGGGTCCACGACTGCAGGCTGGGAGGTCTGGAGCGGCGGCAGCGAGGCCGGGTTCCGGATGCTGGTGTCTGACGGGGCGACCCAAGACGACAGCTTGGCGATGACGACGATCCCGCTGAACTACGACCTGCAGGGCGTGATCTACGAGTTCGATGGCCCAGCAGGCGAGTTCCGGTCCAGGTTGGCCGGTGAGGCTGCAAACATCGCGGCGTACACCGACATCGGCGGCGGCAGCCCGCTCGAAGAGTTCCAGATGTGCGGCGATGACCTGGGCCTGAACGAGATGGACTTCCTGGGAGCGTTCGTGATCAAGCGCGAGCTTACGACCGCAGAGATGGCAGAGGTTGTGACGTTCCTCTCGGCAGGGAGGCTGTAGTGCACATCGCCTCGCGCTGGCAGATCGCGCTCGCGACCGATCCAACCTTCGCGGCCCCTGTCTACGAGCTCTTCACGACTGAGGCGTCGGAGCTGACCGAGGTCCCGTTCATCGATGGCCTGACGCCATCCACGAACTACCTCGCCCGGGTCGCCTACTACGACGAGAACATCACGACCGTCGGCTTCAGTGCCTCCTTCCCGTTCACCACCCTGGCTGCTGACCTCATCGATCCTCCTGGCTCGTTTGTGCAGGCGGACCAGGGCTGCTCGGACTGCTGATGGGACTCAACGAACGCAAGATCATCCGGCTCCCGTTCGGCGAAGGCCTCCAGCGTTCCAATGGGGTCATGGTCGTCGCGCCCAACACCTTCGATGATCTCCGCGAGGTCTACCAATTCGAGGGCAAGGCTCAGGTTCGGCAGGGGCTCTCCCAGGTGGAGGTCTTGGTCGATGACGTTGCCGTCGATCTCGACATGACGCTGGCCCTGTCGCCGCTCCGGGCTGAGAGCGCCGCCCTGGGCATCGGCTTCGATGACACGAGCAAGGAGATCTGGGCGAACCGCCTGGCGATCGACGGAACGAACGCCACGAACCTCGGCCTGTACGGGACGCTCGCGGGCACGGCGACCTGGGATCCACCGATCATCATCCTGGCTGACACCGATGGCCGCTGCCTGATCACTCACGACGAGCCGAACCTCAACTCGCGACTCGTCACCAAGTACTACGACCCGCTCGCGTCCCCGTCGCTGCAGACCCTGCAGGCTGACCTGGACGGCAACGGTGACGCCGACGTGTACTTCCGCGGGGTCGTGCGGCACCTGAGCTACATCTTCGGCTGGGGCTACGGAAACGCGACGGTTGGCGAAGAGGACCGTGCGGACGTGGTCCGGGTCTCGACAGCTGGCGACCCGACGCTCTTCCGGGACGATGCCTTCTTCGAGGTCGGGCAGCGCGGGGAGCCCGTCATGGTCTGCCGCCCTGCCGGCGACTTCCTGGTCGTCTTCAAGGAGACCGAGAGCTACCAGATCTTCGGGTACAGCCCGGACACCTTCGGAATCAAGCCGGCCGACACCCTCTACGGCTGCGTGAGCTCGCGTCTCGCCGTCAGCGTCGGTGGCGTCGTCTTCTTCTGGAGCACCCAGGGGCCCCGCTGGACGCAGGGCGGGCAGTCGCAGGACATCGCGGTGCCGCTCGACATCGGTGGTCCTGACCCTGCCACCCTGGCGGCTGAGTCGGACGTGCAGGACGCCTTCGCTGAGTACGACCCCAGGACCCGCGTCGTGCAGTTCGTGTGGGGCCAGCGGGTGTACGCCCTCTCGATTCGCAACCCGACGAAGCCTCGCTGGTCCTACTACGAGATCGGTGAGACGCTGCAGTGCGGAGCTCAGTTCTTCACCACGCAGAGCACAGCTGGTGGTGGTGGTCAGCCTGCAGATGGGCCGGATTTCGCCGCGACCGCGGTCCCGACGATCGGATTCACCACGCTGGAGATCGATTGGGACAACATCGGCGCGACGGGCGGCGAGGTCGTAGAGGTCTGGCTGCGTGAGAGCCCTGCGGGTTCATGGGCGAAGCATACCGAGGTCGCGTCGGATCTGTCGGCCTCGCAGCTGCTCACGCTCACGGGCCTGACTCCGATCACCGACTACGACCTCGCGATCCGGTACCGCAGGGGCGGCCTGTTCAACCCAGGAGCCACAGATCCAGACCCAGCCACGTGGCCGGCGGTGGCTCAGGCGAGCGAGACCACCGGCATCGACGTGCCAGCCCCTGTGGAGCGCGGGGAGAACAACGGGCTCTGGGAGGTCACGGGCTCTTCTACCGAGCAGATCACGACGAGCTGGACGATCCCAGTGGGGCACGAGACCCTGCAGATCGAGATCGAACGGGCGATCGGGACCGAGGGTGACTCGACCGTGCAGGCTATCGACGGCGTGGCGATCGGTCCCCCGGACACGGGTGGGGCGCAGAACTTCGGTGCCTTCTCGGCTGTCGCCGGCAGTCCGTTCCCCGCCGGGACGACGGAGCTCGTGGACTCCGCGATCACCGTGCACCAGTGGCACCGCTATCGCTGGCGGTTCGTGGGTGGCACGGCATGGAGCTCGCTCCTGGATTGCTTCGCTGGTCCGGACGCACCCCAGGCCGACAGCTGGAGCGCGGTCGGCGACGGCATCAGCAACTTCATCGTCGCGTCGTGGGCGAACGCATCGACTCCGGTCGGACGAGTCGATTGCCCGGGCCCGACGCCAGCTCCTGCGAACCACAGCACGCTGTTGTACGGCAACAACATGACCTCGAGCCCGGGCTCCGACGGATGGGCCGCTGGCCTTCCAGGTGATGTCGAGCTGCCGTATGGGACCTCCGGAGGATTGACGGTCATTCCGACGCCAGCGGGTGATGGGACGACGATCCGGGTCGGCCTGCGCCATCGAGTCACCTGCTACGGCACGGTGTATCCGAGCTACTGGGCGCGGAAGGGCGGGTTGCCCAACTACGTCATCACCACTTCAGGGGTGCTTGAGTAATGGCTGGCACACCGATCCCAACGCTCTTCTTCGGAGGCAGAGACGCCGCGGCGAACGTGCTGCAGAGCAACGTCGGCTTCACCGACAACACCGTGCCCTACGTGCCGCTCCTGAGGACGAACCCGGTCGCGCCGGCTGGTGCGTCGGGCGAGGCGATCTTCCGGAACCTGTATGTGACCATCACGCACAGCATGTTGGTCGATGTCCGGATCACCCCGATCGTGGACTTCGTTCCGCTCGACGGAACGGGAGGGCAGCCCGACGAGCGGGTGACGTTCAGCCTGCCTGACCTGACTGCAACGCAGCGGCTGACCGAGAGGTTCGAGATCGGCCTGTCGTTGCCGTATCCACTGACCGGCACCGAGCGATTCAGGAACGCTCTCAGAGGTGCCTGGTTCCAGGTGCTCATCGAGGCTATCAATGGGTTGGCCGCGGGAGACCTTATCTTCGAACAGGTCGAGCTCCAGCATGAGATCGTCCGCGAGTCGCTGACACCGGAGTAAACAGATGCCGTCCCTTTTTCAGAGAAACAAAGCTCGCAACGCTGCGACCGCGCAGGGCCTCATCAGTGAGACCGGGAGGCAGGGTGGAGCCGCCCGTGAAGCGGGCCTAGCTGGAGCGCTTGAGTTCGACCCATCCGAGGCGGTCAGCAGATTCGGCAGCGGCTTCCTGGACGAAGCCCGCGAGGGCCTGGGTGAAGACTTCCAGGGCCTCGTCGGTGAGTCGGTCGGCCGGGGTCGCCTCCGCACCGGGTTCTTCCAGCGTGACGCGGGCCGTCTCTTCCAGGACTTCAACCGCCGGGTGTCGAACGCCATCGCGCAGAGCTCCCTGCAGGCGAGCGGTCAGCAGCTCGCGAACATCCAGGGACTCCAGGGCTTCGGTGGGGACCTCCTCAGCCAGCAGACAGACCTCCTCGGTGGAGCTCTCGATCGAGCCACGGCAGAAGAGAACGCCCAGGGCGGCAACTTCCTGTCGAAGGCTCTCGGATTCGCGGGAGGCCTGGTGGCTCCCGGGATCGGCGACAAGGTGGGCTCGTTCCTCGGTGACAAGCTGACGGGGCAGTAAGCCATGACCTTCCGCCCTTCAGTCCTCCCAGACCGCGACAACGACATCCTCTCGACGTTCACGCGCAGCTTCGAGAAGGCTCGCCAGCTCGTGCGCCAGGACCAGGCCGACAGGCGTGCCACCCTGCTCTTCCAGCAGGCCCAGGCGGATCGCGAGCAGGCTCGAGCCGACAGGGCGTTCGAATTCAACCTGCGGGCGAGCCAGACCCCGGGTGTCCGACAGGTCGGTGCGGATGTGGACCCTGAGCAGCTCCGCTTGCAGGCAGCTCTCGGCGGCCAGGCTCCGGTGATTCCCGGCAGGCCAGGTCCAGCGAGGGGTGGGCGTGATGTCGCCGCGACTGACCTTGAGGGCGGCGGCATGATCCCGGCGATCCCGGGGCGTGCGATCAGCCAGCCTGGCATCCCGGCCATGCGGATGAACATCCCCAGGGACGTGCTCGACCCCAGCACTCCGGTGTTGGAGGAGGACTTCCAGGACCTCGGCATCGGACCAGGTGGGCAGCGCGTCACGGTGTCCGACACCCTGCGTCGGTCGATGGAGCGTGATGAGGCGCTCGCAGCGCGTGGCGTCGAGGACGAGCTGGGGGCACCCGCACGTGCTCGTAGTGAGCAGGAGCTGGAGGTCGCCCGGAACACGGTGCGCGCTATGGTCGGAGCCGGCCTGCTCACTGACGCATCGGGCACCCGCCTGGAGCTCGCGGACCTGCCCGACGACTTCGACCCGGAAGCGATCCTGGACATCATCGGACGCCAGGAGACGGGCCGGCAGCGCACAGCTACGGCTGTCGCCCCCCGTCCAGCCAGGCCCACGACCGTGAACCCGAACGCCGTCACTGCTGAGTCCCGGTTCCAGGACGACCTGCGCGCCCAGCTCGCCCGTGCCATGACGGCAGAGCGTCGTCGCCTTGAGGCAGCGGCCGAGAACGATCCCGCCCGGTTCGACCCCGACCGCGAGCCCATGTCTACGGAACCGGATCCGGTCGAGGTAGAGCGCGCCGTCCTTGATGGTCTCATCAGGACTGGGTCCGCCCAGGAGCAGGGTTTCGCCCGCGCGAGACTTCAGCAGCTGGGTGGTGGAGACGGTGGCGGTGGCGGTGATGGTGGCGGTGATGGTGCGAACCCGGAGGCTGACCAGGCCCTGGCCGATGCCATCTCCGACGCGGACGATCCAGCCCAGGAGCTGCAGGAGCTCGGGGTAACCGGGGAACGAGCAGCTAGAGTACTCGCGCTGATCGGAGGCTAGTTGTGCCCCAGCATGATCCGGTACTAGAGGCTGCCCTTCTCCGTCGAGCTCGTCGCCGGCAGGGCCGGAGGGCTGCCCGTCGTGATGTCGAGACGGTGGCTGAGGGCCGGAGGACTGCCGAGGAGCTGCCTGAGACGATCGCGCCTGGCCCTGGTGCCACGGCTGCCGAGCGCCTCATCGCCGCTCAGAACCTCCGGATGGGCCGAACCCCTCCGTTGGCCTCCCTGGAGACGCCACGTCAGCGTGCGGCTGTAGCACAGGCCGTGACGGGGCCTTCTGGCTCCCGCACCACCCCCGGATCGGAGGCTCGCGAGGAGATCAGCGAGCAGGACCGACGCATGGCTCGCTTCCAGGCACTCGGAGAAGTTCCTGAGGGCACTGACCTCCCTGGTCCTGATGTCGTAGCGCGAGCTGCTCTCCCCGTGCTGGCTGGTGCATCCCGTGGAGCTGAGAACCTGATTCTCCAGCCCATCAGGGCAGCACGAGCTCGGATGGGAAGTGAGGCGGGTCAGGAAGCTTTCGATCGAAGTGTCGAAAGAGCGGCAGAGATCCAGGCGATCAGGAAGGAAAGCACCGGAGCGATGAACCGGCTGAAGCGTGCCGCCACGTTCACGGGGCAGGTCGGGACCGAGGTTGCTCTGATCGAGGCCGCGCTCGCTGCCGCTGTGCCGTCCCTGGCCCTCTCAGCCGGCGCAGGAGCGCTGAGGATGGGCGCACGCGAGGCAGGAGTAGGTGCAGTGTCTGAGGGCGCTGTGGGCCTCGCAGAGACGGGAGACGTTCAGGAGTCGGCCAGGCGGGCAGCCTTCGGTGGCATCGCTGGTGGAGCTGGAGGTGCCCTACTGGGCGCGTTCCTCGGTCGAGGAGCTCGTGGAGCTGGACGTGGAGCAGAGGAGGTCGCGGAGGAAGCGACCGACGTGGTCATCCGCAGGATCGGACCCGGACCCGCCAACGAGGGCGTCATCACCCGGCCCGATCGTCTGCTCGGTCCCGCTGGTGGCACGCAGACGCTGCCTGAGGCGCGCTCCGTCCAGGAGCAGATCGAGCTCGCGATGCGCTCCCAGCTGGAGCGCTCACGTCAGATCCCCGCGAGGACTGGTGGCAGAGGGACCGGAGGCCAGATCGACCTGGGCCCGGGCAGAGAGAGCGCCCTGGAGCAGGCCGCGAGGATCAGCAGGACGCAGGAGCAGGCGAAGCCCGGGGTGACCGGGGCCGCAGCCGAAGCGATCCAGCGTGCCGAGGCGGAAGCAGCTCTTCCCAGGCAGATGACGCCTGAGGAGCAGCTCGTCGCTGAAGAGATCCAGAGGACGGGTGTCGTGCCCGACGAGCTCCCGCTCCGGCAGGATCGTGCGCTCCGACCTGGGGCTCGAGTCCCGGGGGTGGAAGAAGCTGCCCCATTCCCGGCCCCACGGGTGAGGCCTGAGGGCCTGGCCGCTGAGGCGGAAGGCGAGGTCATCCGTGGGCTGGAGCGTCGAGCTCAGGATCTGGCGTTCGAAGGGCCGGAAAGACGTGCCGGAGACCGGAGGAATCTGCCGGGTGCCCGTGTAGGTGGTGAGCTGGAAGAGCTCAACCGGCTCATCCTGGAGGGTGAGCGGCCACCGGGTTTTAGCGCACGGGGTGACGTGCCGACCGAGCCCCCGGCGAACGTAACCCGAAGCCTCTGGGACTCGCTGGACGATGCAGGAAAGGCTGGCTTCGTTGCCCGCAGCCGTGCTGTCGATGCGACGGAGACCCTGCGCCTGGCGTCCGAGCCCGTCCCGACCGGCCGAGCTGCTCTCGATCCCCCTGCTGGTGTGCAGAACGGCAAGGGTGGCCGGGTAGAGCGTGCCGTGGACCCGACGACAGGGAAGGTCGTTCCGGATCCACAGACCGCGCAGTCCGACCTCGGCCGCGTGCTCGATGAAGGACCTGGTGGGAATCGCGGCGGCTACGTGGTGAACCCGCGTCGTGACATCCTGGAGCGAGCCATCCCCAGGGGTGCGACTGGCCCGATGCGAGAGGTCCTCAGCAGGATCGACGTGGGCGGCAGGCCGTCCCGCTTCAAGATCCCCAGCTGGCTCGATCTCTACACCGACCTGGTCGATCGCACCGCTGGCCTGAAGCGCCGAGCTCGTCAGCTCTCGAAGGGCCTGGACCTGGAGTTCATGTCGCTGCCCGACGTGGCCGCTCGCCTGACGGCCGGCGCAGAGCGTCGTGCTGAGTTCTTCATGCACAACGGTGGAGGGCGCTGGACCCCCGACGGCAACTGGGAACTGACGGGAACGCCTGGGATGCTCCAGAACCTGGCTCAGATGAAGGGCCGGCTGCAGGAGCTCCGCGCGTACCTGGTCGCTGCTCGCGTGGGAGAGGTCGGAACCCGCGGGATCATGACCGGCGTCTCCGAGCAGGCAGCCAGGAGTACTCGTCTGACGGCAGCTCCGGAGGTCGTGGCCGCTGCCAGGAATCACACGAAGCTGCTGGACGATGCCCTGCAGTACTACGCCGAGGGCGCAGGTCTGCCTGCTGCTCAGATCGACGCGATGCGTGCCGTCGGCCGGAGCTACATCCCGCTCGATCGAGTGCTGGACGAGTCTGTCGCGCTCGGTGGTAAGGGCCGAGGGACTGGTGCGGACCCCCTGAAGGCCCTGGAGGGGAGCGAGAAGCCGATCATCGACCCGCTGGAGTCGTCGGTGGACTACATCAAGCGGATGATCCGGGCCGGCGACAACGCTCGGACCCTCCGCACCCTGGGCGAGCTCGTGGAGCGTGAGCCCCAGCGGGCCCTGGAGCTCGGCATCGAGCGGATAGCTCGGAAGACCACGGCCCGGGTGGACGAAGCTGCCCAGCGCCTCGTGGATGCAGCCGCCCAGCGCGGCCAGGTGCTCGACCTCGATGACGCGAAAGACCTGGTCGAGCCGCTGCTGCCGCAGATCAGTGAGCTCAGTGACACGTTCACGGCCTGGGTCAACGGCGAGCGGCGCACCTACCGCGTGCCTCCTGTGGTGGCGAAGGCGTTCCTGACGATGAACCCGCAGAGCGTCGGTGTCCTGGCTCGCCTCGCGAGCCTTGCCAGGCTGCCTGCTCGCGGGCTGCGTGCCGGTGTGACGCTCGACCCGGTCTTCCAGTTCGTGAATGGCTGGCGTGATGCGCTCACGGCGACGGCCCAGTCTCGCTATGGGTTCAACCCGCTGACCGACTTCCCAAGGGGCTTCACTGAGTCGATGAAGGCCAACTGGTTCGGCAAGGCCTCGCAGCAGTATGACGAGTTCGTGGCTGGTGGTGGTGGCTTCACCTCGCTGCGGCGTGGATCCGAGCGGCGCACTACCCAGGAGTCTCTGGCAGCTGTGCTGCCTGGTGGCGGCCGGGTCACGAACCCTGTGTCCGCCCTGAAGAAGTTCGCGACCCCGTTCGAAGAGGCGGCCAGGATCGGCGAGTTCATGAAGGCTCGCGGGAAGGGAGCCAACGTGGCCGAGGCTGTGTTCGCAGCTCAGGACGTGACGGTGAACTTCCAGCAGATGGGCGCATCGATGCAGGCCCTGAGCATGATGACGGCCTTCCTCAACGCTGGCGTCCAGTCGCTCGACATCATGGCGAAGACGCTCGGCCGAGCTGTGACCACGAAGGAGGGCGCGCAGCAGTTCTTCCTCTGGGGTGCCGGCTCGATGGCGATCCCCTCGATCATCCTGTGGCACGCGAACCGTGACGACCAGGAGATCCAGGAGCTCCGGAAGACTCCGGCCGGCTCGCTCTACTGGTTCGTGCGGCAGCCGTTCGTGCCTGGCAGCGACAACGGGGAGATCCTCAGGATTCCGAAGCCGTTCGTCTGGGGGCAGATCTTCGGCACCGGCACCGAGGCATTCCTCGACCAGATGCTCGATGAGGATCCGGAGGGGCTGGAGCGGTTCATGGCCGGGGCCGGCAGCCAGATGGCGCTAATGCCGATGCCGAACGCGCTGATGACGCCGATCGAGCAGTGGGCGAACAAGGACTACTTCTTCAACGCCCCGATCACGCCGCCTGAGGTCGCACGCTTCGAACCACGGATGCGGGTCACCGAGCGGACCAGCGAGGTCGCCAAGCTGCTGAACGAGGTCACGCGCGCTGTTGGGCTCGAGGTCGCACCGACGAACATCGACTCCGTCATCCGGGACTGGGGCGGCACGCTCACGACGAAGGCCATCAACGGCCTGAACGCTCCGCTCCGTCGGATGCGTGGCGAGGCGATCACCCCGCCACGGCCGGCTGCCAGCGAGAACGCCTTCTTCGGGAGGTTTATCGCGAGGAATCCGAGCCTGGGCGTCGAGCCGGTGCAGACCTTCTGGGAGGGAGCGATCCCGGCCCAGGAGGCACTCGATTCGTACCGGGAGCTGGAAAAGGCGGGCAACCGGCAGGACGAGCTCCGCGATCTGTGGGAGCGCCGAGGTCCTGAGCTCATGGCCGCAGCCCTGTACGACTCAGCTCGTAGCGAGATCGGAGACATCCGGTCCAACATCGAGGGCGTGCAGGCGATGACGGACGACATGTTCGCAGAAGGTCAGGACCCAGCAGCTCGGAAGCGTGAGCTCATCGACCACTGGACCCGGGAATACGTGCGCGTGGCACGTGACACCAACGCAGCGATCGATCAGATGCAGGCCGCTGCCGCACCAGGAGGCTGACGACATGGCGTCATTCGAGAACAGCACGTACTTCGAGAAGTCTGAGTTCGACCACCCTGAGAAGATGGATCAGGAGCTCGTCGCGATGCTCGACGTGGCCCGCGGCATCGCCCGGGTGCCGTTCACTATCACCAGCGACTGGCGGCCTGAGGGCGACGGTAAGAGCCATCACCTGGGGAAGGCGGTGGACATCAGGTGCAAGACCTCGTCCGACCGCTGGGCCATCGTGAACGGTCTAGTTCGTGCAGGGTTCCGCCGCATCGGCGTCTACTACGCCGAGATTGTTGACGGGCACCACCGCGAAGGCCACGTTCACGCCGACAGAAACACCGCCGAGGACGGGTTCCCGCAGGACGTGATGTGGATCGGGAAGTCCAGACACTGAGAAAAGGAGAATCATCATGGCAGCATGTGGACTGTGCGGACACGCCCTCTCTGAGCACAGCGGCTCCGGATGCAACAAGTGCAGTTGCACGAAGGGCTCGAAGGAAGAGTAGTGCGCGAAGCCAAGTCAGCACCGGAGGTTCCCACCTTCGGAGACCTCGTGGCCGGCGACGTGTTCACCATCGACCCCGACGTTCATCTGCTCAAGATCGAGCCGCTGGACACTCTCACTGACCCAGCCAACCCGGCGTCGGGGCTGGTGATCAACGCCGTGGGCCTGCAGACCGGGGGCATCTTCATGTCCCTGGCCGACACCGACCCGATCAATCCAGCACCGAGGGCGGTGTACAAGCTCTACCCCTGATGTCCCTGAGAACCATCTGGAGATACGCGAACATGCCGATCGGTGAACTGATGCAGCAGCTCTTCTGGGAGGGCGTTGCCCGCTACCTGGAGCGCCCAGGCACCCAGGAACAGATCCGCAACCTGGTGGCCGACGAGGTCGCCAAGATTGTGGACGCTGAGATCGCCAGGCTGGCCGCACCGCCAACCCCATGACGCTCTCGCTCTCGTGTGGGGTGTGCCTCAAGGACCGGGCGCACCCCATCCACGACAAGGACCTGCCGGAGCATTACGACCACGAGTTCAAGAGGATCGAGGTCGTGGTGTCGAAGCGGCAGCCCCTCTGGAAGAACAAGAGCTGGTGGCTCTTCTGGGCCATCGGTGGTGGTGGGACGCTCCTGCTCTACGTGCTGCGCTAGAGCCAGTCCGGGAAGGCGTCCTCAGGCTCGTCTTCTGCCTCAGGAATAGCTTCGGGAATAATCGGCACCTCGAATGCCGCGTCCTGGTGGTAGCACTCCATCTCGCAGCTGTGGATGCACGGCTTGCCGAGCTCGGGGCACCAGCCCTGACCATCCTCCTCCTGGTTGAGCTCGATGTCAGGCGCGGGGATCTCGGTGTCCTCCGGCCACAGGAACTCCGACGGCGGCGTGTTGATCTCGCCGGCCCCGTCCAGGAAGCGGTCGCGATGCCAGTTCGGCGGCTCAGGGTTGCCCATGAGCTTCGTCACTACACGACGCGGCCCATCTCCTTCAGGATCTCCATCACTCGCTTCCGGCTCCCCAGCTCGTAGCGGTGGCCCTGAGCCTCCACTCTCTCCTGGAACCACTTCTGGTCCGGGGTCTGCTTGTGCTTCCTCGCGTAGAACTCCGGCCCCTGCTGCCTCTTCACTTCGAACCAGAACCACGTCGGGCTCCGGTTGTCCATCACCAGCTGGTCCGCGATCCCCCTCGTCTGCAAGCTCTTCTGCGGCTGACTGAAAGAGATCACGGTAAAGCCCGCCAAGGTCCACAGCTCCTCGCACTTCTTGTCCTCCACGTCCTCCAGAGGCGGCTGGATCTTTTTGCGGCGGCTCGTAGTTCTCATCGAGACTCCTGAGGTATTGGCGGCGCTTCGCTGGCCGCATCATGCACGTCGCTCGGTAGAGCTCGGCGATCGGAATGTCTTTCACGTAGTCACCCGCGCCCAGGTAGCCGTGTTCGAAGGCTTCCTTGATGTCCTGGAGCGCCGGGTGGAGCTCCTCGCCCTCGCCGCTCAAAACGGCATCCCATCCGCCGCGGCTCGCTCAAGCCTGGCCTCACTGTCCCAGCGCTTCCGGCTTCCACGGGCGGAGTTATCCGAGAGGCCCATCCACCTGAGGTTGCGAGCGCTGTTGTTGCTGGTGTCCTCATCGATGTGATCGACCGAGCCGAGGTTCTCACCGTCCAGCCAGGCCATCGCCACGAGGATGTGCACGTTGAACGTCCGACGGCTCCCCTTCCTGCACAGCCCAACACGCATGTAGTTGCCCTCCCGTCCGCCCCCAGGCTGCTCGGAGAGGATCCTGCGGGCCTTGTGTCGGCCGAGAGAGTCTTTGCCCTCTACGCGCATCACACGGCCTTCGTTGGACACGCGGTAGTTCGGGTAGTCGGGGATCTCTCGCCACAGCTCCATCGGTCGCACCTCTTGGTCGTCGCACATCAGTACCTCCCTCGGCTCTTCGACTTCGCCTTCTCTGCAGCTGACTTGGGCCAGAGCTCTTCCTCGTGCGGGTCAGCCTCTCGGAGGTCGAGCTCGGCGTGGTTCCACTCGACAGCCACCGCGATTCCCTTCGGTCCCTGCTGATTCTTCTCCAGCAGCACCCAGGTCTTCGCGAGGTGGTGGTGCTTCCGGTCCCTCTCGTAGCGCGAGTGATCGAGGATGAGGACCACGCCCGCGTTCGATTCCATGGCGGTCCCCCCCCACAGATCACTGAGGGTAGGCTGGCGCGTGCGGTCGGCGAGAGCTGCTCGGTTCAGCTGACTCAGGCCCACGATCGTGATCTCCATGTCATCGACCAGGTCGTCCATCGCCTCGGAGACGATCTCAGCTCGGCCGGCGACGTTGTTCCCGGCCATCCCTTCGACCTTGATCTTCTGCATGTGGTCAACCACGAAGTAGCTGATGCCGTGCTCGTGGTAGGCCGAGCGGATCGCGTCACAGACCGAGCCGATGTCCCGCTTGCAGTCGATCGAGATGTGGATCTCGCCGCTGCCCTGGTCTCGAGCCCACCTCTCGATCTCGCCGATCATCTTCTTCGATGTCTCCATCGGATCCCAGCCCGATGGCATCCACTTGTGCAGCGGGATCGCTCGGCCGACGATGCCCTGGTACAGGCGAGCGGTCGCCACGTAGGGCCTCATGTCCAGGCTGATGATGCCGCCCTTGTTCCCCGACAGCGCTGCCTGCTTGAGGCACCAGAGGCCCATCTGCGTCTTCCCGACGTTCGATGCGCCACCGATGATCATGTACGTGCCCTGCGGGATCCCATGCTCGTTCCCGAAGAGCTTCATGGCGTTGTCGATCGATCGAAGCCCCACCGGCACTGTTTCCGGCGGGTCGGCCATGCGGGCGATGAAGTCCCACATCGGCTTCTCGTCGGCGATGTTTACCCAGCTCAATAGAATCCTCCTGATTTGGGCGCTTCAGGCCCGTGGTCGTCTATCTGGTCGTCGTAGTCGGCCCACGCCTCTTGCCCGAAGAAGTTGTGAGCTGCCAACGGGTACTGCTCGTTCGTGTTCAGGTACGCGATGTAGAACCGGATCCCCTGGAGGATGGTCTCCGGCTTCACCCCTGCGAGCACCGACTTCCGGACGTGGCCGTAGGAGGTCTTCTTCGTGCCCCTGAAGTCGTTCGGGGTGTACGCCTTCCAGAGCTCTTCGAAGCGGTCGGGGTAGATCCGCCGGCCGGTCTTCGGGTGCACCTTGAGGCTGTCGTACTTCGGCCAGAGCTGGGCCTTCGTAGCTGTCTCAAGCCCTACTTCCTGAACCGGCGGAACACCAGGCAGCGCAAGGCCTAACTGCCCCTCGCTGGGTGTCTCACGCCCATCCTTCTCGACCCGCCTGATGAACCGGTGCGCGGTGTCCTTACTCCAGCCCCAGCGCTCGGCGATTTCACGCACAGACAGCTCCACGCCCCCCTCCCGGAGGGCGTGAAGATCTGTCCATGCTTCGCGTCGAGAGAACGGGCCCTCAAGGACCCAGGCCGGGTAGTCCACCGCCTAGCCCTCGGTCTTGTCGTCATCCTCCTCGACCGGCTCGCCCTGGATGACCCGCTCCTTCAGCTTCTCGGATGTCTCGGCCGCCTTCTGAGCGAGCCGTGACTGGATCGAGATGGGTGTGTCGCTGTCGAGCTGACCGGAGGTGAACCCTTCGCCCCGGTTGTCGAACTCCAGGGCGGTCGCCAGGCGTGGGCTCACGTCCAGCCAGCGAACGAGCTGCTTGACCAGCGTCTTCTTCCCCATCGCTGCGTAGTCGGTCTTCCACGGGCTGGTGCTGCCCTCCCGGACTCGAGCCCTGATGCCGTCCACGAAGCTGCGCGGACGCCACTCGTGGATCGTCACGCCAGGCTCCAGTGTCGCCACGGCGTAGAAGTCGGTGATGTTCTCGTCCAGCCGAGGGTCGGGTCCACGGTACGGCACGTGCACCAGGTTGTCCTCGGAGCCCTGGACGATCTCGAAGTGGTCGTCGGCGTACACCGCACGGGCGACGATCTTCCGGCAGCTCCCGCCCTGCAGAGCCAGCCTGATGAGCGCCCGGTAGTCGATGATCAGCTGACAGTCGGACTTGAAGGGCACGAGGTGCGCCCCTCCGATCGGTGACCCGATCTCCAGCCCCAGCTGCGATGCCTGGAGGATCGCCTCGACCACCGACACCGGCTTGCACTTCAGGAGGGCCGGGTTCGCGTGGATCGCCAGCTTCGCCAGCCTGACCACTCGCTTCGCATCCAACCCCGGGGGGAGTAGCTCCTGGATGCGGGTCTCGGACTGGTCGATCTTCGTGATCAACGGGGGTGGTGCCTTCGCTACTGCTTTGCCTGCCATGATTCTTGCTCCTTTCGCTCGGCTGTGCCGAGACTCTGAGATGGGTCCTGCTACTCTTTCGAGTCGTAGATGCGGACGGTCTCGAAGGCTGCGCCCTGCTTCTCGAAGATCGAGAGGTCCAGGCGTGCTGCTTCGAAGAGGGTCTCGATGACATCGAGCTCGAGCCCAGCCTCGGCCAGGAGGCTCGCCATCCGGATGGGGTCCAACGGGTCGAAGGCCATCAGGCTCTTCTTGTCGAAGGACTTCCGGCCCTGCTGCTCGCGGAAGTACACGCGAGCTCCTGCTCCTTCGTAAGCGCCCTTCTCCGGCATCAGCTCCTTGATGATGCTCTTCGCGAATTCGACGCTCTGCTTCCCGGATCGCTCGATGCCCCGGGCCTCCCTGAGGAACTGCACGGCCTCGCGCCACTCCTCGTTGTCGTCCATCCGGATGATGGTCTCGCCGTCCTTCATCTTCGGCGCGTCCGGGATCTCCAGCGGTGCTGGATCGGGAGGCGTCTGGGTCTCCACGTGATCCTTCCAGAACCGGCGCAGCACCTGGGACGTTTCGCCGAAGAGCTCCTCATCGAACGGCACGTCGAAGTGCATGAACTCGAACGGGTCCGGACACAGGATCGCGACAGCTCCCCACTTCAGCCCGCACACGCCCATGTAGTGCTGGACCTGCAGGTAGTAGCTCTCGGGAATCCCGTTCTCCTTGATGTTGTCCATCACCCAGCGGTTCGCCGTCTTGAGCTCCAGCGCACCGTTGCCCTCGTGCTCGCGGTCATCGCCGTGGATGATGCGGTCTGGGTTCGCGATCAGCTCGCCATGCTCCTTGTTCCGGCGGAACCGTCCCTGCCTGATGCGCCGGCCGGTCTCCTCGATGTACAGCTTCCCGACCACGGGCTCCAGGTAGATCCCGCGCCGCATCGCCTGGTTGGCTGTGTCGGTGAGCTCCGGCGGCTTCACCTTCGAGAGGTATACGTCCAGCGAGTCGCGGTACTGATCGACACCCAGGACGGGCCCAACATCGGACCCTCCCATGCCGCTCATCCGTCGCTTGAGGAACTGCATCCTCTTGGGGCTGGCTTCCATCACGTTCTCCTAAGGAATGAGGTCGTCCCGGTCTGAGACCAGGTCGGTGAATCTAGGTCGTCTGGTCGTCGGGGGTTTCCAGTCTAGGTGGCCGCTGGCTTGCCCGCCAGATAAAGGTGGGCCGGCCGCACGCACTTCAGGTTCTTGCAGAGCGGACGGACCTGCCGGCCCTTCGGGATCGGGCCCTTCGATTCCTCCCAGGCCCACCGTCGAGGGCTCACTGATTCGAACCCCGCCCAGAACTGCGGGCCATCGGTCCAGATCCAGCAACCACGCTCGTGGTAGTCCACCTTCTCCCAGAAGCGCTCTGCTACGGGCCGCGCGATGCGGCCACTGCCGACGCCGCCCATCAGGAGGCCGCCCTGCAGTTCTTGCAGCGCACGCCGGCCTTCTCGACCTTCGGCAGCTCCTCGACCGGCACCCACACGGGGTGCTGGCACCAGTCGCATTCGGTCCACCAGTGCGGGCCCCGCTGCTCCCAGGTCCGCGTCTTCATCACGTCGCCCATCAGTACCACTCCATGTCTTCGTCGGGAACAGGCTCGAGCCCAGCCTCCGCTTCCGCGTGATCCTGCTGCAGCTGTCGATCGAAGGCCTCGCCCTTCTTCTTCTCGATCACTTCAGGCGCGAGCTCGTGCGCCAGCTCGGGGTTCACGCTGCCCCACTTGTTGATGTCTCCGCGGTCGGTGTCGAACAGTCGATCGACCACCTCGCTGAACGACTGCGGGTAGTCCTGCAGCCGCTTCACGAGCCAGAGCGGGAGCTGCCCATCCTCGCGGCCCTCCCACCTGCGCCAGGTCCGCACCGTCACGCCGGCCCACTCGGCTGCCTGGTCCTGAGTCCAGCCTGGGCGGGTCTGCCCGTTCTTGTAGGTGAACCGGCCAGGGCGCTGGGCCCTCCACAGCCGGAGCTGGTAGCCGTTCATCTCGGGAGTCGCCCGGATCTGGTTGATCGGGGCGACCTTCACGTCAACCGCCATCGGGCACCACCTCGATCACCATGGATCGCGCGATGGGGCCGGAGAGCACGAGGGTCGTGCCCGCCCGCACGTAGATCGTCGGGACCTTCTCGCCTCTGCGAATCAGGCCGATCAGTAGGCGTTTCATAGCTCGGGGTACTCCCTCTTCAGCAGTGGGTGGCCGCTGTCCATCAAGCGGGACAGCGCGAGAGCGATCGGCAGCACGCGCGGCGCTGCCTCATCGACGGCCGAGATGATCCCGGCCAGCATGAGGGCGAGCTCCATCGTGTTGTCCGCCCGGATGCTGACCGACGGCATGTCGGGCTGCGCCTGCATGATCCCGATGGCATCGGCCGGGTCCATGGTGAACTTGCTCAGGTCCGTCGAGGCGATGGTGATCGCGATGCCGGCGGACCCGGTGATCCTGGTCACGTGCTTGTGCCCATCATCGGCGAGCACCTGCACGTCGATCGTCACGTCGTTCACTTCCGCTCCTCCCTCAGCATCCGCACGTCCAGCCAGAGCGCCAGGATGATGAGCCACTGGCTCACGTCCATCCCCAGGCCTCCGCTGACCACCTCGTAGAGCGCATCCATTAGAAATCCCCCTTGGCGTAGCCTCGCCCGTACATGCAGGTGTCGAAGTACGACCCCCACCGCTTCTTCCAGGCGATGACCTGCACGAGGCTCGAGCCCCCTGGCGCGGCGGTTCCGGCCAGGCTGTTCGCCTCCACTCGGCACGCCTGCACGTCGGCGTTGAACCGGTCGGCGTGGAAGTTGGGGTGCACCCATTTGCTCGCGCATCCACTCAGGGTGAGCATCAGGGCGAGTATCACGGTCCTAACCATTTCGCGTGCGTAGTCTCGATGTGCCATCAGGTCACCGCCCCAGTTTCCTCAGCGAACCTCTCCAGCTCGGTCCAGCAGGTCGGGCAGACCCCGCTGATCAGGCTCTCACGATCCTGGTCAGACATCTCCGGGAAGGCCTCCTGGATCAGCGTCCCCCGCAGGTGCCACCGCACCGCACCCTCGGCGGGCACGATCAGCCTGGTCTCCGTCTCGCAGTGCGGGCAGGTCACGATGAAGACGATCGGCCCGTTCTCCTCGCCTGGCATCGCGCGGCTCACCAGCACCTTGATGTGCGGCTTCCCGGGCAGGACTTGCGTGCTCATGAGTCGTCCTCCCGGGACATGCGATCGCCCTCCAGCAGGCCACCGGGCGCGTGGTAGCGCTTCTCCAGGTCCGCCCAGACCTCAGGCCACATCGACTTGAGGCGCATGGCGTTGTCGGAGTCCGCCTGCCGCATCGCGGCCATGATCAGCGCGTAGAACGGGTAGTCCTGCGCGGCGATCTTCAGGGACTCCTTGTAGTCGTAGAAGCTCATGATCCGAGGAACTCCTCGGCGAAGCTGATCGCCGTGTGAAGGTCGTTGCCGAAGTACTTGTCCTGCTCGGGCTGGTCTCGGGCGGTGCCAACCCACCCCTTCACGTGCCACTCGATCAGGCCGCTGCGGGGATTCATGAATCGCGAGAGCTCCACCTTCCTGGGCCCGCGCTTGCAGCACCAGGTGAGCCCGACCCGCTCGTACCCTTTCGGGATCGGAATCTCACCCCTCGCCATCGATCACCTCCTGCGAGATCTCGCGGTTGAGCTCGGCCTGCGAGGCGTCACGCTTCGCCATGTCCTCGAAGATCTCGATGAGGATGTTGTGGACGCGCATCGCGCAGACCGTGACCGCCTCCTCGTTCGCGTTCCAGGCGTCGATCGCGGCGTCGATATCGATGCCTGTGAACTGCCCCTTGAGGCCCTTGTGGATGAACTCGCGCAGAGGGGTGTGCGCGGTCGGGTTTGCTCTGCCGTTCGGCATGGTCGTCTCCTGTAAATGGTCGTCTGGATACCCATATTAGGGCTGCGCTACTGTCCGGTCAACTGGCCTTTTACCAGCTCCAGAAGCCGAATCGGCGAACCATCAGCCTCCAGAGGCTGATTTTGCCACCGAATCGCACGTGCACGTCCTCGGTCATCACGATCGGGCCGGTGACCTTCCGAATCGTGAGCTCGGCCAGCTGCGCGTCGTGCATCGCCTGGATCTCCTCCTGGGCGGGGTCGCGAACGAAGACCCAGGCCTGCACCCAGGCGTAGCCCTCCTGCTCGTTCACGTGCACCTGGGCGTCGGGATCGATCTCCAGCTCGTTGTCGTCGCCCACCCACCACTCGCGGACCACCTCCTCGCGAGCTGCTCGGCGGTACTGGGCCTCAGTGAATCGCTCCATCAGATCACCTCGCGGAGGAGCTCCGCAGCTTGGGGTGGGCACACGGCGTTTCCGATGCCCTTGATCGTGTCCTTCTTCGTCGCGTCGGGCCAGGCGTAGTCCTCGGGGAAGCCCATGCCGCGTGCGTACTCCCGGATCGTGAGCGGGCGATACTCGGAGCCCCTGACCACGATCCACTGGTCCTTCGTGGTGATCGTTCGGATCGGCTCATCGAGGCCCACGCCTGGGTGCCCGGTCACGTGCTGGCTCAGGAACCGCCGGCCATGGTTCGCGCGCCCCTTCCGGATGCGAGCTCGGACGTTGTCGCTCGCGTCACGCACCGGACGCCACCGGCCCTCGTTCCAGTCGATGCAGGGCCCGAACGCCGGCTCCTCCTGGGCGACCCTGGGCTCGAGCCTCGCGCCGACCGAGCTCGCCGTGATGAACACGCGGTCACGTCGCTGCGGAACCCCGTAGTGGCTGGACCTCAGGACCTCCGCGTGCACCTCGTATCCGAGCACCTGCAGCGCCTGCTCCCAGACCGGGTACAGCTGCCACCTCAGGAAGTCCGGGACGTTCTCGACCAGGATGGTCTCCGGCCGCGTCACCTCGGCGCAGTCCACGACGGCCCAGGCGGTCGCCCGCAGCGCGTCGTGATACCCGCGCCTCTTCGGCTGCGCTGCCTGGCTGTGGCCCTGGCACGCGGGGCTCGCGAGCAGCAGGTCGTACTCCGGCAGCGCGGTCCAGTCCGCCTGGCGCAGGTCCTGGCAGACGTGCTCGGTGCCTGGGTGGTTCAGCGCGTGAGCCTCGACGGCCAGCTTCCAGTGGTTCGCTGCCCACACCACGTCCACGCCGGCCTGCTCGGCTCCGAGCGTGAACCCGCCCCAGCCTGCGAAGAGATCGATTGCTTTCGTCATGATTTGTGCCCTCCTGGGCTCAGTGAATCGCTAGATCAGCGCTCGAAGGCCATGGGGTCGTCCCGCATCGGCGGGTTCTCGTGATCGTAGAGCTCCTGCCCGGTGAGCCTGGCGTGCCCGAACGTCTCGGGCTCGTCATCGGGCTCGTCCTCCCAGGTCGCGTGCACGATGTACTCCACGCACCCGTGGGAGACCTCACGCGAGGCCCCGATGATCTCCTCCAGGAACAGGCTGCGCTGCTCGTCGGTCATGCCGTTCCAGGCGCAGCGTGCGTCGGTGATCCGGCGCGGGTTGCCCGCGTCGAGGGGGGCCCGCTTCTCTTTGCCATCGTTGCGTCGTGCCATGGTCGTCTGCTCCGTTCGTTGGGTTTCGGCCTGTTCTGAGGCCTCATCAGCGCCCACCTGGGGCGGACCCGAATCAGGCCATAAGCACCTCGTCGTGGACTTCGAGGAATCGATCCCACCGCGCGCCGCTCAGGCGATTCGGATGGGAGGAATCGGCACTGTCACACCCCGCTGCTACCGCGCCCTCGATGCGCGACTGCGTGCAGCGCCCGAAGTGCAGCTTCAGGCCCCACCAGTCGCACAGCGCCCGCCAGCCATCGATGTCGCGCTTGAAGTCGTCCGTCCCGCCCAGGAACAGCCCGTCAACGCGCGTCAGCAGGTGGCGCTCGCTCTCGCAGCAGGGATCGAGGTCACCGAGCTCCTGGGGCGTCATGCCGTCCTGCACGGCCAGGTACAGGGGGATCTGGCGGTAGCCGAGCGCCCAGCCGGCCGGGTCCACTTCCTCCTGCAGGGTCTCTTCGTACCAGTCCAGCCAGGCCCACGATTCCCAGAGCGAGCTCGCGTCCCCTGGACGGTCGGGCACGACCACGAACATCGGGCTCACGCCGCGCCTGGTGAGCTCGCCCACTTCGGGCAGCCTGGCCTCAAAGAATCGGTAGCACTCCGCGTAGTCGATCGAGCAGTCGCGACCGGCCGCGTTCCAGGCCCGAAAGACCCCGTTGTCGAGGAACCAGGGCTCGCCTGGGAACGGCCGCATGGGGCGCTCGACATAGCAGCGCCCGATGCCACGCGGGAGCGTGTCGCGGAGCTTCGCGGAGCCGTTCGACATCTCGCCGACCAGGTAGATCATCGGCCGAGCTCGGCGAGAGAATGCCCGCGCCCGTGGCACCAGTGGCAGAGCGCCGAGGGTGCCGGGTCGCAGCGCTCACACCACGAGCGCTCGCAGTTGCCGCACGTCACGCGGGCCGGCTCGGCGCAGGGGCAGCCTGGCACGCACTCGCACACCACGCGGATGTCGAAGCGGTGGAACGCCCCCAGGTCGATGCCCTGCCCGTCGCAGTGGGGGCAGCCTGGCACGCCCTGCGGGGCCGGCTGGGAGTCGGTGAGTCGTCGCTCTGTCATGGTCGCCTCTCGGTCGTCGTTTCGCCCTGCTGGGCTCATCAGGGGCGCAGCATCAGCGCCCGACGTGGGGCCCCCGGCGGGGCCCCGGTTGCGGGTCACCGGATGCCGAGCTCCTGGCACAGCGCGAGGATGCTCACGTCCTCGCGGAACGTCCAGCCGTAGAGCTCTTCGAGGTCGGCGAGCTCGTTTGCATACTCGGGGTTGTGAGTCGCGCCGCGCTGCAGGTCGCCGGCACTCGCCAGGATGCACAGCGAGCAGCTGAGGCGTTCGTTGCCGAGGGCGTAGGCCGGGTGCACCAGGTGACCCGATCGGCCGCCGATGGTCTCCCACACCTGGGCCTCGGTCCACTCGATGATCGGACGCCAGGTAATCGCTTCGCGGGTCTGGGTCGTGATGCGCTTGCGGGTCTCGGTGCAGGGCTTTTTCGCGCGGGCGTTGGACTCCTGGGCGCGGATGCCCTCGACGCTGATCACGAGCTCGGTCGGCAGCCCGCGCAGATACTTGTCGATCGGGTCGCGCTTCAGGTCGCTGGTGCAGTAGCGATTCGAGGCGCTCGGCCAGAACGGCTTTTCGTCGCCCACCTGGGCAGCGCGGGCGGTGATGCGTTCGAGCAGGTCGCCCTTCGTGCGCTGCACGATGGTGAGATCGAGCCCGTAGGCTTCCGCCTGGGCCCGGACAATCGCGTGCGTTTGGTGCCACTCGGCGCGGCCGAGATCAGCGTGCACGGCCGTCACGGGATTCGTGCGCCCGGTCTCACGGAGCCAGGCGAGAACCGCGAGCGTCATCGCCTGCGAGTCTTTGCCGCCCGACATCGAGAGCGCGAGCGTAGCGCCTCGGTCGAGGGCGTCGAGAACCTCGGGGGTGGTCTGGATCACAGGTCGTCTCCCCGCTCGCGCTGCTGCGGGTCCAGGAGCGCCTCTGCGGCGTCCGCGATGGCCTCAGCGTGCGCCGCGAGCTCGGGTAGCTCCAGGTCGTCCAGGGCGTTGCCCATATCGCGCGCCTGGCCGGCGATGGCGTCGAGCTCCTCGGCGGGGGTCATCGGGCGGGTCATCGGCCGAGCTCCTGGGCGTTCTCGATCGCGTGCAGGGCCCGCCGCGCCTCGCAGTACAGCGCGTGCAGGTGTTTCTGGCGCGAGGCGTTCGATCCGGTGTACCGGCATTTCGAGGCCTCAAGCGCCGCGCGCAGCTTCTCCACGCGCCGCGCCTGGTGTGCCGCGAGCGCGGTGATCGGGTCGCGTTTGGTCGTCGTGGTCGTCATTTGGTCGCCCTCCAAGGGGTCGAAAGGTCAATGTCTGCGCCGTTCGTCGTGTCGATCGGCATCGGGCCCGTGTAGGGCCCCGTGTGGCACTCGATCACGCCGGAGTGATTCGGCAGCAATTCGCCCAGGCAATCGCCCGCCGCGCGATGTGTCGCGATCTGCGAGGCGACGAAGCCGAACGCCACGCACGCACACATGAGCCAGAGCGCGCCCAGGATACCGCGCGCCGCGCTCACGAGTACACCTCGCGACGGCCGGCGCTCACGATCGGCGCGGGGTCGCCGGCTTCGGTGAGCCGGTCAAAGACCCGATCCTGGGCCTCGATCATCGCGCGCCGCGTCATGCACCCGATGTAGCGCCAGGCGTCCAGGTTGGCGTCGAAGTACTCGACCACGTAGGGCCCAGAAACCGCGCTCACGTCGCGCCCAGCGTATCCCGCGCGGTTCATGCGGCGCTCCCGGCGCACGCTGGCGCGGTGTTGAGAACCGGCAGAACGAAGCCGCTTTCGTCGCCCTTCGCGGCTCCCTTCCCGCGCAGGCCCACGATAACCGCGCCCCCGTCGGCCGCGCGTTTGTCCAGGAACCGAAGGTCCGTTTCGTCGCCGTCGATCACCGGCCGGCCGTTCCACGTGCGCGGTAGTGGCGCGCCCTTCGCGACATCGAAAACCGCCGCGATGTTGACACCGCGTGCGAGCTCCGCGCTCACGTCGCCCGCGTTAGACTCCGAGCGCGAGAACGTCAGCGAATAATTCGCCGGGAGATCCGCGCGATTCGGCCGCTTCGTGTAGTCGTAAAA
>Ga0316192_10000779_pt1 | contig 23284 bp, 19 predicted proteins | sample MerIslwburrow_MG_FD_204931 | JGI IMG/M metagenome (GOLD analysis project Ga0316192, IMG submission 204931) | Coastal sediment microbial communities from Maine, United States - Merrow Island worm burrow | ecosystem: Environmental > Aquatic > Marine > Coastal > Sediment | place: USA: Maine...
TCGGTAATCGGACGCCACCAGCCTAACGATTCGTCTCTCCGGAATGTGTCGGGACGGTGAACTGTTGGAAAATTCCGCCCCGGAAGGGGTCAGGGGTGGAGCACGGCCAGGCTGTGAGCCGGCAGCCTGAAGCTGACCCCGGCGCCGGTGCAGGCCAGTTCCTCTGCGGCGATGGTGACGTCCGCTGCGTCCTCGTTGTGACGCGCCGGCCGCGAGCCATCGAGCAATTCGAGTCGGATCACGCCGGCCGGGCACGGCAGGGCAACGGTCAAATCGGTGGGGCCGAGTCGGGCCGAGACGACGGCGACGCGGCTGCCGCCACCGAACCAGACGGTGGTCAGCGCCGTGCAGGCCGCGCCGCTGCAGTCGGTGCTGTGGGCCGGGCCACCGGCTACGCGGTTGAGCAGTGCCAGCGCCAGGCCGGTGGGCCGCAGGCGGTCGGCGGCCGCGAGATCCCGTGTGATGCCCCAAAGGCGCACCAGTTCCTTGCTGTCGTGGACATAACTGTCGAACCCGGCAAGGGTGTAGACCGCCTGCTCGCGAGTGCCGACGAGAGTGCCCTGCAGCAGGCGTCGCGCCAGGGCCGGGCCACTGGCGGCGCCGGCAACGACGGCGTTGCGGGAGGGGCTGTCGGCGTCACCCAGCGTGGTGTGGAAGTTCACTTCGTAGACGGCCAGGCGCTTGCCATGGGAGCGGGCCGTCGCGGCCTGTTCTTCGAGCAGCCGTCCGTCTTCGGTAAAGGCGGCGTCGACCGCCTGGGCAGTGGAGGTGCCGGCGTCCAGGCTGTAGAGAAAGTAGGGGGCGACGGCGACCAGATCGGCTACGCGACTGCGGGCGCCGGCGAGGCGGGCGCTGTCGGGATTGACGAACTGTGCGTTGATCACCGTGCGTATGCGTGGATCCTGCCCGCTGCCTTCCCGAAGCAGGCGAAACGCCCGGTCTGCCACTGCGGCGTGGCGGTTCCCGTCGGGAATGCCGCCCGGACGGAACAGCGGGTTCCAGTTCTCGTTGCCGAATTCGAGCAGCACCTCGTCGAAGCCGTGCTGGTCCGCAGCCTGCCTCAACCACGCGCCGAGGCGGCCCCACTCGGTGTCGTCGAGCGTGGTGGGCGCGACCACCCAGGGGCGAGCGCCGACGGCGGCGCACAGGGCCAGGAAATCCGGCAGGCCATAGTGGAACTGGGCCTCGTGCTCACCCGGGCGATAGCGTGCCGGCTGGTGCGCGTGCGTCGCGGCAAGCCGGTTGTCCAGGGTGTCGCCGAGCTGTCCCTGCCAGTCGCGCAGGTAGCCCGGCCGCAGACTTTGCAGCGTGTCGACCACGACCCGGCGAAAACCGCCCGGGCCGGGCTCTGCCTCGCCCAGGTAGATGTCGTCCAGCAGGACCTCGCTGTCGTGTGCGGTCAGGCCCAGGGTCAACGGACCGGGCGGCCCGTCATCCGTCGGCCTGAAGGCGAATTCGTGATAGTGCCAGTCCTCGCCTGGGGAGATCTCCTCGTCCAGGAAGGCCCTTTGCCCGGCCCGGTCGAAGCGGATGCGGAGGCGCGCGCCGGGCCGAGCGGCGCGCGCCCACACCCCGATGCGCCAACCGCCTCGCAGCGGCAGCAGCTTGCCGGCGCGTTCCGGGATGTTGTCGAGATAATGCAACAGTTCGGCCGGCTGGCCGGGCAGTGCCAGCAGGCGCACAGAGCGCTGCCCCGGGCTGCCGGGCCGGGTGTCGGTGGACCTGGCCAGCCGGCCCGCGCCTCGCCACCAGCGTGGTGCGGCGTCGAGGTCGCGGTGGCGGGTCAGTGTGACGATGTCGCCGGGCTGGAGGCCCTCGACCGGCGGGTCGAGCCAGACCTCGGCGAGTCCGTCTGACGGCCGCTTGCGCGAGTCGGGTACGCGGCCGCTTCGGCCCGCGGCTGCACCGCTGCGCACGTCGTACACGGCGCCGCTCCAGAAGCCGTCGGGGCGGGCCAACCAAGGGGCGTCGTCCACGATGACGTCGCGGCGCGCCTCCTTGAGGATCAGCACGGTGCGGTCGAGCACCGGCTCAAAGCCCGGGTTGACGAGGACATTGGCGCGCAGCTGCTCGGCGCCCCAGGTGCCGGAACCGCCCAGGTTGAGGCCGTAGCGCGGCAGTTCCGCCGCCAGCGGCCGGCCCGGCCGCAAGTCGACCTGGGCCGCATCCGCCTGCCCGCCGGGGCGGGCGAACAGCGCCAGGCAAGGCAGCAACAGCAGGCCCAGGCTGCCGAGCACCCGGCGGCCGGTGATCATGCGCAGGAGGCGGCCGGGCGGGTGTGCGGCACTGCCAACGCGGGTTTCTCGGCGCGCAGCAGGAACTGGTAGGCCCACAGGCCGCGGAGCAGCCGCAGGGTGGCGAGGTCCTTCCACTTGTCCCAACTGCCCCAGGCGTAGTTCACGTGCTCCATCTGCGGCTCCAGGCCGCTCTGACGCAGCATCTCGAGGGCGCCTTCACGGCTGAAGAAGCGCAGGTGGGTCTGATCCATAATGCCGGCCTCGGTGTAGCGCCAGCGCCCGCGGAGCAGCAGCGGCAGCACCACGCTGTGGTGCTGAACGTTGGGCAGACTGACGATGATATGTCCCCCCGGCCGCAGCAGGGTGTTCAGCCGGCCCATGGTGACCCAGGGATCTACCAGGTGCTCCAGGACGTCCAGGCAGAGGATGAGGTCGAGAGATTTCGGTTCGAAGTGCTGCAGATGTTGGTCGACGTCGCCCTCGTAGATGGTGTCCACGCGGCCGCGCGCCACGGCGGTGGCTTTGGGGCTCAGTTCGATGCCCGCGGTCCACTGCGCTCGCCCGGTCTCCTTGAGCCAGTTCAATGTGGCGCCGCCGCCGCAACCGATCTCCAGCACGCGGCCGGCTACTTCGGGCAGCAGGGGGGCGATGTCCTTGCGCAGGAAGCCGAAGTACCAGGGTTCTTTGTTGTCGTACATTCGGGTGTCCTCAATAGGTGACGGCGCGGCGGCCGGAGCGATTCTTGACGTTGCGGGCGAGACCGGCCAGACGACGCGTGAAGCCGATCCGGTCGTACCACTTGTTGGGGTAGATGTCGCTGCGCGAACTGCGCTGGCCGCCGAGCGAGGGAGCAGCCATCAGGGTCACCACAGTCGGCTCGCGGCCGCGAAACAGCGAGTAGGCGCCGTCGACGTGCATCGGGCTGCCCAGTGGGTGGCCGACCGGTCGCTCTAGGCACGCGGCGAGGTGGTCGCGCAGCGGCTGCAGCACCCGGCCATTGAGACCGTAGAAGTGGGTGGTCGCCATGGGCTCGCGGCTCTGGCGCCAGCCAAGTTCGGCAATGTGCGACGTCGCCTCCACGTGTCCCAGATAGGCGAAGTCCCAGTCGTCGGCAAGGCGTTCGCGCATGGCTGGTGGCGCCTCGAGCAGGTGCGGGTCGAGGGCCAGGTCGTCCTCCAAAACCAGCACGTTGGCGAGCCCGTCGCGGATCGACTCTTCGAGGATGGCGAGGTGGCTCAGGAAGCAGCCCCGGGCGCCAACGCTCGGAAAGTCGCCGGCATCGTCCGGCCGGATGGCTCCAAAGCAGCGCACCCGCCGGCCGTCCATCCGCAGGCCGATGCGCTGAAGTTCGCGATCCATCTCCTGGCGCCGGTCGGCGCGTTCGGGCAGGTTGACAATGTAGATGCGTTCGAAATGATCTATGAGGCTCATGGGCCTTACCTCGTTTCAGGTGCTGTGGGAGGGCAACCGGGGGCGCCGGTTGCCCAGGGCCGCCAGGCGGGCGCGTACCAGCAGGGCCCAGGACGGCATGGTGAAATAGTCCGCGGTCTTGCGACCGGTCAGGTACTCGAGCAGCTGCTCTTGCAGGTAGCCGCCGCCCTTGAAGGGGCGCACGCGGTTGACCAGCAGACCGACCGCCGCGGGCTCGAGTTTTTCCAGCAGCCGTCCCACCCGGCGCAATTCGCCGGCGGTCTGGGCGCCGGCCTCGACCACGAGCAGCAGGTGCTGCAGGCTGCGGGCCAGGATCTCGGCGTCGGCGGACAACAGCAGCGGCGGGATGTCGACCAGTACGATGCGGTAGCGCTCGGCCCAGGCCTCGGCGAGCTCGCCCATGCGATCGACGCGTTCGAGGTGTCGGCGGTCGCCGGTGTCGCCGACCCACAGACGGTCGGGCAGGTCGGCGGTGGCTGGGGCGATACCGTCGAAGGGTTCGCATTCTTGCTGCAGGCACTGGGCCAGTCCGGACAGGGGTACGCCGTCGACCGGTCGCAGCGCGGCATTCGGCTTGAAGGCGTTGGCCTCGACGACGAGCGTGCGGTGGCCCAGGCCGTCAAGGGTGCGGCCCAAGGCGAGAACCAGTTCGCTGGAGCCCGCGCCAGGCTTGGCCGACGAGAAGGCGAAGACGCGGGTTCCTTGGGTCCCGTGCTCACGGATCAGGCCGCCCGCGAGGCGGCGCAGCAGATCCTCGCCGAACATGCGGGTCGGGGTGTCCGCCTGTTCCACCATCCAGCCGAGGGCGGGCACGCCGAGTACGCGTTCGGCCTCGTTGACGGTATGCAGGCGCCGGTCCAGCAGGTCGCGGCCGATGGGTGCGGCCAGTCCGGCGAACAGGGCCGCGAACAGGGCCATGAGCGCGATTTTCTTCTTGCCCGGTCCGAAGGGGAGTTCCGGCGCCAGGGCCGGCGACACCAGTCGCACGAAACCGAACGAATTCTCCTCGGCGGCGAAATCGTTGAGGCGGCTCCGGATGGCATCCAGTTCGGTCCGCTCCTGGCCGAGGTCATGGGTGAGCGTCATGGCCCGGTTGTACAGGTTGGCGAAACGGGCACCCTGTTGTTGCTGGGTGTCGAATTCGCGCTCCAGTTCGGACTCGACCTGTCGCGCCTGATCGACCGACACCTGGTAGCGGGCGAGCACGCTGTCACGCACCTGTTGGCTCAGTTTTTCCGTCTGGTCGGCCAGTTCGGTGTCGATGCGCTGCATCTCCTCGTCAAGTTCCTGGTACGCAGGGTGGTCCCCGGTCAGGCCGGTAAGCTTGGACAGCAGCTCGCCCCGGCGCTTGAAAAGGTTCGATTTGAGGTTGGCCAGGCCTGGGTCGATAAGCACCGCCTCCTGGATCGAGCGGGTCTCGATGTCGGTCTCGCCGCGCTTGACGAAGGCGTCGAGCTTGGCCTCGGCGTCGAAGCGCGCCTGGCGTGCCTTGGCCAGGGCGACGCGGAGGTCTGCGAGCACCCGGTCATAAGGGTTTTCCTCGACGCCGCTGAAGGCGCTGGTGCCCAGCTGCAGGGCCAGTTCGGTGCGCCGATCGGTCTTGTCGTTGATGGACTTCAGCAACTCGGCCTGGCGCTCCTCGAGGTTGCGCACGCGCACGTCCGAGCCGTAAACGCGCTCCTCCTGCATACGCTCGAGATAGACATTGACCACCGCGTTCACCAGGTTGGCCAGTCCCTCCTTCTTCTCCGTCTGCAGGGAGACTTCGATCAGGTAGGTGTCGGGGATCGGCCGCACCGCGATCAGTCGGCGCAGACGGTCGACGGCCAGACGCTCGCTCTCGCCGGGCAGGCGCCACAGGCCGGCCTCTTCGCCCAGGCTGCGCAGCGCGTCGCGGACGATCTCGTAGCGCAGGACACTCTTGGCCTGCTGCTGGCGGAATTCCCGGTATTGGGTGTTGGACGGAAAGGACAACTCGCCGTCATCGCGCAGGTTCTTCATGTAGCGCGGCATGACCTGAACCGTGGCCGTGGCGGCGTAATAGGTCTTCCCTTTGATAAAGACCAGCGGAATGCTGGCTATCAGCACCGCGATAAAGATAGCCAGCGCCAGGCGCGGGTGTGCCAGCAGGCTGACCAGCGGCTTGATGCCGCGGCCGGGCAGGCTAGCGGGGTCGTAGCCGGACATCGGCGACACCGGGCCCCGGCCCGGATGCGCGTTCAGGGGGGGACCCGCGGTTGTGGCCGGCGGGGCTGGGGTGGTCATGTCGGCTTCCGTGGTTGGTCTGGTAACCGAATTACAACGGACCCGACCGACCCGGGTATGGCGGGACTGTAAACTTTTCGAAAACACCCCGGCGCGACCGGGCGCGCCCGGGGTCTAGCGGGTTGGATGAGCGGCAATGAAGGCCGCGAGTGCGGCATCGATGCGCCGGGCGAGGGCTGGGACGGCGGGGGCGCGAGCCCGTCCCGCCAGGGTGTCTTCCAGTTCCTGTGCCAGGCCGGCGATGTCGACTTCGCCCAGGGCTGCGGCCGAGCCCTTGAGCTTGTGGGCAATGCCGGCCATGGCGGCTGCGTCGCCCGCGGCGTGCGCGGCCAGCAGCCGGCGGGCGTCATCGCCGTGTACCTCTGCGAAGGCGATCCGGGCCCGCGCCAACGTGGCCAGATCCCCGAGGAAACGGGCCTCCGGCGTGGCGTCGGCGGGCGCAGTGCGCCTGTCCCGCGGTGGCACCCAGCGTGTGAGGCAGCCCCATAGCTCGTCAGCGTCGATCGGCTTGGGTAGGAAGTCGCTCATGCCGGCGTCCAGGCAGGCCTGTTGCTCCGCGGCGCTGGCACCGGCGGAGGCACCGACGACGGGTATTTTCAGGCCCCGCCTGCGCAGTTCCCTTGTCGCCTCCAGCCCGTCCATGCCGGGCATGCGCACGTCCATGAGGATTAAGTCCGGCGCGACGGTACCGGCCTCCAGGCTGTCGAGCGCCGCCTGGCCGTCGACGGCCAGTGTGGTCTCGATGCCTGCTTTGTGCAGCAGGTTTAGGATCACGACCTGGTTGACGGTGCTGTCCTCGGCGACCAGGATGTGCGCGCCGGCGAAGTCGCATGGTACGTAGAGCGCCGGTTCGGCCGCCTCGCCCGTTTCGGTGCCCAGTCGCAGCTCCTGCAGTGCCCGCCGCAAGGTGCCGGGCGTCAGCGGCCGAGTGACTTGGATGAAGGGTCTCGTGCCGGGCCCATCGGCGAACGGCAGCGCGGGGTCGCCGGGCCCGGCCAGTGAAAGCACGGCCCGTGCGGCGGCCGCCGCCGCCAGGTGTTGGCGCCCGTCCGCACGATCGAGCAGGATCAGGTCCGCGCTGTCGACGGCGGTCGTCAACTCCAGGCCCTCGTCGGCGAGCAGTTCGGCGACCGCCGTCCGCGTCGCGTCGCGTTCGATCAACACCGCGGCGTGCCCGATGCCCCGAGACCGTCCTGTTGCATCGCCCGCCGCCGGCAGGTGGAAGGGCAGGCGCAGGGTGAATCGGGTGCCTACCCCGGGCTGGCTTTCCGCGGTCAGCGCGCCGCCCATCCCGGCGGCCAGGTCGTGGGCAATGGCCAGGCCCAGGCCTGTACCCCCGAAACGGCGCGTGGTGGCGGCATCGGCCTGGCCGAAGGGTTCGAACAGCCGTTGCATGGCCTCTTCGTCCATGCCGACGCCCGTGTCGCGGACCTCGAAGCGCAGCCAGGTCCGCCCGTGTTGCTCGGGCTCGCGCTCGATGCGAAGTTCGACCGTGCCGGCGGGCGTGAATTTCAGCGCGTTGCCGAGCAGGTTGGTGAGCGTCTGGCCGAGGCGCAGGCGGTCGCCGGCCAGGTCTCGGGGCACGTCGCGGGCGATGTGGAACACGACCTCCAGCTGCTGGCCGGCAGGCGTGTGGGCGGCGATCGTGGCCAACTCGTCGAGCAGCTCGTCGAGCGAGAACGGGATGCGTTCGAACTGCATCTTGCCGGCTTCGATCTTGGCATAATCGAGCAAGCCGTTTATCACCTTGAGCAGGGTGCGTCCCGACTGGGCGATCTTTTCCACGTAATCCCGCTGCTCCGTGGTGAGACTCGTCATCAGCGCCAGCTGGCTCAGCCCGAGAATCCCGTTCATCGGCGTGCGTATCTCGTGGCTGATGTTGGCTAGGAATTCGCTCTTGGCGCGGTTGGCGGCCTCGGCGGTCTCCTGGGCCGCCTTCAGTTCCGCTGCCGCTCGGCGTTGGGTGGTGACGTCGTCGAAGATATGGATGAACAGGTCTTCGTCGGCCTGCACCGCTTCCCATTCGATCGTGATGACGGTGCCGTCCCCGCGCCGCAGCTGCCAGTCGGCGCGGCTGATGCCTTGCTCCAGGAGCAGATCCAGGTGGCGTGCGGCGTGCGCCATGGATTCAGGGCTGAGCAGGTCGAGCAGCGACAGGTGCAGGAGATGCTTGCGGTCGTGGCCGGTGATGCTGGCCGCCGCGGGGTTGGCACGCGAGACCTGCCAGCGGGCGTCGGTCTCGAGAATGCCGGTCAGTGCGTAGTCGAAATAGATGCGGGCGCTGGCCTCGCCAGGATTGTCGGAAGCGTTCCGCCTGCGCTTGGTCATGGTGTCTCGCGCGCGGCCTCGCCATCGCGGCGTCGGTGCTTGCTGAGTTGGATGCGCTGAACGCCGAAGCCCAAGGTGTCGTAACTCACCTCGTCGACGCTATTGCGCACGATGTACAAGCCGAAGCCGCCTTCACTGGCGCCGCTGAAATCCGGGTCGCCGTCGGGTGGCGCAAAAGGCTGACCCAGGTAATGAAAGCTGACGTCCAGCCCCCGTGCCATGCACGTTGCGCGGCAGTGGATGACGGCGTCGAAAGGCGGTTGCGGGACATGGCGGATGATATTCGTGGCGGTTTCCGAGACGGCCAGAACCAGTGCGTCCGCTTCCTCGTCGGCCAGACGCGCGTTGCGTGCCAGCTGGACGATTTCCGCCCGCAAGGCGGCCAGCTCGGCCAATTCCCAGTGAAGTTCCACCTGGGTCGGCGGACTGGTGCCGGCATCGGCGTGGTCGAAGTGCACGGCGATGCAGGTACTGTCGTCACTCGGCGTTTGCTCGCCCCGGAAGTCCCTTACCTGTTTGCGAACCGCCTGCGCGACGATCGCCGCAGGGACCTTTTCAAGTCTCAGTTGTTCGACGATCCGGGTGAGGCGCTCCTCGCCGAACAGTTCGCCCCCGATTCCTCTCGCCTCAGTCAGGCCATCGGAGTACATCAACAGCAGGTCGCCCGGCCGCCAATCCACGTGGTGCTGCACGTAGGATTCCTCCGCCAGCACCCCCAGGGGCATGTTTTCGCCGGCGAGCATGCGGGTACCCGCTCGACCCGCGAGTATGGTCTTGGTATGGCCGGCGTCGACGTAGGTGACCCGACGCTCGGTTGGATCGAAGCGCAAGGCCGCCATGGTGACGAAACTGTCGAGTTTGCTCAAGCTGGGGAAGGTCCGGTGGTGCAGGTCGTTGACCACCGCGGCGGGTTCGAAACCGTAATCTGCGAGACCACCGGTCAACGATCGCGCGGCAATCACCTTGTGCATTTCCTGCTTTACGCCTGCGCCGATCAGCGCGGCAGGGATGCCCTTGCCCATTACGTCGCCGATGATGATGTTAAAGCTGCGATCGTCTTGCGGAATGAATTCGTAGAAGTCGCCGTCGATGCCCGCCGAGGCCTCGTTGTAGGCCGAGATCGAGACCCCACTCACTTGCTTTGGGATCTGGCCCAACAGCAGGGTTTGCTGAATCTGGTGCCCGACGGCCAGTTCGCGTGAGCGGGCCTGCGCAAGCCTGATCGCGCTGCGCTTCTGCTCGGTGATGTCGGTGCGGATGGCGATGTACTGCAGGGGTAGACCCTGGCTGTCGAGGATGGGTACGATGGTCGAGGTCACCCAGTAGACGGAGCCGTCCTTGCGCCGGTTGGCAATCTCGCCCTGCCAGGTACTGCCCTCCGAGATGGTCGACCAGAGGTCTTCGTAGAATGCCGCGTCGTGCATGCCGGACTTGAGCAAGCGGTGATTCTGGCCGAGTAGTTCGGCATTCGAGTACCCGCTGATCTCGTTGAACTTGCCATTGGCGTACAGGATGGTGCCCTGTAGATCGGTCACGCTGACGATGGCGTGTTCGTCAAGGGCCTTTTGCCGTGCGTCTAGCTCGCTGACGGTCCGTTGCAGCAACTGGTTAGTCTGTTGCCGTTCCTCTTCCAGCAACTTGAGTTCGGTGATATCGCGCAAGGCACCGAGAAAATAACTTTGCCCCACCGCCGTGAACGGCACTACCGTCAATTCCACAGGAAACTCCTCGCCGCTCCGGCGCACGGCCGCGAGTTCGAGACGTTTGCGTAGTATCGGGCCCTCGCCGGTCGCGAGGTGGTGGCGCATGCCGGCTGTGTGTGCCTCGCGGTGGGTGGGCGGCACGATAAGCTCCGTCATTTCGCGGCCGAGCACCGACTCGCGCTCGTGGCCGAAGGTCTGCTCGGCGGCCTTGTTGAACTCCACGATCCGGCTGGCCTCATCGATGATGATTATGCAGTCGAGCGACGCCTCGAGCATGGCGCCTTTGCGCGCCTCGTTCCCGGTCAGCTCATGGTGCTGGCGGGCCAAGGCTCGTGATACCTGGTTGAGCGACTGCTTCAGTTGGGCGAGCTCGCGAATCCGCGAGTGCGGGTCGATCTCGCTGCCGAGTTGGTGGATGAGATTGGCCGCGAAATCGCTGGTGTCCTCAAGCGTCCTGCCGATGCGCCGCAGCAAAAGGATCTGGATGACACTGAGCAACAGGATGATCAATGCGCTGGCTTCCAGTGTGTCCTGCCAGATGTGGCGGCGCATCTCGTGCAGCCTTTCGAGACCGGCCGTGATCCTGACATAGCCCAGCAATTCGCCGCGTTCGATCGGCGCGAGGAAGGTGTAGCTGTTGTCGGTGAAGGTCTCGACCACGGTCGTGGCGGAGGACAGCGCGGGCTCGTCGTACACGGCGCTCGCGGTGCCGCCAGGCGGGCGCTGCGCCTTGACCAGTACCTTTCCATCGGCATCGGCGATCAACAGTTCCCGCACCGAGGCGACGTTGACCTGGCGCAGCAGGCGGCTCTCTATGCGATCGAAACTGGCGGTGAGTATGTCGTCCGCCGAGCCGGCGGCGATGCTCTGCGCGAGGTTGCGTGTGTACGAGGCTATCTCGGTGCGTTCGCGTGCGCTCTGTTCCCACGCCGTGTAGCCGCCGTAGCCAAGGAAGCCCAGCAGCACGATGCTGTTGACGACAAGGGTCTGGTAGTGCCAGAGGCGCATGGTCGGGGTCGGATCGCAGCCTGGTGGAGATCAGTCGGCTATCACGACAAAGCTTTCCAGGCCAAGTTCCGCCAGTTCGGCGTAGTCCTCGTGGCTGGCCACGACGGGTTCGGCTATCTGGATTGCCTCGAGCAGCGTCGCGGTCGCGGGTTGTTCCGCCAGGCGTAAGAATGCCGCCTGGACTTCGGCCCGGACATTGGCCGGCATGCGCGGATGGGCGGCCAACGGGTGCGGGTAGGTGTCAGGCGTCTGGTAGACCACGCGCAGCTGCGCCTGCAGCTCAGGTGTTTCCCGCTCAAATGTGCGGCGCACGCCGCCGCCGGCCTGGGCTCGCCCGTTCACCACATGGCGGTAGACGTTCGAATGTGTCTTGACATAGGTGGGCTCGATTTTGATTTGTTCGCGCTCTGCCAAGAGCGCACGCATGTACAGCGAGGCGCCGAACGCGTTCGGTGCCGGAAAGGCGACCGTGGCGCCGTCCAATTGCCGCACATCGGTGATCGGTGAGTCACGTCGCACGACCAGGATACCGCTAAGTCGCCGCTTGCCGTCGCGGACGATCGGGATGTAGCCCGCGACCTCACGGGCCATCACCGCATGGTAGGGGTTCATATATGCCAGATCGACTTCGCCGTTGAGAAAGGCAGTCTCGAACTCGGGTATCGAATTGAAACTGTGCAATTCGAAACGTTCATTCGTCAGCCTGGACAGCGCCTTCAAGATGGGCGACCAAGTGCGGAAGATCTGCTCCGGGGGAAACTGGGGCACGATACCGACGGTCCAGGTTGTCTGGCCGTGCGCGGTCAGCGCCAGAAACGCGAGCAGGCATAACAGCACGAGCCGCGGGAGAAGTTGAACTTGCATGGCAGGGGGTCGCTCCGTGGCGTTCCTCAGGGCGTGATAGCGTGCGGCCGTCAAAGCGTTGCCAGCGCTTCTTCCCGCGTGTTGTAGATGGCGAACAGGCGATGCATGCGTACCAGCTCGAACATCGCCTGCACGGGCTTGCTCATGCCGAACAGCTTGAGCTCGCCCTGTTTGTTGTTCAAGTTCCGCAGGACGGACAGCAGGGAACCCAGGCCCGAGCTGTCTATGAACTCGATTTGCCGCAGGTCGATCAGGACCGCCGAGTGGGCCTCGATCAGAGGCTGCAGGGCTTCACGAAAGCTCCTGACGTTGCTTGCATCCAGATGGCTGCCGGGTACCGTGACGATGACGCCCGCACCTTCGGCGATCTCTTCAGTGGCGAAATTCATGCTGTTCTCCTGTGCGACGCAGGGTCTTCGACGCGGGAATTATGCCGCAAAGCGTCGGCGTTTCCCCCACGCATTTCGCGAACGAGCTGCCGCAGGTAGCGCCAGAGCACTTTGCGGGCCAGGGAGAAGTCGCCCTGCATGGTGCTTGCGACCGAGTCGCAGGCGAACTGGAGTTCCGGCAGCGCGCCTTCGGGCCCCTGCAGCACGGACTCGTTCAGCAGGCCGCAGCGCGTCCTGCCGTACACCGCCTGCCACGTGTCGGGCAATTGCGTGACCTCGCATGGGCTGCGCGGCGTGGGGCCGATCAGGCGGAGCCGGCCAGCGGCCACGTCGCGCAGCCCCGGGTAGAAGCTCTCGCGAAAGTGCCGGGCGAGGTCGGGGGCCCCATCGGCGCGCCGTAGCGACTGCGGGTCGGCCATGTGCAACGCGACTGCGATGGGTCGCGACCTGCCGGCCAGCGGCTGGCAGGCGCTGAACGCCGGTTGCTCGGCGACACGGCGTCCCAAGGCCAGCCTGAGCGGGGCCAACATCGCGCGCAGCGCGAACGCGGCCACGGGCTCCCACCAGGCCGGAACCGTGGTGTCGTCGGCGCTCGGCACCCCGGACAACAGGTCGGGGTCGGTTACCTCGACGACTGTGTCGAGCCGGCCGTTTGCCAGCAGATTGCCTTTGGCGGCGGCATTGCGCAGCTCCAGGCCGTGACCGAGATAGGTGTCGGGCTGGACGACTGCGTTCTCGATCATCGCGTCCTTGTCGATCAAGGCACCGTCGCCGATGGCGACGTTGGGACCGACGACCGCGTTGGCGCCGATTCGCACCCCTTGGCCGAGGTGCACGGGGCCGCGCAGCCGGGCGCTCGGGTGAATCCTGCAGCCACGTCCCCGGGTCACGGTCTGCCCGGTCGTCGCCGCATGGGCAGCGAGCATGTCGCGGGTGGTCCGCAACAGCTCGGCCAGCGTCGCGACCGACCAGGCGGTGTCGGCGGAGCGGGGCTCCAGCTCGGCGTCGTCCAACACCCTGCGTTCGAGTGCGGTGTACTGCGCGAGTTCAGTCACGCCGAGCAGCCAGGCACCGCGGAACTCCCCCCAGCCCGTCCATCGGGCGGCACCGTCGCTGTGCCAGACGTAGGCCCGGCCAGCTGGCGCACCCCCTGCACGGTCCTGCAACAGGGAGTCGGCGTCGCCCGGGATACGGGTGGCGTCGGCCAGCAGGTAGCTTCGATCCGGCGCCAGGTGCAGGCGGCGGGCCAGCGCGCCCATCGTTTCCTGCTCGCGCCCGTGATGGTAGACCAGGTTGCATCCCCAACGGGCACCGTCCTCGAGCAAAAGCCGGGCGGGCAAAGGCTCGTCGCCGAGCACCACGTGAACCCGGCGCCAGCCGGCTCGCACCAGTGCTTCTACGGCCCGCTGCAGCATGGACCGGCCCAACAGGGGCAGCAGTTCGTTGGATGTCCCGAACGTCGCCGCAGCGCGGTCCGTGAACAGGATGGCGGTGTCCGCCGCATAGAAATCGTCTGCCGGCACGGCTCCAGAGGGGTTCATGCGTTCCTCCGCTGAGGTTTGCGGGTGGATACCTGCCCGGCCAGCCGGTCGCGGCCGACGCGGGCGAGAAAGACGAGGTTGCCGATCAGGTAGCGGCGCCACAGGCGACCGGGCTCCTGCAACAGGCGAAAGATCCATTCCAGGCCGAGTCGGCGCATCCACGCAGGGGCGCGCGGGATGCGGCCCGAGTAGTAGTCGAACAGGCCGCCGACGCCAAGCGTCACCGTGGCGCCTGCGGCTGCTGCGTGGCGCCCGATCCAGGCCTCCTGGCGGGGTGCGCCCATGGCGACCAGCAGGACATCGGGTCGGGTTGCCCGGATCTCCGATGCGACCCGCTGGTTATCGGCCGGGTCGAGATAGCCGTTGTGCGCCCCGGCGATCTGCAGCCCCGGGTGGTGTGCCTCCGCCCAGCAGGCGGCGGCGGCTGCCACGCCCGGGCGGCCGCCCAGCAGGTACAGGCGGCCGCCGCGGGCGGCGAGCATTTTGCACAGTCGCGGAAAAAGATCGGTGCCGTTGACGTTGTCGCGCACGGGTTGCTTGAGCATCTGGCCGGCGAGGCGCATGCCGATGCCATCGACGAACACCCAGTCCATATCGTTGAGCCTCTGGCGGTAGGCCTCGTCCCGAGCTGCGATGTTGACGCAGTCCGCGTTCACGAAGGCCACCTGCGTGGGGTGGCTCGCCGCCACGGCGGCCTCGATCGCGGCAACAGCCTCGTCAAGCGCCAGGTTGAGTAGGCGCAGGCCGCGGATCTCGAGGGTTGCGGGGAACGATGCGTCTGCGGCTTCCATGGTTGAGCGCTCCACCATCTGCTCAATACGCACCGCGGCCGACGATGACGGCGGGAACGGTCTTGAGCAGCAGTTTCAAGTCCTCGCGAATGCTCTGCCGCTCGATGTACTCGACGTCCAGGCGGAGCTGCTCCGGGAACGGAATGTCAGAACGGCCGGCCACCTGCCAGGTGCACGTCAAGCCCGGTATGGCGTCCAGGCGCCGGCGGTCGTCCAGGCTGTAGCGCGCGACCTCGCTGGTCAGCGCGGGACGTGGACCGACCAGCGACATCTCGCCCTTGAGCACGCACCACAGCTGCGGCAGTTCGTCGATGCTGGTCTTGCGGATGAACCGGCCCACGCGCGTGATGCGCGGGTCGTCCTTCATCTTGAAGGTCACACCGGTGCTGTGCATGTTGGTGCCCTCGAGGTTCTTGCGCAGCTCGTCGGCATTGGCGACCATGGAGCGGAACTTGGGAAAGCGAAAGGGCTTACCCCATTTGCCGATGCGGGTCTGCCAGTAGAGCACCGGCCCGCCGTCGGTCAGTTTCACCGCCGTGGCGACGATCAGCAGCAGCGGAGCCAGCGCGATCAGGGCGGACACCGCGATCAGGATGTCCAGCATGCGCTTGATCCGCCGTCCGGCCCGCGAGGCGAGGTGCCAGAGGGCCTTCCTGGCCGCGGTCAGGGCCGCCCGCCGGCTGGAGGGCGACAGGCGCCGTTCGAGCCGCAGGAGGTCGTGTTCGCTGTAAGGGGGTTGGCTCGCCATGTCGGTTCCCGCTGCCTCGGTTCTTCGGTGAGCGGTATTCCATCAGAGCGCAGCGGGTGTGTGTGTCGAGACTGCAAAATCTTTGAAACACCTGCGTGCCCGGCGGCGACGGCGGCCTTGCCAGGGATTTCCCGCTACAATGGACGCGTTTTCAAGGGGCATCCGCCCTGGCTATCGACAGGACAAACAGTGTACATCGGCATTCTCGAAGACGACCTCGCACAGCAGGAACTGTATCGGCTCTGGTTCAGTTCGGCGCAGCACAGTTGCCAGTGCTTCGACGCGGCCAAGGACTTTATCGACGCCCTCGGCAAGCAGCGCTTCGACCTGTTGCTGATCGACTGGATGTTGCCCGAGAGCAGCGGGGAGGCGGTGCTGAAATGGGTCCGTGAGAATCTGGGCTGGGAGATTCCGGTCATCTTCATCACGGCCCGCGACAGTGAGGTGGACATTGTGACGGCGCTGCGCAATGGGGCCGACGACTACGTGGTCAAACCGCCCAAGTACCTGGAACTGCTCGCGCGCGTCGAATCCTTGTCGCGACGTACCAAGCCGGAATCGCACGTGCGGCTGGGCCATTACGAGATCAATCAGGAACGCCACAGCATCGAGCTGCAGGGAAAGCCGGTCAAGTTGACCCAGAAGGAGTACGAACTCGCCTGCTACATGCTCCAGAACCCCGGCAAGCTGCTCTCGCGGGTGCACCTGCTCGAGAAGCTGTGGGGCCTGAATGCCGAGGTCGATACGCGCACGGTGGACACCCATGTCAGCCGGATCCGGCGCAAGCTCGTCATCGCGCCGGAGCACGGCTGGCAGATCGTGCCCGTCTACGGTTTTGGCTACCGCATGGAGCGGCTCGAGCCGCCGGCGGCCTGAGCCAGCAGTTCAGGCCGGCATCGGGCCGGGCAACGCCATCGCCTTCAATTCCTCTTCCGACAGAACCTTGCGCATCAAGCGGGCGAAGTGGGTCGGCGCCTCGCGCAGGTAGCGGGGGTCGACCGCCTGCAGATACGGCTCGCCCCACAGCCCCTCCCACAGGTGCAGGCAGTACGACTGGCTCGCCTTCCGATAATGCCACTCGGCGCCGCGCAGGGCGTGGAAGGTCCGGTAGTAGGCCAGCTTGATCTCGTCGCGCATGCCGGGCAGGGCATGCACACCCAGCTTGACTAGGTTCTTGCCCAGGCGCGTTGCGCGCGCCCACAGGCTGGGGTGCTTACCCCACAGGTAGCCGTGTACGGGGTCGGTGTGGGAGGGGTAGAAAAAGGCGTACTTGTCTGCCACGTGTATGTCGTCGGGGTGGGCCTGCGCGAGGCGCCAGGGCAACACCACCGAGTGGTAGTTCCAGCGCTTGCTGTCGAAGTTCCGGTATTCCTCGCGCCAGCGCCGGATGAACGCTGCGCCCGGCCGCGCCAGGATTACCGCGTTGCACAAGCCGGTGCCCGGTTCCATACCCATGACGCACTCCTGCCCGAGCAACGGGGTCAGGGGATTGAGCGAGATCACGTCGAGGTCGAGATACACCCCGCCGAAGCGTTCCAGCATCGCCATGCGAATCACGTCGGCCATGTGGGCCGGGTACTTCACCGGGTTGCCGTGGACCTCGTGCACCGGTTCCACCCGGTGCAGCGTCACCAGCGGTCGCGCCTTTTCCCACCAGGCCCCGGTCGGCTCCTCAGTGTGGTGGAAGTAGATGACGTCCGGCCGGTTGACCTTCCACGCCGTGTAGATCGCCAGAAAGTGGATGAAGGAGAAGGGCCGGCCGCCGACGTAGATGAAATGCAGGATCTTCGGAATCATGGGCGTGTCTCAGGTGAGGGGTTCGGGTTCTGGGCGGGGAAGGATGCGCGCCGGGATGCCGACGGCGAGGGCGCCCGCAGGGACGTCATGCAGCACCACGGCATTGGCGCCGATCACCGCGTCGTCGCCGATCGCGATCTCCCCGAGGATCTTGGCGCCCGCGCCGATGTCCACCCGGTTGCCGATGCGGGGTGCTCCGCGTTGGTTGGTGTTTTTGAGTCCCAGGGTCACGCCGTGGCGCAGCACCACATCGTCGCCGATGACGGTGTCACCGCTGACGATGATGCCGCCGAAGTGTTCGATGCGCAGTCGTCGCCCGACGCGGGTCTCGCAGGGGAGTTCGATGCCGGTGCTCATCTGGTTGAGGGTGCGCAGGATTTTGTACAGCAGGGAAAGGGGCTTGCGCGCCCAGGCCGGCCGCACGCGGTAGCGCCACCGGCCGAAGCGATACACCCACATGACCCACAGGCCCTGGCGCCAGATGTCGCCCTCGTAGGTCCGCCAGTCTTCCTTCAGATTTTCCAACACGGCATCTTCTCGGTCGGTGATCGCATGACTGCAGTAGACATCGGGAGCGCGGCCAGTTTGCGAAGCGAAGCAAACAACTTTGCAAACCCTTTGTGACTTGATCCAGTCCTGCCCATGTGCGCCGTTACCAGGGACGCGTCGGGCTCACTCGCCCGCCCAGGGTTTCCTGCCAGGCACGGCGCATCAGCACGGCGACCCGCCTGGATTCCTCCGCTTTGGCCCGGGTGGCGGGCCTTACGGCGGCCTTCAGGCGCCGCAGCGTATGCCAGGCCATCTCCAGGCGAGCTAGGGACCAGGCACCCAGACGTCCATGATGCTTGCGGTAGTAGAGGAGCGCGCTGCGCATACGCCATAGCACCAGCTGCGAGCCCGACGAACTGAATTCGACTGTCTCGACGGTCTTGGAGGACTCGCCGCCCCAGTGCCTAACCACGATGTCCGGCCAGTACCAGATCTCCCAGCCGGCTGCCTTGAAGCGCCGGCACAAGTCGACCTCCTCGTAGTAGAGGAAGAAACGTTCGTCGAAGCCGCCTACCTCGGTGAGCGCGTCTCGGCGGATGATCGTGAAGGCGCCGGGTACCCAGTCGACGACGGCGGGTTCCGCCGGGTCCGCCCAGGTGCGGTCGAAGCGACCCAGGAAGCGCGAGTGCGGGAATCGTGCAGCCAGTCCGGTCAGGACCAGGAATTCGTTGAGAAACGACGGGAACAGGCGCGCCGAGGGCTCGTCCTCGCCCGAGCGGCCGAGCAACCGGCCGCCAGCCAGTCCGACGCCTGGGTTGGCTTCCATGTGATCGAGTGCCCGACCAATCGCCTCCGGCGCCAGCAGGGTGTCCGGGTTCAGCAGGATCAGGTGGCGGCCCCTGGCCAGCTCGAACCCGACATTGTTCGCCGCCGCGAAGCCCAGATTGGTTGGGCTGCGCACCAGGCGGACCTCAGGAAAGGACTCGGCGATCATATCGGCGGAGCTGTCGCGTGAGGCGTTGTCCACGACGATGACCTCGACCTGGCGATTGCCGATGGCCGCGAACAGACTGTCCAGGCAGGCGCGGAGGATCTCGCGCGTGTTGTAGGAAACGACGATGACGCTCGCGTCGCAGGTGGGTTTGCCAGACATGTTCAGTTTCTCCAGTTCAGTCGCCGCCGCGCGTGGTACGAACCCACGCGCTGTTGCGGCGGGCGGTGGTGGCAATGGCACCGACCATCCGCAGTTTCCAAAGTAGGTAGGCAGGGACGCGGGCCAGGATCAGCAGCCGGCGCCATGGCAGGCCGCCGACCCGCAGCGCGACCAGGACATGGGTCGCGACTACGGCCAGGCCGGTGGCGGCCAGCACCAAACCGGGTCCCGCGCCCAGCGCCGCACCGAGCAGCGTGGCCGCGAGCAGCGCGATCACGTGGTAGCCGAGCGGCAGCAGCAGCAGGTCGGCCAGCGGCTCGAGGTAGCGCAGCCTCCCGCTCAGGATCAGGCCGGCCAGGGCAGGACTGTGCTCGCGCAGCATGCGCAGGCGTCCGCCCTCCCAGCGGGCCCGCTGGGTGTCGGCGCCGCGTGCTGCGCTCGGCATATCGCCGCGCACCGTCGTGTCGTCGGCAAAGCCGACACGGATGCCGGCGTCGATCAGCTGCAGGTGGTATTCGAGGTCCTCGACCACCGAAGTGGCGGTGTAGGGCACCTGTTCCAACGCCGTGCGCCGCAGGGCGAAGCCGTTGCCCAGAATGCCGGCAGACCAGCCCATGCGTACCCGCCCGCGCGGACGCAGCACGTTGAATGCCGCCAGGGCCAGTTCGGCGAGCGCGGTGCGCGGGCTCGCGCTGCCGTTGAGGACGGTGTACCGCGCTTGCACCACCTGGCTTCCGCTGCCCAGATGGCGGCGCACGCTGGAGAGGAAGTTGGCGTCGGCCAGGGTATCGGCGTCGATCACCGCGAAACCGGCATAATCTTCCGCCAGCAGCGTACGGAAGGCGAAGTCGAGGGCGTAACCCTTGCCGCGCCTTTCGGGGTCGCGGCGTTCCAGCACCCGCGCTCCCGCTGCGCCGGCAGCCGGTGCCGTGCCGTCGTCGCAGTTGTCGGCGATTACCACCACGTCTGCGGCACCGTCCTGCTCCGCCACGGTTCTCAGGTTGAGGACGGTACGGGCGATGCCGTCGGCCTCGTTATGAGCCGGTACAACGATCGCGAGGCGACCGGTGAGCGGCGGGCCGGCCGGGGCCGCCGGCCGCAGCGCGCCCGCCAGGGTCAGCACCAGCAGATAGAGGCCGCCCGGCAGGGTCAGTGCCAGCAGCAGCCAAAGGGTCAGGGCGAGGAGTTGTTCCATGGCGGCGGGTCAGGCGGCGGACTCGGTCGCATCGCCGAAGAAGTGCGCCACTCGGGTGGCGTGCAGGTCGGCGGTGGCCGGGCCGATCCGGCCGGCCCGCAACGCCGGATGGTTGCTCCAGGGCAGGCTGTCGGTCTCTTTGAGCAGGCGGTCGACCATGTCCTCGACGCTGCCGATCACCTTGGCGGGTATGCCGCCGGCCACGCTGCCGGGGGGCACGTCGCGGGTCACGATCGCGCCGGCGGCGACCACCGCGTTCGGTCCGATGGTGACGCCGGGCATGACGATCGCCTGGTGGCCGATGAAAACGTTGTCGCGTATGTCGATCTTGCCGACGCGGTCGAGTTTGATGCCGTAGGCGCGCCGCAGCATGTTGACCGAACCATCGTGGCCGAACAGCGTGCAGCCGGTCAGGCGCACGTTGTTGCCGAGGCGCACGTAGTCCGGGTCGGTGATGGTGACGTTCGGGTGCACGAAACAGTGATCGCCCATCGCATGCAGGTCACCGTGGTGTTTCATCAGGGTCGCCCAGGCCTCGCCATCGGGCTGACAGACGCGACGGTAGAGGCCGCGCAGGCGGTTGGTGCGCAGGGTGTAGGCGCGGAGCGCCGAGCGGACGATTCGCTTTAGCATGCAATGTTCTCCAGTCGGGCCTCGAAGATTTTGCCGAGGCGCTCGACGTTGCGGGTCAGGTTGTAGCGCGCCCGCACCCTCTCCCGGCCGGCGACGGCCAAGCGGGCGCGAAGGCTGGGATCGTCCATGAGTCGCTCGAGGGCAGCGGCGAGTTCCTCGCTGTCCGAGGGCGTCACCAGCAGGCCATCCTTGCCGTCGCGGATCAGCTCGGGGATACCGGTGATGCGCGTGGTCACGCAGGGCATGCCGCTGGCCATGGCCTCCATCAGCACCACTGGGATGCCCTCGGCGAAGCTCGGCAGGGCGAAGGTGTCGGCCTTGGCGTACCAGACTGCAACCTGCGCCTGGTTCAAGGCGCCGGTGAAGGTCACCTGACGTTCCAGACCGTAGCCGCTCACCGCGGCCTTCAGGTCGGCGTTGTCCGGCCCGGCGCCGATCATGACCAGCCGGAAGTCCCGGTCTGCGGTCGCCAGCCGCTGGCAGGCGTCTATCAGGATGCGCTGGCCCTTGGCCGGGGTCAGCCGCCCCACGCACAGAATGGTGAAGGGTTGCTCGCCATGTACGCGCGGCTGCGGCGCGTACCGGCTCGGATCGACGCCCAGGGGACAGATCTCGAACTTGTGCCAGTGGCTGGCCGGCGAGAGCTTCATCACCTGGCTGCGCGCGAAGCGGCCGATGCAGACCACGAAGTCGGCCGCTTCGAGCTTGCTACGGAGCCACTGGCCGGGTGCGTCGTAGAACTCATCTGGCCCGTGCACGGTCATTGATAGACCGACCTCGTCTGTGTATTTGAGCACCAGTCCCGCGTTCGCGGCGGCGGTGGCGAAGTGCACGTGCAGGTGGCGCAGGCCGCGGGCCCGCATCCAGCGGGAAAGCATCAGCGCCTCGGTGAAGTAGAACAGGCCGAATACGATCTGCTTGAGGTTCCAGCCGCCCAGCCGCAGCGCAAAGCCGAGGCCACGTGCGTAGGCTAGGGGTCGCCGCAGTGAGCCGAGGTGGGCGGCGAGGGCGCCGCGCAGGCCGTGCCGCTTCACGTAGTAGGTGCGCCCGGTCTCCTCGCGCTCGTCCTCGGTCATGTCCGCCTCGGCGCGGTCCGGTGGGTTGATCGATGCGACCTCTATGTCGAAGCCGAGCGCGCGCAGCTGCCGTACCTCGCGCAGGATGAATGTGTGCGAGACCGCAGGATAGCGGCTGACCAGGTAGGCCAGGCGCGGCCGTGCGGTGGGTTCGCCGGTGACCGGCACTCGGTCCTTTGCGGTCGCGCCGGTGGTCGGCGCCACGGCGCTCGCCGTCCTGGTGAAGGGTGTGGTCAGGCTTGCTGGCATGAGAGGCTCCGCTCGTTCAGTACTTCTTGGTAGATAACGTCGGCCGCGGCAATCTTCGCCGGCCAACTGTGTTGTCGTTCGGCGCGAATGCGACCGGCCTCGCCGCGCTGCCGCCACGCCTGGGGATCTTTGCAGACGTCCTGCAGTGTCGTCGCCAGGTCCTGGGCCACCTGTTCAGGGTCGGTCAGCGGCAGCAGCGCACCGACCTCGGCGTCGGCGATCTCGCCAGGCCCGCCGAAGTCAAGCGCGATCACCGGCCGGGCGCAGGCCATGGCCTCGAGCAGCACTGCGCCACCCGATTCGCGTACCGACGGCAAACAGAACACGTGACACGCCGCCATCTGACGCGCGACGACCTCCTGCGGCTGGGCCCCGTGGAAAGTCACCGCCTCGGCCAGGTCCAGCTGCCCGGTGAGCGCACTCCACTCGGCACGCATGGGACCATCGCCAACAATCTCAAGCTGCACCGGCTGGCCGGCGTCGCGCAGCCGTGCAACGGCCTGCAGCAGCATGTCCAGGCCCTTTACCGGAACGAGACGCCCGGTGAACAGCACCCGCAGCGGGGTGCCCTCGCCGGGAGGGGCGGGCCAGGGCGCAGCCTCGAAGCAGCCAAGGTCGACACCGTTCTCGAGCATGGGGCGGCATTTGGCGCGATAACGCCGGGCCACTGCCGCGAGGGTCGAGCGGCTCGCGACCAGGATGCGGGCGGCGCGGCGGGTCGAGCCCAACAGGCCGTCGAACAGGCGGGTCAGCCCGCGTACCCGAATCAGCCAGGTCGACTCCTGCTGCATGATCTTGCCGAAGCCGCGCGGGTCCTTCAGGCCGCTGTTGAGCGGCCCAATGACCAGCGGCAGACCGAGTCGGCCCAGCAAGGTCGGTGCTGCCGTAGTGACGGGGGTGACGCGGTGGATCAGGCATGGCCGTTCGTTCCTGCCGCGCAGTTCGACGCGCAGCCAGCGATACGCCGCGATGTCGAAGGCGAAGTAATCCAGCGAAGAGACCAGGAACACGCTGTGCTCGCTGCGCGGAAACAGCCGCCGCGCCAGCCGGTAAAGCGGCCCGGCGAACCATTCTGTGTCGATGTAGCGAACCTCGCTGCCTTTGAGCGGGGCGCCGGCACCTTCGAGTGCCGGCCGATTGCGGGCGTGGGTCACCAAGGTGATGCGGTGCTCGCGACTGAGGCGGGCGTACCATTCCCAGCCGATTTGTGACACCGAGCCCATACCGGGTCCGCACTGGTAGGCGACCAGCACCATGCGCGCGTCTTCCATCATGCCGCCTTCTGCCGCAGGGGCCGGGCAGGCACGCCGCCGACCACCGCGCCGGCGGCAACGTCGCGGTTCACCACCGAATTCGCCCCGATCACCGCCCCGTCGCCGATGTGGAC
>Ga0316192_10000780_pt1 | contig 23280 bp, 17 predicted proteins | sample MerIslwburrow_MG_FD_204931 | JGI IMG/M metagenome (GOLD analysis project Ga0316192, IMG submission 204931) | Coastal sediment microbial communities from Maine, United States - Merrow Island worm burrow | ecosystem: Environmental > Aquatic > Marine > Coastal > Sediment | place: USA: Maine...
CAACGTACATTCCGGAACCGACCGGGTCGAGGACTGCCTCGGTAGTGGTTAGCGCCTCGGTCGTCGGGGCCGCAGCGGTCGTTGGAGCGGCCGTGATGGTCGGCGCGGCAGTGGATGGCACGGCTGCAGTGTCGCTGTCTGAGGCGGTGTCAGTGGATGACGGGGCGGTCGATCCGGGAGTGGCGGCCGGCGACGCCTCAGAGCCCGATCGGCCTTCACGGCCGGAGTCGGCGTTGGCGTCGGCGTCGTGGCTGTCATCAACCTCCGCTGATGCGGAGACCAGCGATGCGGGTGCCGGTTGGTCGGGGGCTGAGGTCGTTTCGGGCGGGCTGAGGGCCGCACTGATGGCGCTGATCACCACCAGGGCACCAAGTCCGATGGCTACCCAATGCCACCGCGGTCGGTTCCCGGAACCGGGTTCTTGAGCGCCCACCGACGGCGACGGTGCCGCACCAGAGAACACCGCTGGGCCCGGAATCACAGGGGGCGGCAGAGCGGGGACCTGCCCTCCATGCGGGAGCGGTGGCTGGGATTGTGGGGGCGGGTTGATGCCGTCCATGACACGCTTCTTTCGTCGGATTGCGGGGACTGGGCGGCCCTGGTGGGCGACGCCTTCGGTATCTGGTACCCGACGGGTGTGACATGAACGGCGAAATTTCCTCCGCCGAGGTGAACCAATCACCCGGTTCGAGCGTTGTACCTGTCGATGGACACCGCACAGCAGACTCGAACCATGGGTGTTGCTGACCTCGATGCCTTCGTGGCCGACAACTACCGACGACTCGTCGGGCTGCTGGTCCTGCGGGCCGGTGACCGCCACGCGGCGGAGGAACTGGCCCAGGAGAGCCTGATCAAACTGGTGAAGCACGGGGAGCAGGTCCGGGTGATGGACAACCCCTGGGCCTGGCTGGCCACAGTGGCCATCAACCAGTCGAGGAGTCGTTGGCGCCGACTGCTGGTGGCCGAACGGGCAGTCAACCGACTACCCATCAGCACCGAATCCGGACCCGATCAGGAAGGCCTGACCGAACTGCTGCTGGTGGTGGCTGAGCTCCCGGAGCGCCAACGAACGGCCCTGCTGTTACGCCATCACGCCCATCTGAGCGTGAAGGAGACGGCGGCGGCCATGGGATGCGCCGAAGGCACGGTGAAGTCGCTCACGAGCCGGGCCGTCATACGGCTACGCCGTGACCTGAACGAGGAGCTTGACGATGCCAACGATTGACGACCTTCTCAACACTGCCAATCCGGCCGAGGCCATTCCTCCCAGCACCGAGCAACTGCGGGGCATCATTGGCCGCCGCCGAGCCCGCCGCCGCCAGGCCATTGTGACCGGCACCGCCGTCGTGGTCGCCCTTCTGGTGGTCGGCGTTGCCGGACTCGTTGGCAGCGGCAACGGTTTCGTTGACGAACAGCAGATCGACGCCGTCGGTGAAAAGGGCCTCGACGAGGGACTTCGCCCGGACGCCGACGGTGCCAGCGACGACGACCCCAGCGACACCGATGCCGACGAGGCGGTAGCAGTCGAGACAGCCGAAAGCACCGACGGCTCAGAGTCCGGCGGTCAAGAGTCGGAGACCTCGCCCTCGGCGACCCGCTGGTTCCTCGTTCCCCCCGGACCGACCGAGCTCCGCTTCATCTCCGACCAACATCTCGACCTCGACACCGTTCAACCAGGCGGCCGACTGGGCCTGATCACGCTCACCACCGATGTCTCGGATCCGGTCACGGCCGGGCTGGCCGTGGTCTACCACCTTGAAGACACCGGACTGTCGGTTTTCAGAGGCCGCAACGTCACGGTGGACGGTCGAGTGGTGCGGGTGGAGTCCGATCCCGCCGACGACAGCGTCAGCGCATTTGTCGAATCAGGCCCGGGCATCTTCGCCGTCATCGGTTCTTCGCTAGCCGAGGAGCAGGCCATCGCCCTGGCCCTGGCGGCCGAACTCGTCGACGGCCAAACCGATCTCGGCGACCGGGTGCCCCCCGGTCTCCGCGTGGTCCAACCTCCAGACCCCCAGGCCACCGACCGTTCGAGCAACATTGTGTGGGGCCCGGAGAACAGCAGAATCGAGCTGTGGATGCGTCCAGCCCCGATCGAGGAGGAGGTGCTCAATCGCCGCTACGCCGGGGCCCCCGAGTCGGTTGCGGTCCGCGCCACCGACGGGGTGTACGTTCCCTTCTCCCCCGGCCAGGACCCCGCAATGCTGTTGTGGGAGGAGGACGGCTACACCTTCACCTTGACCACGACCGACGATCGCATCCCCGTCGAGTCCGAGGTCCTCGTCGAAACGGCCAACGCCCTGGTGCGGCTAGACCAACCGGCCCTGGTTGAACGATTCGACTCTCCCTTCATGCGCCGCCAGGCCGCCACAGCCCAGTCATGGCTGGAAGCCACCCCCCTACCAGCGGGCTTCGACCCCACACCCTTGATCCACGGGATACCCCAGAGCGAGCTGCAACTGTCGAGCCACATCGACTGGTTCCTGGAGTGCGCCTGGTTCGCCGAGTGGGAAGCGTCGATCCTGACCGACGATGGGCCGCGCCGGGCCGCGGCCGAAACGGTATTGGCCGACCGCCCCGCCTGGCCGGTGACGGTCGTCCACCTGGGAATCGTGGACGGCATCAACCGCTCGAATGACCGTCTCGAACGAACACCGACCCACGCCAAATATATCGCCGAGCAACAGCGACTGATGACCACCATCGTCACCCTCGATCAGCTGGCAGAGCTTATGACCCAATACGGCTGTGCCTTCGAGGTCCCGGAGTGACAACGGCCGCGGTCGACGCCTATTGCCCAAGCCGACGGCAAATCGCCGCCGGAGGCCATCTACTCCCCACACCCCCCAACCTCAGGACCTCGTCTGCTACACCTTCAGGAAGCCGCGGCAGCCAGACCGGAGGCGGTGCGCAGGGCCCGCTCCATGAGGTGGGAGTCGCCAAGGCGGCGACGTAGCTCCCGCTCCAGGCCGGCGATGGGATAGAGGTTCTGGGGGGCGCGGGCGTCCTTGTAGGGCTTGCTGGCGTAGCGGGGCAGGGCGGCGCTGATGGTGTCGGCCCGTTCTGCTGCCGCCGCGGCCTCGCCCAGGGCCGGGAGCTCGAGGCGGACAACCCCGCTGAGGGAATGGGCCCGGGGTCCGGGTAGGCGCAGGTACCACGACCAGCGGGCGAAATCGCCCCCGATGGCGAACAGTGGGGTGCGTTGGCCGTCGCCCAGGTCGCCGATGATGCGGTGCTGCGCAGGTTCGAGGTACTGGCGGTGTTGGGTCTTCACATAGCCGACCCCGGCGACGTGATCACGCCCCCGCAGCGGCCCGTCGAACACCACGACCTCGGCCCCGTTCAACTCTTCGGAGATGGCGCACTCCAGTTCGGTCATCATGGCGTGCACGCTGCGGAACAGGGGCATGTCGTCGTCGCCACCGGCCCGTCGCACCACATAGCAGCCGTGGCGGGTGTCGATGGCGGATGCCTCGGCCACGGCGGTGTGCAACCCCCGCTCAACGGCCACCGCCGTCACCACGGCCGAACCGGGGGTGCAGTGCACGGCACCGGCGGCCACCGTGGCGCAGATGGCGGGCCGGGACAGGGGGCCGTCGTCGATCCAGATTCGGGTGTCGATGCGCTGTATCCCGTCGACGAACAGCAGCGACTCGGGCGCCGGGCCCTCGGGGGTCACCGGCCGCCACTGGTCGAGCGGTAGCTCGACGGTGGCGTCGACCGGTTGGTCGGCCGGTTCCAACGTGGCATCGTCGCCTGAGGTGCCGTAGCCGGGATCCCAGGATTCCACCGCAAAGCGCATACCCATGGCCCTACCCCTCCACCCGTTCCACCGTCGACGTGGTCGGACCCTTGCGCACCTCGAACCGCACCGGCATGCGCTCGGCCAGTTCCCGCACGTGGGTGACGATCACGACGAGGCGTCCCGTGGCCGACAGCTCCTCGATGGCGCCGGCCAGGATGTCGAGGGTTTCGCCATCGAGGGTGCCGAATCCTTCGTCGAGGAAGATCGACTCCAGGCGGGGTCCATCCACGGTGGCCAGTTCGGCAATGGAGTCGGCCAGGGCGAGGGCCAGGGCCAGCGAGGCCAGGAACACCTCGCCTCCGGACAGGGTGCGGATGTCGCGCCGTTCATCGGCGTTACCGTGATCGCGCACGGCGAACGATCCATCGACGGCTTCCAGGGAGTAGCGACCGTCGGACAACTCCAACAGGCGGGTGGTAGCCCGGGCCACCAGGTCGTCGAGGGCTTCGGCCAGCAACCAACGCTCAAAACCTGCGGCCGACAGATGCTGACGACCGAGGGAGTCCAATACCTGACGCCGTTCGCCCAGGCGGGTGACCTCGGCCTGCAGTTCGTGCTTGCGCTGCAACTTCTCGCCCAGGGCCTCGATCTCGGCCATCAGACGAGCGGCCGACGCTGCCACCGCCGCCGTCAGCCCGGTGGGATCGGTGGCAACGGTTCGGGGGTCGAGGCCTGCGGCCTGGGCATCGGTGGCCAGTGCCTCGATAAGCGAAGCCTTGGCCGTTGCCGCCTGCTTGCCCTTCTCCGCCACCGACTGGCGGTCGCGGCGCAGTCCGTCGGCCCGCTCCCCAGCCCAGCGGGTAAGGGACTGCCAGTCGCTTGACAACGACTGGTTGGCCGGGGCCGGTGGGGACAGATCGATCAGGGTGTCGCGTTGGCTGGTGAACTGCCCCTGAAAGCGCGACTCGGCCTCCTGGGCCTCAGCCACCGCTGCGTTGGCCTGGGCCGCGGCCCGCTCGGCTTTTCGCAGCTGATTCGAGGTGGCGTCGGCGGTGGCGGCGGCCGCCACGGCCCGGGTCAGCTGCTCGGCCAGCGTGGCTTGATCGGGGGCATCGCTCAGGGTCGCACTCAGATCGGCGACGGCCTTGGCCCGCTGAGCCCGGTCGGCTTCGAGCGAGGCCAGGCGGCCTTCGGCCCGAGCGGCGCCGGCCGTGGCCGCACTCAACGCCTTACGGGTCTCGGCCGCCTGTCGTTCAGCTGCCACCATCTCCTCGGCTCCATGGGCCGAGGGCACCTCGTGCACGTCCTGCTGGCAAATCGGGCACGGCTCCCCTGCCCGTAGCTGACTCACCCACCCGGCAGCGTCGGCAGTACTGCGGGCCAGGCGCAGGGCGTTGGTCGCCCGCTCAGCGGCCTGTTCGGCATCGGCGACGGCCGTCGCCGTTTCGACCCCGGCCACCTGCGCCGTGGCCAGCTCGGCCTCAAGCCCGGCCATGGCCTCGGTGGCTTCGTCCAGGCGCTGACGGTGATGTAGCAGCTCGCGCACCGATGCCGGATTCGGGGCCTCATCGACAGCGGCCAGGGCGTCGGTGCGCGCCGCCTGGGCGGTGTTGACGGCTTGGGTGGCCTGAGCCAACTCCTGGCGGGCCTGGCTGGTGACCTCGTCGACCGAACGCAGCTGCTCGGGCACTGCCACCTGGTCGAGGGCGCTGAGCGACCGGTCAATGGTGCCCACCTCGTCGCGACGGGCCGTCAGCTCAGCCTCCACCGTGGCCAACTCGCCCAGCCGGTCGGGCAGCGCAGCGGCGAAGCCGGTTACCCGGGCTTGGCCGGTTTGGGCCGTGACCAGCCGCTCGGGGCTCACGTCGGCCAGGCGGCCCAGCTCCTCCTCCCGCATCGTGGCCCAACGCCCCGCCTCGCCTGCCTGCTCCCGGGCCCGGGCGCCCATGCGGGCGTAGACATCCAGATCGAGCAGGCGACGTAGGAGTTTCTGACGGTTGCCGGGGTCGTCTTTCAGGAAATCGGCGAAGTCGCCCTGGGGCAGCACGATGGTGCGGGTGAACTGGTTGAAATCGAGCCCAATCAGGTTCTGGACCTCAGCGTCGAGCTCGGAGACGCTGCCCGCCAGCACCGTCGACGAGCCATCGTCGGCCAGCACTTCCAGGCGGGCCTCCTTGGTCGTGGCTCGGGGTGCGCCCCCGGGAGTTGGCTTGGTCCGACGGACGATGCGGACGGCCCGGTAGATCTGACCAGCCAGCTCGAAGTCGAACCGGACCCGGGCCTCGGTCGACAGCTGATGGATGACGGGGGCCACCAGGTTCGGGTTGTCGTAACGGGCCACCGAGCCGTAAAGGGCGAAGGTAATAGCGTCGATCACCGTCGACTTACCCGAACCGGTGGGGCCGACGAGGGCCACCAGGTCGAGGTCGGCGAAATCGATCGTGGTGCGATCCCGGAAGGTGGCGAATCCCTCCAGCTCCAGAGCGAGTGGCCTCATGAGTCGAGGCTCAGCTGTTGCGGCTCGGGGGCGGCCGTCGAGTCGGGTTCGGGTTGGGTCGTCGATCCGGACCCGGTGGCGGCGGTTGGTCCAGGCTCAGCGACCGGCTCGGGCTCGGCGCTGACGGCGGGCTCAGTCGTCGATTCGCGCCTGGCGACAACGGTAGGCTCCGGCGTTGTCAGGTCGAACTCGATGGGGGTTTGGCCGTCGCCGTTGGCGTCGGCCTCGGCCCAGACCGCTTCCTGCAAGGCGTTGAAGCCACGCTGGAGGCGGCCATCGTTGATCTCGCGCTCGCGGAGATAATCGCCGAACAACTCACCTGGGGAGCGACCGTCCTGGCGGGATCGGCGTGTCGGGGCGGCACCGGCCAGCTGCTCCACTCGAATATCAACCGCAGCAGCGCCCAGCACTGCCCGGACCTCGTCGGCCAGACCGGCCCGGGCCGCCTCGGTGACCCGAACCCGCAGCCAGGCATCGCCGAGATCGGGCGCCATGGCCTCCAGTTCGGCCACGGTGCCGGTCAGGGTGGTGAGGCGGCGACCGGCGTTCAACTGGCGGGCCGACACCTTGGCTGGCAGCCCCGGCTCGGCCTCGACCACGTTGACCTGCTTCGGTTGCGACTGCTCCCCAAAATCAAGTTGCAGCGGTGACCCGCAGTAGTGGATGGCAGTAGCACCGGCCACGGCCTGGGGGCGGTGCAGGTGCCCAAGGGCGACGTAGGTGGCCCCGACGGGGAAATCGATGGACGAGACCGCGTACTCCTCAACCAGGTGCGCGGCCCGCTCCCCTCCCCCGACCGAACCCCCGGCCACAAACAGGTGGGCGGCCATGACGTTGACCGCATCGCCGCTAAATCCGCTGCTGAGAGCGGCGATCACGGCCCGCAGCCGCTCGGCGTAGGTCTGGGCGTTGCGGAAGGCCGGTTCGTTCATGAGGGCTTCGCCCCGCACGATGCCCCGTTGGGACACAAAGGGAAGGGTCGCCACCTGTACCGGGGTGCCATCGTCGGTGGTCAGTCGGGTCACGCCACCATCGTTCGGGGGGCGGGGTTCGGTGGCCACCGTTACCCGCCCCAGGGCCAGCAATCGGGCCACGGCATCGAGCCGCCGGGCACTGTCATGGTTGCCTGCGATCACCACCACCGGGGCCACCTCGGCCAGGGCCAACAGGCCGTGGTAGACGAGGCGTTCGCTCTCGGCGGTTGGGGTAGAGGTGTCGAACAGGTCGCCAGCCACGATGTTCACATCGACGTTCTCCGCGGCGGCGATCTCAGCGATCTCGGCGATCACGTCCTTGTGCTCATCGGCCCGACTGTGGCCTCTGATGCCCTTGCCGACATGCCAATCGGAGGTGTGAAGCAGTTTCATTGCGCCCTCCCGATCACCAGGTCGGTCCAGTCATGGTGTCACTCTCGATCACGACATCGATCGGGGCCGAGGTTCGTTGCCGTCACGAGGTCAATCCGGCGAAGGGGTCGGGGGGTGGAGCGGCGGACGATGACACAGCATCGTCCGACAACACATCGTCGGTCGACCGGCGACCGGGGCCCGTTGTGTCCCCGCCGGTGTCGTCATGGCCGTTGGGCCCCGCGGTGTTCATGGGTAGCGCTTCGGCCGAGCGGGTGGCCCACGCCGGGAAGGGGAACTCCACCAGCAGCGGGATGGGTAGGCGGGGTTGGGCCACGTACATCGAACCCGGTTTGAGGATGGTGGCCCGTTGGCGCTGAACCGGGGGCAGGAAGCCATATTCGTCGCGGCGGGCCTCCGCCGGATCGAGGCGGCCAACAACCCGGATGGCGGAGTTGGCAACCACCCGGCGCTCCACCTCGCTGGCCGTCTGCTGTGCCCCGATCAAGATGATGCCCAACGAACGACCCCGCTCGGCTACATCGAGCAGGATCTCCTTGATGGGGCTGGAGGAATCGCGCGGGGCGTACTTGTTCAGCTCGTCGAGGACCACCAGTTGCAGCGGTTTGGCGATCCCGCTGGCCTCTTTCTCCTCGAAGGCCTGGCGGAGTACCACGCCGACCACAAACCGCTTGGCCCGGTCGTGCAGGCTGTGAATATCGACCACGGTCACCTGGTGGCCGTTCAGATCGAGGCGGTAGCTTCCGGCATTGGCCACGTCGGCCCGGATGAGCTGCTCGACGTGGCGGCGGGACGAGGCCAGGCGTCGGACGAAGGCATTCACGGTGCCGGTGCCCACCGCTCGCCCCGTCCATCGCTGGTCGGCATAGTCGTCGGGATCGGCCGGTAGGAGCTTGTCCTCGATGGCGTCGACCAGCTCGCTGAAGGTGCGGATGGTTCGGCCCTCAAGACGGACCGCACCATCGCCCGCATCGTCGAGCTGGGCCAACTGGGCCGTCACCGACTGCACGACGATGGTGTACTGCTGGCGTTCATCCTCGGAGTCGGCGAACAGAAACGGCAACAGCCCCTGGCGGCAGAACTGGGCCACGGTCCAGAAGAAGGGGCTGACCCCCAGGTGGCGGGCACCGGTGGCGGGGGTGGCGTTTGGATCGCCCTTGCGGGGCGGGGCCAGGATGCCAACGTCACGAAATGGCCGCGGGGTCAGACCCATCGACTCATAGCGGGCGGCCCGGTCACCGTCCAACATGGCGTTGGCGTGGTCGAGGAACAGCAGGTCTTCGCCCTTGACGTTGAAAATCAGGGCCTTGGTGTTTGCCGCCTCTGCTCCCAGCACCCCGGAGTTGAACAGGGAGTAGAGTAGGAACGTGGCGTAGCTGGTCTTGGTCGCCACTCCGGAGATGCCGGAGATGTTGATGTGGGCGCCCTTGGTTCCGTCGACAAAATCCAGATCGAGGAAGACCGGTTCCCCGTTGCGGGAGGCCCCGGCGGGCAGGCGCCGCTCGACGTCGTCGAACGACAGGGCGATGTCGCGCTCGCCGTCGGTGGCCAGGCGCACCGCCGATCCGGGCAGGGGTGGCAACAGGATCTCCGGCTCAAAGCGGGTGGGTTGGATCAGGGCGGCCTCACTCACCTCGGCCGGCAGCACCCCGTCGGCGATGAGGAACACATCGCTCTGGAACCGGGCGCCCTCGTGGCGGGCCCGGACCTGGGTCACGATTCCGAAGATCGATACCGAGTCACCCTCGGGCAGGATCCGGTCGACGGCCACCACATCGTCGAGTTGCAGGGTTCGCCTCGGGTCGACGGCAACCCAAAATTCGAGTGGGGTGGCATCGTCGATCCCGATGACCAAGCCAACCGTGGGTGGGTCGTCCATCGCCGGGGTAGTGAATGGCTCCGCCATAGGGGCCCAACCTAGTACCGGCCGGCTTCGTCAACACCGATGCCCCGGTTGTGGCCAGCACGGCGGGCCGCTGGCGGATTCGGGGCTGAGGCCTGACCTTCTCCCCGCCGGCCGGAGCCCCAATGGCTGACACCTGCGAGTTCAACCACCCGGCGCGGCCGCATAGGATGCCTCCCAATGATCACGCTCGATCGGGCAACGGTGGCCTACGGCCCGAAGACAGTGCTCGACGACGTGTCGGTCACCATCGGCGACTCAACCTCGGTGGCCATCATCGGTCCCAATGGCTCGGGCAAGACCACACTGCTCAATGTCATCGTCGGGCTCATCAAACCGGTGTCGGGCACGGTGACCGTCGACACCGAAGGTGCCACCGCCTATGTGCTGCAGCACCGCAACACCCGCTCCTGGCTCCCCCTCACCGCAGGCGAGGTGATAACCATGGGTTGTTACCGGCGGCGCATGGTCGGTCGGCTGTCACGCTCCGATCGCGGCCGAATCGCCGACGCCGCCACCAGACTCGAGGTCAACGATCTGCTTGGCCGCCAGTACGGCGAGCTGTCGGGGGGCCAACAACAGCGGGTCCTGTTGTCCCAGGCGCTGGTCCAGGAACCGTCGATCCTGCTCCTCGATGAACCCATCACCGGGCTCGACCTGGCCAGCCAGCAACGAATCCTGGACCTCATGGCCGAGGAGACGGCCAAGGGCACCACGGTGCTCACCACTACCCACAACCTCGACGAGGCCCGCCACTGCGATGTGGTGTTGCTCATGGCCGGGCGATTGGTGAAGGAGGGCCCACCCGATGACGTTCTGACGGCGGAACACCTGCGAACGGCGTTTGGGCCCCGGGTGCTCGGCGACCACGACCATCACGATCACAGTCTTGAGCTATTGGTCGTAGACGATCACGGCCACGGTGCCCACCACTGAGCCCGTCCCCCCGAGACGTCCCCAGAGGCATTCCACGAACGACCGCCACATGTGACCGGTGAGTGAGGTATCGACCCCCCGGCGGTGACATCATCTACGGGCGGCCATCCGCAAACACGATCGAAAGGGATCCACCGATGCCGGTCCAACCACTCAACACCGATGACTTCGACGGCGAGCTCTACAACCTCGCCATGTCCAAGGGTGCTCGACCTCTGCTGGAGCGGGTGAAGACCTTCATCGCCGAAGAGGTTGAGCCCATGTCGGTCGAGTTCTACAAGCTCGACGCCAACAAAACCGACCGTTGGAGCCACGCCCCTGGCCAGCTCGAACTGCTCGACGGGGTGAAGTCCAAGGCCAAGGCCAACGGTCTGTGGAACTTCTTCCTTCCCGACTCCGACGTTGGCGGCCTGACGAACCTCGACTACGCCTACATCGCCACCGAGCTGGGCAAGAACCCACTGGCTTCGGAAAGCCTCAACTGCAACGCCCCCGACACCGGGAACATGGAGGTGCTGGAGCGGGTCGGCACCCCGGAGCAGAAGGAGCAGTGGCTGGAGCCGCTGCTGGCCGGGGAGATCCGCTCGGCCTTCGCCATGACCGAGCCTGGTTTCGCTTCCTCCGACGCCAAGAATGTGCAGACCCGAGCCATCGAGGACGGCGATGAGTACGTCATCACCGGTGAGAAGTTCTACATCTCGGGCGCAGGCGACCCCCGCTGCAAGATCATGATCACCATGGTCCGCACCAGCCCCGATGCCCCTCCCCACAAGCAACAGTCACAGATCCTGGTGCCCATGGACACCCCGGGTGTCGAGATCGTCGGCCCCATGCACGTCTTCGGCCGTGATGATGCCCCCCACGGACACATGCACATCAAGTTCCACGATGTCCGGGTGCCGAAGGCAAACATGCTGCTCGGTGAGGGTCGCGGCTTCGAGATCTCCCAGCTGCGGCTCGGGCCGGGCCGGATCCACCACTGCATGCGTTCCATCGGGGCGGCGGAGAAGGCCCTGGAACTCATGGTCACCCGCGGCCTGTCCCGCGAGGCCTTCGGCAAACCTCTGGTTGCCCTCGGTGGCAATACCGAGATTATCGCCAAAGCCCGAATCGAGATCGAGGCCATGCGGATGATGGTGCTCAAGGCGGCCAAGGCCATGGACCTCATGGGCAACGTCGAGGCCCGGGTCTGGGTTTCGGCGGTCAAGGCCATGGTCCCCGAACGGGTGTGCAAGATCGTTGATCAGGCCATCCAGATGCACGGCGCCGCCGGGGTCTCGCAGTGGACACCGTTGGCCGACCTGTACACCGCCCAGCGCACCCTGCGACTGGCCGACGGCCCTGACGAGGTCCACTACATGGTGGTCGGTCGGGCCGAAATCGCCCGATACCAGAACCTCATGGCCGACGCCGCCCAGGTCGAAGCCGCCGCCGACCACACCGACGTCGGCCGCAACTGAGCAATCGGTGCCGAGTCACCAGGGCTGAGCAATCGGTGCCGAGTCACCAGGGCTGAGCAACCAGTACTGAAGAACAGGTGTTGGAGCAGCTAAAGCAACTGCTCCAACACCTGGGCCACGCCGTCGTCGCGGTGGTGGGGGGCTACATGATCAGCAACCTCCATCACCCGAGGCGCAGCGTTGGCCATGGCGTAGCTCACCCCCACCCAGTCGAGCATCGGCAGGTCGTTGGCGTGGTCACCGAAAGCCATCGTCTCGCCCCGGGCGACGCCGAGTTGCCGGCACAGCGACCGTAGGGCCTCACCTTTGTTGGCATCGGCCTGGGTCACCTCGACGAACGTCGCTCCCGATGTCGACGCCGAGACCCCTGCCGGCAGGTGCTGCTGCACGGCGTCGAGCCACTCGTAGGTGGTGAGCTCGTCGTGAGCGGCCATCAGCTTGAGAACGGCGCTCTCCTCCCCGGCCAGATCCGTGGTCGGTCGGGCCTTCTTGATCCCGTAGCTGGTTTCGTTGGCCTCACGGTTCTGCACCCACTGGTCGGAGTGGAAGATGCCGTTGCGGGACTCCCAGGCAAAGCCGACGGTGGGGAAGGCTTCAACCATGCGATCCACCACCTCGTTGACCTGCGTTTCGCTCAAGGGCCGATCATGAACCACGGCCTCGGCCTCGTAGTCGTACACCGTCGCCCCGTTTGAGCAGATGATCCAGCGGATACACCCCACCGGCCGCAGGATCTCAACCGCGCTCCAGTGACTGCGGCCGGTCACGGCCACGACCTCGATCCCTCGGGCGTGCACGGCCCGCAGTGCCTCGATCGTCCGCTCCGAGACCTTCGTCTCCGGGGTCAGCAACGTCCCGTCGAGGTCGCTGGCCACCAAACTCACCTGATTTCGAACCACGACTGGAAGCTAGTGCCCCGGCCGCGGCGAACCCCAACGCTTTGCCGGGGCACGCACCCCACCGCCTACTACCCCCAATTGCCCCGTGCCTGTGCATAGCCGGTGGACAACCGGTGGACAACCGGTGGACGAGTGGTGCCGATCTGGGGACGACAAGGAATATCTGTGGACAACTCTGGGGATTTCGCGTTTCGGCTTGACCAGGTGAGGGCACCAGTGGAAGATCTTTGTTGGCGACCGACCAGGGCGGATTTCTGGGGCAGGGACAGGGCGGGACAGATCCGGGAACGGGTCTGTGGTGTCCTGACTTTGCCGCAGGGTTCCGTCGGCCGGTTGTGTATACATGGACCACACGAGATGGTGCTTCGAAGCGGCGGCCGGCATTCGATGCCGGAAAGCGACAAAGCACCCCAGCCCTGAAGGCGGAGCACCTACCGTCAGAAGGAAAATGGAGGACTGCCCACGACATCTTGCCCGTGGGCAGCTCGGAAGCCATCCACTTCGTTGATTCGAGGCGCGCGCCGGACCGAAACGTTCGGACGATGGTGGTGGCACCATGCCCAAAAGCGGTATCTCTGCGGCGCGGCAAGCTTGATCCGCCTCGTCCAGGGATGCCGCCCCTACTGGGGAAGCGAATGCCCTCCAGGCGTGGTTGACTCCTACCATGCACGAACTCGATCTCATCATCGTCGGCACCGGCTCGGGCAACAGCATCCCCGGACCTGAGTTCGACGACTGGAACATCGCCATCGTCGAAAAAGGCGTGTTCGGCGGTACCTGCCTCAACGTCGGCTGTATCCCGTCGAAGATGTTCGTCTACTCCGCTGACGTGGCCGAGACGATCCACAAGGCCTCGACCTACGGCATCGATGCCACCCTCAACGGCACCGACTGGCCCGCCATCCGAGACCGGGTGTTCAATCGCATCGACCCCATCGCCGCCGGCGGCGAGGCCTACCGTCGCAGCGATGAGTCGGCCAACATCGCCGTTTTTGGTGGCGAGGGCTATTTCACCGGCCACAAGACACTCGAAGTCAAGATGGCGGATGGATCAACCGAACAGCTCACGGGGCGCCACATCGTGATTGGGGCCGGAGGGCGCCCGTTTGTGCCCCCGTACCCCGGTATCGAGTCGGTTGAGCACCACACCTCCGATTCGATCATGCGCCTTGAAGCGTTGCCGGAGCACCTCATCGTCATGGGGGGCGGTTACATCGCCACCGAGCTGGGCCACGTGTTCCAGGGGCTGGGCTCCAAGGTCACGGTGATCAACCGCAGCGAACGCCTCCTGCGGCGGGAGGACGACGACATCTCGGCCCGCTTCACCGAGGTGTTCGGCCGCCGGGCCAACCTTTGCTGCGGGGCAACGGTCAACAACATCAGCCAGGAGGGCAGGACCATTAGTGTCGACATCACCATCGACGGCGTCGACCAGACCATCGAGGGCGACGCCCTCCTGGTCGCCACCGGTCGGGTCCCCAACGGCGACCTGCTCCATCTGGGAGAGTCGGGGATTGAGCAGGAGCGGGGTCGGGTGCTCGTCGACGAAAACTTCCGTACCAATGTCGATGGCGTCTGGGCCTTTGGCGACATCGCAAACGAACTCCAGCTCAAGCACCTGGCCAACGCCGAGGTGAGGACGCTGCGCCAGAACATCCTGCGGGCCGACGGACAGCTTGAAGGTCCGCTGGAAACGATCGACAGCCGATTTGTGCCCCATGCGGTGTTCAGCGATCCCCAGGTAGCCACGGTCGGTCTGACCGAGCGGGATGCCCGGGAGCAGGGCCTCGACATCGTGGTGGCAACCAAGGACTTCGGTTCGACGGCCTACGGTTGGGCCATGGAGGACACCGACGGCTTCTGCAAGGTCATCGCCGACGCCTCCACCCGGCGTCTGCTGGGGGCCCACATCCTCGGGGCCCAATCGTCGATCCTGATCCAGTCGCTGATTCAAGGCATGCACTTCGATCTCACCGTCGACCAGATGGCGCATGGCCAGTACTACATCCACCCTGCCCTGACCGAGGTCGTCGAGAACGCCCTCCTGGATCTGTAATCTGGGCCCCGGTCTGGACCGGACTGATCAGCTTTCGAGGTTGATCAGCCCGAGATCCACCGCTGACCGCAGGGCGGTGCCTGCGGTGTGACCCAATCCGCAGATCGAAGCGTCCTTCATGGCCCGGTCGAGTTCATCGAGCAGGCCGGCAGGGGCGGTGGTGGCGGCGGAGCGCAGTACCACCTCGTGCTGGCGCACGGTGCCGATGCGGCAGGGCACGCACTGCCCGCAGGACTCATCCCGGAAGAACTGGGTGATGCGGGCCACCACGGCGTCGAAGTTGGTGCCGTCGTTGAATGCCATCACCACGCCGGAACCAAGGGCAGCGCCCGCCGCCCGGGTGCCTTCGAAGGTGAGGGGCATGTCCAGCTGATCGGAGGCTACGAACGAGCCGGCGGCTCCGCCCAGCAGCACCGCCCGCAGCGTGCCATCGACCCCACCGGCCAGGTCGAGGATCTCGCCCAGGGTGGCGCCGAAGGGCACCTCGTACAGCCCGGGCCGGGCCACGTGACCGCTGAGGCAGAACAGCTTTGGACCCTTGGAGCCCTCAGTACCGGTCCGGGCGAAGGCCTCGCCGCCGTCGCTGACGATGTTGAGCACGTTGACAAGCGTCTCGGGGTTGTTGACCGCCGTCGGCCGCCCGAACAACCCGCTGGTCGTCGGATACGGGGGCTTTTGACGGGGCTCACCCCGAAACCCTTCGATGGAGTTGAACAGTGCCGTCTCTTCGCCACAGACGTAGGCCCCGGCGCCCCGGCGGATCTCCAGATCAAAACTGAAACTGGAGCGGGCAATGCGTTCACCAAGGAATCCGGCGTCGCGGGCCTGGGTGATGGCGCTGTGCAGCCGCTCGGTGGCCAGGGGGTACTCGCCCCGGATGTAGATCCATCCCTTGGCCGCACCGGTGGCGAACCCGGCGATCGTCGCCGCCTCGATCACGGCAAAGGGATCGTTTTCGATGAGCAGCCGGTCCTTGAACGTGCCCGGTTCGGACTCATCGGCGTTGACCACCACGTACTTCGCACCCGACTCAGCAGCCACCGCCCGCCACTTGACGCCGGTAGGGAAGGCGGCGCCGCCCCGACCGAGCAGCCCTGAGGCCTCGACCTCGTCGAGCACGCCCGCGGCCCCCAAGGTAAAGGCCCGGGTTAAGGGTCGGTAGCCACCGGATGCGATGTAGGACTGCAGGCCGGTGGGGTCGACCACGCCCACCCGGCGCAACAGCCGCAACCTGGGGTCGCCGGCCTGGGGCACGCTCGCCGTGATGCCGTCAGCGCCAACCGGCACGTTGGCGGCGGCCTCTCCCACCACATCGCCGGGCGACACATCGCCGGGCGACACATGGGTGGGGACCCGGTCGGGTCGGCCGCGACCTTGCACGAACAACGCCACCGGGCGCTCGCACTGACCGAGGCACGGGCTCGGCTCAACCTGCTTGCCCTCGGCGGCCAGGCGGGCCATGACTCCGGCGGCGTCGGCGATCTGGCAGGCCGGGTCGACGCACACGTGCACCACGTCATCGGAATGACCGAGATCGTCGACCCGGAACAGGTCGTAGAAGGTGGCGACCCCGTAGACCTCGGCCGGGGGAACCTGGAGCACGTCGGCCACGTAGTTGATCCCGCCGGGCGAGATCCAACCGGCGGCGTGTTGCAGCGCGTGCAGGCTCGGTAGCAACAGATGGCGGCGCTCACGCTGACGGGTCCGGCCTCCGATCACCAATCGGGGGGTGGCCTTGATCACGGCTGGACCGAGCGAAGCATCGACCACGGCATCGACAGCATCGATCTCGGCCTCGTTGGCCCGGTCGGAGGTGAAGTGAAGATCGGACACCGCTTGGCCTCCAAGCCGCAACGAGTTGACGAACAGCAGAATCGTAACCGGCGAAACTACGGAACGAGTTGCCTTCCGGTTCGCTACCTTGAACAGCAATGCGATGGTCGAACCTGTTCATCCCCACCCTGCGAGACGCCCCGGCCGATGCCGAGGCGGTCAGCCACGCCCTGCTGGTCAAAGGCGGTTTCATCCGCCAGCTTCACTCCGGTCACTACTCGATGCTGCCGCTCGGTTGGCGGGTCCACACCAAGGTGGCCAACATCGTCCGCCAGGAGATGGAGACCATTGGAGCCCAGGAGTTCCTGATGCCGACCATGCACCCGGCTGGCATCTGGCAACAGTCGGGCCGCTGGGACACCATGGGCGAGATCATGTTCCGCCTCACCGACCGGCGCGATAACGACATGGCCCTGGGCATCACCCACGAGGAGATCTTCGCCACCGTAGCCGGTGAGCTGAGCTCGTACAAGGAACTGCCCCAGATCTGGTACCAGATCCAGCTCAAGTTCCGCGACGAGGCCCGCCCCAAGTCGGGCCTGCTGCGGGTGCGGGAGTTCGCCATGAAGGACTCCTACAGCTTCGACCTCGACTGGGCTGGGCTCGACGCCGCCTTTGACGTGCACCACGCCGCCTACACCCGGATCTTCGAGCGCCTCGGCCTGGCCGCCGTTCCCGTCGAGGCCAGCAGCGGTGCCATGGGGGGCAAGGACTCAACCGAGTTCATGGTGCCCTGCGCCGCCGGCGAAGACGACGTCATCATCTGCGGTAGCTGTGACTACGCCGCCAACATCGAAAAGGCCACCTCCGGTCTGGTTTCGGTGGCCGACGACGCCCCGCCCGCCGCTCCCGAACGCTTCCCCACCCCCGGGGTGCGCACCATCGCCGCCCTGGAACAGATCGAGAACGGAGCAAGCGCCCAGTCCCAAATCAAGACCATGGTGATGATCACCGACGGTGAACCGACCCTGGCGTTGCTGCGCGGTGATCACCAGTTGAGCCTGCAGAAACTGATCGACGCCACTGGCACCATCGAACTGCGTCCGGCCGACGCCTCTGAGGCATTGGCCGCCCTCGGCGCCAATCCCGGATCCCTGGGCGCCGTCGGGGTCAAGGGCATCCGCATCGTGGCCGACGTGGCCCTGCGGGATCGCACCAACCTGACCACCGGAGCCAACGAGGACGACTGGCATCTGCGCGGCGTCGACATCGCCCGCGACATCGACGTCGACCAGTGGGCCGACCTGCGTGAGGTCGGGGCCGGGGAACCGTGTGCCAACTGTGGCCAGGGACTCGACGTCATCCGCTGTGTCGAGGCCGGGCACATCTTCAAGCTGGGCACCCTCTACGCCGAGAAGTTCGGTGTCACCGTTGCCGACGCCGATGGCAAGCAGCAGCCGGTGGTGATGGGTTGCTACGGCATCGGTATTGGTCGCAACATGGCCACCGTCGCCGAGAGCCACAACGACGAGCACGGCCTCATCTGGCCGGTTTCGATCGCCCCGTACGAGGTGGTCCTCACTCCTGTCAAGCTCGACGAGGCAACGATGACCACCGCCACCGCCATCTACGATGAGTTGCGGTCCCGAGGCATCGACGTGTTGTTCGACGACCGCAAGGCCCGGGCCGGGGTGAAGTTCGCCGACGCCGAACTGATCGGCGTGCCCTACCGGATCACCCTGGGGCCAAAGGCCCTGGCCGACGGTGAGGTAGAGCTGACCGGCCGGGCCAGCGGCACCACCGAGCGGGTCGCGCTGGATGCGGTGGTGGCCCAGGTGAGCGACCTCATCGTGTCGCAACGCTGAGTTCCCGCTGGAATCGGTGGATCACCCAATCGGGTCTACTATGAGTTGTTGCAGACCAGAAGGCTTGTATGTCAGGTGTCCAGTCGATAGAACGCGCTTTTTCATTGTTGCGCGCCCTGGCGGTGGGTCCGGCTGGCGTAACGGAACTCGCCGAACGGGCTGAGCTGCCCAAAAGCACCGTGGCCCGCCTCTTGGCGGCGCTGGAAACCGAAGGGGCAGTGGAACAGCTCGAAACCGGGGGTGAATACCGGCTGGGGAGTGCCCTGGCCGACCTGGCGGGCGCAGCAGGCCCAGGCTACAACCTCGTCACCGCGGCCCGACCCCACCTGGTGGAGCTGACCAGTTTGACGGGCGAGACCAGCGGCCTGTCCGTTCTCGACAATGGCAGCGTGTACTACCTCGACCATGTCGAGGCCGAGGAAGAGGTCATGGTTCGCTCCTGGACCGGAGAGCACGTACCGCTCCACCTGGTTCCCTCCGGACTGGCTCTGCTGTCGGGTCTGCCAGACACCTGCCTCGACCGCTACCTGACCCAACGCCTGGAGAAGACGACGCCACACAGCGTGACCGCCCCCGCCGCCATCAAGGCCCGAATCAGCGAAATCGGTCGTCAGGGCTACCTCTGGTTCCACCAGGAGTTCGACGAGAGCATCAACTCGGTGGCCTCACCCGTAGTCACCACCGACGGTTCAGTGGTGGCCGCGGTCCACGTCCACGGACCGGCGTTCCGCTTCCCCGGAACCAACAACGAGGCCGAAATCGGCAAGCTGATCGGCGAGACCGCTCAGCGACTCACCGGACAATTACAGTAGTCGGGGCCACGGTTTGTATCGAGCACGCGGGCCCTTTGGGTTGCAACGATGACGGGCGAATTCCTGGGCCTCGACCTCCTGGCATGGGTCGTGACCGTCGGCATCGTCATGGCCGGTTCGGTGTTGCAAGGCACCACCGGGTTCGGTATGGGTCTGGTTTCGGCTCCGGTCCTCGTTCTTGTCGACCCGACCATGGTTCCCACCGTGGTGCTGGCCATGGCCCTACCCTTGGCGTTGATCATGGTGGCCCGCGAATGGGAGCACTTCGACTTTGGGTTGGCCCGCTGGGCCTTGGGTGGGCGCTTCTTCGGCGCCCTGGTCGGCAGTTGGGTGGTGGTGGCTCTCGGCACCAAGGAGCTGTCGATCGTGTTTGCCCTGTCGCTGCTGTTGGGGGTTGGGCTCAGCCTCTCGGGTCTCCGCATCGGCAATTCGACATCGACGTCGATGGCAACGGCCGGCTTTCTGGCGGGGATCATGGGCACCGCAACCTCGGTGGGAGGCCCGCTTCTGGCTCTCACCCTGCAGCACGAGACCGGAGCCCGCATGCGAACCATGATGGCCTCGTTCATCGCCTTCGGCGGCACCATCTCACTGGTCGTACTCGCCGCCGTTGGTGAACTCCACAGCCGCGAGCTGAGCCTGGGCCTCATCCTCATGCCGGTGACGCTGTTCGGTCTCGGTGTCTCGCAGTGGACAATCGGGCTACTCAACCAGGGCCATACCCGCTACGCCGTACTCGGATTCGCCTCCGTGGCCTCCGTCGCCATCCTGATCCGAGCCCTCTAATCTTCCACACTGAGACGCCGTCTTGGAGAGCATGGATCCAGCAGCGAGAATGCGACGACAGTTCCAACTGACAGCGCTGTGCCTCGCCGGCGAGATCATCGGCGCCGAGATCGGCGAGAGGGGTCCTCAGGCGGCCGTGATCAGTCGTCGACCTGATCGACGGCCCCGCCCGGTGTGAAACGGCGACGGATCTCGGCGGCGATGGCCGGCAGCACCTGGTGCAGGTCAGCGATGACGGCATAGTCGGCCTTGGCCACCATGTTGGCCTCGGGGTCGGTATTGATGGCCAGGATCCTCTTGGACGCCATGGCCCCCACCCAATGCTGGATGGCGCCCGAGATCCCCGCTGCGATGTAGATCTCGGGGGCGATCCGGGTGCCGGTTTGGCCAACCTGATCCGAGTGCGGACGCCAACCGTTGTTGGTGACCGCACGCGAGCAGCCGACCACCCCGCTCAGGAGCCCGGCCAGGTCTTCCAGTGGGTCAAACCCGTCGGCTGAACCGACGCCGCGCCCTCCGCTGACCACGACCGCGGCGGTGGACAACGTGACCCCGGCCCCGATCACCTCACGATCACCGACCATGGTCACCGCGACCGACGGGTCGAGATCGGGCTCGAACACTGCAACCTCGGGATCTGATTCCTCAGCCGACAATAGCGTCGAGGCATCCGAAGAGCTGCGCACCGGGGATGCCGCCACGGCATGCTCGGCCACGGTCAGCAGCTTCAGATCGGCTTCGAGTTCGACCTCCTCCAGCAGGGAGCCGCCCCACTGGACCCTGACAATGCGCCACGGGTCGTCGGGCTCGACCGCAACGCCGTTGGCAACGAAGGGGGCATCAAGACGGGCCGCCACCTGAGCCATGACCTCGTTGCCACGATCGGTGCCGACGGCGAGTACAGCATCGGGATCGACGAGGTCGATCAACTGCATCAGGCTGTCGGCCCAGGCGTCGGGGCCGTAGTCGACCAGCAGTTCATGCTCGACCACATGGACCCGATCGGCACCGTGACGACCGGCCTCGGCCACCACCTGGCGGGCGCCGTGACCGATGGCCACCGCCTCGACGACGACCCCCAGGTCCTCGGCCAGGGGGCGGGCGGCCGTCAGGGCCTGCCACGAGGCATCGGCCGCCTCTCCCCGGTCGTGTTCGATCACCACCAGCAGGCTCACGACAACACCCCCAGCTCATCGAGCAGGTCGACCACCCGCACCGCCACCTCGTCGAGGTCGCTGTCGGCGGTGCCCAACACCTCGGTGTCAACCGCGGTTTCAGGCGGGGTCGAGAGCCGCAACATCAGCTGGCCTCCCGGTTCGGCATCGGGGGTCAACGTCATCAACTCCACCTTCTTCGACGCCAGTCGGCCCCGCATCGTGGGATAGCGGGGCAGGTTGATGCCCTCCTTGACCCCGACCATGGCTGGCAGTGGCAGGCGATACACCTCGTAGCCGCCATCAACCGGACGGCGAACAACGATGTTGTCACCGTCGAGGTCCAGCCCCTTGATGCCATTCACCATGGGGCGGCGCAGGTGGCGGGCGACCCTGATGCCCACCTGGTAGCCACCAGCATCGGCCGACTCGTTGCCAAACAGCACCAGATCGAACCGGCCACCGTCGGCTTCGAGCTCAGTGATGGCGACGGCCAGGGCCTCGGCGGTGCGTTGCGGGTCCCAGGGGGAACCGTCGGTGGCCACCAGCACCAGCTCGTTGGCCCCGACACTGGCGGCATAGCGCAGCTGCTCCTCGGCTTCGGGTGGGCCGAGGGTCAGCACGGTGACCGAGCCCCCAACGGCATCAACCACCTGCACCGCCTGCTCGACGGCACATTCCTCATGAGGGCTGGTGGTGAACCCGAGATGGGCCGTCTCGACCGCCAGACCGTCGTCGGTGACGTTGATACGGGCCCCAGGAGCGGGCACCCGCTTGGCGCACACCAGAACCCTCATCGCAGAACCCCTTGGCCAACCGCGACCGGCCCCGAGACACTCAGCGTGCTCACGACTTCATCCGAGCATCGTCGGGATCGAACAACGGCCGCGAACCGACCCGGGCTACGGTGACACCGAACAGTTCGTTCATGTACATCATCTGCAACCCGGTGCCTTCCACTGCGTGCTCCGGTGGCAGGTAGGCCAGCAGCAGGTAGGCGTCGAGGGAGGGGGCCCGGCCGGCAGTGGTCACCCGCGACACCCGGCCCTTCCGGTCGACGATGCGTTCCCCCTCCAGGGTGAGGATGGGTTCGTTGCCGCCCATCGGGTAGCGCTGGCGCCCCTGGGCGTCGGTCTGGTTGTCCATGGTGAGGGTGCACAACACCGCGGCGGGGTCTTCGGCCCGTGCCGCCAGGTAGGCCTGCTTGCCCACAAAGTCGGCGGCCTTGACCCGGGGACGGGCCAACCCGGCCTCGACCGGGCTGTACTCGCTCTCCAGCTCGGCGCCCATGAGCCGGTAGCCTTTCTCGATCCGGCCGCTGGTGCCGTAGACCCCGATGCCAACCGGGACCACACCATGGCTCTGGCCCGCTTCCCAAAGGGCGTCCCACACGGTGGGGCCGTCGTCCCAGTCGATGTAGATCTCCCACCCGGCGTCGCCAACATAGGAGATGCGCAGCAGACGGCAGGTCACCCCGGCCAGGGTCACCTCGGTCGTGGTTCCGTAGGGGAAACCCTCGATGGAGAGGTCGGCGTCGGTCAGCGCGGCAACAACGGCGGGAGCGTTTGGGCCCCACAGCCCGATGGTGCAGACCTCCTGGGTGCGGTCGGTGAAGGTGACCGCATCCGACCCCGTACCGGCACCCGCCAGGTGGGTTCGGATCCAGGCCTGGTCCCGACCTCCGTCGAAGGCACCGGTAACGACCCGGAAGTGATCGGAACCGAGCCGCATGATGGTGAGATCGCTATGGAAACCACCCCCCGGGGTCAGGAACGGGGTGTAGATCGAACCACCGACGGCCACGTCACACTGATTCACCGCCAGATACTGCACGGCGTCAAGCGCTCCTGAGCCTTCCAGGTCGAACAATTGGAACGCCGAGAGGTCGACCATGCCAACCCCCGAGCGCAGGGCCAGGTGTTCGGCCTCCTGGATGGGCGACCACCAGCGGTTGTCCCACTCCACCTCGCGTTCGGACAGCCCGTAGTGCTCAACCAGCGGGGCGTTGTGTTCGTAGTACTGGGGAC
>Ga0316192_10000782_pt1 | contig 23261 bp, 16 predicted proteins | sample MerIslwburrow_MG_FD_204931 | JGI IMG/M metagenome (GOLD analysis project Ga0316192, IMG submission 204931) | Coastal sediment microbial communities from Maine, United States - Merrow Island worm burrow | ecosystem: Environmental > Aquatic > Marine > Coastal > Sediment | place: USA: Maine...
CTCATCTTTCGTCATATTATGAAAATGTATCGAAATATGTAAACAAGGCTTTCAGTCAGGAAGGTGATAGTTGGCCGGTATTCAGTTTTCAAAATATGACGAAAGATGAGCGGTTGGCCGAAGCGCCACTATAAAAAAAATAAAACTAGCCGGGCGATTCGGTTGAGCAGTAAATCGGAGACAACTTTAATGAGCGCTGAAAAGAAAAAAAAACCAAGGCCAGCAGCAAGGGCGGTCAGCAGACCACTGGCCTTATTGGGTATATTGCTGTTTATATCTATCTTTGTGATGTTGGGAAGTTTGCTTTACGTAGGTAACAAACGTGCAGACTTGTCACGACATGTAGAGCTGGTGTCCGAGCAGTTACTATTATCCCAGCTAATGACTACGCAAGCACTTGGTGCATCATCCGGCCGGGATTCGGATTTCGAAGCATTGCTTGATAGCCGTTATCGATTCGAGAAAATACAGAGTTCATATCGTTCAGGAGATTCAATGTCAGGAGTGCCTCCATTGGGTGTGCAACTGACGATGCCCATGGAACGTGTCGATGACAGTTGGAGCAAATTTAATAACTATATTTCGACCATTATCAATGGTAAGAAGCCTGTTTCAGAGGTACGGGAACTCTATAACGTAATCGACAGCTTCATTCCTCAGCTGCTCACCTTCTCTGACGAGGTGGTTGGTGTGCTTATGAAGAAAGGTGCTTCATCAAGGCAGATCTATCTCGCCAGTCGCCAGATGATGTTATCGCAGCGCATTAAGAACAATCTTAACCAGGTTCTGGCAGGCGGCGAGCAGGCGGCAGCGGCGGCTGATCGCTTTGGTCGGGATGCTGCGTTATTTGGCAGGGTTCTTGAGGGCTTGCTCAAGGGTTCCAGCTCATTAAATATCGAAAAGGTAACGGACAAGGAAGCTGTCGCCAAACTGCGTGAAGTGGCGATGCTTATCAGTGCAGTAAGTGACAACATCGCGGGTATACTCGAATTGTCGCCCGAGTTGTTTGAGGTTAAAGATGCTGCAAGCCAGGTAACAACCGAGAGCGCCAACCTGCTTGCTGAGTTGAGAGCATTGCAGCATGCTATTTCCAACCAGACACAAACACTGGACATTATTCAGCTGGCAGGTGTGGGTTCCGGTGCTCTGGCGGTTATTCTTATTATTGTCGGTGGTATCCTGATGCTGCGAGATGCGAAAGCACGCGAGGAACAGGCGCTGGAAAACAACCGCAGAAATCAGCATGCGATTCTGAGGCTGCTGGATGAAATGGCCAACCTGGCTGACGGTGATCTAACTGTACACACCACGGTAACAGAAGAAATTACAGGTGCGATTGCAGACTCGGTGAATTTTGCGATCGACGCCCTGCGTTCACTGGTAACAACCATCAATAACACCTCAACCGAGGTAACAACATCAACATCAAACGCACAGGGAACAGCTATGTCACTTGCTGAAGCGAGTAACCATCAGGCGCGTGAAATTGCTTCGGCGAGTGCGGCGATTACAAATATGGCGGAATCGATGGAGAATGTAACCAAAGAGGCTGCAGAATCAGCCGAGGTGGCGCGTCAATCGATGGAAATCGCGCAAAAAGGTGCGGGCGTGGTACGTGAAACGATCGGCAGTATGGAAAGCATTCGAGAAACCATTCAGGAAACATCGAAACGTATTAAACGACTTGGAGAATCATCACAGGAAATTGGCGACATCGTGGGTCTGATTACGGAAATTGCTGACCAGACGAACATTCTTGCTTTGAACGCAGCGATTCAGGCGTCCACCGCAGGTGATGCAGGGCGTGGTTTCGCGGTGGTCGCAGACGAAGTGCAACGACTCGCTGAGCGTGCCGGTAATGCAACCAAGCAGATTGAGACACTTGTTAACACGATTCAGGCGGATACCAATGAAGCAATCACTTCCATGGAAGTGAGTACGGCAGGTGTTGTTAGTGGCGCCAAACGTGCAGAAGACGCGGGTAAAGCGCTAAGAGAAATTGAGAATGTATCAACAAGTCTTGCCAACCTGATTGAGGGTATCTCTGAATCTGCAAAGAAACAATCAGCTATTGCTAATGATGTATCCAAAACCATGAACGTCATTCAGGAGATTACCTTGAAGACATCGGAGGGTACTGAAGAAACATCATCATCATTAAGCTCTTTGAATGAGCTGGCTAATGAGCTGCAGCGTTCAGTTTCCGGCTTCAAGCTCCCTACGCAAGGCACCGGGAAGGTTGATGCAGTAGTTCTTGATAGTTAGCATAAGTCATGAATTTTACACTAACAGGTATTATTAGCACGGGTAACCTGTAAATGAAGCCAAACGGAACAGTTGAATATAACTCCCTCAGCTGGGTCAAGCAGCAGCTTGATACAGTGTTAAATGACGCCCAGTCATCACTTTCAGAATATATCGAAAACAATGATGATGAAGCCTTGATGCAGGACTGTATCGAGGGGCTGCATCTTGCTGGCGGTACTTTGAAGATGGTCGAGATATTCGGCGCAGCCATGCTTGCAGAAGAAATGGAGCATACAGCCAAGGCAATACTCGAGGGTGGTGTAGATCACAGGGAAGACGCATATGATGTATTAATGCGCGCAATGCTTCAACTGCCTGATTACCTGGAAGGTCTGCAAGCGGGTAACAGGGACGTCCCAATGGCATTGTTGCCATTGATGAATGACATGCGCACTATTCGCAAGGAGAGCCTGCTGACAGAAAATGTGCTTTTCTTCCCGGATATGGATGTCGTAGATGTAGAGGGACAGCAAGTAGATGCGCCTCATACAGAGGCCGGAAAGTTATATGGCGAAGCGAAGCGCTTAAGAACACACTATCAGTTGGGCCTTCTTGATCTGTTTAAAAATAACAAGCTGCGTGCAGGATGTCAGCGCATGCTTGCAGTCATTGTCTCTTTTGAGAATGCTTCAGTTGGACAATCGGTAAGACGTTTCTGGTCTGTTATTGCTGCACTGCTGGAAGGTCTGAATGAAGAAGGTATAGATTCCAGCGTTAGCGTAAAAATGCTTTTAGGTGGTGTTGATCGCCAGATAAAACTGCTGATTGATCTCGGTGAAGATGATTTTGCGGTGCAATTCTCAAAGGATCTTCTGAGAAACATCCTTTACTACGTTGGCAACAGCAAATCTAATGGCGAGCGTGTAACGCGAATCAAGGAAATATATAATCTTGAAGAATTACTCGCATCCGCAGCGGAAGGTATGGAAACAGGTATGGGGGGGCTCAATGCCGAATTGTTCGCTACTGTTTCACAAGGCATCAAGGAAGATCTTGTCCAGGTAAAAGATGCGCTTGAGATATTTGTTCATAGTAATAACAGAAAAATCGCGGATCTGGAGCCGCTTCTGGAACAACTATTAAGAATTGGCGATACCTACGGAATGCTGGGCCTTGGTGACGCGAGAGTTAAAGTGCTTGAGCAGAAAGATAAGGTTCAAGGCATCATAGAAGGTAGCACTGAAGTAAGCGAGGAAGTCATCTTTGCTATAGCCGGTGAACTGCTTGGCGCAGAAGCGGATCTGAATAACTATGTCGCACAGCGCACTGGTGTGGCTGATGTTGATGATGAAGATGGTATTGTCCCGGCCTCTGAATATCGCGACGTTGTTTCTACTGTCGTGGCGCAGGGTCTGCAGAATTTCACTGAAGCCAAGGAAGCGATCCTTGCATTTACCAGTGGCTCCGGTAGCAAAGATGAATTGCAGTCGGTTCTCAGTTTGCTTGAGGAAGTCAGAGGCGTATCAATGATATTGCCTATGGCGCAAGTGGAGGCAATGCTCGTTAGTGTCAAAGATTACGTAAGAGTTGTACTGATTGAGAATGGACACCAGCCTGATGAAGAAGAGCAGGATAAGGTTGCGGATGTTGTGACTGCAATTGAATATTTCTTCGAAGCTATCTCTGAAGGTCGTCCTGGTGTGGAGGCGGGCCTGCGCACTGGTGAAGAAGCATTAAGTACACTGATCGAAGTACATGATCGTTATCAGTCAGTTGATACTCCAGCACAACCAGGTAAAGTGGTTGACGAGGGTGCTAAAAAAAAGTCGATAACGAGTGAGGAAGATTCAGCTGCCGAAGCAGCTGAAATCGTTGAGTTGCGTCAACCGGAAATAAGTCTGGCTCAGACCAAATCCTCACCCCCGCCTGCTATTAAACCAGCACTGGCTGCAGAGGCCGAGTATGGTGAATTCGAGATACTTGGCAATGATGCAGATGAAGAAATACTCGAAATCTTTATCGAAGAAGCCATCGAAGTACTTGAAGAACTTCACACCAACCTGCCGCAATGGAAATCCAATACAGGTGACGTAGAAGCACTGACTGTCGTCCGCAGGTGTTTTCATACACTTAAAGGCAGTGGTCGACTGATCGGTGCACAGTTAATTGGCGAGTTTTCCTGGAAATTTGAAAACATATTAAATCGCGTTATCGATAAACAGATAGAGCCGGATACTAATGTCCTGAATGCTCTGGATGAGTCGGTAGCAGTGTTGCCTCAGCTGATCGAACAACTGCAGGGTAACAGAGAGCCTGTGCCATATGTGTATGATCTAATGGCAACTGCTGATGCACTTGCAGAAGGCAGAGAACCACAGCTTATCGCTGAACATGCAGCCAAAACAGAAGCCGATGAGGTAATAGAAGAGACGCCTGCTGAAGAAGGTGTATTAGAAGAACCGGATTTCAGCGAAGCTGTGACTGGAGTCGATGAAATCAATCTCGCGGACCTGGGACAGGCGGTAGAAGAAGATATTGAGGATCTGGATTTCAATGAGGTAGCACAGGAAGCAGAAATTAACCTGGAAATAACAGAGCAGCCACTTGATGACGATTTTGTTGAACAGCCGAATTCTGATGTAACAGCAGCTGAAGATGAATTCAGCATTGAGGTGACTGAAGAAGAGCTTGAGTCTGTAGATGAGATCTCTTTGTTACCAGATGATGAATTTGAAATTAGTTCAGGTTTCGATGATGTTGCTGTGGAAGCCGAAACCCTGATAGAAACAACGCTGTCAAGTGATGAGCTGGCTTTTGAAATAGAAGAACCGGAATTGGTCGATGTGGTAGATAGTGAATACACTGCCGGGATGGATCCTGTTCTATTTCAGATTTATTACGATGAAAGTCTTGGACATATCAGTCTTGTTGATGAATTACTCGAAGCGCACAAAAATGAAAGTCAGCCGTTAATCGCAAGTAAAGAACTGATTCGTGCATTCCATACACTTTATGGAAGTGCGCGCACTGCAGAGATTGATCAGATATCTGATATATGCGGCGCGACCGAAAAGTACATCAAGACAAAGCAGGAAGGGCATGACCTGACAATCAGTGAAGAGGTGGTTCCGCTGATTGCTGAGATTGCGAAAAATGTTCGTTCAATGCTGGATGAGATCAAGTCCGGCGCATCTCCATTACCTGAGAAGGATTTGCTGGAAAAAATCAATAAAGCGATTCAGGAAGAGCTGCAGCAACAATTGCAGAAATCATCGAAGGGTGATGAAGCCGAGCCGGTAATCGATACCGGAGCAGATGAGATTGAAATTGAGGTAGAAGTAACCGCGGAAGAAGAAACAACTCGTGACACGTATGAAGTGCTGGCTGAGGAGCTGGTTAATGATGAGTCAGCTGCTGCTTTAATTTCATATGCTGAGATAGATAGTGAATTGATTGATATCTTTATTGAAGAAGCTGACGAGTTGATAGAAAGTTGCGAAGAGACGCTGCAAAAAATAACAAACAACCCGGATGATAAAGACAGCATACATCAGCTGCAGCGTTATATGCACACCCTAAAAGGTGGTGCTCGCATGGCCGAGCTGACGCCGGTCGGTGATTTAACGCATTTGCTGGAGTCGCTGGTTGTCAAGGTGTCAGATAAGCAGGTTAAAGCTGACAAGGTTTTGTTTGATACTTTGAATGATTCTGTAGATCGTCTTGCGGTAATGCTCAAGGATGTTAAAGACCGCGCGCCGATTAAGACTGCCACTGACCTGATTGTGCAACTCGAGGCTTTGATGAAAGGCGAGGTGCATGAGAAACGTGCAGTAGACCGATTTGATATCGAGCTTGATGACCTCAATAAGGATGCGTCAAATGAAGGAGCACAGGCTGAGGTTGCGCAGGAAGCTGAAACCATTGAGGAAGAACAGTCGCCTGAAGATATGAATTTTGGTCGTCGCGCGACAGACAAGCAGGAAAGTGCTCAATGGGGCGAACGTGCGACCGATGCTAACTTGCGCGAATCTCAGGAACAGATCCGTGTACGCGCAGATTTGTTGAATGAACTTGTGAATTCGGCCGGTGAGGTCAATATACATCATGCTCGTATGGGGAAGCAGATGAGTGATCTCGGCTTCAACCTTAACGAACTTGAATCAACTGTGGTACGTCTCAAGCAACAGCTGCGTAATCTGGAAATCGAGACAGAAATCCAGATCCGCTCATCTTTTGAAAAAGAATCCGGTCTGTATGATGATGATTTCGATCCATTGGAAATGGACAAGTACTCGACAATACAGCAGCTGTCGCGAAGCTTGACTGAGACAGCCAGTGACGTTGAGAGTATTCGAGAGATTCTGAGTGATATTGTACGTGACTCCGAGACCTTGTTGCTTCAGGAGTCACGAGTAAGCACGGAATTACAGGAAGGCCTGATGCGTACCCGTATGGTTCGTTTTGGCGGTCTGTCAACACGCCTGCGCAGAATTGTCAGGCAGACATCCAGGGAAATTGGCAAGGAAGTTGAACTTGAGATTATAGGTGACAGCAATGAGCTGGACCGTACCATTCTTGATCGTGTTATCGCTCCACTTGAGCATATGCTGCGTAATGCGGTGGCACACGGTATAGAAGCGCCTGATAAACGTATTACAGCAGGCAAAGAGGAAACCGGACGTATCGTCATTGTGGTTGATCGTCAGGGTGCTGATGTTGTAATAAAAGTAAGTGATGATGGTGCCGGTATAGACGCGAGTGCTATTCGAGCGAAAGCGATTAAACAGGATTTATTGAACGCTGACAGTAACATCAGCGACCGTGATGTGCTGCAGTTTATTCTTAAGTCAGGTTTCAGTACTGCTGAAATGGTATCTCAGGTTGCCGGCCGCGGTGTGGGTATGGATGTTGTAGACGCTGAACTGAAACAGCTTGGCGGTGTGCTGGAAATTGATACGACAGCGGGCAAGGGAACTGAATTCACCATCAGGTTGCCACTTACACTGGCAATCAATCAGGCCTTGCTGGTTAGTGCTGGTGACGATGTTTACGCGATTCCACTGGCGAGCATTGAAGGTGTTGTTCGTGTAACAGGCGCCGAACTGCAAAGGTTCTATAATAGTGAACAGAAGATGTACGAGTTTAATAATGTCGAGTATGAGCTGAAACATCTTGGTGAGCTGTTGACCGGCCAGAAGCCAAACTACGGTGAGCAATACGGCTTATTTCCCTTATTGCTGGCAAAGATCGGTAACAGCCATTTTGCATTGCATGTCGATGACCTGGTGGGTCGTCGCGAGATTGTAGTGAAACCTGTAGGTCATCAGATAGGTATGGTTCGAGGTATTGCGGGAGCTACCATTCTGGCCGATGGGCATGTTGTGTTGATTCTGGAAATGTCAGCACTGGTCGTTGGCGACAGCCTGTTCAAGAAACCCGAATCTACCGCGGTCGTGGAGGAGCCATTACCAGAGAAGATAGAAGAAAGGACGATTATGGTAGTGGATGATTCGATTACCATCCGTAAGGTAACCGCTCGCATGCTTGAGCGTAATGGCATACACGTACTGCTGGCAAAAGACGGTATTGACGCAACAAATCAACTAATTGATGTAAAACCGGACTTGATGTTACTGGACATCGAAATGCCAAGGATGGATGGATTTGAACTGGCTACCTACATCAGAAATGATGAACGTCTTAAAGATCTTCCAATAATTATGATCACCTCCCGTACCGGTGAGAAGCATAAGGAGAAAGCAATGGAAATTGGTGTTAACCAGTATCTTGGTAAGCCCTATCAGGAAGAAGAGTTGCTGGAAAATATCAATGAAATCCTTGGGGCGTAATGAATATGGTACACAACAACCAGCTTATCAAGAGCATTATCCTGACACTGAAAAACGAGTTGGTGATGGTGCCTAATGCAGCAGTTGCGGAAATAATATCTGTTAATGATGTAAGTGAAGTTGATGGTTCGCCGCAATGGATGCTGGGTAAGGCCAGATGGCGCGGTGTTGAAATACCCGTGATCTCGTATGAGGCGGCAGGTGGTGATAGCGCGCAGGACGTGAACATCAATACCCAGGTTGCTGTGATGTATACAGTCAGCGACGAGACAGAGAAAGATAAAACGTATTCATATATCGGGCTGGCCATACATGGTGTTCCACATGTAAGTACTTTTTCCAGGGGGCAGGTTAAAACTGACGAACATGCGCCGGTTGAGCATCCCATGGTAGCGCAAAAAGTCAGAATCAATGGCGCCGCCGCAGGGATTCTGGATATTTACGCAATTGAGGAAATGCTGCAACAGGCAGCGATTTAGCTCCTTTTCTGTTCTCGGTATTGATCTTTAATCTTGCCGCAAAACACGCAAAGACCGCAAAAATACAATGCGTAATTAAAATAAAATGTAGTAGTTCAGACTTGATCTGACAATTTCTGACAGCCTTTGCATGATGCAAACCGGCCTGGTTTAGTAGTTTGTAGTGTTTTTTTCTCGCAAAGGCGCCAAGCCCGCAAAGGGAGAATCATGTAACGAAATTATTTCATGCAACAAAAGATACATTTCACCTTTGCGTTCTTTGCGCCTTTGCGAGAGTACATATCTGTAGCATTTCTAAGTAGCCAGACCATGCACACACTACAAAACCTTATGGTTAGAGCAGATATAAAATAGCCTTTCAGGTTAAATCCTGCCTATTACGTTTTATTCTTATTTCCTTTGCGTTCTCTGCGCCTCTGCGAGAGTAAATATCTATAGCTTTTTCTATATCGCCAATCATGGCTGTAGACAAAAAATCAAAGTCTGGGTTTGAGTTAATACGACATTGGCTGTCAGATTGAATCCTGTCTATTACAAATAAAAAACAGCTGGCTTTTTATTCGCGCCATTTGCGTTGTTTGCGGCAAATAAGCATTGAATTAAAATACTGCTAGTCAGCCCATATCTCCCCATAGTGTCTGCAATGCGGCAATTACGGCTGGGCCCGCTGTTTCAGTTCTCAGGATGCGTGGACCAAATTTAATTCTGTTATACCCGGCATCGAACGATGTATTAATTTCATGTTCTGACAAGCCGCCCTCGGGGCCGGATATAATGCATATCGATGCAATATCAGGCTTGATGTCGTTTATGCCTTTCGCTGCAGCTGGATCCAGTACCAGTCGTGTGTCGACAGAGACTTCGTTAATGGCTTTTTCAAACGTCGTTGCCTGATGAATTATCGGTAACAGGTTTCTGCCGCTTTGTTCACATGCGCTAATAGCGATTTGATTCCAGCGTTCATATTTTTTACTTGCACGTTCCCGGCTTATATTTGCAGAGCGTTCGCAGATAACCGGAATGATTTCAGTTGCGCCCAGTTCTGTTGCCTTCTGTATAGTCGTGTCCATGTGCTCGCTACGTGAAAGACCCTGTATCAGTCTTATTCGTAAAGGTGATTCACGATTTATATCAACAAAGCTGTTGATAATGACATTGGCTGCCTTTGGGTCTTCATTGAGCAGTGTAGCCGAAAATTCACCTCCCTCGCCGTTGAACACGCTTACAGCCGAGTCTTTTTTACATCTGAGTACACGGACCAGGTGGTTTGACGCCCTGACAGGTAGGGTAAGCGTTGCACCGGCAGTAATACGGCCATTGAAATAAATACGTGTAGTACGCAATGTCGATGTTATAAATTGAGTCTGCGCCAGATTTCGAGTGTGGCCTGTGACTGGTTGAGAGTATAGAAATGCAGGCCGGGTGCGCCGCTTTCGAGCAGGCGAGAACACAGGCTGGTGACGACGTCGTATCCAAAAGCAAGCAGGCTGTCGATGTCGTCTTCATAGGCTTCCAGCTGTTTTCGAATCCAGCGTGGAATTTCAGCGCCGCAGTTATCTGAAAATCTGACAAGGCCTTTATAGTTTGTGATCGGCATAATGCCGGGAACAACAGGAACTTCGAGATTTGCCTTTTGGCAGTTTTCAATGAAACGTAAATAGGCGTCGATATTATAGAAATACTGGGTAATGGCCGAGTTGGCGCCGGCGTCTATCTTGCGTTTGAAGTACTGGAAGTCTGACTCAGGTGTTACCGATTCGGGGTGATACTCGGGATAGGCAGCAACTTCGATATGAAAGTGGTCGCCGGCCTGCTCGCGAATGAACTCAACCAGTTCATTGGCATGGTTGAAATCATTCGCTCCCGGACCTTCTTCAGGTATATCGCCGCGCAAAGTAACCAGCCGGGTAACGCCCCTGCTGATGTAGCCTTCGATTAACTCCTTGATTTGCTCTCGAGTCGAGCCTATGCAGGATATGTGAGGGGCAACCGATGCGTTATCCTCTCTGAGTCGATCAACCGCTTCCAGAGTGCGGTCACGGTTTGTGCCGCCTGCGCCAAATGTAACCGAATAATACGCAGGATGTATATTTTCATCCAGTTCATTGCGGACAATAAGAAGCTTTTCCATGCCGGCTTCCGTTCGGGGAGGAAAAAACTCGCAACTGAAAATTTTGGCGTCGTCCGTAGGGGAATTCATGATGGTTCAAAACCCGGGTTGTTGGCACAAGGGTGCTGTTGATAACAGCACCCTGTATCAGATTTAATAACGATAGTGTTCAGGCTTGTAGGGGCCGTCTACGGGTACATTGATATAATCAGCCTGTTCCGGGGATAAGTTGGTCAGATTGACGCCGATCTTCTGCAAGTGCAGTCGGGCAACCTTTTCGTCAAGTGATTTTGGTAATACGTAAACCTTGTTTTCGTATTCATCCGAGTTGGTGAAAAACTCGATCTGAGCCATGACCTGGTTGGTAAATGATGCGGACATTACGAAACTCGGATGTCCTGTCGCACAGCCCAGATTAACCAGCCTGCCTTTGGCGAGCACAATGATGCGCTTGCCATCCGGGAAAATAACATGGTCTACCTGGGGTTTGATTTCTTCCCATTGGTATTTCTCCAGCGAGGCGATCTCGATTTCGGAATCAAAGTGGCCGATGTTGCACACAATGGCTTCATTTTTCATCGACGCCATGTGGTCATGGTTGATGACATTCACATTGCCGGTGGTGGTTACAAAAATGTCGCCCTGGCTAGCGGCATCATCCATGTTGACGACGCGGTATCCTTCCATCGCTGCCTGCAGTGCGCAGATCGGGTCGATTTCAGTGACCCATACCGTTGCACCCATGCCGCGAAAAGCCTGTGCACAGCCTTTGCCGACATCGCCATAACCCAGGACAACGCAGATCTTGCCAGCAATCATGACATCGGTGGCGCGCTTGATGCCATCGAGCAGTGATTCACGGCAACCGTACAGGTTGTCGAATTTAGACTTGGTCACCGAGTCGTTGACGTTCATCGCGGGGAACATGAGTTCGCCCGATTCCTGCATCTGGTAAAGGCGATGTACACCTGTGGTGGTTTCCTCGGTAACACCTTTTACGCTTTCAACGATCTGGGTCCATTTGCTCGAGCCGTCAGAGATGGTGCGTTTGAGCAAACCGATAATGGCTTTCCATTCTTCATTATCATTAGCTTTAGCGTCAGGAACGGCACCGGCTTGTTCATACTCGGCACCTTTATGTACCAGCAGAGTGGCATCGCCGCCATCGTCGAGAATCATGTTTGGCGTGCCGCCGTCAGGCCAGGTCAGCGCCTGTTCAGTACACCACCAGTATTCTTCGATGGTTTCACCTTTCCAGGCAAAAACAGGAATACCTTCTGCAGCGATGGCGGCGGCGGCCTGGTCTTGTGTCGAAAAGATGTTGCATGATGCCCAGCGGACTTCAGCACCCAGAGCAACCAGGGTTTCGATCAGCACAGCCGTCTGGATGGTCATGTGCAGGCTGCCGGTGATGCGGGCGCCCTGCAGGGGCTTCTGGTCGCCGTATTCTTCGCGCAGCGCCATCAGGCCCGGCATTTCGGTTTCGGCAATGGATATTTCCTTGCGGCCCCAGCTGGCCAGGGAAAGGTCAGCGACCTTGTAATCGGAAAAGTTATTTTCAACAACAGCATTCATTACTCATCTCCTAATGTCTATTAAGAAATGAGCGCCGTTGTTAATCTCTGAGCCTGACCCCGTTAGAAAACGTCTAGACTCGCATGCGGGTCTAGACGTTTTCTAACGGGGCTGCAGCGCTCCTCAGAAAGGAATCAGGCGAATTATAGCCTAGCCGGGCCTGAAATTACACAGGCCCGGACTGGGTGATTTACAGCCCCGCTGCGTCCTTCAGTGCAGCCGCTTTATCGGTTTTTTCCCAGGTGAAATCAGGCTCTTCACGTCCGAAATGGCCATAGGCCGCCGTATTACGGTAGATTGGGCGCAGCAGGTCGAGCATCTGTATCAGGCCTTTGGGCTTGAGATCAAAGTGCTCGCGTACAAGTTCGATAATGCGCTGATCATCAATTTTTCCGGTGCCAAATGTCTGTACCGAGATAGAAGTCGGTTCGGCGACGCCAATGGCATATGAGACCTGGATTTCACACTTGTCAGCGAGGCCGGCCGCGACGATGTTCTTGGCCACATAGCGTCCGGCATAAGCGGCAGAGCGGTCGACTTTTGACGGGTCCTTGCCGGAAAAAGCGCCGCCGCCATGACGGGCCATGCCGCCGTAGGTATCTACGATGATTTTACGACCGGTGAGGCCGCAGTCGCCGACTGGTCCGCCGATGACAAATTTTCCGGTTGGGTTGATGTGGATGTCTTCCTGCGCACACTGATCCAGCCATTCTGCCGGCAGTACCGGTTTGATGATCTCGTCCATCACGGCTTCACGCAGATTTTTATAATCAATATCCGGTGAGTGCTGTGTCGACAGAACAACGGCATTGATGCCCACAGGTTTGCCGTTAACATATTTGAAAGTCACCTGGCTTTTTGCATCCGGTCGCAACCAGGGCAGGGTGCCGCTCTTGCGAACCTCGGCCTGGCGCTTTACCAGCCTGTGCGCATAGGTGATAGGTGCGGGCATTAGCACATCAGTTTCATTGCTCGCGTACCCGAACATAAGGCCCTGGTCGCCGGCACCCTGCTCATGTTCGCCGGATTCATCCACACCCATAGCGATATCTGAAGACTGTTTGTCGATTGAGGTCAGCACGGCGCAGGATTCCCAGTCAAAACCCATATCTGAATGGTTATAGCCGATCTCCTTGACCGTCTCGCGCACCACAGCCTGCATATCGACCCAGGCGTCGGTGGTGATTTCTCCGGAGATGATCACCATGCCGGTGTTGACCATGGTTTCACAGGCAACACGCGCCGTGGTGTCCTGTTCAAATATCGCGTCCAGTACGGCGTCTGATATCTGGTCGGCAACCTTGTCCGGATGGCCTTCAGAAACTGATTCTGATGTAAATAAATGTTCGCTCATAAGTAGTACCTGCAAATGATGGCCTTATTTTAAAGGCAATAAAAAACCCGTCTAAGCACAGGCTATGACGGGTTTTCGATAATGTTCTTGTATCGGAACTCGCTTTAGCCGTATTTATAAAGCGCCCGCAATCTGAGTCAAATTGGCGCCTGATCGTCAACGGATTATGCCGTTTTTCTATGTGTTGTCAACATTAATCGATATTTTTCAACGCAAAGGTGCGAAGACGCAAAGAGCGCAGAGACTAAAACAATAATTTGTACCAGTCGTGGCCTGGCCTGACAGTAACTATCTGATTAAAAAGCTGTAGATATCAAAATGAGTCCACAGATGAACGCAGATAAACACGGATATTAAACTTGATTCTTGTCCGCAACAAAAATGTCAGGAGCATTTTTGAACGCAAAAAGTGCGGCCCCGAATGATAATGAGTGGTGGAGGGCAGGAAGCCCGAAATAATAACGCAAAGGACGCGAAAAGCGCTAAACCCTTTAGTTATGTTTTTATGTTGTTCGCGTTCTTTGCGTTTTTCGCGGACTATTATTCTTAATAAATATCCGTGAATGTCCTAACGCAGCCAATCAGATGAAAATATAACATGTGCAGATCTGACGCTGTCTGTCAGATCAAATACAGACCATTACGAATAAACAACTATGGATTATCTTTGCGCTCTTTGCGTCTTAGCGCCTTTGCGTTAAGAAGATAAGTATTATCTTGTCAGCAGTGATTTGTATTCTTCGAGCTCTGCATCGCTGAGTCCGCCCTGCTTGAGTTTGGCGTCCAGTATTTCAAAGCGCTCATCATTTAATTTCAAGGTAAGGCGCTGAATGGCATCATTGAACACAGCGAGTTGACCGGCTTTTTCATCAGTACCGAATACATTTCTCTGTATCAGCTTCTGCAGTATCTCGAAGTCTTTGTTATCCCGCCAGCGCTCAAGTAGAGCAGAAGAAGAGATTGCGGGATTATCCCGGGCTGTCTGGTATAACGCATACAGCAGAGAGAAACCCTGTATCGACGCTGTTGCAAAAAAATCGGGTAGATTTGTTTCCCCGGCCAGTTCAGGGTGTTGCAGCAACAGGGCAATAGCATCACGCGTTGCATTCTGTTTGACTTCCCTGTTGACGCGCGACCGGGTGGTTGGCTGCTTGTTTACCTTTTCTGCTTCGGCCGATACACTTTCGCCCTGTAATTTTTCATCACTGATACCGACCAGCTCAGACAGGCGTTTATACATCAAGTCCCTGAACACACTTTCTGGTATTGTTGACAGTAATGGTCGGGCTGTTTTTGCAAGCCTGGCTTTTCCGTCCATGGAGCTGGTGTCGATTTCTTTTAGCAGCTTGTCAAACAGGAACTCAGAAAGTGGTGTCGCATTTTCAAGCCGTGTTTCAAAAGCGTCTTTTCCTTCCTTGCGTACCATCGAGTCAGGGTCTTCACCATCAGGTAAAAAAAGGAAGCGTGCTTCGAGGCCATCACGCAGTATCGGCAAGGTATTTTCAAGTGCGCGCCATGCGGCCTTTTGTCCGGCCTGGTCGCCATCGTAACAAAAGATAACTTGATGAACTGAGCGAAACAGTTTCTGTATCTGGTCTTTAGTTGTTGCAGTGCCAAGTGAAGCGACTGCATACTCGATGCCGTTTTGTGCCAGTGCAACAACATCCATGTAACCTTCCACAACAACGATGCGCTGAAGGTTTCTCAGCGCTTGCCTGGCTTCATAAAATCCATAAAGTTCATAGCCCTTATGAAAGATCGGTGTTTCCGGCGAATTGAGATACTTGGGCTCGCCATCATCGATAATGCGGCCGCCAAAGGCAATGGTGCGGCCGCGCCGATCAAGAATCGGAAACATGATACGGTCACGAAAACGGTCGTAACTCTTACTCGGAGACTTTTCCACGAGCATGCCGGCGGCCTTCAGGTGTTTGATATTGCTTGCATTGCCCTCCATGTTGTCGAGCAGGAAATTCCAGCCTTCGGGGGCATAACCGAGTTTATAGCGCCTGGCGATTTCACCGCTTAGGCCGCGTTGTTTAAGATACTCGATTGCTCGTTCCGAGTTGCGCAACTGGTGTTGATATAATTGTGAAGCCTGTTCGAGCACATCATATAGCGGCTGCTTGTCGTCTCTTGCCTGGCTGGTGCCGGCGGGAGCATCTTCTCGAGGTACTTCGACGTGATACTCGGCAGCAAGTGTTTCAATCGCATCGACGAAATCAAGATGCTCATATTCCATTAAAAAACCGATTGCGGTACCGTGCGCGCCGCAGCCAAAGCAATGATAAAACTGCTTGGTCTCACTGACAGTAAATGAAGGCGTCTTTTCGTTATGAAACGGGCAGCAGGCAGTATATTCCCGGCCTTTTTTCTTCAACGGTACGCGGGCGTTGATGACTTCAACAATATCAGCTCGAGCAATCAAATCATCGATGAATGATTGTGGAATTCTGCCTGCCATTGTGTGTTTAAGGAATCAGGTTAACAAATGAAAGCTGGCGTGGGTTGAATATGCGTTCATATTCAACAATGGCATATCTGTCAGTCATGCCGGCAATATAGTCCGCAACACCACGCGCAATGCCTTCATCTCCTGATTCGCGCTGCATGATCCGGCATTGTTCCCGGTTTTCAGGGGGGAGGATTTTGATGTCATTCATGAAAGCATCGAACAGGGCAGTGATGATGTCATAGGCTTTCCTGCTCATTCGGTGTACGCGGTAATGCTGGTAGAGGTTTTCCCGTAGAAATTGCTTCAGTTCCAGGTTCAATGCAGACATTTCATCGCTGAAAGTCATTAACGGTTTTGCCTGGCTGCGTACATCTTGCAGTGACTCAAGCCTCGCTGATGAGATGTGGTTGCGGCTGGTATCGATCAGGTCAACGACCATGACATTGATCATGCGCCTGATGATTTCGTGGATCATTTGCCGGTTATTGATATCCTTGTATTTTGCGGCAACCTTATCGTATTGATCGCGAAACAGTTTGATTTCGAGCAAGTCATCAAAAGTGATCAAACCGTATCGCAGGCCATCATCGACATCATGGTTGCTGTATGCGGTTTCATCTGAAAGGTCGACCAGCTGCGCTTCAAGGCAGGGTTGGGTTTTGTCGATAAAGCGCTGCGCAACATCTCCAAGCATGCGCGCATTCTTCACCGAGCAATGCTTGAGTATGCCCTCGCGTGTTTCAAACATCAGGTTGAGGCCATGAAATTCAGCGTATTTTTGTTCAAGCTTGTCGACAACACGAAGCGACTGCAGGTTATGTTCAAAACCGCCATAATCTTTCATGCACTGGTTCAGGGCTGTTTGCCCGGCATGTCCAAAGGGTGTGTGCCCAAGGTCGTGTGACAGCGCTATTGCTTCTGCCAGATCCTCCTGCAGGTGCAGTTCGCGCGCGATACTGCGCGCGATCTGGGCAACTTCCAGTGAATGCGTAAGCCGTGTACGAAAAAGATCGCCTTCATGGTTGACGAACACCTGGGTCTTGTATTCCAGTCTGCGGAATGCCGCAGAATGAATGATACGGTCTCGGTCGCGCTGGAACTGGTTGCGGTAAATTGGCGTATCTTCGGGATGTACACGCCCCTTTGAATTTTCATCAGTACATGCGTAGGGCGCGAGATTATCCATATGTGAGTTTGCTGGAAGCTGAATCAGGCCGGGTAACTGCTGCGAATAGCCTCAACCAGCTGGTCTTGTGTGTAGTCGTTGGTAATCACAGCATGACCGATATTCTTCAGCAGCACAAGACGCAGCACTCCATCGATAACCTTTTTGTCCACTGACATCAGTTCTACAAAGCGTTCGACACTGAGCTCGGCCGGGGCGTTTACCGGTAGCCTGGCCTGTTCGATCATGGTCGTGATAGTGCTCACATCTGCTGCATTTATCCAGCCGAGCTGGTGCGACATGATGGCCGCCATGCACATACCTGCGGCTACCGCCTCACCGTGCAGCCACTTGCCATAGCCCAGGCCAGCTTCGATGGCATGTCCGAAGGTGTGGCCCAGGTTAAGCAGGGCGCGCTGGCCGCTTTCTTTTTCATCAGCGGCGACCACTTCTGCCTTGTTACGGCAGGACACTTCGATGGCGTAGGCCAGGGCATCGGCATCTCTTGTCAGCAGCCCGGCCATGTTCTGATGCAGCCAGTTAAAGAAGGGCAGGTCCCGTATCAGGCCGTATTTGATCACCTCGGCAATGCCAGCACTGAGCTCGCGGTCAGGCAGGGTGCTCAGCGTCGAAGTGTCCGCGATTACGGCCCTGGGTTGATAAAAAGCGCCGATCATGTTCTTGCCCAGGGGGTGATTGACTGCAGTTTTACCACCGACAGAGGAGTCAACCTGGGCGAGCAGGGTGGTCGGTATCTGGATCAGGTGTATGCCGCGCTGGTAACTGGCAGCGGCAAAGCCCGCCATATCACCAATGACGCCGCCGCCGAGTGCGATGATGGTGGAATTGCGGTCGAGTTTTTTACCCAGCAGAACGTCGTAGATGGTATTCAGGGTGTCAAGGTTCTTGTATTCCTCGCCATCCGGGAGGATGCAGGTCTCAACATGCTTGCTCGCCAGCATGGCCAGTGTTTTATCGAGATACAGCGGTGCTACCGTGTCATTGCTGACAACCAGCACATTCTTGCCGGGGATGTGCTGCAGCAGAAGTTCTTCATTGCCGAGCAGGTCCTTGCCTATATATATCGGGTAGCTGCGGTCTGCCAGGTCAACGCTGAGGGTGATCATGAGTGCTTGCTTGTGTCTTTAGTGTTTGTTTCGAGGCAGCCAATAATAGCTTTTATTACTCCGCGTATCGAGCTGTTGCCGGTATCGATGATATGATCGGCTGTCTGCCGGTAGAGTGAGTCACGTTCGTCCATCAGCCTTTTGAGAATGATTTCAGGGCTCTCCTCACCGTGCAGCAACGGCCGGTTTTTATCTTTACGTGTACGCTCCAGCAAGGAGTTGAGGTCGGTATAGAGGTAAAAAGTGGTACCGCGTTCAGCCAGATGCCTGCGGTTCTCCTCTCTCAACACCGCGCCGCCCCCGGTGGCCAGCACGATATTATGCATAGCGGTGAGCTCATCGATTACGGCCAGTTCACGCTTGCGAAAACCTTCTTCACCTTCCAGATCAAAGATCAACGGGATATTTGCGCCTGTGTGCTCTTCTATCACACGGTCACTGTCGTAAAACGGCATTTTCAGTTCACGCGCCAGTTGTTTGCCAATAGTGGTTTTACCGGCGCCCATCGGGCCAATCAGAAAGATATTGCTAGGCTTTTTCATCTCTGGTGAATTCTACACCGCGATAATATGCAGCAACAGCGGTATTCAGCAGACATAAAAAAGGGGTCTTCCTCAAATGTAGTGGATTAAACAGAGAAAAAGCTTTACCACAGAGTCACAGAGGCGCGGGGTTTTAGCCGCAAAAAACGCAAATAACACGAAGGTAAAAAGCGTATTAAGTTTGCAGGGAGGAAGATTTATGGATTTTTTAAAATCAAATATTTGCGTTTTTTGCGTTATTCGCGGCTAAAACCGTTCCTACCCACTGTATTTGGGGTAGACCCATAAAAAAGAGCCGCTTGAGCGGCTCTTTTTTTTTGCCTGGGAAAGTGTTTACAGAGATAGCGTGTCCTTGAGGATCTTCGGTGTTACGAATATCAACAGTTCTGCTTTCTCATCACTTTCAAGCGTGTGTTTGAACAGGTAGCCCAGTATCGGGATGTCGCCGAGCAGGGGCACCTTATCGACTTCATCACGGGTGACCTGTTCATAGATACCACCAAGCACAATGGTGTCACCGTTATTGACCAGAACCTGGGTGTTCACTTCCCGGGTATCAATACTCGGGATACCGGCAAAGACTTCACCAACGGCATCCTTATTCACTTTCAGATCCATGATAACACGGTCATCAGGCGTGATCTGCGGCGTGACCTGGATGCTGAGCACGGCTTTCTTGAATTCAACCTGGGTAGCACCGCTTGAGGTTGCTGACAGGTAAGGAATTTCTACACCCTGCTCGATAAAGGCCTCATGCCTGTCGGCCGTGACCACGCGTGGACTGGAGATGATCTCACCCTGGTTCTCTGCCTGCAGCGCTGACAGTTCCAGGTCGATCAGGGTGCTGCCACTCAGGATCGAGAACGCAATGCTGCCGGTGGCCAGGCCGGACGTCGGCAGGTTGACGTTAAAGCGGTCTGCGGTCCCGAACGGGATACCGGACAAGCCGTTACCGCCATTGTTGATGACATCGTCGATCATGCTGTCTGTGGAAGCAATCGTGCCGGATGTGTTGCCCGCACCGGCTACGCCGTCGATGGTGGTGGTCTTGGTGTAGCCGAAGCGGTTGCCAAGCTCACGAGTGAAATCATCTGTTGCTATGACGATACGTGATGAAATCATCACCTGGCGAACAGGTATGTCCAGTTCGGCAAGAATCTTTCTGACTTCAGAGATCACTTCATCGGTGTCTTTTACGATCAGGGTATTGGTGCGCTCATCGATGATTACGCTTCCACGAGAAGACAGCAATCCACTGGAGCTACCTTCTTCACTGGCCTCTCCAACGAATAGCGGTTCCAGTTCGGTTACCTTGGCAAAGTTAATGGTGAAGAAGGCGGAACGAATAGGTGCGAGTTCAGTGATTGCCTGTGCAGCTTCGAGATCGATTTTTTCCTGTGCCGCAATCTCTTCACTGGGTGCAATCAGCATCACGTTGCCTGATTCACGCTTGGACAGGCCCTTGGATTTGAGGATGATATCCAGTGCCTGATCCCAGGGTACATTCTGCAGACGAAGTGTCAGGTTGCCATCAACCGAGTCACTGACGACAACATTAAGGCCGGTAAAGTCCGCGATAAGCTGGAGTACCGCACGCACCGGGATATCCTGGAAGTTGAGTGACAGACGGTCACCGGTATAGCCGAACTTGTCCTTGATTTTCTCTTCCAGATCTTTCTTGCTGATAGGCTTGAACTCGATGGTGAAAATATTGTTTGCCTGGTATGAGACATGCTCGAAATCACGGTTGACGGGTTCGATTTCGAGACGGACAGTACCATCCTGTTCAAAACTGCTGACAGATTTTACCGGAGTCGCAAAGTCGAGCACATCCAGTGTCTGGCGCAGGTTTTCAGGCAGATTCGATCCCAGGAACTTGACAACAACCTTGCCAAATTCCTCGTTGATGTCCATCGGAATGTTGCTTTCAGTCAAGGTAACGACAATGCGGCCCTCGCCGTTTTCGCCGCGACGAAAATCAATATTGCTGACACCTTTCTGAACGTCATTGAAACGTTGTGATGTTGCTGCAGATTCACTCGGGGCGCTGGTGCTGGCGGCAAACAGGTTGCTGGTTGACTCGCTGTCGAGGGTGATGAGAACGTTGGTTCCCTCTGTGCTGACAGAATAAGGCACAACCTCGGTGAGGTTCAGGATCACGCGTGTTTTATCTTTTGCTGTAATTGCCGTTATTGACTGTGCAATGCCTACGCCAATGGGCTGTGAACGTTTGGGCAGGATACTGGTAGTGCCTGGAAAGTCAAAAGCAATGCGTGCCGGGTTGTCAATGGTAAAGCTCAGTGGCTTTTCCATCGCCCTGGTCATGCCAAGCACGATCTGTAGTCGATTTCCCGGCAATGTAGAGTAGGTGACGGACTCCAGGGTATTTTCAGCTGCTGCTGCAATACTCATGTTGAACAGTACCGTCACAAGCAGAAGCAATCTGCCAAATCCCGGAATTATTTTTTTTATTATTCGGGTTGTTCCCATTATTAGAATGCTCATATCATGCTCCGCTTTTTATTCATTACCAATAGCGATGGAAGCATCACGTTCGATGTAGCCACCCACGCCATCTGGAATAATCTCAACCAAAAATATCTCGCCCTCGCTGATGCCGGTAATGGCGCCCTCGTTCTGTCCCAGGTAATTTCCTACCTTGACCCGATGTACAACCTGCTTCGGGTCTTCAATCAATCCCCATAAATTATCTCCCTGCTCGAGTACGCCGACCATGCGTAAAGAATCAAGCGAGAAAGCTTCGAGTGGCTGTCTTGGTCTGGATTTATCGGGGCTTAGGAGGTCGTCTTTATCTGTTTCATCCTCAATGTCGACAGCTGGTTCAAACGGGTCTCTTAATTCAGCTGCGCTGTAAGTGAAACTTTCGTATGGTTTGAATTGAGGTATCGGCTTTACACTGCCTACGTATGCAGACTTTGCTTGATCAATATAGGTATACAGGTCATCTACGCTCTGACTGCATCCAGTGAGTACCGGGGCAGAGATTAATGGCAAAAGAACCGTATTGAGCTTTAAATACTTCTTCATGCTATTGGACCTCCAGTTCTGATTCATCCAGATACTGATAGGTAACTGCTGTGAGCTCCATTGAAAGTTTTACGCCGCCATCTTTTTCTGCAGGTTCAATTTCGATATTCTGCAGGGTCACAATTCTGGGCAATGCTGCTACACCGCTTACGAATTGTGCGAACTGATGGTAACGGCCGGTTACTTTCAACTTGATAGGATATTCAGCATAGAAGTCTTTTGGGATCAGGCCTTCCGGTTTGAACAGGTCGATTTCAAGCCCGCTCGAGATGCCAGTTTGAGAAATATCGGTCAGCAAGGTCTCGATTTCTGTTTTATTGGGTAGCTGCCTGAGAAGGGCGCCAAATGACTGGCGCATTTCATCGAGTTGCTGTTTGTAAGCCTCCAGGTTTGCTGCTTTGGCGGCCTTTTCATCAAACACGACCCTGAGGTTTGTCTCTTCTTTTTCAACCTTTTTGAGTTCTTCCAGTTTTGGCGTTGTTACCAGGAAGTAACCTGCGACAGCAACAATGATGCACAGGAATATAATCAGGGAGACTTTAATGATAGCGGGTGCTGTACCGATATGTTTGAAATCATTAATGTCAAGGCTACTGAGATCTTCGAGGGCGAATGCCATTAGCCTTCCTCCTCTTCATCTGTTTTTGGTGTCGACTGTGAAGTTGTCAGCACGAACTCGCTGCTTCTGAGCGTGCCTTTCTTGCTCTCGATCACGCTCAGCTTGGGTGTTGCCATCCAGTCAGAGTTATCAATATTGCGCATATATGCAGAAACGCGGCCGTTTGATTCTGCGATACCGTTTATGTTGATACCTGTTCCGGACTGCTTGATACCCGTTAAAAAAATGCCTTCAGGGACTGTGCGAACGATTTCGTCGAATAAATGCACAATTTGCGGCCTTTTCTGCTGCAATGACTGAATAATGTCCATTCTTGAAAGCAGCTTTTCCTTGGTCTCTTCCAGGCCTTCAATTTCCTTCAAGGCGATCTCAAGCCGTGCTATTTCATCCTGCAGTATCTTGTTGCGCTTTTGCTGGTGACTGATCTGGCCGCTGATTGTGACATGTATGAGCAAAAGCACAGCGATGGTCAGAAACACCGAGAAACCCGTCATAGTAGTGAATTGCCGCGTTTTTTCCTTACGCAGCTCTTCACGCCATGGTAATAAGTTGATGTTCGCCATTTAATTAAAACTCCTCAACGCAAGTCCGCAGGCAATTATTAACGAAGGCGCATCCTTACTCAGCGATTGAGGATTCACTTTCGATGACAGCGACATATTGGCGAAAGGGTTTGCTATTAATGTTGTTA